>Ga0210407_10000962_pt1 | contig 28839 bp, 29 predicted proteins | sample IncBWC27MmetaG_FD_150860 | JGI IMG/M metagenome (GOLD analysis project Ga0210407, IMG submission 150860) | Forest soil microbial communities from Barre Woods Harvard Forest LTER site, Petersham, Massachusetts, United States - Inc-BW-C-27-M | ecosystem: Environmental > Terrestrial > Soil >...
CAAATACGGCGGAGTTCCTCACAGCGGTTTTGGCATGGGCATTGAGCGCGCAGTCGCATGGATCTGCGGCCTGGAACACGTCCGCGAGACGATTCCTTTTGCCCGCACGCTCACACGCATCTATCCGTGACGCGTGTATCCATGAAGAAGACTCCGGGAGAACGAACTTTATGACTGCCGAAACAACATCAGCTCCCAAGACGGAGACCGCCGGCAAACCGGTACTGGGCGATAACATTGTCCCAAAAAAAGTCCGCATTCTGGGCGTGCCTCTGGACCTTGGACAGTCCCGCCGCGGCGTGGACATGGGTCCTTCAGCGGTGCGCGTTGCGGGCTTGGAAGCCCGTCTGGAAGCGCTGGGTCACGTAGTGGAAGACGGCGGCAACGTTGCCGTGGCCATCCCCGAGCAGAAAAAAGAAGGCGACCCAGCCGCCAAGTATTTAAAAGAAATCACCGCCACCTGCACCAAGCACGCGGAGATGGTGCTCAAGACGCTGGAAGCGGGGAAATTTCCTCTGGTCCTCGGCGGCGACCATTCGGTGGCCGCGGGCACAGTGGCTGGCGTGGCGGAATTTTATCGCCGACAAGGACAGAAAGTCGGGCTGATCTGGATTGACGCGCACGCGGACATCAACACTCCGGAAACTTCGCCCAGCGGCAACGTCCACGGCATGCCGCTGGCCGCCATTCTTGGGCTGGGTCCGGCTGAGTTGGGCAACATATTCAACTTCTCTCCCAAAGTGCAGCCCGAAAATTGCGTGTTGGTGGGCGTGCGCGACATTGACGCTCGCGAGAAGGAAAACATCCGCAGGGTCGGGATTGAAGCCTACACCATGCGCGATATTGACGAGCGCGGGATGAGGACGATCATCGAAGAAGCACTGCGCATCGCCGGTCGCGGCACCGCGGGGTATCACGTCTCGCTCGACATGGACTGGATCGATCCCGAAGACGCTCCCGGAGTAGGCACCCCTGTGCGCGGCGGCGCCAGCTATCGCGAAGCCCATCTGGCCATGGAGATCATCGCCGATCACGGCCGCATGACCAGCTTCGAGATTGTAGAGGTCAATCCGGTCATTGACGAACACAACCGGACGGCCGACCTGGCCGTGGAATTGACCCTGTCAGCGCTGGGCAAGAAGATTCTGTAAGAATCAGACTCCCCAGCCTCCGCCACCGGGCGACTCAATTCTGATGCGCTCGCCTTTTTTCAGCCGCACGCTGGTTTTGCCGGGAAGAGTTTCAGGTTTGCCGTCGTTGTGAATAACTTCAGTGCGGCCGGCGGCCCCGTCGGCGCCGCCCTGGAGTCCATACGGCCCGCGACTCCGGCGGTCGGCCAGCAATGTGACTTCGGCGTCGGCCAGCAATTCCACTTCCCGCACAATGCCGTCCCCGCCGCGAAATTTTCCCGTGCCACCGCTTCCTCTTCGCAACGAGTACGCCGTCACGCGCAGCGGATACGCGTACTCCAATGCTTCCGCCGGAGTGTTGAGCGAGTTGGTCATGTGCGTGTGGACACCGCTCACGCCATCGCGGTCCGGACGCGCGCCCATGCCGCCAGCAATGGTCTCGTAGTAAGCGAAAGGTTCGCCTGTGCGTTCGTCGACGCCACCGATGGTCAGGTTGTTCATGGTCCCGGAAGAACCGGCGGGCACACGGTCCGGCATGGCCTGGGCGAGCGCGCGCAGCAGCGTGTCCACAATGCGCTGGGAGGTTTCAACGTTCCCCCCGGCAACGGCCGCCGGCGGACGCGCATTCACCACCGTGCCCTTCGGCGCGATCATCTTCACCGGACGCATCAGGCCCGCGGCCGCCGGCACGTCTTCCTGCAGCAGGCAGCGGAAGACGTAAAAGCACGCGGAGTAGGCGATCGCGTCCACCGCGTTGATGCTGCCCGCGACCTGTGGCGCGCTGCCGGTGAAATCCACGGTGACCAGCGGCTTGCCGGCGGGAGCGGGCTGAAACGTCAGCGCCACGGCAATGCGCACCGGGCCGGAACCGGCGCCATCGTCGTCGAGGAAGTCTTCGGCTTCATAGCGGCCGTGCGGCACACCGCGCAGAAACACGCGCATCAGGTTCTCGGAATAATCCTGCAGTTCGGCCATCACCCGCTGGACCCGCGACGCGCCATAGCGTTCCACAATTTCCCGCAACCGGGCGGCGCCGGTGTGGCACGCGGCAATCTGCGCGTTCAAGTCGCCTTCGCGTTCCTCAGGCGTACGCACGTTCGCGAGCAGCAGGCGGAAGATGTCCGCTTGCGGCCGCCCGGCTGCAATCAGCTTGATGGGCGGAATGCGGATGCCTTCCTGATAAATCTCGCGGCAGATTCCCATGGACCCGGCGTAAGTCCCGCCAACATCGGCATGGTGCGCGCGCGACGCAACATAGAAGGAAGGCCGTTTCTTGTTCTTCAAGAAGACCGGCGCCACCAGCGTAATGTCCGGCAGATGCGTACCGCCGCAAAAAGGATCGTTCAGGATGGCCACGTCGCCGGGGCCTAATTGCAGTTGCTCAATCGCCGCGCGCACGGACATGGGCATGGAGCCGAGATGCACCGGCATGTGGTCGCCCATGGCCACGACCTCTGCCGCCGCGTCAAAGACCGCGCAGGAGTAGTCGCGCCGCTCTTTGATGTTCGGCGAAAACGCCGTCCGCCGCAGCGCCGCGCCCATTTCTTCCGCGATCGAATGAAACAGGCTCTTGAATATCTCGAGTTCAACCGGGTCGCGCATGGAAGATGATTGTAATGGAAAAGCAATTAGCAATTAGCAAATAGCAATTGGCAATTAGCCAAGCCTTTTCACCGCGAAGGGTGCCAAGGACGCAAAGGCGAGACGGGTTGGGCGACGCGAATTTTCGCGAATGATCAGGAATCTCTTGGGGGTTTTTTTGGGCTGACTGTTATTTGCTGATTGCCAGTTGCTATTTCATCCAACGTTAATGAGGTTTTAACCATTTATACACATCGCTCTGCAATAAAAGGGGGCTACTGGAAATTCAAAGGAGTCCCCCATGGTGCGCACGGTCCGTTTTTCTCTTCTATTATTGGCAACTCTGGTTTGCCCTGTCCTCTGGCTGACACCGGTTACGGCCCAGGTGGACAAAGGCGCCATCGCTGGAACCGTGAAAGACACGACAAATGCGATTCTGATTGGGGCGCGAATCGAGGTTGAGCCCTCGGGAAAACGAGCCGTATCGGACTCCCAGGGCCAGTTCCGGATCAACGACCTGGTCTCCGGCGACTACACTCTGACGGTTTCCTACGTCGGGTTCTCTCCCTCGGTCACCGTGGTAAAGGTCGCCGGTGGGCAGACGGCCAGCGCGGATGCCCTACTGAAGGTCGCTTCCAAGGCGGATGAAGTCCTTGTCACCGCTGAACAGGTAAGCGGCGAAGCGGAGGCCATCAACATTGAGCGTACCGCCGATAATATTGTCCAGGTCCTGCCGGCAAAGGTCATTACCAGCCTTCCCAACACCAACATAGCGGATGCGGTTGGCCGTCTGCCCAGCGTGACCCTGGAGCGCGACGAAGGCGAAGGCAAGTACGTCCAGATTCGCGGCACCGAGCCGCGCCTCAGCAACGTGACCATCAACGGCGTGCTCGTACCCTCGCCGGAAGGCAACGTCCGCAACATCAAGCTGGACGTTATTCCCTCGGGCCTGGTGGAACGCATCGAAGTGAATAAGACCTTGTCCGCCAATCAGGACGGCGATGCGATTGGCGGCTCCGTCAACCTGGTGACCCGAATGGCGGAAAACAAACCGTTGCTCGATTTCTCCGGCATGGGCGGATACACGCCCATTCAAGGCGGTCGCACGCTAGGCAACTTTGGCGGCGACTTCGGACAGCGTTTCGGCGCCAAGAAGAAATTCGGGTTCATGCTGGGCGGCACTTTCGACCAGAACAACCGCGGCATTGACGATCTTGAACCCACTCAGGCGATTGGGAGTTTTAACAACCAGAATATTGCCTTAGTTTCCAGCCAGGACCTGCGTTCCTACTCCTACTACCGGACCCGTTACGGGTTCGCGGGTGGAATGGACTACAACATTACGGACGGTTCCAATATCTACGTAAAGGGGCTGTATTCCGACTTCCACGATTTCGGCGATGTCTGGGTCACTACGCCGAATTACGGCAACACTATCAAGGCTGTAAATGGCTCGCAGATCCTATTCGACAACGCAGCCGATTGTGCAGCTCCCGGAGCTCCAGCCAATTGCTCAGCTGGTTTTATGCAGTACCGCCACTACATTCGCCGCCCAGACCAACAAATCTTCAGCATCTCGACCGGTGGAAGACACGATCTGAAATCCACGCTCATCACGTACGAGGTTGCCGGGTCGCGTTCCCATAACGTTGGCGGCCAGGATTTTCCGACAACGCATTTCAACGGGCCGCCAGTCGACCTGGCGCAGGATTTGAGCAACCCCCGCCGGCCAAACTTCAAAGTGCTGGATGGCACGAACATTTTGGACCCCACCCAGTACACCATCGCGGACACCTCGCTGCCCGAGCAGCGCAGCACCCAGCTCAATTTCCAGGGCGTGGCCACGGTGGACCGCCGCTATAGCCTGGGCGGACATCTCGGCACCTTCAGCATGGGCGTACTGGTCCGGAATGGTCACAAGACGGAGAATGAGAACGACCACTTTTTTGGTTCCAATGGGAACTTCACCTTGAATCAAGTGCTGGGGACGTACACCAATCCCACTTATTACGATCATACCTATCAGCTTGGACCCAATTCGGATTACACCAAAATCCACCAGTTATTCCTCAGCAATCAGGGTTCATTCACTGACAATGTGAACCAGGACCAGATCGTCAACAACGGCGCTACCTTTGATGCCAACGAGCGGGTTTACGCGGGATACGTAATGAACTCGCTTTCCTTCCGCAAGGTCCGCGTGCAGGCGGGCCTTCGTATCGAAGCGACCGATGCCACCTATACGGCAAATCAAGTGAACCTGAATAACGGCGCTTTTGTCTCGGCCGTACCAGTCAACGGAAGTTCAGGCTACATCAATTTTCTGCCCAGCGTTCAGGTGCAGTTCCCCATTGGCCAGAACACAAACCTGCGCGTGGCTTACGGCCGAGGCATCTCCCGCCCGAATTTCTCGGACATTGTCCCGACCAAGATTATTGATCCCAACACGACGCCGCAGACGCTTCAGATAGGTAATCCCGCGTTGCAGCCGACCACGGCCAACAACTATGACCTTCTGTTTGAGCATTTCTTCCAGCCGCTGGGCATCCTGCAGGCCGGGTTCTTTTACAAACAGCTCTACGACCCCATCTATGCGACGGTCACTATCCTGCCGCCGGGCGATCCCAACGCTGGATTTCGTCAGCAAGAATCTATTAATGGGCCCAGCGCCCATCTTGCCGGCTTTGAGGCCGCCTGGGAGCAGCGGCTTTCGCGTCTTCCCGGGTTCCTGAACGGATTTGGCGTTGCCGCCAATTACAGCTACACCACGTCGCAAGTGTCTTTCCCCGTGGGCTTCTCCGGCGGAAGAATTGACCATCCGTCCTTGCAGCGCCAGGCGCCGAATACCTGGAACTTGGGAATGACTTACGACAGAGCCCGCTTTTCCTCGCGATTTGGCGTAAGCCACAACGACGCCAATATTTTCGCCTACCAGTTTGTGCACGCTGATGCCGCAACCGATAAAGACCCCATCCTGGGAATCAAGGGGCCGCTGGGCGATCAATACCTCTACGCCCACACTCAGTTTGATGTCCAGGGCAGTTATCGCTTCTATAAAGGACTGAGCTTCGTTGGATACGGGCTCAACCTCAGCAATGAAGTCTTCGGGTTTTACACTGGCAGCCCGATATATCCCAACCAGCGTGAGTACTACCACCCCACGGTGGCTGTCGGGCTGCGCTGGTCGTCGCGAGCGGAATAGAAAGCTGGAGGACCGCCTGCACGTGCCGTTGGCGGTAAGGAGATGTTCGTATAAGGGCTTTTCCTGCTCTGGAATTTATCGCGCGCGCGTAAGTTTGAGACGCGGCAATGCCGCGTCTCTACGTTTAGATCTTCGTGTTACCCGCGTTCTATCAGTGCCATCAGCGTAATCAGTGGTAAGTTTTTTATTCGTCCGGCTTGTCGTGTTCCCAGCTCAGGAATGCTCCCGAACCCTCCTGGACTTTGCCGCTCAGGCCGCCTTCGAGCGCGTCGGGATCGCCGCCGGCCAGTTCGATTTTGCGGCGCTGGACTTCGCGCAGGGCGCGCAGGATGGCCGCTTCGGCTTCCACGTATTGCTCTTCTGTCAGTTCGCCGCTTTCCAGCTGGACTTGCAGGGCCAGAAGCTGCTCTTTGAGCGGAGCGTCGTCCGTCCATTCCTCTTCGGCCACCTTCAGGAGGGTGCGCATGATGAAGCCGAAACCGTTGAACGGCAGGAGCAGGATGTCGTCAATCAGAAACACTGGTATCCTCTCTAGTTTTGTCCGCCGCGTTCCAGTTTCAGGCGGATGTTGACGAAATTGTACGGCGGCCAGGGGCCGGTATATTTGAAATTCAGCCGTTCGCCGTACTTATGGGCCACGCGGTTGACGGCAGCGTCAAATTCCGTCTCGCGGTCCTTGTGGATGAGGAAAGCGGCGTTCATGATCATCTTATCGCCAATGGGTTTGTTGTCCCGCGAAGCCACGCAGACGTTGCGCAGGCCGTCATAAATCTCGCGGACGTAGTTGGCCGCCAGTTCGGCCAGGGCCTTGTCAATCATGCGACCGAGCTGCATGCGCGCAAAGTACGTGGATTGCAGGTGCTTGCGCGTGAGTTCCTGGTGGAAGCGGTGGATCTCTTCGTGTCCGCGCTGCAGTTCTTCAATGATGCGGTCGCGGTCCCATGTCACTTTTAGCCCGAACTCGAGCTTGCCGGTCATCTGCTTGAGGACGTCTTTGAGCGAAGCGTAGATGCTCTTGAGCACTTCGCGGATATCGTCGTCCGTGCGGAAGACCGTGCCGAAACTCATAGGGATGATGGTGTAATTCTTCATCACTGATTCGATCACGTGCTCGTGGGCCAGGGCGTTGTCACGCGTAGGATCATAGATGAAAACCGGCGTGCGGCTGACCACGGCAGCGATGTCGCCATAGTGCACCGTATAAACTTCTTCACTGCCGCCGCCAATGCCGCTCTTGCCGAAGGGCACCGGCGCGCGCGATTCGATCACGCCATAGACGTAACGGCCTTCCTGCTGTTGCGCGTGGTTGCGCGCTTCAGTTTTTGCCGCCTGTCGCGGAACCAGCTCCAGAACCTCAGCGGCGTTGCCTGCGGGCGCTCTGGTGACCGTCTGTTTGGGCGCGTTCTTTTTTTTCGCCGATTTCTTCCTTGGACCCATTCACTCTCCTCGCCATGTTTAAGGTTGTCGCCAGGAATTCATCAATCTCAATCGGCTTGAACATCACGCCGATGCTCCGGGCCGCCGCCTCTTCGGTGGTTTCCTGTGTTGCGTAGCCGGTCAACAAGGCCGCGGGAACACCGGCATCCAGTTCCCGCGCCGCTGAAATCACTTCAAAACCGGTATGCCGCTCTTCCAGGGAGTAGTCACACAGCACCACGTCAAACCTCCGCTTGGCGACGGCCGAAAGGCCCTCGCGCCATGTGCCGCACGCAACAACCTCATACCCTTCCTTCTCCAGGATCATCCGGTAGGTCAAAAGCACGGAAGGCTCGTCATCCACCACCAGCACGCGGTACTTTCTGGTTTGGGTCGCTGCTTCCTGGCTCATAATTTCCTTGGTCACAATTTCCTGGTCACAACTTAACGACCGGCAAATCAATTTTAAAAACCGTGCCTTTGCCCAGCTTGCTGCGGACCGTCAGCTTCCCGGCGTGGTTCTGGATGATCCCGCGCACAATCCACAGCCCCAGGCCCGTTCCCTTTTCGCCCTTGGTGGTTACGAAGGGCTCAAAGATGGTGTTCACCATGTCCGGCGAGACGCCGCTGCCCGTATCGGCAATCAGAATGCGCACTACGCCGTGCAGTTCGTCCCGATGGGGAATATGGCGGGTGCGGATACGCAGCCTGCCGCCGTCCGGCATGGCGTCCCTGGCGTTGATGACCAGATTGGAAAGCACCTGGCGAATCTGGTCGGCGGCAATCACCGCGTCCGGCAGCATTCCCAGATCGGCCATGACCTCCACGTTGGCGCTGCGCAGCTGGCGGTTCATCAGCAGCAACGTGTCTTCAATAATGACGTTGACGTTGACGGGCTTGACCTGCTCCGTATTGCGATAAAGGCCCAGCATCTGCCGCACAATGCGCGCCACCCGCTCGGTTTCCGTCTTTAATACGTTGTAAACCGGCATGGCGCTTTCCGGAACCGACCCGGCCATGAGGTAAATCGCGTTCTTGATGGCCTCCATGGGATTGTTGACCTCATGGGCAATGGTGGCGGCGAGCCGGCCGGTAGCGGCAAATTTTTCGATTTCCAGCATGCGCCGCTCGACCTTCAGCTGCTCCACCTTGCGCACCGCCGTGAGATCGCGCAACACGGACACGGTAAACGATACCTGTCCGCGTTCGTTGAAGATCTTGCCGGAGCGGGCGTCATACTCGATCTCCTGCTTCAGCCCGGCGTTGTAGAGCTTCATCGGAATGGTCTCCCGCTCGGCAAAGGAGTTGGTGAACGCAAAAATGTACGTCGAAAGCTGCGTCTGGTTCTTGATCTGCATTGCGTCGCGCGCGCCTTCCGGGGAAGCGCCGAACAACTCCTCGGCCAGGGGGTCCACCAGCACGATCCGGGCTTCACTGTCGCAGACCACAATGGGATCGCCGACGTTCTCGATGATCAGGTTCAGGCGGTCGCGGTCCTGGCGCACCACTTCTTCGGCTTGACGCAGCTTGTCATAGTTGGCGCGCAGCTCCTGGTCGGCGCGGCGCAGGTCCGTCACGTCCCGCATCACGGTCACCGTGCCGAGCTGGATTCCGTCCGGTCCGTAGGTGGGCGCGGAAACGGCCTCAAACAGCAGCTCCTCGCCTTCGATTGCGTCCACCAGCGTGAGATCGCGGTGCGCGTCCGTACCGGAAACCAGCATGGAAGACAGCGCCGCGGAAAACAGCAGGTTGTTAAACTCGACCGCGCGCACCAGACCCTCGGTCACTTCGTCCGGGACCTTGAAGAAACGCTCGGCCGCCTTATTGTGCAGGATCACGCGGTGCTGCGTGTCGGTAAGAATCACCGGGTCGGCCATGCTCCGCATGATCGTGCCCATCTGCGCGATCGTGGTTTCCATGTCGCGCATGCGGTTGTAGTAGTGCTCCACCTTGAACAGCCGCGACAGATAACGATTGGCGAGCTCGATCAGCTCAGCCAGTTCCGCGATTCCTTGTTCCCTGGTGTTTGGCGGCAGTTCCACGACAATGGCCGCGGCATAGGCCCGCATTTCGCACGTCGGGCAAACCTGGTCTTCCAGACGAATGCGCTGCTCCCGGCGGAAATTCTCCACGGCCAGACAGCGCGCCGTACGGACACGGTCGGCCTCCCAGCAGACATTGCGATTGGAATACAGCACCGGATGGATGTAGATCGGACGATTGTGAACGGTGGTCTTGTGCAGCACCGCCGGACGCGTCGTGTGCATCACTCCAACCACAGGATGGTCGGACGTCCATAAAGCGGTGGTGAATTTTTCCAGTTGCTGCCGGGGCCAGCGGACGGCCGCCGCGGGAGTTACCTCTCCCGAATCGAAGTTGACGTCAACCGCCAGGACCCGCGAATAACCCAGAGCGATGATTTCTTCCAGCAGCAAGGGAAGAATTTCTTCAGAACGCTCCGCCTCCAGCATACGGAGCACCGCCGGGCGACGCTGCGATGATGGACGGCGACTTTTCACGCGCACCGGCTCGATCCGTAGTTCGACCCCGGCCATAAACCTCCCTGGGTCACTCCTCAACGACGCCGGCGCGCCGCAGTGCGCGGCCTGGCCCTGCGTGCAGGCTCAATCGAACCCACCGACAGATCATCCGCCGCAGCTTCAGACAACGTCGGCCGGGACACCAACCCGGTGAGACCTACGGCGTCTGCGTACTTGAGATATGTATCAATGGAGGCAACCACGATCCGGGCCTCAACTGTAATCAGATCAATACCCACCAATGAGATTCGGACCCACGCATCGATCACGATCCCCTTGTCAAGAATGCGATCAAGAACATCAATCAGACTTGACCCGCCGGATACGCGTTCAACGGCCATTGCCAGCCTCCTTAAATCAGAGCGAAACTATCGTTTTGCACGCTTGCGGCGCGCGGCTTGACTGCTTCGGTTACGCGCTTCTGTCCCAGGCCCCGGTCTTGGCAGCCGGCCTCTCGGCGCGGCAGCTTTGGGTAGAGAAGCCGTCAAGTTTGGATCGTACTTCCACCAATTCAGGCCTATTTGTTCCGCCTTGTCGACGGAGCATACCAGTAATCGTATGCGGATCGTCAGCAGTTCGACATTCGCCAGGGATATACGAATGTCTCCCGCAATCACCAGCCCTTTATCGAGCACGCGATCAAGAATATCGACGAGGTTCGTGGTTCCGGAAACAGTAGGAACTCTTTCCATTTGTCATCTCGGGAAGCTGGATAAGGTGTGGCCTTGAACACGCATCCTACTTAGCCCGTTACGAACTGTCAACCTGTCTCAAAGTACAGGGATTGCCGTCAATTCGCCGTTTTCCCTGCCTGGTGGGGGAAAAACACAATGCAGATACACCTTCGATGCGGACGGTCGTGGTTGCGGTTGGCCGGAAATCCTCTGGTCCAAGGGACGTTCCCCGGGCTATTTGTCCACCAGGTTTCCCAGCGGCCCCAGGTCCAGGTTCAGGTCTTCGGGCCGGAGTCCGAACGCGGCTGCCAGTTCGTGGACTTTCGCTTCCAATTTCATCAGCGACTGCCCCATTTCTTCGATTTTGGCGTCGTCCAGCGAGCCGCCTTCCATCCTGCGGATCGCCTGCCGCTCCAGCAATCGGCGCAACAGCTCGATCAGACTCAGCACCAGGCGCGCCAGCCCCTGTTCAATGTTCTCCGGGGAGCAGTCAATGCGCTCAATCGCACCTTCCGCCACGCTGTTCAGCTCGCGGTTCAGTTCGGAAACCGCCGCTGCAATCTCTTCCGGACTGATTCTGCGCAGCGCGGTCATTGCGCCCCCGTGATCTTCGGCGTCCTGACCTGGGCGCTCAGGAATTCTGACGCCGGCCAGGGCCCGCTCGTGCGGCGCGCCAGACGGTCCGGTACCGGGACGTTGTTGACTGCGGCGCGAAACTCCTCTTCCCTGCCGCGTTCCGCCAACACAAAGATGCGCGTGCCGTGCTTGACCTCTCGGAGGCGGACTTCCATGCCGGCGCCCGCTGTCGCTGCCTTCACATTCGCCACATAGTCTTCGACAATACGCAGTAACTCCGCTTTGTCCTGCAAGTAGCGTGTCCCGGAAATGGAATCCTGTGCATACACGGGTGCGCCAAAATAGATCACGCACTCCATCTGCACAAAAGCGCGCAGGCGTTCCAGGTCGGCGACGAAATTGCCGCCATGCTCCGCAACAAAACTGCCCAGCGACGCGCGGTCGTCAAACAGGGAGAGCAGGCGGAAGGGGACAACAGCGTCCTGGCTGAACATGTGGGTCACCACGCGGTGAAATTCCACCGCATTGCGCTGCATCGCCGGCGGGTCCAGGGGCCACTGCACGTCAGACCACAGCAGGCACAACCCGCTGTTTTGCAAACACTCGACTGCGGCTCCGTTTACTCCCGCATCGGGCAGAGAAAGCGCGGGCTGGTGCAGGAACCCGCAATATGCCAGTACTTTATTCATTACCGGACGCTTTCTTCGGGCGCAGGTCTTCTCCGCGCAGGTTGCGCAGCGCGGTCTCCACTGAAGTCAGGACAACGTTCAGCCCAACGTAAACGAGATCAACTCCAGCGACAGAAATTACTACCGACCCCTGCACTACCACGCCCGCGTTCAGTACGTGGTCAAGGATATCCAGCAGGGAGGCGTCCTCTTGTGAGGTGCCCGCCAGTTGCACGGTTTCGGGATTATTCGGCATCAGAGACAAACGAATAGGGCGGCCAGGGACCATTCACTTCAATGCGCCGCGCGCCTTCCCATCGCTTTACGAACTGCTTCAGCGTCTGGTCCCATTGCTTGCGCCGCGCGCGTGACAGCAGGAACGTGGCCTGCCACAGCAGATCCGGCCGCGCTCCGCTCACCTTGCCGGTGGGCGCGGAAGCCTGGGCCAGCCTCTCGAGCTTCGTGGCAAGCTCCGCCACCTGGGTGTCGTTCCGCCCCGGACGCTGCTTCAGCCGCGCCGCTTTTTGCTGCAGATACTGTTTGCCGGAACTGGCGGCGCGCGTCGCGGCGCGCGCGGGGCGGGCTTCAGCGAAAACTTTCACGCCCCATTCCTCCGCGTTGGCGATTTTCAAAAAGACCTTGCCCAGCGCGGATTTCCGCGCGCGGACGTTCTTGAACAGTGCAGCTTCGCCGGAAAATACCGTCGCAAAGCGCGCCGGGATGACCGTAGTCTTCGCGGCAATTTCGCCGACCACCTGCTGATGGCGCACGCTGTGCAACGCCAGCCAATCCAGGTTTTCCATGTTGCGCTGCATGGCGGCGGCAAACCCATGAGGGTCCACATCGGAAACCCAGCAGACAAACTCATCGCAGGCGCGCGGATGCGGAGGATGGACTCCATCCACACCGGCGCTGCGCAATCTGGCGGGGCGCGCGGCGGCCGAGCGCGACACGCCGTAAAGGTACAGCCCGGGCCCCGAGTTGCTGGTCGCCTTCATGCCTGGCTTCCTGGTTTGTCTCACGCGATCCGCCACAATTCGCCGGTAAATCTCTTCAGCGCCGCTGCTCCGGCAATCTCTCCCGGAAACTCTCGCGCTATATATATAGGATAGCGCGGATATTTCCCGGCCAGCTTTTCGATGGTTGCCTGCTGCCACTGTCGCGCCTGTTCGCAGCGCTCGCAGCCTGGATTTCCAGCCAGCACCCGGTTGACGAACAACGAATCCACTCCCAAGTCCAGCGCCCGGACCGCCTTCAGCAACCGCTCGGTCTGCTGATCGGGTACCGGTTCCGGCAGCATGACCGCGAACACGCGGCTGCGCTTCGGGTTTCGCATGATCTCTATCAGCCGGCGCACTTGCTGCCCCAGGGACGCCAGTTCCACCGCCACGTCCTGCGCGAGGGCCAGTGTACGGTGCGCGGCCAGGCTTTTCAACAACAGCCGCGACCACAACAACACACGCTCCGGCATCCGCAACAGCTCCAACGCATGGCCCGTCGGCGCCATGTCAATCAGTACCAGGCCGGCCTTCGCGCCGCTCGGATGTCTTTCTTCGATCAAATCTTCTTCCAGTAACCCAAGGATTCTGAAGATGGCAAAGATTTCGTCGACGCCGGGCGGGACAACCTCCAGGAGCGCGGAGAAGACTTCTCTTTCGAACGTCAGGTCGACGTGCACCCCGCCGGATTGCATGGTCATCTCAGCGTTCAGCTGCTGTTTGATGCGCGCGGCCCAGCGGTTAAAATCGCCGATGGAATCCAGTTCCACGGCCGCGAATTTTGCGTCGCCCAGCACGGAAACGCGCTGGTCTCCGATGGGCTTTTGAAAGATGTCGTCCAGCGAAGGCGCTGGATCAGTCGAGCAAACGGTGACTGGAACTTTCTGCGCCAGCCGGGCGTGAAACGCCAGGGCGGCAGTTACGGTGGTCTTGCCTACACCGCCTTTGCCCACGGTAAAGGAAAGCGGAGTGGAGACCCGAGGCCATTCCATCTGCTGCAACTTGATCTTGGTGCTGCAAGCATCCGGGCGCATCTGCGCGAATCCGCGATAAGCTTTTCCCGGCGTTTGGCTGAGTGCTGACTGCTGAGCGCTGGCTGCTTTCTTCGCAGCAAATACTACATCGCCAAACGTCTTGAGCAGCGCGATTCCAAGAATGGGATTTCCCGGGTCCGGTCCAAGCAAAACCGGCAAACGCGGAAAGCGGCGCTTCAAAAACGCTTGTGCCTTCTTCGCCATGCCCGCGCGGACGCGACAATGCTCGCACCGGCCGGGACTGTCGGTCACGCGGTTCAGAACAACCCGCCCCGCCTTCATTTCCGGCACGGATTCGCTCAGCGCGTCCAGCGACCGCGCAGCTTCGTTCAAAGAAAACGTTTCCGGCGACGTCACCAGGCATATATCAGCTTGCTTTGCGGAAAACGCTTCGCGCAACTGGCGAAGGACGTCCTGCCACCGCTCAAGAAACGCATGCGCAGGCCGTGCCATGCGTCCGCCAAAGCGCCTGGCGAGCAGTTCGTCGCGGCAGGAAGCGACGTTCAGGAAGTCCAGAAAACGCTGGAAATGCCCCGGCAGCTCAAACAACCTGAGCGTATGGCCAAAGGGCGCGGTGTCCACGATGATGTGGCCGTACTTCTCGGCTTCCACCATTTCCTGGATCGAGAGCAGTCCGGCCACTTCAGCCATGCCGGGCAAAGTCGTATCCAGCAGCGGCGCGATTTCGGCTTTGGAGAAGAATGTCCCGCTCTCAACTATATTCAGGATGGCATCGCGGTTGCCGGCCAGAAACTTCTGGAACTCTTTGTCAGAGTCAATTTGCCAGGCAAACAGCTTCCCCTTGGCCCCGGCTAATCGCGACGGCGAAGACTTCAGCTTGACCTGCAACATGTCAGCCAGCGAATGCGCCGGATCGGTGGACATCAGCAGGACGCGCGCACGCGGCTTCTGCGCGGCCAGATGCAAGGCCAGCGCGCAGGAAACAGTCGTCTTCCCCACTCCGCCCTTGCCCGCGACAAACGTCAGCCTGGCCACGGGATGATTCTATGCGCTGGGACGAACCTTACCGCGGATTTGCGCGGATGCGCGCCGATCATCCCCGCTCGATGCGAAACGTGTAGCAACCGGCCGTGGTGGAATGTACCTGAATATAGTTCACGTTCGGACGGGCGAACAGCCGCTGGATTGCCGGCTCCATTCTGCCGTCAGACACGAATTCCTGGGCCAGCAGGTGGCGGCCGCGGGCGTAGGCTTCCAGGGTGCGGGGACTGGCGCGGAGTTCTTCCGGGAATCCGGCGTCTTCCTGGTAACGCTCGCATGCGCTGGCGTGGATGTAGACCGGCCCAGGCTGCGGCAGCGGTTCCGCACCGGTGAAACGGTCGTAGGTGAAGAGGATGCGGCGCTCGGCAGGGGCATGGATCTGGCGCAGACAGTGGCGGCACGGCGCGCTCTCTGTCCCGGTTTCAACGTGGGCTGGAAAACCGAATACCGGCGCTACCAGGGTGGCGCGAACCGATTCCGCGATCTCGCTGGGAATGGCTATGATACGGATCGACTGCATGGCGGCTCCTCTTTTTTTCTTGGGTCAACCATCAACGTGATTCTGGAGGAAGATGGTGCCGGAAGCCTATCCGGTTCTTGCGGTCAAACTCAGGGTCTGCAAAATTGGGTTTGCAAAATTAAGACGCGGCGCGCAAAGGCTTGCCCGGCCGCCAGAACTCGAAGGGCCAGGATCAGGAAGCGTTTTCTTCGCGAAAGTCCTCGCCGTACTGGTCTTCGAACTTGCGCGCGAGCGGCACTCCCCAGATATATTTCCCGGGCTCGATGCACCGGATTCCAATCTGGTTCTCTTTTGGGGTCCCCGGCTGGCCAACCCACGACACACGGAACCGGGAGCGGCTGCTTCCGCATTCAACGCCAATCACCATGCCGCGCTGCAACGGGCACCGGACGCCTTCCAGACGCGCGCCTACCGGCGTGAGGTCTACCGTATGCGCTTCGATCTTAAAGAGACGGCCGTCGACGTCCATTCCCCATAACCGCACGAGGAGCTTCATGGGAATTCTGCTTTCACGATTTCTCATCCAAGTCACCGATCTGGCTGATGGCAAGCCGTAAGAGTCTTTTCTGTTTCGAGAACAACTTGCCTGGGGGAAGGCAATCTTCGGGGTTAAATTCCGGGCTAAATGCTAAACGTTGAATGCTAAATCACGTCCATGGGTTGTCCCGCTGGAACCACCGCCGCCACACGCGATGAGGATCCGTCGCGCGTGTCCCCGGCGTCGCAGTGGCGGTTTACCGCAGCAGTGATTTCTTCAAGAAAGCTCTGCGGAGCTGTCGAGGAGGCGGGCGTGCAACGCAGGCGTCCGAGCGTTTCCGCGACTTGCCGTAATCGCCTGCTCTGGCGGCCATAATCGACATCGGTACCGGGGTTGGTTGCGGCCGAGTCGATATAGCGCCATAGGAAGTAACGCATGTGGTCTACGGCATTCTTCAAATCTTCGATCAACCCCATACTCAACAAGTCGTCTAAAATGCGTTCCTGGTCGCCGGGGTTGGAGTCGCATTGCGCCCACTGCAATTGCTGTAGCAGGGCCTTGAGTTCCTGGGTCATCGCAACGACGCGTTCCGAAAAATCTGGCATGCTTGCCCTTCGTGGTCCGTCGAACATGAATTACTTCCATGCCCCCGCCGACCTTAAACCTAAAAAAACCTGAACAAAATCGGAAAAATAATTTACGGACAACTGACCCAGAGGATGGAGGGAACCTCTATGGAAACTATCCGCCCAGCGCGGTTTTTTGCCAATCCGGTCTACCCTGCAATTATGAATAGAAAGGATTCTGTAACAGAGATACATGAAAACCCTGATACTCCCTGTCATCCTATGGAACAGATCACGCACTTCAGGTAGTGAGTTTCCGGAACTCCCAGGAGGATAGGGTGGTCTTTCGCCTGGGCACGCATTTCCAGGACTCTCACGGCACGATGGGCGTCCTGGGCAGCGGCGGTGAGCAGTTGCAGGAGATCAGCTTCTCCAACATGGAAAGAGCATGAGCAAGTGACCAGAATTCCTCCGGGCCGCAGCATCTGCAGTGCACGCAGGTTCAGTTCTTTATATCCGCGGACGGCCGCCGGCAGATTGCGTTTTGTGCGGGCAAAGGCCGGCGGATCCAGGACAATCGCGTCATACCGCCGTCCCGCGGTGGCATAGTCCTTGAGCAGATCAAAGGCGTTGGCTTCAATCCACTCGATTTCGTTCTTGTTCGCGGCAGCGTTGAGTTTTTCGTTCTGTTCGGCGATTTCCAGAGCTTCGCGGGAAATGTCCAGCGCCATCACGCGTTCGCACGTGCGCGCCAAATGCAGCGCGAAGCCACCCTGGTAGGTGCACACGTCGAGTGCCGTGCCGTGTGCATAGGCCGCGGCCGCGGCATAGTTTTCGCGCTGGTCGAGAAATGCTCCGGTCTTCTGGCCGCTGAGCGCGTCATAGTGGAAGCGCACGCCGTTCATGGTGACTACCGTTGCGCTCTTGCCGCCGTGGAGCATTCCGGCAGCCAGCGGCGGAAGCTGTTCCAGGTCGCGAATACGCCCGTCGGTCCGTTCCGCAATGTGCCCGACGCCAGTCAACTCCTGAAGGCCGCTGACGATCGCTTGCCTGCGCTCCGGCCTGTCCCATGCCTGGGTAAGGACCTGGAAAGTGACTATGTCGTTGTACTGGTCCGCAATCAGGCCAGGTAAAAGATCGGCTTCACTGAATACCAGGCGGCAGGCGTCCGAGTCCTTCACGACTATCTTGCGATAGGCCACTGCGAGCGCCAGTCGGTCGCGCACAAGCCGCAGCAACTCTTCCTCTGATTTGAGCTGTTCACGCACCAGCATGCGTATCTTGATCTGGGAACTGGAGCTATACAAAGCCGATCCCAAGACCTGCTTGCGCGGACCAAAAACGTGGACCAGGTCGCCGGGTTGGGCTCCGCCGTCACTGGTCACGTCGGAGGCGTACACCCAGACGTGACCCTCGCGCAGCCGGGTGACGGCGCGCGCGGTGATACCTATTTGAGGAATTGCCGGGTCAGACATTTGAAAGCAGGATATAGGAACTAAGTCTGTGGCGCGGAAGTGGCTTCGGACCCGGCTTCGGTCTGGGCAGGTTCCGCTTTGGATTTCTTCTTGGGTGGCGCGACGATGACTTCATTGGCCGGATCATAGTAGAGAATGCGTCCGCAAGAACTGCAGGTAATGATCTGCTCGTTGGTGCGGATTTCCTCCCAGTTCTGGGGACGGATCATCACAAAACAGGCCATGCACTTTTGCCCTCGCGCTTCCACCACCACCGACTTACGCTGCCGCAGCACGCGGTCGTAGTGGGCCAAAGCACTGTCATTCACTCCGGACCGCAACTGGTTGCGCTTGCCGTCGAATTCCGCCAGCAGCTTTTCGTCTTCCGCCGTGCGGGTATGCGCCTCAGCCTTCTCTTTTTCGACCTCGGCGGCTTCCGTCTTCAACTGGGCCTCGGCCGTCTTGAGCGCCTTTTCTTCCGTTTCCAGCAGGATCATCAGCTCCAGTATTTTGTCTTCACAGTTCCTGATCTCTTTTTCGGCAAACTCAATCTCATGCATCAGGGCGCGGTATTCGTCATTGGTTTTGACGCCGGAGGACTGCTCACGATATTTCACGATCTTTTGCTGAAAGCCCTGGATATCGGCTTCATACTTGCGCCGGCTGGCTTCATTGCTCTTGATGGCGGCTTTTGCTTTTTCGATCTCGGCCTTATGGTCGGCCAGCTTTTCTTCGATTGCCGCTACCCGCTTGGGCAGCGCAGCTATTTCGTCGGTGAGGCGAGCGACCTCGTGGTCCACCTTTTCGAGCGCGATCATTTTTTCCAGGTCAGCATTCATAGGCGGGACTTGAATCAATTCTAGCACGCAATAAAGCGCCCCCGGCGCAGGCCAGGCGGCGAGGGAGTATTCTGGAAGGACGTCAAGGTCGGCGCCAAAACAAGCTGCCGGGAACAACGTGCTTGGACGGTGGATTCTTTGTTCGCTAGAGTTTTCTGGTGGATTTCCTGGCCGTTCGCTTCCGGCTTGATCGTTTTGCAGCCACGAGCAAAACCGCAACGTGCGCAATCGCAGCGTTGTCCGTCCCCATGCCTTCAGGGGTCTTGGCCTTAATGCCGACCTGCCCGGGCTTCACTCCTAACAACTCCGCCACGCGTTTCTGGATCTTCGCGGCATGCGGACCGATCTTGGGCTGGTCCAAAATCAAAGTTGCATCCACGTTGGCAATAGCGAATCCCGCGCGGCGCACCTGCTTGAGAGCTTCTTCGAGAAAGATAACGGAATCCGCTCCCTTCCACTTAGGATCAGACGGCGGAAAGTAGCCGCCAATATCCCCGGCAGCGACCGCCCCAAGCAAAGCGTCGGTAATTGCGTGCAGCAGCACGTCGCCATCGGAATGGCCGGAGAGCCCTTTATCATGGGGGAGTTGAACTCCGCCGATCCTGAGGGGAACGCCGGTTTCAAACTCGTGTGAATCCCAGCCGAAGCCAATTCTCATAAGCCACTACTTACCGCGGATTCGCGCGGATGAACGCGGATTTTCTTGTTTTCGTTTTCAAAAACTAACCTCTTGAATTGTGGCTTGGGAGCACCAAAGTTGAACAACAAACCAACCTCCATCTCAGTTGCGCGAAGATAATTCAAAAGCTGCGCTTCATGCGAACGATCCAGAGCGCGTTCAGCGTTGAGTTCCAGCAGAACGAGCGTTTCGACCACCAAATCGGCTTTAAATTTACCTACGTCATGGTTGCGGAACCGGACCGGAATAAAGACCTCGCGTTCTACAGCAAGGCCAGCCTCGGTAAGAGCTATACGCATGCAATTGCTGTAGACCGACTCGAGAAAGCCATGACCAATTTCGCTGTAGGCATCGTAATAGATGCCAATGATCTTTTCAGTAAGCTCGGCGTGTTTGAGTTTGGATTCCTCTTGCATTTATCCGCGTCCATCCGCGCGAATCCGCGGTCAGGTTTTTTCATCCTGCGAGGTTCTTGGCATGCGGCCCTTGCGCCATCAGGAACTCCGCCAGTTCCAGATCTTTGGGCGTGGTGATCTTGATATTCCTCGCCGATCCCATCACCACCCAGACGCTTTCGCCCAGCCTCTCAACCAACGATGCCTCATCGGTCCCGGTAAAGCCATCGGCAATAGCGCTGTCAAAGGCGCGCTTGATCAGCGCATAGCGGAAGCCCTGGGGCGTCTGCGCCTGGACCACGCGTTCGCGCGGGATGGTGGAAGTAATGATCGCGCCTTCGGCTGCGCGGTCTACCTGTTTGATGGTGTCCACGGCAGGAAGGCCGGCGATGGCGGCGCCGTGCTTTTCTACTTCGCGCACCACGTTGGCGATGATCTCGTCGTCGACAAAGGGCCGCACGGCGTCATGGACCAGGACAATATCGTCCGGCGCGGCCTTCAGGCTGGCCAGCGCATTGGCGACCGACTCCTGCCGGTGCTCGCCGCCTTCCACTATCTCCACCCTCGCGGCCAGCTTCTCTTTTTCCAGTTGCTTGCGGAAGCGTTCCATTTCGTTTTTACGCAGCGCAACTACGATCTGGCTGACTTGCCGGTTACGAGCAAAGGCACGCAGCGTGTGGATGACGATAGGCGTGCCGGCGATCTCAAAGAACTGCTTGGAAGGGACGCCCCCTTTTCCCACGGGGGCCATGCGTGTACCGAGCCCGGCTGCCGGTATGACTGCGATCACTTTCATATAGGGGTAGAAAGTATAGCAACTTTGGCAGGTGTTCTGGCCTGCGTGAAGTGGCCAAACCGGGCCGTTTTGGTGTCTAAAGCAGTAGTATTGAGAAGTGATTGAAAAAGCCCAAAAATATATCAGCGAACAGCGGCTCCTCCAGCCGGGAGACCGCGTGGCCGTTGCCGTCTCCGGCGGAGCGGATTCGGTCGCTTTGCTGCGTGCGCTGCTGGAGTTGCGGAGTGCTCTGGGAATTGTCCTTTCTGTGACCCATTTCAATCACCGGATTCGCGGCCAGGAAGCCGATGCGGACGAGCAATTTACAAGGGAACTTAGCGGACAATTTGATTTGGATTTCCATGCCGGCTCCGCCAATGTGCCGGCCTACGCGCGGGAGCACAAGGTCAGTCTTGAGACTGCGGCGCGAGAGTTGCGCCACGCGTGGTTTGCCCGGCTCATCAGCGAAGGACACACCAATAAAATCGCTACCGCCCACACGCTGGACGACCAGGCGGAGACCGTGCTGATGCGCGTTGTGCGCGGGGCTGGTACCCGCGGGCTGGCGGGTATCTCTCCGTGGCAGCGGGAGAAGCGCCTGATCCGTCCCTTGCTGAGCGTTACCCGCAAGGAGATTGAAAGCTATCTGACAGCCCTTGGCCAGACGTGGCGGGAAGACTCGAGCAACCGCGATCTGGCGCATACCAGAAACCGCGTCCGGCATGAGCTGCTGCCACTTCTGGAGCAGGACTACAATCCCGGCATCCGGCAACCACTCGCGGATTTGGCGGAAGTTGCCCGCGCTGAGGAGGATTACTGGAACCTGGAAATAAAGGCCCTGTTTACTCGCCTGGTGCGTGAAGGTAAGCCGCGCCGGGGCCCCAACCAGACTGAATCCGCGGCGCTGGCGGTGGACATCTCGGCTCTTCGGGCGCTTCCGTTGGCTGTGCAGCGCCGGCTGCTGCGCGCGATGGGCGAGTGGTTTGGCGCAGCCTTCGACTTCCAGCATGTTCGCCGGCTGCTGGCACTCGGTAACTCGAAGGAGACCAAAGCCAGCGTGAAACTGCCTTGCGGCCTGGCTGCTTCCAGGTCATATCGTGAGTTGCGGCTCAGCCGGGACCGCGGTCCGTCGCCAGCGGCTTACTCCTATACGCTGCCAGTCCCGGGAGAAGTGCAGGTACCCGAGTTGGGTACGGTGGTGAAAGCGCATGTAATACGTCCGGAAAGCGGGCGTTCGGGGTATAATTCCGCATTATTACTGGATCGCACGCTACTGGCGCCAGAACTGACTGTGCGGAACTGGCGCGCAGGCGACAGGTTTTTCCCGGCGCACACCAAATCCCCCAAGAGAGTGAAAGCGTTATTGCAAGCAGCCCGTTTGGGCCGGCATGTTTCCCCGGCCGAGCGCAAGGCATGGCCGGTGGTTGAGAGCGCGGGCGAGCTTGTGTGGATGCGAGGATTTCCAGCGCCGGTCGCCTTCACGACAGAATCGGGCCTGGCGGTTTTGATTGAAGAAGTCATATTGGGTTGAAGGATGAAGGATGGAAGAGTTGGCTAGTACCAGTATCCTGGAACAGTATCCTCGAGTGCTCTTGTCGGAAGAGCAGATCAAAAAACGTGTGCGGGAGATGGGCCGCCAGATTACGAGTGACTTTCAAGGAAAGACTGCCTACGTAATTTGCGTCCTGGAAAACGCGTTCGTGTTTGCGGCTGATCTGCTCCGCGAACTGGATGTACCGGTGATCTGCCAGTTTGTGAAGCCGTCGACCAGCGAAAGCGGCGTCGACACCACCGAGATTTTTTTCAGCCCGGAAGTTGAGGTTGCCGGGAGAGACGTGCTGCTGGTCGAAGCGCTGGTGCAGTCCGGGGTCACCACCGAATTTCTAATTCGCAACCTGATGGTCCGTGGCGCGAACAGCGTTAAGCTGGCGATCCTTCTGGACAAGCAGTCCGCGCGCCGGGTTTCCCTGCAGCCCGATTACTTCGGATTTCTTCTGAACGAGAGATTCGTCGTGGGCTATGGTCTCGGCGGCACTCACCTGGGCCGCAACCTGCCCTACATCGCAGTGGTGGAAGAGGAAACCAAAAGTGACCCGGACTGAGCGCATTTGCCTGGTCCCCACCGCAGCGGACCGGTATACAATTTTGAGGTACCCAAAGATCGGAATCGGCCTGGACTTTTCGGCATCTAAACGTATAGCAGGCGCCGGAAGTCCTTTAAATTGCTACTTTTTTTGCCGTAAGATGGTCTTAATAGATACCATAGAGGTTCCGGCACTTCCCAGCGGATTTGTCGCACAGGCCTACGGGCCAAGAGGTTAGGAGTTTTCAGTGAATTCGACATTTAAGACAGTCGTCCTGTGGGTGGTGCTGCTTCTGGTGGGAGTAGTCCTGTGGCAGGTCATCAACAAAGGGGCCAACAGCACCAAGGACGTAGAGATCACTTATACGCAGTTTATGGACTATGTGGCCAACGGGGACGTTGCCAAGCTGACCATTACCGGCAGCCAGGCCCATGGTGAACTCAAAAACGAAAAGACCCAATTCCACCTGGATGTCCCGGCCAACAACCCCGAAATGTACAAAGCGCTGGCTCAAAACAAAGTACCGTGGTCCTACAAGGACAGCCAGGGCGGCGGCTGGTTAATGATCCTGATCCAGTTTTCTCCCGTCCTGCTCATCGGCGTTTTGTTTTTCATCATGATCCGCCAGATGCAGACCGGCGGCAACAAGGCCCTGAGTTTTGGCAAGAGCCGCGCCCGTCTGCTTTCCATGCAGCAGAAGAAAATCACGTTCAAGGACGTGGCCGGCGTGGACGAGGCCAAGGAAGAGCTGCGGGAGATCATCGAATTCCTGCGCGAGGCGCAAAAGTTCCAGAAGCTCGGCGGCCGCATCCCCAAAGGCGTGTTGCTGGTCGGCCATCCGGGTACAGGAAAGACTCTTTTGGCGCGCGCGGTGGCCGGCGAAGCTAACGTCCCGTTCTTCAGCATTTCGGGCTCGGACTTTGTCGAGATGTTCGTTGGCGTGGGCGCCAGTCGCGTCCGCGATTTGTTCGAGCAGGGCAAAAAGAACGCTCCGTGCATTATTTTCATTGACGAAATTGACGCTGTAGGCCGCCATCGCGGCGCGGGACTGGGCGGGGGACACGACGAGCGTGAGCAGACCCTCAACCAATTGCTGGTCGAGATGGATGGGTTTGAATCCAACGAAGGCGTGATCCTGATTGCCGCAACCAACCGTCCGGACGTGCTGGATCCGGCGCTGCTCCGGCCCGGCCGCTTTGACCGCCGCGTAGTAGTTCCGCTTCCTGACGTTCGCGGCCGTGAAGAAATTCTCCGCGTGCATACGCGCAAGATACCGCTGGCGGACGATGTCGATCTTTCCATCCTGGCGCGCGGGGCGCCGGGCTTCTCCGGGGCCGAGCTTTCCAACATGGTCAACGAGGCCGCGCTCAATGCCGCCCGTCATAACCGCAAATCCGTGCTGCAATACGACTTTGAACTGGCCAAAGACAAAGTCATGATGGGAGCGGAACGCAAAAGCCTGCTGCTGACCGAAGAAGAAAAAAAGGTCACCGCCTATCACGAAGCCGGCCACGCTCTGGTTGCGGCCTTCATGCCCAATGCGGACCCGCTGCATAAAGTCACCATCATTCCGCGAGGAATGGCCCTGGGCGTGACCATGCAGCTTCCCGAAACCGACCGCCACAATTACACCCGCGAGTACCTGAACACGCGGATCGCAGTCTCCATGGGCGGCCGCATCGCCGAGGAGCTTTTCCTGAGCCAGATGTCGACCGGCGCGGGCAATGACATTGAAACCGCCACGGAACTGGCGCGCAAAATGGTTTGCGAGTGGGGCATGAGCAGTCTGGGCCCGCTTACCTTCGGCAAGAAGGAAGAACAGATTTTCCTGGGCCGCGAACTTTCCCAACACCGCGATTTCAGCGAAGAGACAGCCAAGGAGATTGACTCCGAAGTCCGCCGCTTTGTGAATCAGGGATACGACTCTGCCAAGACCATCATTGAAGCCAACCGCGAGACATTGGTCAAAATCGCGGAAGCGCTGCTGGAGCGCGAAGTGCTGGATTCCACCGAACTCAAGCTGCTCATGGAAGGCAAGCCGCTTCCCGCACGTGTGGTCCCGCACAAAGAAGAAACAGTTCAGCAGGTACTCAAGCCCGAACCGGGACGCACTCCGGGAATACTGCCGGGCAAGCCGTCACCAGCGTAAGAAAAGACTTACGCGGATTTACGCAGATGTCCGCGGATCAATAAACTGCGGGTAGAGACGTGGCATGCCACGTCTCACTCGTGGCCTCATCAGAATCCCTCAGTAGACCTGAATCAGCGGCTTGGTCTGCAGCAGGACTTCGCCAATCCGCGCTGCCCGAACGCCGCCCGCGTTCAGCTTGGTCAGAAGCTGGTCAGCATCCTCGGCGGCCACCGAGAGCAGCAACCCGCCCGCGGTCTGGGGATCGAACAAGATGGTCTTGACTTCCTCGGGCACGGAGTCTCTGTAATCGACCATGCATTCGGCAAAGTCGCGGTTCGCTGTGAGTCCCCCCGGAATGAAGCCTGCTCGCACACAGTCCAGCGCGCCTTCCAGCAGGGGAACGCTGGCGGAATGGATCCGGATGCCTACGCCGCTGCCCAGCGCCATTTCACGCACGTGGCCGATCAGTCCGAAGCCCGTGATGTCGGTGGCCGAATGCACGTGAAAATTGACCGCAACTTCCATGGCTGCGCCATTGAGCGTGGTCATGGCTTTGGTTGCACCGTCAATCCATGCCTGCTTCGCTTCGGCGCGTTTGATCGCGGTAGAGATCACTCCGGTCCCCAGCGCCTTGGTCAGGATCAATGCATCGCCCACCTGGGCACTGGAGTTGGTCAGCACACGGTCGGGATGAATGGTCCCGGTAACGGCGTAGCCAAACTTGATCTCCGGGTCGCGGACGCTGTGTCCGCCGACCACGGTGCATTTTGCTTCGATCATCTTGGAAAGACCACCTGCCAGAATCTGCTCCAGAATTTCGATGTCGCCCTTTTCCGGAAAGCAAACCATGGCCAGCGCACTCAATGGCCGCCCGCCCATGGCATAGACATCGCTCAGCGCGTTAGTGGCCGCGATCTGGCCGAACGTGTAGGGGTCGTCCACCACGGGCGTGAAGAAATCCACCGTTTGCACCAGGGCCAGATCGGCTGAGATTTTATACACGCCGGCATCGTCGGCTGTATCAAAGCCGACCAGCACATTCGGATCATGTTGCCGGGCTAATTTCCCAAGCACTGAGTCCAGCACCGCCGGACTGAGCTTGCTCGCTCAACCCGCCGCTTTTACGTGCTCCGTAAGCCGGTATGTTTTGGTTTCGGGCATGAATAGCTCTACGGCTTTCAGGATATCGCAATCAGCAGTCAGCAGTCAGCACTGCGTCAGAAATCCCGAGCCGTAGCGAGGGATCCCTACAATCTTGAATAGACTTGTGGGGCATTGACTAAGCCGCCCAGTAATCCTGCCGGCGATAGGGATCCCTCGCTACGCTCGGGATTTCAGAGACACGGGACTGACTGCTCACTAGTAGGTGACTTTCACTATCTTCACCTGCGGAATCTGTCCGTCCCAATCCGCGCTGACGTGTTCCAGGGTGAGGCGAAACTCGCGGGACTGGCCCGGCGCAAGAGGCGACTGGTCAAGCGAGCCGTAATCCGCATACGGGGTCGCGCGCAGCAGGACGACGACTTGCTGCGTTTCCTTTTGCACGGTTTCGTTCAGAGAGTTCTTCAACAACACTTCCATGCTTGCGCCGGTCACCTTGCGGTCGCCGCCGTTGTTGAGCCGGCCTTCGACATAGGTGATCTTGCCTCCGGCAAAAGTGGCGGCTTCTTCCATGTGCAAGCCGGAAATCTGCAATTTCGGTATGTAGAAGTCGTTTAGGCCGGATGTCTGGGCTGCTTTGCCGCGTCCAAGAAGCGCCAAAACCCCCATCCCCATGACGATTAGCAGCAAGCCAATCACCATGGGAATCCAGGGCTTGCGATTGGCCTTCCCAGGCCCCGTTGAAAAAAGATCAGGAGACGGCGCGCTGATGTTCTCGTTCTCGGTCATGCAAAAATTCTACTACTGTCCGCGTTCAACGGCTGTCACCATTCCATCGTTTCCCTGGAGCCGGTCCGCTGAAAACATCAGAGTGAGGCCACGATTGAGACGTGGCAGTGCCACGTCTCTACCCTAAGTTTTTTCTGGTCCGCGCATATCCGCGTGAATCCGCGGTAAGTACTTCGGCCTCCGCTACTGTCCGGCGATGGTCATGCCGTCCAGGCGGATGGTGGGAGCGGCCGTGGACCCGCGAAATACAAGATCGTTGCCGATTTCTGAAATGTTGTTCAGCATCTCTTTGAAATTGCCGGCAACGGTGATCTCTTCGACTGGATAGGCAAAGGCGCCGTTTTCAATCCACACGCCGCTGGCGCCGCGGGAGAAATCACCCGTCACCAGGTTCACGCCAAAGCCGAGAAAGCCCGTGATATAGAGCCCTTGCTTTACGTCAGCAATGATCTGCTGCGGCGTCCGCGCTCCTTTTTGCAGAAAGAAATTGCCTGAACCAATGCCCGGATTCCCGGCGAGTCCGCGCGCCGCGTTGCCCGTGGTCTTGAGCCCCAGTTTTTTTGCGGTATAGGTGTTGAGCAAATAGGACTTAAGAATGCCGTTCTCTATGACCACCGTCCGCCGGCTGGGGACGCCTTCGCCGTCGAAGGGCGACGTGCCGAAGCCGCCGGGGATGGTGCCATCATCCACGACCGTGACATTGTCACCGGCGATTTTCTCGCCCAGCTTGCCTGCGAGGAAAGACGAATGGCGATAGATGGCATCGCCGTTCACCGCGTCGGCAATGTTATTCAGGATCGAACGCGCGACCATGGGGTCGAGCACCACCGGAACTCTGGTGGAAGCAATCTTACGTGCTCCCAGCCGTTGCAGCGTGCGGCGCGCGGCTTCCCGGCCGACAGCTTCCGGCGAATCGAGCCTGGCCAACGTGCGCTCGCTCGAAAACCAATAGTCCCGCTGCATGTGGCCATGTTCGTCCTGAGCGATAGGAGCGGTAGAGATGGAGCAGTAAGAACCTTGATAATCGCCCACAAAGCCCAGAGAGTTGGCCATTACCTTGCGCCCAATGGAGGCGTCAAACGATCCCCCGTCGGAATTCTTCAAACGCGGGTCGGTGTCCAGGGCCGCTTTCTCCGTCCGCCGCGCGAATTCAATGCGCTCTTCCGGAGGCAGAGAGTAAACATCGTCAAAGTAGAGTTGCAGGTCGCCGGGAAGCGAACCAAGTTGATCGAGGTCGGGGAGCCCCGCGTAAGGATCTTCCGAGGTGATGCGGGCCAGCGTCACCGCGCCTTTCACCAGCTGCTCGATTCCGTCATCGGTGAAGTCGCTGGAATACGTGCTGGCGGCGCGCTTCCCCAAAAAGGCCCTTAACCCCACAGCACGCGAACCGGATTCCTTGAGGGTCTCGACTTGACCCAGGCGGACCAGCGTGGAGAACTCACTTCCTTCGCGAACGATGGCTTCAGCCGCGGTGGCGCCGGCCTTCATGGCGCGGGAGACCACGTCCGCGGCAATTTCGCGGAGGTCGGCTTCGTTCGCTATTTGGATAGTGGTAGCCATTTTCTTTTTTTCTAGACACGCGCCAGATGAGTATCAGTAAATTGAGTCGGATATTTCAGACCGTAGCCCAGCATACGGTCAAATCCAATATGTGCCATCCAAATCAAGGCGAACGCCAGCAGGCTCGGACGGTAGAACACAGCGCCGGCCCCCAGGGCAACCGGAAACAGTTCAGTGTGGACCAGGTTATAGAGCCAGGCCCCGGATTTGGCGCCATGCAAGTATCCCAACATGGAAATATCCGGAACAAGAAATAAGGCCACGAACCACCACCAGCCATGTCCCAGATGTCCGTAGGCAATCAGGCAGGCAAGAAAGATCGCGGCCCCTTCAGCATGGAGCAGCCATTTGGGTTGCATGGCTATCTCGCCGTCCCGCCCACGGTCATGCTGTCGAGCTTAAGCGTGGGAATGCCGACGCCTACAGGGACGGACTGGCCGTCTTTGCCGCAGGTGCCCACGCCTTCGTCAAGCTGGAGATCGTTACCGACCATGGAAACCTTGGTCAACGCGTCCGGGCCATTGCCGATCAACGTGCAATTCTTAAGTGGCGCCGTGACTTCGCCGTTTTCGATCAGATAGGCTTCAGACGCCGAGAAAACAAACTTGCCGTTGGTAATGTCAACCTGGCCGCCGCCGAAATTCACC
>Ga0210407_10000963_pt1 | contig 28838 bp, 19 predicted proteins | sample IncBWC27MmetaG_FD_150860 | JGI IMG/M metagenome (GOLD analysis project Ga0210407, IMG submission 150860) | Forest soil microbial communities from Barre Woods Harvard Forest LTER site, Petersham, Massachusetts, United States - Inc-BW-C-27-M | ecosystem: Environmental > Terrestrial > Soil >...
CAGCTATCGATGTGACTGTCTTCGTCCGCCATCACCGTTTCGCCGCGCTTGGCGATCGCCGAGGCCTTGGCGATGGCCACGGCTTGTGACGCGCAATGCGCCACGCCTTCTTTGGTAAGCCGGTCCGTGGAGGCAAATCCCCATCCGCCATTTGCGAAAACTCGGATGCCGAGGCCGATCGACTCGGATTGCGCTAGCGTGCCGACCTGGCCGTTTTTTGTGGTCAGATCGCGTTGGCGCATGTGCATCATGCGGACGTCTGCGTATGTGGCGCCGCGAAGACGGGCGGTATCTAGCGAATTTGTGCAGAGATCCCACATAAAAGAGCAGTATTTGAGAGAACGGCGCCCCAAGAAAAATGGGGCGCAGCGTGCATGCTGCGCCCCTACAAAGATAACACGATCCCGACGGCGGTTTTCGCTTCGGGGCTTACGTCCCTTCTTGCCAGGACGCGAGATAGTGCTCTTGCTCAGGTGTCAGCTTGTCGAGTCGGTGACCCATGGATTCTAGCTTAAGACGCGCGATCTCCTTGTCCAGATTTTCCGGCACAACGTAAACCTGGGGCTTGAGATCTTTGTAGTTTGCGCGCAAATATTCTGCAGAGAGCGCCTGGTTAGCGAAGCTCATATCCATCACCGAAGCGGGATGGCCTTCCGCGGTCGCGAGATTCACGAGACGCCCTTCGCCAAGCAGGTAGACCTTGCGGCCGCCCTTCAGCGAATACTCGTCAACCAGCGGGCGCGCTTCACGCTTGCCGCTGGATAGCTTTTCCAGCGCGGGAATGTCGATTTCGACGTTGAAGTGGCCGGAGTTGCAAACGATCGCGCCGCCCTTCATGTTTTCAAAGTGTTCGGCGCGAATGACGCTCTTGTTGCCGGTGACGGTGATGAAGATGTCGCCTTCCTTCACAGCCTCGGCCATCGGCATCACGCGGAAACCATCCATCACGGCTTCAATGCCCTTCACGGGATCGATTTCGGTGATGATGACGTCAGCGCCGAGCCCCTTCGCGCGCATGGCGACTCCGCGGCCGCACCAGCCATAGCCTGCAATGACCACCTTGAGACCTGCGATGAGCACGTTGGTGGCGCGAATCACGCCGTCAATGGTGGATTGGCCGGTGCCGTAGCGGTTGTCGAAGAAGTGTTTGGTCATCGCGTCGTTCACCGCGATGATCGGATACTTCAGCGTTCCATCCTTGGCCATCGCACGCAGCCGAATTACGCCAGTGGTGGTCTCTTCCGTTCCCGCAATGACGTTGGGCACGAGGTCGGTACGCTTGGTCAGCAACATGGTGACGAGGTCGGCCCCATCATCCATTGTGAATTGCGGCTTGTGTTCCAAAGCGGCGCGCAGATGCGAGTAGTACGTTTCGTTGTCTTCGCCTTTGATCGCGTACGTCGGAATGTTGTAATCGCGATTCAACGAAGCAGCCACTTCATCCTGTGTGGAAAGCGGGTTGGACGCGCAAAGCACGGAATCCGCGCCGCCGTCGCGCAGCGCGATCATCAGGTTCGCAGTCTCGCTTGTGACGTGCAGGCAGGCAGAGACGCGCAGTCCTTTCAAAGGCTGTTCCTTCACGAAGCGCTTGCGAATCGATTCCAGCACGGGCATCTGGTTCCCGGCCCACTCGATCTTGCGCTTGCCGGCATCGGCCAGCGCGATATCCTTCACATCACCCTTTTTCAGTTCGGCGGTTGCCACAGTCATGCTCCTTATTTCAAATTAGCGTCGGCGAACAAACTCCGCCGGGGAAAGAGGTAAGAAAACAGTACAGCGAGAGGGTCCTCTGCCTGGCTAGAGGCAATTAGCGGCGCGCGCCAACTTCCGCCGCCACGCCCGCGCTCAAGCCCGCGGCTTTGCGCAAGGCGTCGGCGCGATCCGTGCGTTCCCAAGTGAAGCCCGCACCGCTGCGGCCAAAGTGACCGTAAGCGGCAGTCTGCTTGTAGATGGGCCGCCGCAGATCGAGAGCCTCAATGATTCCCTTCGGAGTCAGCGAGAAATATTCACGAATCAGCGAGGTGATCTTCTCTTCGGGGATGGTCGCAGTGCCAAACGTATCCGCCATCACGGAAACCGGCTCGGCTACGCCAATCGCGTAGGCAAGCTGCACTTCCGTCTTCCGCGCGAGTCCAGCTGCAACCACGTTTTTCGCGATGTAGCGCGCCATATAGCAGGCGCTGCGATCTACCTTGGAGGGATCTTTGCCGGAAAACGCGCCCCCGCCATGCCTGCTGTAGCCGCCATAGGTGTCGACGATAATCTTGCGCCCGGTCAATCCAGCGTCGCCCATCGGCCCGCCAATGACGAACCGGCCGGTCGGGTTGATGTGATATTTCGTTTTCGCGTCTAGCATCGATGCGGGAATGATCGGACGAATGACATGCTCGGTAATGGCGTCGCGCAAATCGGAATTGGAAACCTTTTCGCTGTGCTGCGTGGAGATGACCACGCAATCAACGCGGACAGGCCGTCCATCGCGATATTCAATGGTGACCTGGGACTTGCCATCCGGCCGGAGAAAATCAACTTGATTGGATTTGCGGACTTCCGAGAGGCGCTGCGTGAGGCGGTGGGCCAACTGAATGGGCATGGGCATCAACTCTTCGGTCTCATCGCAGGCGAAGCCGAACATCAGCCCCTGATCGCCCGCGCCACCGGTATCCACGCCCATGGCAATGTCCGGCGACTGGCGCTTGACGGTGCACATGACGCCGCAGGTGTCCGCGTCGTAGCCGTACTTGGCGCGGTCGTAACCCACTCCGCGGATAGTGTCGCGTACCAAGGTGTCATAGTCCACGATCGCGCTCGTGGTGATTTCCCCGGCAACAACGGCGAGTCCGGTAGTGACCAGCGTCTCGCAGGCAACCCGGCCCTTGGGGTCCTGCTTCATGACCTCGTCCAGCACGGCGTCCGAAATCTGATCGGCAATCTTGTCCGGGTGACCTTCGGTCACGGATTCCGAGGTAAATAGGAAGTTTCTTAAGGCTTCGCTCAAAACAAAGTCTCCTTCGTGGGGTGCGGAGAGTAGGTATACACCCAGTATGCGCCTTATAGGCAGTGTGCTCGTAACCTTCCAAACGTACCATCGAGGAGTATTAGAATCAACCGATTGAATCCAAATACGTTAGACGAGGGTCGAACGGTCGTTTCCGGGGTCCGAACGGAAGTTCAATCCCACTTCCGACCAGATTTTCAGGCAATATCGCCGTCGTCTTCGGGTTCAATCTCCAGTTTTCCTTTGGTCTTCTTGGCCATGAGATAGGACTGGATGAAGGGATCCAAGTCGCCGTCCAGAACACGATCGACGTCCCCGACATTAAATTTCGTTCGATGATCCTTGATCATTCGGTAAGGCTGCATCACGTAAGACCGAATCTGGCTGCCAAAGGAAATATCGCGCTTCGTTTCGTCCAGCTTGTCGGTTGCCGCCTGCCGCTTCTGAATTTCCAGGTCGTACAAGCGCGAACGAAGCATCTTCATGGCCATCTCGCGATTCTTATGCTGGCTGCGGTCGACCTGACAACCCACGACGATGTTTGTGGGAATGTGCGTGATTCGAACGGCGGTCTCCACCTTGTTTACGTTCTGCCCGCCTTTGCCGCCGGAACGGAAAGTATCCACGCGCAAATCTTCAGGGCGAATATTGATTTCGATCTTATCGTCGATTTCTGGAATGACGAACACCGACGCAAAGGAAGTGTGCCGCCGTGCGGCCTGATCGAAAGGCGAGATACGCACGAGTCGGTGTACGCCGGTCTCGCCGGACAAAAGCCCATACGCATTCTCGCCGGCAAACTGAATCGTAGCGGACTTGATGCCCGCTTCTTCGCCGGGCGTCTCGTCCAGAACCGACGCGTTCATGCCTTTGCGCTCGGCCCAGCGCAGATACATGCGCAAAAGAATCGAGGCCCAGTCCTGCGACTCCGTGCCGCCGGCGCCGGGCTTAATGGTCATGATGGCGTTCAGATGATCGGTTTCACCGGAGAGCAGCGTCTTTGTCTCGAGCTCCGCGATGTAACTGTCCGCGGCGTTAAGTTCTCGGTCGAGATCCTTCAGAAGGTCGTTCTTTTGTTCGGCGTTGGTTTCTTCCTGAGCGAGATTGATGTAGGTCTCAATATCGCCGGAGAGCGACCCGAGCCGCTCGTCCGCGCCGATTTGCTCTTCGGCGCGCTTGCGGTCGCGAAGCACAGCCTGGGCCGCCTCTTGGTTGCTCCAGAAGTTAGGATCGGCAGCGCGCGCTTCGAGGCCCTTCAGGCGTTCGCGGTGCTGCGGAGCGTCAAAGATAACTCCGGACGAGTGTGATGCGGTGCTTGAGTCCTTCGTAGCGGTGCTGCAGGTCTTCGAGAATCATGTGCGGGTCGAGGAATGCCTCCGTCAAATGCGGAAGGCCCTACTTTGCCTTTCGAAAAGTTATGCCTACCAGAATAACGGAAACCAGCGCGCAGAGCCAGGGAAGCCAGTCTCCAAAACGAGTGTAGATGGTTTTGTCGGTGCGAAAATCATATGGCAAGTCGGCCGCTGCCCGAATGTCGCGCGGCAACGCCCGGAAAATGTGGCCGTATGGATCGATAGAAGCGGTATAGCCGCTGTTCGTCGATCGGATGATCCAGCGGTGGTTTTCGACCGCGCGAACGCGCGTCATCCGTAGATGCTGCTCTGCCGCGGGAGAATGTCCGAACCACCCATCGTTCGAAATGTTTACAAAAACCTGCGCCCCATTGTCCGCAAAGCGCCGAACTTCGCCCGGATAAATCGCTTCGTAACAAATAAAAACGCCAAATGTGGACCCGTTCGGAAAATGCCCCACGGAGTAGCTTTTACCTTTGCGAAACCCGCCCACTTCGTCGGAGACGCTGCTCACCACGCGGTGGATCAGAGGAAACGGTTCGTATTCGCCGAACGGAACAAGATGAATCTTGTCGTATACAAAAACGCGCTGTCCCTGCGGATCGAACTGCAGCGCGCTGTTGTACGGTGCAAGAGTCACGTGCGGGCCGCTGGGTGCGGAGTCCACCGGCTGTTTCCACTCAATGGTGCCAGCGATAAACGGATGCCCAAAACTGACCGCCGTGGTCGAGGCAATTTTCGCAAATTGCGAATCTTGAAACGAAAACGGCGCGGGCACTTCCGGCCAAACGAGCAGATCGGGCTTGTTCACGCTGGGGGCCAGGCTGAGTCGTCGAATTTCCTCGAGATCGGAGCTGTGCGCCTGAAACCAGTTTGCCGGATAGGAATCCGCCTCGGGGAAATTCAGCTGAACGGCGCGTGCGTAGTGCCCTGCTTCGGGCCTTGGCACTATTCGGCTTCCCGCAATCATCACAACGAGAATCGTCGCCGCGGCAACTCCGAGGATCGCCAGTCGCTTCTTCGGCCTCGGCGAAGAGGCCGCGTCCGTCCACGCCAGGAGCGAGTTGAAACACATGACCAGAAACGAGAGGCCGTAAATGCCGGCAATCGTGGTGGTCTGGATCAGCGCGGGATTCGCGGCGGCAGGATAGCCCAGCAGATTCCACGGAAAACTGATCTCCGGCAAATGCTCTCGCACAAATTCGAATGAAATCCAGAGAAACGGCGCGCCAATGCAGGCGAGCTCCACGCTGCGCAGTGACAGCCGGTGGACGCCCCACCCAAATATTCCGATAAGGATGCCCCACACAGTAGCGATCAGCAGCAGCACGCCCCAGCCTCCTGCCAGCGACATGCCACCATGAACGGAAAGCGTTTCTGCGATCCACGATACCGAAGTGACACAAAAAATCAGACCGTGCAAAAAACCGCACGCGAATGCGATGCGCGGCCGCGCTCCAAAAATCGCGATCAGAAGTATCCCGACGCAAATCCACGAGTAGAGGCTGAGATAGAAACCCGTGTAGGAAAGTGCGAGCGCCGCGCCAGTGACGGCCGCGATGATCAATCGCAAAGCTGTCGGGGTTTCCGTGCCCGGATGAGGCCGAAAATAGGCAAGCCAGCCGGGCCGGCTCATCCGCGTTTCACGATAGCTTTGAAGCCGGCGCCATCGAGGCCTTTGCGCGCGGCTTCCGCAGCCTTTTGATCGGCGTACGGACCCACCTGCACGCGATAGTATTTGTCAGCTCTCGGAGACAAAACGAATGCGGGAAATTTCTTTTTCTGCAACTGCGTCGCCAACTCCATCGCATCCGCTTCTTTGGTCAACGCGGCAACCTGGAGTGTATACGCGCCTCCGGGGATCAGCGGGGCATTCGCGGATTTCGACGGCAAAGAGCCGGGCTTCGGCGGCATAACGCTTTTCACCAGCTGCGGCGAACTTTTCTGTGCGGGCGCCGGCGGAAGCGGTTTCAAGTGATCTTCGGTCTGTTTGGATTTGCTCGCGTCGTAGAACTCCCACGTGGGGTCGGGCGGCGCGCTGGTGTCTTTCGGCGCTTCCGAAGAGGCCTTGTTCTTTGCCTGCTTTGCTTCGGCCACAGGCTTGGGAGCCACGTCGGCATCTGGCGTACCCCGAAAATTCGAAGCGGCGCGCACCTGCCCGCTAAATTGATCGCGCCCCATGAGGTAGCCCAGCGTAAAAAAGCCTGCCGAAAAAAGCATCATCACCAGGAAAAGTCCGATGACGTGCCGGCTCTCCAGTACGCGCTCTCCGCCACTCCCTCGTTTGCCTCCAGAAGCCATTCTTACTTTTGTGGTCCCCCTAGACTTCTAGTCCACTGATTAATGATATCGATGGGCAGCGGAAACACAATCGTTGTGTTCTTCTCGACACCTATCTCCGTCAAGGTCTGCAGGTAGCGAAGCTGGATAGCCGTGGGCTGAGTCTCGAGAACCTTGGCCGCATCCGCGAGTTTCTGCGAGGCCTCGAATTCTCCTTCGGCGTGAATGATCTTCGCGCGGCGTTCGCGCTCGGCTTCCGCCTGCCGCGCGATGGCCCGCTGCATCTGCTCGGGAATGTCGACCTGCTTCACTTCGACCTTGGAGACTTTAATGCCCCAGGGTTCGGTGTCCGTATCGAGAATAATCTGCAGCTTGGCATTTACCTTGTCGCGCTGGGAGAGAATCTCGTCCAACTCGAATTGTCCGACGATGCTGCGCAGCGTGGTCTGTGCTAGTTGCGAAGTCGCGTATTGATAGTTCTGCACTTGCGACATCGCCAAGTTCGCGTCCACCACTCGGAAATAGCAAACCGCATTCACTTTCACGGAGACGTTGTCGCGCGTGATAATGTCTTGCGGCGGGACATCCAGTGTTTCGAGCCGCATGTTAATGCGATACAGCGTCTCGATCGGCCAAAACACCAGGTTGATGCCTGCGCCCTTGGCTTCCGGCAATAAACGGCCCAATCGCAGCACAACTCCTCGCTCCCACTCCTTGATGATGTAGATCGAATTCCAGAACCAGATGATCCCCAATCCAGCGATCAGCGCAATCCCAAGAAAACCAATTTCCATTTTCCCCTCCTCTAGGCAAACAAATTCTAGTTGCTTGCTCCAGCGGGTGCCGGCTCGGGCTCGACGTGCAGTTTCAGCCCCTCGACCCGCACAACTCGCACCGCAGCCCCCGGGTTCACCGGCTGTGCGGACACCGCCTGCCAAAGTTCACCATGCACTCGAATCATTCCTTCCGCTCCGGCGCTCACGGCGGAAACCACTACCCCTTGTTCCCCGACCAGTTCTTCTCTTCCCGTCGCGGGCTTCCAGCTTCGCGAACGCAACACCAGGCGCATCAACAGCACTGTGAGCGCCGCAAACGGCAATGTCCCAGCCAGCGCCACCCACAAGCTCACGCCTCCTGATGTCAGAGGAGAGCGGATCAAAAAGATCGCTCCAAGAATCATCGAGACGATTCCTCCGAGCGCCAGCACACCATGACTCGCAAATTTTGCTTCCAGTATAAAAAACGCCAGCGCCAGGGCAATCAGGAAAAGCCCCGCCAGATTCACGGGCAGAAAATTCATCGCGTAAAGTGCCAGCACCAGACAGATTCCACCGATCACTCCCGGCGCAATCACACCGGGGTGAGTGAATTCGGTATATAGACCAAGCACGCCCAGAATGAGCAGCACGAAAAGCGTGTTGGGCTGTACGATGTGTGAAAGAAATTTCTGCCGCGCGGATAGTTCGAATGCCGTGCGAACGGGATTTGCCAAAGACAATGTCACTTGCGTGCCGTCAAATCGAGTGATTTTCCGTCCATCCAATTGGCGCAGCAAGTCGTCCTTGGAGCCGGCAACCAAATCAATCATTTTGCCGTCGAGCATCTCCTTCTCGGTGAAAGCTTTTGCTTCCGTCACGGCCGTTTCCGCTAGAGCAGGATTCCGTCCGCGTTTCTCGCTGAAACTCCGAAGAAAGGCCATTGCATCATTGTTGATTTTCTTGCGCAACACTTCATCGATTTGCGGCACGTATCCGCCCACCGATAACACGGGCGAAGCCGCTCCCGCGTGCGTTCCCGGCGCCATCGCCGCAATATCCGCCGACAAAAGGATATAGAAACCCGCCGAAGCTCCGCGCGCTCCAGCAGGCTCAACGTAAACCGCCACGGGCACCGGCGACGCGAGAATGTGCTCGATCATGTCCTTCATCGAATCCGTCAATCCCCCGGGCGTGTCCATCGTGATGAGCACCAGCGCTGCATGCCGCTGCGCGGCGTCCGCCATGCCTTCGTCCAAATAATTCGCGAGAATGGGCTCTACCTCGCCCTCCAAATGAAGCTCAACGACCAAAGCGTTCGAGGCATGCTCTTCCGCGGTGATTGGAGGCAACAAAAAGAGCATCGCCACGGCCATCAGGGAGCAAACGAGGGAAACGGCACGAGAAAACGAAAATAGCATCAGTCCTTGCGTTTGAAACCGACGGCGGCTGGGTTTCATGGCGCGCCTCCTCCGGGCTTCTTGTCCGTGCCTTTGGCATTCTTCAGGTGTTCGAGCAACTGTTTCGCTTCCGAGTAATTCGGTGCAAGCTTTAAAGCTTTATCGACCTCGGTGCGCGCCAGACCCATTTTTTTCTGTTCCAAATAAATCCGCGCAAGCGCCGTCCTTACCACCGCCGAATCGCGCGCCTCCAAAGAAGCCTGCAACTCCGCGACCGCATCATCCAATTTTCCCTGCCGCCGGTCGATCTCCGCCAGGCCGCGATGTGCCGCGGCATTGCCGGCATCTGACGACAGAACCGCGCGAAACTCGCGCTCCGCAACGTCGACATGCCCTGCAGAAAGCTCTTGCCTCGCCTTGCGGATGTGCGCCGCCGACGTGTTCGCGGCCGCAGCCGCGTCGGCAGCCGCCTCGCCAGAATTCGCTTCCCCAGATTTCAACTCCAACCGCAGCATCGTCGTATCCAGCTCCGTTTTAATCCTGTCCAATCGCGACAGAGCTTCGCCCTTCGCATCCAGCCGAATCGCCGGAATCCCATTCGGCCCAAAAGTCTCCGTCGCCGCCTCTCGCTCCTGATCCGCTTCGGACTTCTTTCCCGCTTTCTCCAGCGACAAAATCAGCAGCGCCCGGTCCTCGGGATTGTCCGGCTCGCGTTGCGATGCCTCGCGAAAGTGTGCTGCAGCAGCAGCCGCGTCATTCGCGCGTAGCGCTACCAACCCGAGATTAAACGGGTAGTCATCCTCCTCCGGATCGATCTCCGTTGCCCGCGCCAAATCCGTTTGCGCCACGGCTCCCTTGCCCAGCCTGGCCCTCGCGATCGCCAAATTGTTCAGTATTTCCGGCAGGTCCGCGCCGGAGATCATGTCCTTGTGCATCGCCTCTTGCAGGCCCGCAAAAACTTCCTCCGCCCGTTCCGGCTGGTCCATCAGCAGCCGGCAAACTCCTGTCGCAAATTCCGCTTCTACGTGATTTTCATGCGTCTTTGGCACTCGCGCGTACCACGGCAGCGCGGAATTACAGTCGCGTTTCGCAAAATATGCTTCTCCCAGGGCGAAGTCCGGGCCAGGCCATTCAGGCTCGAGTCTCGCCGATTCGCGCAGTTCGCGGATGCGCGCGTCATCGTCAGCCGCCAGCAATCCCCTGGAATAATGTTCGAACGCGTCCAATCGCAGCGGCCGCAGCTTCTTCGCAAATTCAGGGAGTGTCAAAGGATACGCATGATCGTTCGCCGACAAAATCCGCCACACCAACTTGGTGTGCAGATCCATCAGTGTGTCCAGCGGTCCACTCTCCCGCAACCCGGGAAGCAGCGCCGCGGGATTCACACGCAGCACTCTGCACTCCACCGTGAGCGAAGTACCGTCGGAAACAAAACTCCCATACACGACGTAATCGGCATCCAAATCTTCCGCGACGTGCAGCATTGTAGCCCTGCTGAGCTTCGCCGATGCAGGCAAACCGTAGCGTTCCAGTTCGCCCACCCGTCCCGAATGCGAATACACCTGCTGACCGGCCGACGCAAGCCGCTCAATCGTCAGCTCTTCCAGCCCCTCGCCCAGCCAGTCCAGCCGCGGCGAAGTTCCCGCATTCTCAAAGGGAAATACCAGGTAAACACCAGGCGCAGCCGTCCCACTCCCCCGCGACTGGCTCAACGCCTCTCTCGCGCAGGGCGGAACTCCGCAAAAAAAGAGCAGCCCGCATACACCGATCAACAATCGTTTGCTGAATACATGGGAACCCATGCTGCTTGCATTGTAGCAGAGGACCTGCCCTCTAGCGGAACAGGTATGGACCAAATCCCAAGTCGCAGGTGCTTCTTCATACCCTACTTATTTAATGGCCAATGCATTCATGGCGTGACTGAGGGACATGCTCGGACGGCAAGAAAAAGGCCCGCCAGCTTTTGGCTGGCGGGCGCCGAGGTTCACAACTCGAAGGAACGCTATTAGTACCTAATAGTCACGCCGAAGAAGAGCCGCCGGCTTGCTGCTATGCTCGAACCTGGAATGGAGTCTCCGGTCAGGCTTGGTGTTGCAAAGCCGGTCCCGAAGTTCTGGATACCAGCGTTCTCCAAGTCGGGATTAACCGTATTGAAATTCGCATGGTTGAATAGGTTTTCGGCCGTTGCCCGGAATTGCAGCGAAGCCCGTTCGTTAAATTTCACGTTCTTATGGACCGAGAAGTTAACCACGTTAGTGGGAGCGTCACGCAGGGTGTTCCGCCCGACATTTCCAAAGGGTGTGCCGAACGTCGTCTGAGCGATGCCGGTATTCGCTATGAATCTTACCTGGCTCGCCGTGACATTCGTCACTTTGCCTTTGTTCGCTGAATTCAAGCTAATGAGCTGGTTAGGATTCCCGCCGCAACCCACGCTTAGAAGAGTGCAAGCATCTCCTGCAAAGATACCCACAGTATTTGCTGGGGCGCTCGCACTGCCAGCAAACGGACGAGCTACGCCGGCTGTGTTGTTGAAATCACCAAGGAAGCCGCTGTCGAAGCAATCGCACGTCTCCGTGGCATTCGCAAATACTGGCTCAAACGGCGTGTAGGGTTGTCCGGAGGCCCAAATATAGCTGCCCGAGAGTCCCCATCCACCGGCCAAGTGTCCTAGGAAGCCATGCTGCCCTCTGAAAAAAGGCAACTCCTCGGTCGCGGTAAGCGAGAGCTGGTTCGGAATATCCAAGCCGGAAATCCCGTGTTCCGCCACCTGCTGACTAAAGGGATTTTGAGCATATGGAATTGTGTTCCCACCGCCGCCCGTCCCAAAGATTTCGCTGGAATTGTCCGTCGTCTTGCTAAACGTATAAGACGCGAGCAGGGTTAGCTGGTTGAAGAGATTTTGAGCGCGCACTTCCGTCTGCAATGCGTGGTAATCGGAGTGGGCGGAATTCTCTCTCGACAGCACCACGCCTTGATTGCAATTCACGCGCCCGAATCCCGGCGCACCAGGGGTCGAGCAAGCTGTAACACCGGCGGGCAATAGATTTGGAAAAGCCTGTGCCAATCCGGGATCGGCTGCCGTGCCCACAAAGGGATTGGCGTTCACCGATTGGAAAAGATCCGATGCGTGGTTGCCCGCGTACCGGACTTCCACTGCGAGGCTTGATGATACTTGGCGTTGCAGGCCGAAGCTCCAGCTCTGCACCTGGTCTGGCCGGAAGTTTTGCGGTACCACCGTCTCGCCGAAGTTGCGTGGATCAAGCTGGCCAAGCGGCAAGCTGGGACCAGCCACGGCCCGCACCGCATTGCCTGTCGGATTTGCCGGGAGGTTGAGCGGATTGCCAGCCGTCGGAAAGAGTGTTGCCTGCAGAATGTTAGGCGTGCCATCGTAATTATTGAGATAAATGTTGTAATACGGTGGGTCGTACGCAATACGGTATCCACCGCGAATTACCGTTTTGTCGTTGCCAAATATCTTGCTTCCCCATTTTGGCGTGTAAGCAAACCCAACGCTTGGTCCAAAAGCCTTATCGTACACCGGTAGTGTAGGAGACACTCTAACGGAAAGTGGCAATTGCGGGTTGAATAACGGATTCGGGCCGGTTTCATTCTTAGTGTCAATTTGATTTAAGAGGTTATCCGGCTGGCTAAAATAAGACCAAGTCAGACCCAAATTCAAGGTCAGGTTGGACCTTACCTTCAAGTCGTCCTGGAAATACAGGAACGTGTCATTCTCCTTAAAATCTATCTTCGGACCGCCTTGCGCGAGCACCACGGCAAGCGGTTGGCCGGAAACAAAATCGTTTAGATTATTGAAAACGTATACTCCGTTGATCGCCGGAAGAAAAGTATTCGGTGACAATTGGTGGGTGAAGTTAACTCCGGCCTTGAACTGGTTTCTGCCGACTTGGTAACTCCAGTTGTCTTGCACTTGCCAGGTATCCACAACACGGCCCTGTGGGAACCCAGCGCCGGTCCCAAAGCCTGCTACGGATGCTGTCTGGAACGCCACCTGCGTGAGGGCATTTAGAATATTGCCATCGGTGGGATCGGTTCCGTTGGTGCTTCCGCCGAACTCCACATTTTCACGGCCAAAACCGACGCGGAAGTCGTTGGTCATTCGAGAACTGAAATTGTGTGTCTCGCTAAGCAGAATGTTTTGGCTCAACGAGGGAATGTTCACGAAATAGCCAGACGTCGGATTATCGAAGTTACTGTCTATGACTGTCGATTTATTGAATAGATAGCGCGCGGATAATGTGTCCTTCGATCCGACTTGATAATCCCAACGCGTCGTCCAATTGTAAGAGTGAGTGGGGTTCCCTACCGTGCGCGTCACTGCCGCCTCTTGCACGCCAGGGCATCCGGGAGATGTTGCTGTCGCACCTACCGTTTGCGTAGTAATTGTGTTAGGCACGGCCACGGGATTTCCCGTGGTGATTCCGAAGGGACCGAATCGAGTCAAAGCCGACACGGCAGCCGCACTGGGACCAGTCGGGAAGCAAGCCGCCAGCATCGCCAGACCCGCGGGCGTCGGAGTGAGCGTCCCGTTATCATATACGTTTGACGTGGAAATGAGATCGGTATCAAAGCCGGCGAACAGGAACATCTTATTCTTCACGATCGGCCCGCCAACCGTAGCGCCCGTGAACTCCTCGTTCGCTCGCGGTGGTTTTGTTGTCCCCGCGCTCTTCTCCGTGCTGGTGAGAGAATTCAGTACCGAATTATTCTCATTGCCGTAAACACTGCCGTGCCACACGTTGGTCCCGCTTTTCGTGGCCTGGTTCACCACCGATCCGCTATTGCGACCGTATTCTGCGCCAAAATTATTAGTAATGATGTTGTACTGTTCCACGAACTCGGTATCGCTCAAGGCGAAAGCGGGGCCGCCAATGCTGTTATCGTTATTATTCTGGCCGTCGATTTCCTGGTCATTGTTGCGGCCGCGTAATCCATTTGAGGAAAAGCCCACTCCCCCGTTGGCATTGGAGAATCCTGCATCACGGGAAGAAGATACGCCGGGCACAAACAAGGCCAAATTGTCCAACCCCTGGTTCTCCTGAATGGCGGGGAACGACGAAACTACGCTAGTCGAAAACACATTGTTTATTTGCGACTGCGTCGATTCCAGCAGCGGGATCGCCGCCGTAACTTCAATCGTGGAACTCTGGGCGCCAATTTCCAACTTCAGGACTCCCAATCCGTGATCTACCGCCACCACAACGTCAATTCCGCCAACTCCCAGTTTGTTAAACCCATCTTTTGCAATTTCTACACGGTAGGTCCCGATCGGCAACGCGTTTATCGCGAAAGCACCGGAACCGCTGCTCGAAGTCGTGAAAACCTCATTAGTGGTTATCAGTGTCGCCGTTACTTTTGCATCGGGCACCCCTCCACCCTGAGCGTCCGTCACCGTCCCCGATATCGAACCCGTCGATACCTGAGCGTGACCCATAAGCGGTAAAAATAAAAACAAGAAGAGCAAACTACTCATTCGCCTCAAAACAGATTGCATTCGTTCCCCCTGATAATTTCACTTCGCAGATGGGTCCGCCTCAATCACTACTGGACTCGGACACCATCCGGGGGGGATAAACGCAATCTCTTCCCCATGCGGTATATTTTTCTTATGAGCTGTTACACCAAGAAGAGAACAGGGGTTAGCGGCATTTCTAAAGAACCCCTCAAAATTTTAGGCCCCATTAATCCTGATTTCTGGAAATTATCCCCGCGCGCCTACAGCTTCTTGCATAGTATTCACTTCAGGGAACTTACGAAGAACGTTCGCGTTGAAAATGGATGGACTTCTGCCTAGTTGCACAGACACCAATACAACCGATTTTATTCCCACGATACATCAATTTATTTTTTTGAGCCGAAAGTCTCGCACAGCCACACGGCCTCAGGGACGAGTCGCGTCCAACGGCTTCGGCGTTAGAACATCCTGAATCCCAGGATCTTTCAGCATCGCGGAAAATGCTGGATCCGTCTTCGCGGACGACAATTCCTTGAACCCATCGTCTTTCGCCTTGCGCAGATAAATCAGGCACCGCTCCACATTTCCCGCCTGCGCGAACGACTTGGCCAGCATGTAGTAAAACCGTCCGCGATCACTCACCGAACGATCCTGCAAAATCGATCCAGTCCTCGAGCCGTTGTGCTCGAAGAATTGCGGGTCCAGCGTCAGCGCCTGCCGGAATGACGCCATCGACTGTTCGTACTTCTTGTCCTCAAAGTACGCATAGCCCAAATTGCTGTACAGCACGGCCATGTCATTGCGGATCTTCAGCGCCCTCTGGTATGCCCGAATAGCCTTCCCATACTTCTTCCTCTGATACCAGATCGTGCCGATATTATTCTGCGCGTCCGCGTACATCGGATCGATCTTCGTCGCGCGCTCGTAAGACTTCAGCGCCAAATTCAGCGCCGTCTGCTGGTGCAGCGCAATCCCGAGCTTGTTGAAGTACACCGCGTTCCGCGGGTTTTCCTCCGAAAGTTTCTTGTATAGGCCCGCCGCTTCGCGGTACTCCTTGCGCACCATATACAGGTCGCCCATCTGCTCGTCCGTGAGCTCGGGCTTCACCACAATGACAGACCGATCCGTTGGCGCTTGCGCAGGCGATTGCATCGTCCGCGGCGCCACTCCACCGTCTACGGTATCAAGGAACGTCTGTCCTACGGTGGGAACTGAGAGTGTTAGAAGGAGAATGCTCGCTGGAAACGCCACCTGGAAGTTGGTCATGGCGAATCTCCCTTCTCCGGCTGAGGCTTGGCCTTGTCGGGGTCCTTCTTCTTGCCCCCAAAGATACCAAAAATCTTCTGTAAAGGATTCTTTTTCTTTTCGGCCCCCTGTACCGATGGGTCACCCGCCGTTTGCCCCTCCACCGGGGGACGATTCGGGTCCGCAGGGGGGCGATTGGGGTCCCCCGCGATCGGCTGGCCATCCGGTCCCGTTTGCTGCTTGGATCCTCCTCCAAAAATGCGCGAGAGGAATGAACCTGTCGAAGAGACTACGCCGTGGCCCCCGCCGTGCAGTTCGCACAATTGCGTCGGCGCCGATCCCGCCACGTACACTTCCTCCCGCGTCACCGGACAATTCGGCGTCGCCAACTCCAGTGATTCCGGATCGATCATCACCGATTGCACGCCCTGCGGCATCGTGAAGTCTTTCACATCCTTATACGCAGGCAAGGCCGTTGCGCGAATCATGAAGTCCGCCCAAATCGGCGCATCCGCCACACCGCCTGTCAATCCCAAATCGCGGTTGTCGTCAAATCCAATCCAGATCACGCAAACCAGATTCGTCGTGAACCCCGCAAACCAGCCGTCGCGCGAAGTCCCCGTCTTCCCTGCCGCAGGCAGCGTGAATCCCCGCGCCCGAACTCCGGCGCCCGTTCCGTGGTTCAGCACGTCCTTCAGCAGGCTATCGACCAGGTACGCCACCCGCGGATCGAGTGCCATGTGCGTTTGCGGGTTGAATTTTTCCAGCACGCTGCCATCCGCACCCACCACGCTATGCACGAACTCCGGCTCTGCCCGCATGCCCATCGTCGCGAACGTGGTATATCCCGCCGCCACGTCGATGGGCGTCATTTCATAAGCGCCCAGCGCCACCGCGGGCGTCGGCTTGATGTTTGTCCCCAGCCCCATTTGCCGCGCAATTTGCACCACGCGTCCGTACCCGATCATCTCCGCTACTTTCACCGTCGCCACGTTCAGCGAATTCGTCAGTGCCTCGCGTACTGTCACGCGCCCCATGAATCTCTCGCCGTAATTGTTCGGCGTGTACTCCTTGCCGTCGAACTGAAATGTTGTCGGCTCGTCGTCCAGCGTCGTCGCCGGAGTAATCACCGGCTGCACTCCGTCCACTGCATTGTCGAAAGCCGCCGCATACACGAACGGCTTAAAAACCGAGCCCGGCTGCCGCTGGGCGATCGCGTGATTCAGCTGGCTCTGCCCGTAATCTCTGCCGCCGATCACCGCTTTGATTTCCCCGGTCCGCGGATCGAGCGCCACCAGCGCCGCTTGCACCTGCGGAATGGGTTCGTTTGTTCCCTTCTTCGCCTGCTGCTTTTTCCACTTGTCGTATTTCTTGGCCAGCAGCGCATCGACGTTTTTCACTCCCGCATCCACCGCCGCCGCCGCCGCTCGCTGCAGCGCCGGGTCCAGCGTCGTGTATACCCGGAAGTTCTCGCTCAACAGTTCGTTCTCCGAATATTTGTCCAGTAGGTGGTCCTTCACCATGTCCACGAAGTACGGCGCTTCGCTACCCGCCACGGACGTATGCACGATTCGCAGCGCTGCCCGTTTCGCATCCTGCACATCCGCTTCCGTGATGTACTTGTTCTCCAGCATCTGCGTCAGCACGCGGTCCCGCGCCTGTGCGCCGCGCTCCGGGTGCCGGTCCGCCGACGAATAATAGTTCGGCGCGCGGATGATCCCCGCCAGGTACGCGCACTCCTGCAGCGAAAGCTGCCGCAAATCCTTCCCGAAATACGCCACGCTCGCTTCGGAAAATCCGCGAATCCCGAAGCTGCCGCGGTTCCCCAAATACACTTCGTTCGCGTAAAGCTCGAAAATTTGCTGCTTGTTAAACCGTTGCTCCAGCTCGATAGAAACCATCGCTTCGGCGATCTTCCGGCTCCACTTCCGCTCGTTCGTAAAGAAAAATGTCCGCGCCACCTGCATCGTGATCGTGCTCGCGCCCTGGTAGTGCTGGCTCGTGTGCCGCATATCCGCCCACGCGGCGCCGATGATTCGAATGAAGTCGAACCCCCCATGCTCAAAAAATCGCTTGTCTTCCGCCGAAAGGATCGCGTGCACCAGCGTCGGCGGCAAGTCCTCGTAGCGCACCGGGCGCCGTTTCTCTCTCGCGCTATCAAAAAGATTTGTAATCAGCTCCGGCTCGATCTCCGCAATCCCCAGATCTCCCCCGCCGCCCAGCGGCCGGATCGCTCGAATCGTCTTCCCTCCAAATTGCACCGCCAGCGCATTGGTCCCCGCAAAGAAAGAAAGCCTCGACGGCCGGATATCCACCGTGCTTCCCTGCACCGTATATTGTCCCAGTGAATTCGGATCCTCCGTCGGCCGGTATCCCACGCGCGTCAGATACGTCGCCAGCTCCTCCGCACTCCAGGCTTGCCCCACGGCAATCGGCTCTGGCGCCGAAAAAATCTGCGTGGTGTTTTGCAACACCTTTCCGGAGAGTCGCGCGTCGATCATCCGCGAATATTTAATGTAGTAGTAAGTGAAAATTCCCGCCCCGGTGAGAAATACGGCGAAGACTATTCCCAGAATCGTCAGCCCGATGATCGAGGTGAAAAATCCCTTTTGAATCCGAATTCTCAATCGGTTGCTCCCGTTGGCTGGATCTTCATTGTCTCCCAAGACTCGACACGAAGAAAGGCAGAGTTCCACTTCGCGCGGCGCGCTGGACTACGTCCACGCCGCAATTACCTTTTGTAAGATGCCGCTCGATCAAAAATAGAGCTCCGCCGAGCCGCAGAATTTCGCCCGTTCCCCATATGTTCAGCTTGTGCATGTGATTTTTGACGATGTAGGGGCGCGGCTTGCGTGTCCCGCCTGCTCCGACCCTGTTCGGCCCCGCCCGCTCATGCCACGCCGCTCGCCGCATCCTTGCAGAATGCGTCGCCCACGCTGCCTTAAAACAGCGCTTTGTTTTCGCTCGACGGCGTGAAATGCATATCCACGTGGTAAAACAAAATATCCACCGGAATTGTGTATTCCAGAGAAATCCTCACCACCTGGCTGGTGCTCACTACCTTGATCTCTTCGCGCTTCGTCGGTATATCCAGGTCCTGCACCACCTTGAAAATATTGTCCCGAATCTGTTCTTCGTTGTACCGGTTCACTATCGCGTATCGCGCCTGCTCCTGCATCTTGTCCGATAGCTGATAGTTGGCCACGTACGGCGGCACAATCTTCCACGCCGTATAAACCCCCAGCACCAGGATGACCGTGTAAAGGATGGCCTTGACCTTGCCCTCTCCCCGTTCGGATGGGCGGCACATTTTGGCGCGGCCTTTGCGGTTGCCATCGAGATACACTTGGTTCGTCTCCTACGCTCTGATTTTCCGTAACTTTGCCGTTCTCGGCGGGTCGCGGAGTCACTTGTCCCTATGTATGCAAGCTAACACCGCAGATATAGCGTGTCGAGGAATTGCGCGGCGCCCTGTTACCGGAAAGCAAATGGTCTGTTGCCGTTTTTGTCTGCGAGGAATCTACTATTTCCGCTTTGGATCGTTAATAAGCCCGCGCAAAGATCGCCCGTTCCGCCGCCGGCTTCCCACACGAAACGCATCCCCCCGCCGTCCCATCCTGCTCCAGCGGTATGCACCTCATCGTCGCGCGCGTCTCTTCCTTAATCTTCGCCTCGCATTCCCCGCTCCCGCACCACGACGCGTAGGCAAACCCGGTCTCCACAGCCTTCTTCAACTCCTCATAGTCCTTCACATCATGCGTATTGCTCTTCCGGAAGTTCAGCGCCTTGTCGTGCAGCGCCTGCTGAATCTCCGCCAGCAACTTTTCAACCGTCGCCGGCAAATCCGCCAGCGGCGCGCTCACTTTCCCTTCTCTCCCGGGACGGTCGCGCCTCGCCAGCACCGCCGACGCCTTCGCCACATCCTTCGGCCCCAGTTCCACCCGCAGCGGCACCCCGCGCATCTCCCAATCGTTGAACTTCCAGCCCGCGCTCTGCCCTTCTCGCTCATCCAGCTTCACGCGGATCCCCGCCTTGCTCAACTCCCCATTCAACTGCCGCGCCGCCGCCAGCACCGCCGACTTCTCCTCATCCGTCTTATAAATCGGCACGATCATCACCTGATACGGCGCCAGCTTCGGCGGCAGCACCAGCCCCTGGTCGTCCCCATGCACCATAATGATCGCGCCAATCATCCGCGTCGAAAGCCCCCACGACGTCGTCCAGCAATGCTGCAACTGCCCGTTCTGATCCAGATAGCGCACCTCAAACGCTTGCGCAAAATTCTGTCCCAGAAAATGCGAAGTCCCCGATTGCAGCGCCTTACCATCGCCCATCATCGCTTCAATCGAATACGTCGTGTCCGCGCCCGCAAACTTCTCTGCATCCGATTTCTTCCCCGGAATCACCGGAATCGCCGCGTCATTCACCGCAAAGTCCGCGTAAATATCCAGCATTTGCCGCGTTTCCGCTTCAGCCTCTTCCCGTGTCGCGTGCGCCGTGTGTCCCTCTTGCCAGTAAAATTCCAGCGTGCGCAAAAATAATTTCGTCCGCAGCTCCCAGCGCACCACGCTGTTCCATTGGTTCATCAGCACCGGCAAATCCCGGTACGACTGAATCCACTTCGACCACATATGCCCGATAATCGTCTCCGACGTCGGCCGGATCACTAGCGGCTCGGCCAACTCTTCCCCTCCGCCAATCGTCACCACCGCCAGCTCCGGAGAAAATCCCTCCACGTGATGCTTCTCTTTGTCGATAAAACTCCGCGGAATCAGCAGAGGAAACGCCACATTCTGGTGCCCCGTCGCCTTGAATCGCCGGTCCAGCGCCTGCTGAATGTTTTCCCACAGCGCCCAGCCGTAGGGCCGCACGATCATGCACCCCCGCACCGGCGCATAATCCGCAAGCTGCGCCTTCAATACCAGCTGGTTGTACCATTCCGAAAAATCTTGTGCCCGGGTAGGAAGCTTTTCTTCAGCCATGCCTCAACGAATCCATTCTCCCAGCAGGGAAAAATCTCGTATCGCAAACACAAAAGCGTATCCAAGCCCCCTCCATGTGTCAATCAACCTCGTCCAGAGGCAGCAAGGCAGCTTCCGATTAGCTCGCAGCGTTTATCAGTAATGTGGATTGGTCCCGGGTACGCCGTCGCTTACCAACCATCAAGGACGGCATTATGGCTAGTTCGGTATACTGCGGGATATGAGCGCCGCCTACCTGAATCGCTTGTGCCTGCTGGTTTTATCCCTTGGAGTGAGCGCGGCAGCCACGGTGCATGGGCAGACCTTACCTGCCACGGAAGCACAGCAAGCCGTGGAGCATGAGGCTGGAGAGTCTCCGCTGTGCGATCCTGATTTGATCGACGGAACCTTCACGTTTGCGAATCAGCCTGCTGGAGAACAGACGGTATCGTTGCATTTGCAAAACAAAAGCAATACGGCGTGCCGCCTTCATGGAGAGCCAGGGCCCTCTTTCGCAGTCGACTCGCACAGCATGGGTGTTGCAAGCTGCTGGCTCTGCGACCAAAATAACACGCCGCCGCCCGCTGCAGAGCGGGAGTCTGGAAACCAGATTCTTCTGGCCCCAGGCGAACGGGCCAAGCTCGAACTGCATTGGGCATCGACGGGTGAGTCCTGTCAGTGGGCCGACTGGGTAGATTTCTATGTGCAGTGGTCGAAGCAGACTGCTTATCTCTTTATTCCATCAGATTGGCCCATGCACATCTGCTCGGCGGTGAAGAGCGCAGGCTATCGAGCTGAGGAGAATTCACCATCAATCGGAGACGTGAAGGGTGGAGCGTTGCGTGTTTCTGTTATGCCAACGACCGTCTACAGCGACGAGCACGCCATGCTGCATGTGGAATTGACGAACTCTGTGGCACAACCGCCAGGTTGTGCCAGTCTCTATACCGTGTTGCAAGCCCCTTCCATACTGACTCGGCTCGATCCATTACCTACGATAGATTCTATTTCGCTGCCATCGTACACCCCAGAACAAATCAAGGAGGACAAAGAAAGATCGTGGCCCTCGTGGAAGAACGACTTTCTGAGAAGGTGCTGGATAGCCAGCGGGCAGGCAAGTGCGGATGCGGATATAAGAGCCTCGGAGCTGGCTAACGTTACGCACATTGAGTGGCGTACGGCTCCTGCACCGGGAGAAAATCCGGTCTTTCTGACGGCCACAACACACTTTAGCGTGCTCGATGTCGACGTCCTTGCACCGAACTGGGGCGAGCCGGTGGAAGGAATTCGAGCAGGTCTCTCCATAGACCGGGCAAGTTTTACTTTGGGTGAACGGGTTCCATTGCACCTCCGGTGGGAGAACGTGAATGCGGCGATGCCGCTCGCTCAGGGAGAGTGTAAGGAACCAGAACCCGACATGGAGATTCAGGACTCACAACATCACGTAGTGCGTACGATTCCAATTGAGCCGATATGTATGATGAGCCACGGTTGGGGACCATTCACGATTCAGAAGGGCAAAGCGCAGCGAACTTTCGTCGAGCTTACGGCCTCGCATCCTACTAGGCCTAGGCGGCCCTTTTATCCCGAGGTTCTGGTTGATCTGCCAGGACCCGGCGTGTATTACTTCGTGAGCGTCTGGTCGCCACGCGTTCTTGAACCACCTGACGCTGAGGCGGCTAAAACTCCGAGGGTTGGCGACCCAGGCCGCTTTGGCAAGGTTTATGCGACCGCACGGTCGCAGCCGGTGCGTGTCGAGTTCGCGCCGGGTAACAAACCGTAGCTGCTCATCGGATTGCTTCGCGGATTGTTGACGAAGAAGCGAACACTTTAGCTATCCACAATTTGACTTAACGCGATGATTACTCCGTGCTACACTCTTTTCAGTCAAAATTCTGCCCCGCCCACCGCGGGCCTTCCCTTATAAATCCATTTTCACCTATCGAGAGATTCCCATGCATCTCCGCGTACATTTGAACAGCTCGCCCCCACGCAGCGGAAACCGCGCCTGTGTAGTGGCCGATCTTTGGACCGGCCTCCGAGTCTGTCGTTATCTGCCCCCGGCCAATCCGCCCCCACTCCCTCGGCCCCCCGAGCTCCCCATCCCAATTCCTGCGCCCTTGCCTTGCAGTCCCCGTCCCGGTGTTGACTTTTTGCGCACTCCTAGACCCGCCGTAACCCATTTAGATGCAACACTTGCAGACCATCTCACAAGTGTTGCATCTAAAGAACTTACGGGATGCCTAAACCCTTTAGATGCAACACTTACAAAATACCGGGGGGGAGGCCCCCTCCAAAAAACAGTAGCCCGCGCCGTTTTCCAATGGGCGCACACCGGCGACCGATAAAATGGCATTGGCGAGTAACTCGAGGTTAAACGCTGGCTTCCAAAAGTACGCGGCGGATCTGCTTCTGAACCATCTCGTTGCTGCGCAATTCGTGGAACATCTTGCAGCGGCCGGCGAAGTCGTCTAGCCACTCGGCAGCAAGATGACGAGAGTCGATGGACTCTAGCCTTTTCCCGACCTCAGCCAAGGTACTTCCTAGTTTTGAGACCGTTCCACCAGCCGGGACACCATCGGCGAACACCCGGACCCGCGCCAGGATAGCTCGTTCCAAACGCAGGAACAGAAACAGTTCCCGCTTTAGTTCGGCTGCGAGCACGTCGGGGAGGCGGACCGCCAGCGCACTCAAGGGCTGTTCGCCACGGGGCTTGATCTCCCGAAGTGCCCGCAAGAGCGCCGTGCCAACAAGTTCCGACAGAATGGACTCGGCTTTAGGATGTCCAAGGAGCGGCGGCAAGTGTTGCACGTTGGCTCCGGCGAGCTTCAGGAAGGTCGTGCCAAAGCAAGCTGACTGCAGTATGCACCAGTTCAAATCCTCGTTGTACTGACTCGGAAACGGGAGCCACTCCGTCCCACTATTGCGGAGGGCCATGAATTGACCGCTCACAACGTCCCGCTCGGTTACCGTGGCGGGTGCTCCGTCGATATCCTCATCTCTGCGTTTCCAAAACGGATTCTTTGGCGAATACCACGAGTCCGGATCCAATGAGATGCCGGCATCCGAGAGCAATTGGGCCCAGTCGTCTCGGTCCAGAACCGCGACTAGTCGATTGAGATACGCCATATCGCTAATCCCAAGCTTTCGTGGAGCGGCGACAAAGCTATCGGGGCGCGAGCTGCAGGCACACCAGTGGAAAAAGCAGTTCCCGTCGTGGCGATGGACCATGTCATCGTCGATAAAGAAGAGCATGTCGGGGTTGAGTGACAGACCGGCGGTGAGGGCAAGAGTTCGTCCACCACCTGTTCGGCAAACCGGGGGCCTGGCCGCGAGGTGCGCAAAATAACTGCTAAACGTGGAACCGGGAAGAGAGTCGGCGATCTGTTCCTCAACGGTCTTATCCACATAGGCCAGCCGCAACCCGAATCTGTTCCAATACTGCGCGATCTCCCGTGTGGGAATCAGCTTATCCGGGGACGAGTCGTCCAGCACCACCCAGTGCGCCGCGCGCGCAACGTCGCAACCGTCTAGTGCCGCCGCTATACAGCGGTTGAGGATTTCTGGACGGTTGGCAGTGCGAACGACAATAACGGCGCGGCTCATCGGCGCGATAGTCGAAAGTCGAAGGTGCCCCGCTTGCCGGGAAGTGTCACGAACCTGACGTGCGGCGCCCCGAGGTCATGGTGGAATCCTTCGATGCCCAGATGCGACAAGGCGTCCAGCAATTGTTGGCTGGCGCACCCGGAATAGTCGGGTTCAATGACCGATGCTTCTTTTACGATCTCCATCGCCCAAAGTATAAATCAGAATTACGTGAATTTTCCGCGTGCGTCGTCTCGACCTCTTCGATACAATGCCGCCCGGTCCCCCATCGAGGAACTCATGGAACAAGAACGTCGCAGCGCACCCAGATTCGCCTTCATCGCCTCGGCAGAAGTCCAGGACGAAAGCAACGGCTCGCGCTTGCCTTCGCGCATCAGTGATTTAAGTTTGAGCGGATGCTACGTCGATATCATCAATCCGTTTCCGGATGGCACATCCGTGCGCGTGAAGATCTACACCACCACACAAAACTTTGAAGCGTCTGCGACCGTCGCCTACGCTCACGCGCATCTCGGCATGGGCCTCTCGTTCCGCGACGTCAACCCCGATTCCCTCGCGGTCTTGCAGAACTGGCTCCCCGCCGAAGCCGTCGGAAATCCCTAGCCCGGATTTCTCACCGGCAATTCCTCCGATGCAAAGCATTCTTTAGTGGCGCAGCATGCCGCGCGAAAGCCGCTTTCTTGCGCGGCCAACGCATGGCACAAAGAAAAAGGAGCGACGTGCACACGCCGCTCCTTGACACTCTTCGTTGATCGTCAGCCTATCCGGTTTGCCCGGAATCCGCCGTTTTAGCGCGGCTGCTTCGTATGCTCCGCTGGCGGCTTATTGCCATTGCCGCCTTGCGGGTGCGGCGCATTGGAATGCGGCGGAGAGGCCGGTCTATTCGTCGTGGCTGGCGGCCTGTTTGAGGAAACCGACTTGCTCGCGTTCGCCGGCCTATTCGAGTTTGAATTCGCACTTGCCGGCTTATTCGAGTTGGAACTTGTGTTCGTCGGCCTGTTGGAGTTGGAACTCGCATTCGCAGGCTTATTCGACCCGTTGTTCGTATTCGTTTTAGACATTGCGGCAGTGTTCGATTTCGCCGCTGCGCTCGGCGGACGATCCGTCTTCGCCGTATTCGCCGCCGGATGATTGGCATTCCCTGCGGGACTGCCAGCGGCCTTCGCTTGCACCACGCCCTTCCCGCTAAATACTCCCGGCTTGGGGCTCGCCGCCACCGCCGGCTTGCCGCCATTTACCGACGCCAGTTGCGCGCGGTTCGTGCTCGCTTGATGTTGATGGTCCATCTGCGCGGAGGTCGGCTGAATGTGATGTTCGCTCTCGGCCGAGCGTTCTGCGGCCGTTGGCTGCGCCTTGACTCCGCCTTCGCCGTTGAAGCTCGTATTGTTTACCGTCGTGTTGTTGACGACCACCGTTTTGTTATACGTGTTGTTGATCACCGTCGTGTTCACATTCGTCACCGAGCGGTTGTAGGCAAAGACTCCGTGGTCCCAGCGTCCACCCTCAAAACCCACGCCGCCATATCCGAATCCGTAGTTAATGCCGCCATAGAATCCAACGTGCGGCCCCCAATAACCACCGTGCCAGCCATAAGCGCCGCCGACAAATCCCCAATACCCGGGCGTCCACAGAAATCCAGGTTGCGGCGCCAGCACCCACGTGCCCGGCACCCAGTAATAACCATCATCCCCATACGCCCAGTAGCCGGGCGTCCAGATATACCCCGCCGAGGGGCAGGGCGGCTGTACGTAAACCGGCAGCGCCGGAGGTCCGATGTGAACGGAGATGCCCACGCCCACGGCGATTTGCGCGGAAGATTTTGAAGGTACGAAAAGGGTAACTACCGCGAGTAGAAATGCCGACAAATAACGGACCGAACGCATTTGCGTCTCCTCATTCAGTTGTTTTTTCCCGCTCTGCGCGGGAGATCAAGTCCAAACTGCGCAACTCACTGAATAGCGAATTGCTTCCACTGGGCTATCTCATCAAACCCCATCGCCGAAATAAAGTTTTGTTTGCGTTTTAGCCGTTGCAGATTGGGCACGCCGCCGCGCGTACCATATTTCCTGTAGTCGGCTGTCCCTGCGGCCAGTCGGTAATCAGTTGCGCAAACGCGTGCGCGGAGCCGTTCCTATATGGCGCTTTTTTGCTAGCCTGAAGTTACGAAAGACTCTCAGGGGCCATCTCCCGGCGTTGCCAGGATCATGGCGTTTACAACGTTCGCCCGCCGTTTTCGGCGGCATAGGAGTTACACGTGAAGACCCCAGCACTTCGTATTGCTTTGGCTTGCGCGTTCGGCATGGCCTCGCTTGGCCCTGTTGCGTACTCGCAGACGCCTGCCGCGACCACGCCCGATGCCGCGCCCAAAACCGTGTCGCGCACCACCCAGGCCATCAACTATCGCCGCTCCGGCTCCACCAAAATTTCTTTTCAAGGCACCGAACTGATGCAAGGCGGGTCCGGCGAAGCCAAGGTGGACAGCAAACCAAACCGCATCGAGATCGAAGCAAAATTTGAAAATCTCGACGACGCCACAAAGTTCGGTCTCGAATATCTCACTTATGTCCTCTGGGCCGTTTCGCCGCAAGGGCGCGCCGTGAACCTCGGGGAACTCACGCTCAAAAATCGCAACGGCGAAGTGAAAGCCATCACCGACATGCAAACCTTCGGCATGATCGTCACCGCCGAGCCCTATTTTGCGGTCACCCAGCCGGGCAACACCGTCGTTCTCGAAAATAATCTCGGTTCCGGCGCGCAAGGCAAAGTGGAAAACATCGACGCCAAATACGAACTTCTCGGCCGCGGCAGCTATTCTTCCACCAACACAAAAATTGAAAGCGCCATTTTCGGCATCGACCGCAAAACGCCTCTCGAGCTTTTTGAAGCGCGCAATGCCGTGCGCATCGCGCACATCGCACAAGCCGACAAATACGCCGCTTCCACCGTCGCCAAAGCCGAGCAACAACTGCGCTCCGCCGAAGAAACCTATCAGCGCAGTAAAGACAAGAAAACTGTCGTCGCCGCTGCTCGCGAAGTTGTGGAGACTGCCGAAGAAGCGCGCGTTATGTCCGTAAAACAAAAAGCCGAAGAAGACGCGCAAGCCGCGGCCTCCGCCGAAAAGAAAGCCGCGCAAGATCGTGAAGCCAAGGCTCGCGCTGACGCCGACGCCGAAATTAAACGCCGGCAGGAAGCCGACCAGGCGCGCCTGCAAGCCGAAGCCGCCAAGGCCGACGCCGAGCGCATGAAGCAAGAAGCTGAACTGGCCGCCGCGGAAGCTGCGCGCCAGCGGGAAGAAGCCGAGCAAGCCAAAGCCGCCGCGGTCGCGCAGCAGCAAGCCGCGGTGCAACAGCAACGCCTCGCCGAAGCCGAGGCCGACAAAGCGCGCCAGGCCGCCGCCAAAGCCGAATCGGAAAAAGCCGATCTCCGCGCCCAGCTACTCAGTCAATTGAATTCCATTTTGCAAACGCGCGATTCCGCCCGCGGACTCATCGTCAATATGTCCGATGTGCTCTTTGACACCGGAAGCTCCACGCTCAAGTCCGGCGCCCGCGAGATGCTGGCAAAAATTTCCGGGATCGTGCTCGCGCATCCTGGTTTGAATTTGCAGATTGAAGGCCATACCGACGCCGTCGGTGGCGATGATTTTAATCAGCAACTCTCGGAACGCCGCGCCGACAGCGTTCGCGATTTCCTTGCCGAACAAGGCGTCGCGGGCTCCGCCATCACCGCGCGCGGCTTCGGCAAGACCCAGCCTGTCGCCACAAATGACAGTCCCGAAGGCCGCCAGCGCAATCGCCGCGTCGAAATCGTCGTCAACGGCGACGCCATCGGAAAGACCACCGCCGCCAGCGCGGCAGTTTCGCCTCAATAATTCTCGATTCCTATTTCCGGTGAACTGCGAACTCGCTCGATTCGGCGCGCTTTTGGATGCGCGTTGAAGTTCAATCTACGGCAATCCAAACGTAAACAGCGCCGACCCGGCCGCCACGGCGACATACTGTTTGCCGTCAATAGCAAACGACATCGGCGACGAATACACGGAAGCCCCGCACTGGAAGTGCCACAAAATTTTTCCCGTTGCCGCGTCCAGCGCCATGAAATTCCCTTCCGCGTCTCCGCTGAACACCAATCCGCCAGCCGTGGAAAGCACTCCCGACCACGTCGGCGACACGTGCTTCACTTCCCACTTCAATTTTCCGGTCAGCGGATCGATGGCCCGCAGCGCTCCCCAAAATGGCGCGGTGTCGTCATTCGGAAAATACGCGCTGCCGTAATACGCGTGACCCTCTTCAAAGGGCTGCGGCGAAGTGCTGATCACGTCGCACTGCTCGCGCGCGGTCACGTAAAAAAGTTGCGTCTGCGGATCGTACGTCGGCGACATCCAGTTCGTCGCCCCCGCCGCGCCCGGGCAAACGGGGTTGCCTTCCGGCGTCGGCGCTGCTTCCTTCCGCGCCACGGGCACTCCGTTCGCATCTTTGGAGTCGCTCCACGTCACCTTGGCATAGGGATTTGAAAAAATGAGTTTGCCGGTGGTGCGGTCGATCAAATAAAAAAATCCGTTGCGGTTCGCCTGCGCGATCAAATGCTTCTCACCCTGATCGATCATCACGGGTACTTGCGTCGCGTCGTAGTCGTATTCATCGTGCTTCGTGAATTGGAAATACCATTTCATTTTTCCGGTATCCGGATCGAGCGCCAGCAAAGTGTCTGCATATAAATTGTCGCCGGCACGCCCGATGCCGCGGTTGCTCGGCGAGGGATTCCC
>Ga0210407_10000964_pt1 | contig 28821 bp, 23 predicted proteins | sample IncBWC27MmetaG_FD_150860 | JGI IMG/M metagenome (GOLD analysis project Ga0210407, IMG submission 150860) | Forest soil microbial communities from Barre Woods Harvard Forest LTER site, Petersham, Massachusetts, United States - Inc-BW-C-27-M | ecosystem: Environmental > Terrestrial > Soil >...
TGCCTTCGAGCTGCGACTGCAGCGCGAGGAAATTCTGATTCGACTTGAGGTCGGGGTATGCTTCCGCTACCGCCAGCAAGCGGCCGAGCGCTCCGCCGATCGCGGCCTGGTTCTGCTCGAACTGGTGAAACGCCTGCGGGTTAGACAGAATGTCCGCTGGAAGCTGCATCTGGGTCGCTTTCGCGCGCGCTTCGACCACTTGGGTCAGCACTTGCTGCTCCTGGTGCGCGTAACCCTTGACGGTTTCGACGAGGTTCGGAATCAGATCGGCGCGCCGCTGATATTGGTTGAGCACTTCACTCCATGCGGCTTTCACCTGCTCGTCGAGAGTCGGAATCTTGTTGATGCCGCATCCCGAAAGCCCCGCAAGTATCAACCCCAGAGCGATCAGACGAGTAAGCGCTCGAGTGTTTTTCGATCTAATCAAAGCGACCCCTCCTCAAGTTTGAAGTGAGCACGAGTTTACCAGTATCACTTGACAGTTATCAGAATTGAAGTCGAAATTAAGCGTTAGTGAGAAGGTAACAATCCATGGAAAAAAGAAAACTTGGTAGTCAGGGTCTCGAGGTCTCGGAACTGGGGCTCGGATGCATGGGGATGTCGCAATTTTACGGGCCGCGCGATGACCGCGAGTCCGCCGCGACGATCGATCGCGCGATCGAGCTGGGCATAAACTTTTTCGACACCGCCGACGTCTATGGAGTCGGTCACAACGAGGAACTCGTCGGCAAGGCGCTCGTGCGGCATCGCGGCAAGGTGATAATCGCGACCAAGTTCGCCAACCAGGTCTTGCCCGACGGCAAGCGCGCGATCAACGGCAAGCCCGAATACGTGCGCTCCGCTTGCGAGGCGTCGTTGAAGCGCCTCGGCGTTGATCATATCGATCTCTACTACCAGCATCGCGTGGACAAGAATGTTCCGATCGAGGAGACGGTCGGCGCGATGGCAGAGTTGGTGCGCCAGGGTAAGGTCCGTTTTCTCGGCCTCTCCGAGGCCGGCGTGAAAACGATCCGTCGGGCGCATGCGACTCATCCGATAAGCGCGCTCCAGTCAGAGTATTCGCTCTGGACCCGCGACTACGAGGACGAAGTGATTCCGACCCTGCGCGAGCTCGGTATCGGTTTCGTTCCTTTCAGTCCGCTCGGGCGCGGATTCCTGAGCGGCAATCTCCGTGATCTCCCCGCCGACGACATGCGCCCGCGCCTCTCGCCCCGCTTCGAGGCTGGCAATCTCGAAAAGAATCTCAAGGTCGTCGATCGAATCAAGGAAATCGCGGACCAGAAAAAGATTACCCCGAGCCAGCTCGCGCTCGCATGGGTTCTCGCGCAAGGGAAGGACATGGTCCCGATTCCCGGCACCAAGCGCCGCACTTACCTTGAGGAGAACGTCGCCGCGACCACGATCCAACTAACGAAGAGCGAACTTGCGCGGATCGAAGAAGTCGCGCCCAAGGGCTTCGCCGCGGGCGGCCGCTACCACGACATGAGCTCGGTCAACGTTTGACTCAATTTCGCGTCGAGTCGAGATGCGAGCTTCTGACCTGGCTGCTCGGCCCGCCGACAAGTCTCTCGCGCAAACGGGCCAAGGATCTGATCCGCTTCGGCGCCGTGACTGTGCAGCACAAGCGCAACGTCCGGCACGATACCCGACTCGAGCCGGGCGACCTCGTGATCATCTCGACCGCGAAGCGACTCGATGCTCCGGTTGAACTTCATGGACTCAGAATTGTCCATCTCGACGACGCGGTCATAGTTGTCGACAAACCAGCAGGGCTGCTTTCGATGGGCTCGGCACGCGAGAAGGAGCTAACCGCGCATCGCATTCTCAACGAGCACCTCAAGTCGCTCACCAAGTCGCCGGAGCAACAGGCCTTCATCGTCCATCGACTCGATCGCGAAACCTCCGGCCTGATGTTGTTTGCGCGCAGTGAACGCATCCGGGCTGAGCTTCAGCGGAACTGGAAGAGTATTACGAAGAAATATCTCGCCGTCGTCGAGGGCACGCCATCGCGCACGGAGGGAACGCTCAAGGATCGTCTGCTGGAAGACAAGTCATTGCGGGTCCGCGTCGTCGAGCAAGGTGGCGAGCTTGCGATCACTCACTATCGAGTGCTCAAGCGGCGTGGGAATAGATCGCTGCTCGAACTTGAACTCGAAACCGGACGCAAGAATCAGATCCGGGTTCAGCTCGCCGCGCTTGGTCATCCGATCATCGGGGATCGCAAGTACGGTGCGAAGACCGACCTCGCGCGACGGCTCGCTCTGCATTCGTGCGAGCTCAGCTTTCGCCATCCCGTTTCCGGCGCGCCAATTAAGTTTGTTAGTGCGATGCCCCCGCGGCTCGGTGCAGTGATCCAACTGCGATGACCGTTTTCGTGGCGCGTCCGGCAATGCCATTATTGCTTTCCGCAAGGTCGCGTAATGATTCCGATTCGGTACAACCTGCGCAGTCTGATGGTTCGCCGCGCCACTAGCGTGATGACGGCGTCGGTCGTGGCGTTGGTCGTGATGATCCTTTTTATACTTTCGGGATTCGCCGCAGGCCTGCGCGCCACCGTGATGCGCACTGCGGGCGGCGACAACTGGATCGTTCTCAGCCGGGGCGTCACGGACGAAGGCGGCAGTTTCATCTCGCGCGAGCAGTACGAGATCATCAAGAGCCGCGGCCAAATCGCGACGACGCCCGACGGCCAGCCGCTCGTCTCGCCCGAAATCATCAACGGTTTCAATCCCAATCCCGAAGCGCCACCCACTGCCGGCGCGGTGTTCACGATGCTCCGCGGCGTCTATCCAATCGCCTACCAGGTGCATCGCGAGATGCGGATCGAGAATGGGCGATGGCCGAATCGCGGCTCGGCCGAGATGGTTATCGGGCGCAAGCTCGCCGCGCGCTATCACAATCTCGCGGTCGGAAGCGATTTCAGATTCGGACGGCGGACCTGGAAGATCGTAGGCACCTTCTCGGATCATGACAGCGCGCGCGAATCGGAAGTGCTTACGGATCTCGATGTGCTCGCTCAGGATATTCACGTCAAGAATGGTTTCGCGGTGCTTCACGTCGTGCTGCGGCCCGGCCAGCAGACGGATTTCGCCAAATCGCTGACTACCGATTCGCGGGTCCGCGTGGATACCGAATCGGAGCAGGTGTACTACGCGAAGCAGACCGAGTTCGTCGATCAGTTGTACTCGATGGGCCTGGTGGTCGCGCTGATCCTCGCAATCGGATCGATATTCGGCGCGATGAACACCATGTACTCAGCCGTCGCGCGCCGCACCAGTGAGATAGGCGTGCTGCGCGTGCTCGGATTCAGCCGCGGCAACGTACTCTTGAGCTTCGTGATCGAGAGCGTCGTGCTCGCGCTGGCCGGCGGCATCCTTGGCGAGATGCTCGGAATCCTGGTCGCGTATTCAACGGGACTCAGCAGCGAGCTCATGAACGTCGGCGAGTTCATCTTCAGGTTTCGTCTCACCAGCGGCGCCTTCATCTCCGGGATGATCGCAGCAATCGCAATCGGCGCAATCGGCGGATTACTGCCTGCATGGCGCGCCTCACGTGTCGCCGTCACCGAATCGCTGCGCGCAGTCTGACGCCGGCCGCCTACATGTTTAACTGGCTCAAGCTCATCGAACGCAACATGCGCCGGAACACTCGGCGCACGCTGCTTACAATCGCGACGATTGCGCTTGCGACCTTCATCTATACCGTCCTCGTCTCGGTGCCGGCCTCGATGGATCGCGTCATCAAGGAAGCGTCGGGCACGCTGCGGCTTATCGTCGTCAACCGGACGGCGCCGTGGGAGGACATGCCATCGCGCTACTGCGACGAGATTCGCAAGATGCCGGGATGCGCCGCCTGCGTGGGGATCACCGGATGGTTCGCGACCTGGCGCGACGTCAGCGAACCGGTCTTCGCTGTGGCCGCCGGTCCCGAGGTCTCAGACGTGTTTCCGGATTACAACTTGTCCCGCCAGCAGCGAGTGGCGCAGGCAACCGACCGCCGCACGGCGATCGTGGGCGAAGTGCTGATGCGCAAGTATGGCTGGAAGATAGGGCAACAGGTCACGCTGCGCGCCGCCGACTCGAGCAACATGGAACTGACCTTCGTGATTCGCGGGACAATCCAGTCCAAGCACTATCCGAACAGCTTTCTCTTTGGACACGACTACCTGATGGAAGCGCGCAAGGCGCACGGCCTCGGCGACGAAGATATCGCGTGGAACATCATCGTGCGCGCGAACAACGCCGGCGACCTGGCCCCGCTCGCCAAACAGATCGACGAGCACTTCAAAAATTCCGACTACGAAACGCGCTCGATGACCGAGAGCGACGCCCTGGCCAGCGGCCTCTCATCGCTGGGCAACATCAGGGGCATCGTGTTCGCGCTATGCGTCGTCGTGGTGCTCACGGTTTTGCTGATCGCCGCGAATTCCACGGTGATGCTGGTGCGCGAGCAAATCAGCGATGTGGCGGTGATGCGCGCGCTTGGCTTCGGCCGCGCCACCGTCGCCGCTTTGTTGTTCGGCGAGTGCGGTGCGATCGGATTTTTCGGGGGCCTCCTCGGCGCGGGCGTCGCGCTGTGGATGTTCAACGGCGGCGTGACGCTCGGCGCGGCGCTCGGCGGCAACGGCGCCCTGTGGGTCACGTCCGTTCAAGCGCTCGGCGCACTAGCGGTCGCAATGGCCGTGAGCCTGGTGAGCGGACTAGTGCCGATTTTCGAGGCGCTGCGGATCTCGCCCGCGATGGCTTTCCGAAAAGTGGTGTGAAGTCTTATTCGAATTCGGCGTGCAAGCCCGCCGAGCTGACCGCCGACGCGACCAGCAGGAACTGCTCGAACGTCATGTTCATCTTGCCAAAACCAAACTGACAGAACACAAACGCGTAGTAGTCGAGAATTTCTTCGGGAATCGAAATCGGCAGTCTCGGGGTCGCGGTGGACCTGGGGAAGTCGCGAGGTTCGTGCTGGACGCGCTTTCTATTCGTAGCGATCGAAGCAGCCCGTGAAACATCAGCCGACAAGACTGCGCTCATCGCTTCAACCTGGCTCTGGCGGATTTAGAGATCAAAATAAAGAGACCGCTGCGCGGGTGCTGTTGCTACCGAGGATGACCGGGGGAGGGGCTTCATCGGCGACATTCCGCGCAGCGGCCTCGGGGAGGAGGCGGCGAGTTCCACCCGACTGTTCGCGCGATCGGTGGCGCCAAGGTCCAGTCGGGATTCTATGTTCTGTTCGTCCATGGTGACTGACGAATTAGGTGACTGTAGGCAAATGAAAGCAATTGAAATGCCAAGTTGATGGGAGTTCCATCGAATTTGGCTATTACCCTGATTTTACAGGGAAATCACACGTTTTCGATTCCGATTCGATCAGCGGCTGCGACACATGCCTTCGGTAAGTATTCCATACCGAGCCTGATTTACCGTGTAATTTGTGCACTCGAGGCCCTACTTGGAACTGAACAGCTCGAGCCGCGATTTAACGACCTTCTGCACCGCCTCGACCGCGACCGGCAGGATCTTGTAGGGCGAGAATTCTTTCGGCATCGAGGATAGCCCCGCTTCGATACCGTGCCGCCAGGCAATGCGCAATTCGGTGTTCACGTGGACGATCGTCATCCCGGCCTTGATCGCGCGCTTGAAGTCGCCGTCGTTGGTGCCCGACCCGCCATGCAGCGTCATGAACATTCCGCACGCCGTTTTGATCTCCCCGATCCTCTCGATATTCAGCCGCTTCTGCGTTGCGCCGCTAACCATGGTTTGCAGCATTCCGTGCATGTTACCGACGGCCGGCGCCAGCACGTCGACCTTGGTGGCCGCGACAAACTGGCGCGCCTCATCCGGAGTGGTCAGCACGCCGACGCCTTCCGGAACTTTCTCGAGGACCGATGACGACGAGCCGATCCATCCGATTTCTCCTTCGACCAGGATCTCGGGATTGATCGACTTGATCGCTTCCACGGCTCTTTTCGTCTCCGCTATATCTTCGTCGAACTTGAGGTCCGAGCGGTCGAAGATGATTTCGTCGAAGCCCGCTTTCGCCGCCTCCTCGGCTTTGGCGATCGAGTGCGTATGGTCCGCATTGAGGAAAATCGGGATTCCGTATTCCTCGCGAACGCCTTTCACCAGCGCCGCGGCTTGTGCGACTCCGGTAAACTCGCGCTCCCCTTCCGATACGCCGACCATCACCGGCACTTTCAATTCGCGCGCCGCCGCAACGATCGCGTTGAAAGCTACCAGGTCCGAAAAATTGAAGTGGCCGATCGCGATTTTGTCGCGCTCCGCCTGCTGTAACACTTCACGCAGCGATTTCATGATTCGCTCCTTTTGCGTTTCGGTTCGTGGTCCGGCGACTCGTGAGCATAGCGCAACTCCGCGCTTAAGGCTCGCGAGCAGCACTGCCGCGCGGCAGTCCGTACACTTTACGGATACTCTCGCCGGCATCGAAGCGCCGCTGAATACTGCGCATCGTGCGGATCGCTTCCGGAGCGTTTGCGACCGACTGGAACAGGCGCTGCTCGTTGGCCAGAGCGTCGCCCTGCTTCATGTCGTCGTTGTCGATTAGAATCTGCTTCAGCGCCGCGAGCGCTTTCGGCGGGCGGTCCGCAATTGTGCCCGCCCACTCGAGCGCAACTTCAACCGCCTTGCCGGCCGGCACAACCTCGTTCACTCCACCAAGCTCGTAAATACGCCGCGCCGTCATCGGACGCCCAATCATCACCATCTCCGCCGCTGCGCTGCGCCCAATCAGCCGCGCGAGCCTGCTGGTGCCGCCGATTCCTGTGGTCAGCGCGATTTGGATCTCCGGCTGCGCGAAGAGCGCGTGCTCTTCGGCGATACGCAGATCGCACGCCCATCCGAGTTCTGCGCCGCCCCCCGAGCAGTCTCCCGATATCGCTGCGATGCTCACTACGTGCGTCCCGCCGATTTCACGGAGCGCGTTGAACCATGCGACGCCCTCGCCCGTCGTGGGTTTGCCTTCGATTGCGTCGGCCAGGTCCTGGAGCCACGCATGCTCGAACCAATGCCCCGCGACTCCCGACGCGAGAACCACCACACGCGCACCGCTTTCGCGCGCTTCCTTGATCGCCGCGGAGAGCTGGCCTACTCCGATCCACGATACGTGGTTGTTGATGGCCGGATTGCTCATCGTGATCAACCCAACGCCTTCGCGCGGCCGCTCCAATGTGACGTGCTGAGCCATCATATTTCTCCAGTAACTTAGGCTGGCGCCAAATTACATCGGCTTGGCGATCGTGCCATAGCGCTCGTATACTCCCTACCATGCCTAATCAGAAACCATGGACGAGCGATGACCTGCCGGACCTGTCCGGCAAGACGATAGTTGTAACTGGCGGCAACAGTGGCATTGGCTACGAGGCCGCACTCGAGTTCGCGCGCAAGCGGGCAAAGGTCGTTCTCGCCTGTCGCGACCTCGGGAAAGCGCGCACCGCGGCCGCGAAGATATCCGCGTCGTCGCCCGGCGCCGATGTAGAAGTGATGGCGCTCGATCTGTCCAACCTGGCATCGGTCCGCGGCTTCTCAGACGCATTCCACACGCAGCATCACGAGTTGCATGTGCTATGCAACAACGCCGGCGTCATGGCTATCCCTTATCGGCTCACTACCGACGGATTCGAGATGCAATTCGGCACCAATCACCTCGGGCACTTTGCGCTGACCGGATTGCTGCTCGACATGATCATCGCGACCGACGGCGCGCGCGTGGTCAACGTCGCAAGTGGCGCCCATCGCATGGGCTCGATCCGTTTCGACGATCTTCAATGGAAGAACGGTTACGGCAAGTGGAGAGCCTATGGACAAAGCAAACTCGCCAACCTGCTGTTCACCTTCGAATTGCAGCGCAAAGCGGAATCGGCGGGAAAGAAATTCTTGAGCGTTGCATGCCATCCGGGATATGCGGCGACCAATCTGCAAGCTGTAGGACCGAAGATGTCAGGATCGTCGACGATGGAATATCTTACCGAGCTTGGCAATAAACTGTTCTCACAAAGCGCCGCGATGGGCGCGCTGCCTACCGAGTATGCTGCCACGTCGCCGGCAGTCGGCGGCGGTGACTACATCGGGCCCGACGGGATGGCCGAGTTGTGGGGACATCCGACCAAAGTCGGATGCAGTGAGGCCGCGCGCGACGCCTCGGCGGCCAAAAGACTGTGGGAGATCTCCGAGCAACTCACCGGCGTGCATTACGTGCTGTGAACTGCAGGAGCGCGGATTCTTTTACGACGTTCGCGCGATAACGAACTTCCCGATCTTGTCGATCGCCTGCTGCCCTTCCGGCAGTATCTTCGCAAACACGTGCCAGACATGAATCATGTCGTCCCAGACCTCGATTTCGACGTCGACGCCGGCACGTTTCGCGCGTTCGGCGACTCGGGTCGCATCGTCGAGCAGAATCTCCGCCTCGCCGACGTGAATCAGCATCGGCGGCAGTCCACGAAAGTCGGCGTGTAGCGGCGAGATCAGCGGATTCTTAGGATCCGCGCTGCCGATATATTGCTTCGCCGACCCGGCAAGGTTGTCCTGCTGCACCATCGGATCCTTCGCAGCTTTGGTGCGGATCGAATCTCCGGTGCCTTCGAGATCAGTCCACGGCGAGATCGGCACGCACCCCGCAGGCATCGGCTGACCCGCGTCGCGAATCGCGATCAACGCGGCAAGCGCCAGTCCTCCGCCGGCGGAATCACCTGCGATCACGATCTTCGAGGGCTTGATGCCCTGCGCGAGCAGCCACTTATATGCGCCGGTGGCATCGTCGACCGCACAGGGAAACGGATGCTCCGGCGCGAGCCGGTAGTCGATTGCGAGCGCGCGCGCACTTGATGCCCGCGCAATCCGCGCGATCATTGCGCGATGCGTGTTGATCGAGCCGAGCACATAGCCGCCGCCATGCAAGTACAAGATCACCCGATCTGCAATCGCACCGGGTGCCGCGATCCACTCCGCAGGAACACCGCCCGCGTCGACCGGCTCGCAGCTGACGTCGCGCGCGACGTGTTCGCTGATTCGTTCCATCCCGGCGCGCCGCTGCGCGATCGGCGCACTCGGATTCTGCGGCGCGGACTTGATTCTCTCGATTACGTTCTTCAGTTGTTCGCTCGCCATGTTACCTCCATGTTCAACCAGTCGACCGCATGGTCGGCGGCGATCGGCTAGCAGCCTCGGGTTATCGTAAAGGTGCCACCGAGGAAAAACTGCGCGCATGCTTTGTGAAATGAATACATTCCATCGATCTCGTTGTTGCCGTTAAAAGTGCCGCTCCCCGTTATCGAGCAATTGCTCGTCAACCTGTGTTTGAAGTTGATTCCCGCCGAACTTACCGACCCCGATATGGGACCGCGCGCGAGGTTAGCCGAATTCCAAAAGAACTTGAACCTGCTCGGAGCCACAAGGCTCGACCCACTCTGGGTGAATTTGAATGTGGCAGTTCCCTGGCCTTCGCCACCATCGTCCACCGTGCCTGACCAGCAACCGCGAACATTGGGCAGCCTGCTGGGTTCGGAACTCGATTCCGGCGCACCATCGGCGCTCCAGGCCCCGGCTTGCTGGTCGTTTTCTTGCGCGTCCTGCGCATACGCATAGCGCGGCGATCCGATCACTCCGGCCGAAAGCAGCCACAGGGCGGCGATGACAACAGGTGCTTTTGCTAATTTCAAAATCTGATTTTCTCCTCTTAGGTGTTTAAGTATTTCAAACTCCGCGCGGCGGAAGTCCGGCCGCTCGATACACGTCGTCGATCAAGCGCATGTTTACGATTCCTTCGGTGCCATCGGTGCGAAACTTCGCCTCGCCGCGCACCGCCTTCACAAACGCGGCAAGCTGATAGGTGAAGGTCGGATCGCCCGCCACCGATTCGCTTTTCTCATTCGCGCCGATTTTCAAGGTCACCTGGTTTCCCCGATGCGGCCCGACCGGATTCGTGACCTTCAATTCCCCTCGCTCGCCGCGCGCACTGAACGACGCCCCGAGCTGCGCATCCTTCTTCATCGAGCAGGTCATTCTCCCGGTGACTCCACCCGCAAGTTCGAGCTCCACGTTCATCGCGATGTCGATATTCTTCGGCCCGGTTTCCGCGCTGGCCCGACTCACCTTCGTGGCCAAACCGGAAAAGTTTCGAATCATGTGCAATGGGTAGCATCCCAAATCCATCGTGGCGCCGCCGGCGAGACTCCAATCGAAGCGAATGTTCGTTTCCGGAATCGGAACCGAGAAATTTCCTTCGACGTGTCGGAGACGGCCGAGCGTGCTGCTCGAAATTATCTCCCGCACCCGATCCGCCAGCGGATGATATCGGTAGTGGAACGCCTCGCCCAGAATGAGCCCCGTCTCTTCCGCCACCTTTGCCATCCGCTCCGCTTCGGCCGCGTTGGAGGCTATCGGCTTTTCACAAAGCACGTGCTTGCCCGCTCTGAGAGCGGCGATCGTCCATTCGCAGTGCATCGAGTTAGGCAGCGGATTGTAGATGACGTCAAGATCGGAGTCGCCGATCAGCTCCTCATATGTCGCATGCACTCGCGGAATATGATGTGTGCCGGCGAATTCGTGCGCGCGAGCAGGATCGCGCGCCGCAATCGCGACCACCTCGGCATCCGGCGATTTCTGCGCCGGTTTGACCAGCGCGTCGGGCGCAATCCGCGCCGCGCCAAGTATCCCGAATCTCAATGGACGATTTGCCATGGCTCACCGAGCAATCTGAACACCGACCGACATCTCGTTTACCACCGACTTACCCGTTTGTGAATTGCGTGCGAATCCGCAAGAATCCTCGCAACCGAGGTTTTTCAATATGAGCGCGACCGTATCGACCCGCTCCGGCAAGCTCGAAGGTGACGACCAGGGCGGACTGTTCGTCTTCAAAGGAATCCCGTTCGCGGCGCCGCCGACTGGCTCTCGCCGATGGGCGGCACCCGAAAAGCTCGCCCCCTGGACCGGAGTCCGCGATGCGCGCACCTTCGGCGCGGTCGCGCATCAAAATCGAATGTTGAATGGCGCGCTCGCCGCGATGGTGATCAACGACAGGCAGTCCGAAGATTGCCTATACCTCAACGTCTGGACCCCGGGACTCGACGGCAAACGGCGGCCAGTGATGGTCTGGATTCACGGCGGCGGATTCACGATCGGCGCGGGTTCGCAGCCGATCTACGACGGCTCTGTCCTCACTCGACGCGGCGACGTAGTCATTGTCACCGTCAATTATCGCCTCGGCCCGCTGGGCTTCCTGCGTCTCGCGGATGTGACCAACGGAAAAATTCCTTCCACCGGGGTGGAAGGGATGCTCGATCAGGTCGCCGCGCTCGAATGGGTTCGCGACAACATCGCGGAATTCGGCGGCGACCCGGGCAACGTCACGATCTTCGGCGAATCAGCCGGCGGCATGAGCGTCGGCGCTCTGCTCGCGATGCCGAGCGCGCGCGGCCTGTTCCACAAAGCGATACCGCAAAGCGGCGCTTGCCATACCGGCGCCCCCGTCACGCGTGCGAACCGCGTCGCCGAGCGAGTTCTTTCGAAGCTCGCCACCGCCCCGACGGATGCCGACGCGATTCGCGCGCTCACGCCGGCGCAGTTGCTGACCGGCACTCTGCTCGCCGACGGCAAGACGCCGGATCCTGAATTCGGGATGGCATATCAACCGGTGATCGACGGAACGCATCTGCCGAAGTCCGGAATCGAGATGGTGGCGAGCGGTTCTGCGCCCGGCATCGCGGTGATGGTCGGCACCACGCTGGAGGAGTGGAAGCTGTTCGCGATGATGGACGTTTCGCTGCACAACCTCGACCGTGCAGGCCTCGGCGCGCGCATCGGCAGGCGACTGAGCCCTGAAGCAGCCGACGCTCTCATCGATACTTACGAAAAAGCACGCGCAGGTCGTGGCGATAGCACCACGCCGACCGACATATTTACCGCGCTCGAAACCGATCGCGTGTTCCGCATTCCTGGCGTTCGCCTCGCATCGGTCCAGGGAAACCGCGAACCGCGCGTCTTCAGCTATCTCTTCACCTGGAAGTCGCCCGCGATGGGCGGAGTGCTTGGCTCCTGCCACGCGCTGGAGCTTGGTTTTGTCTTCGGCACCAACAACTTACCGGGGATGTCCATGTTTTCGGGCACCGGCGCGGCCGCGGAAAAATTGGCGGTGCAGATGCAAGGCGCATGGCTCGCATTTGCGCGCTCAGGCGATCCGAGCTCCGAGAGCATCGGCACCTGGACTGGATACACCGAAGCGCGCCGAGCCACGATGATATTCGGCGAGTCGACGAAGCTCGAAGATGCGCCGCGCGACGAAGAGCGCCGCGCCTGGGACGCAGTCCCCGATCGGATTCTGGGTTCTCTCTAGCAGCGTCGCGGCGCGCGCGTCATTCGAGCGACAAGTCGACCCGCGTCGTCTTGCCCTGATCCTTGATGCCGCTCGCGTCGAGCTTCGGCGCGACGATGAACATCCGTGCCGCTTCCACTTGCTTCGAGCTCAGATACGCGCGCACCGCATTTGCCCGCCAGTCCGCCAGATTGTGCAGATCCTGATCGCTCACCGGAGTGTTGGTGAGTATGAGTTTCTTCATCTCGTCGGGCGGAATAGTCTTCGCGAGCCCAATCGCGTTGCGCGGCTTCTGGAATTTTCCCGCGCTGTAAACCTTCGCCAGGTACTTGTTGTAATCGGTCGGCGACAGCGGCGCGCTCTTCGTCTTCGAATCCGCGCTGTCACCCTCGGCATGATGTCTGAGCACCTGGATACTGTGCTCCAGCGACGCTTCTTTGTAGCCATCCTTGTCGAACTTCGGATCGACGCGCCCCGAAATGTTGAGCTTCAACGCCGGCCGTTGCGCCAGCGCCTTCGCGACGGTGTCGAGTTTCTGCTGGCCGTCCGGGGTCATCGTGGAGTATCCCGGCGCGAACTCGATATAGCCAAGGTCCTGCTGTGCGCCGCCGCTGCTGCCGCCGAATGCGGACGCCAGCAGCGTGAATGGCGACGTTAAGGCCTTGACGATCAGGTTCTTGACCGCGCCCCAAACCACGTCGCCGATGCTGAATTGCGGATCAGAGAGCGACCCCGACACGGGGATGTGCAAATCGATTTGCCCTTTCGAATCCTTGAGCAATGAAACCGCCAGGCGAACCGGCAGATTCGCCGCGCCCGGGCTGTCCACGTGATCGCCGAACGTCAGTTGATCGATGAAAATGTGGTTCTCAGCCGTCAGCTTTCCAGTGTCCAGCAGGTAGTGAACATCGACGGTCAGCGTGCCTTTGACGATCGGATAACCGGTGTACTTGGTCGTGTATGGCGATAGCCCGGTCAGTTCGATGGCGTCAGCCTTCGCCTTGATATCGACATAAGCGGTCGGCGCGAGCGGATTTATGGATCCATCGATATTGATCGGCGAGCTGCCGTTGATTTTTCCATCGAGTGAAACCTGCGCTGGCGACGTGGATTTCGTTCCGAATGCGCCGACGCTTCCCTCCATATCGCTCAGGTTCGCCGTGTAGTTGGGCTTGATAAAGTTGTCCGTGTAATCGACTTTGCCGCCTTTGAGTACGGTCTTGCTCACCTCGACGTCGGCCTGCATCGGCTGCCCCGCATATGGTTCCGGACTCGGCGATGCGGCCGGAGCCGCCCCAGGAGCCGTCGCGGCTGCCGGACTCGGTAATGCGGTAGGAGTCGGAGTCGGCGCCACTGGGACCGCTCCCTTCGAGCCTGGCTCTCCGGTCGCGCGCGTCAGCGACGTAGGCGCTTCCTGCGGACTCGCAGTGATGTCCTTCAGGTTCAGCTTGCCGTCGCTGTTGAGAATGATCCGCGAATAAAAATCGTTCAGCGCGACTTCGCCGATATGCACCTTCGGCGGACCTTTGCCGAGCGCGAAATCGATCTTGTTCACATTGAGCGCGGCCATTCTGAAAAACAGATCGTTGGTCAGTTTGTCCATCAGCCGGACGCTGCCGAGCGACGCATCGCCGCGATAGCTGACGAGAAAATCCTTGCGCTCCTGACTGAGCCCGACTTTGCCGTCCATCGTCAGGTTCGCGCTCGTGATCGTCGCGTTCAGCCTGCTGCTGACGTACGGATCCGCAAATGAAAGATCCACGCGCTTGGTCGCGACGCGCAGTTCCGCCTTGAGCGGGATCGGAGCCGCGGTCCCGGTGACTTTGAAAGTCCCCTTGCGATTCAGAGTGCCGTCGATCTCGACCGCGATTGGCTTGCCCAAATCGCTCGACACATCCTTCAGACGCAGATTCAACGGCGCGAGCGCCAATTTGATCGGACGCGGCGCCATGTGGTCTTCGAAGGTGGCGTCGGTCCCTTCTATCGCAATCGATGCGACCTGATATTTCCAGCTTTCGCCCGGCGCAGCCGTCGGCGCCGCCGCCGGTGCAGGTTTGCGCGCCTCGCGTTTGCTCCCTCGCGACACTCGCCTTGGCTCGCGTATGGCCGAGCGTTTGCCCGATCGTGCCGGCTCCTTTGCGCCCCGCATCAGCGACTCGAAGCTCAACTTGCCGTTGCGATCGCGTCGAACGTACAGATGCATCCCGTTGGCACGTACTTCGTTTACCGTCGCCGAATGCGAAGCAAGGTCGAACTGCCCGATCGCGACGCTGAAACTCTTCCACTTTGCCGGCGTCTCGCGCTCACGCGGAGCATGCACTTCAAAATTGTCGATCGACGCGCTCGCCGGTTCCGCGTGCAGGTTGAATTTTCCGCTACCAAAATGCGTGAACAAGTTGGCCTTCGCGCTCAGCTTCCCCGACGCAACCGTGCCCGCGAACGCCGATTGCGCAAATGCCTGCAGCGCCGGCAAGTCGATCTGATCGATCGCGACGTCGCTGGTGGCTTGCGCCTGCCCGAGATCCACCCCGCCTTTGACGGCAATCGATCCGCCGCTGCGGATTTTTGCGCTCACGTCATAGGTCGCCGGTATCTGCCCAAGCGTTCGCAGGTTCGCCGCCCCGACGTGAATCGCGTCGATAGCCACTCCGGCCGGCGTCGCGCCGCTGTTGTCCTGGTACTCCACGACGCTGTTTTTCAGCTCGAAGGAGTTCAACGCGAAATCGAGCGGCGGCGACGCGGCCGGCGCCGCGGTTTGAGTAATTGTCGCCGGCGGCTGAGCAGTCGCCGGAGCCGGAGCGGTCGCCGGCGGCGGCGCGGGATTTTGCGCCATGATCGACGAGAGATTGTTGCTCCCGTCCGCATTCAACACGTAATGGGCGCTCAATCCGTCGATTAAAATCGAGCGCAAATACACCACCGCGCCGAGCGGCTCGACGTCGGTAAGTTTGATCTCTCCATGCGTCAGCGCGATCAGCGGCGCATTTGCCGAATCGCGTACGTCGAGCTGGTCCAGCGCCGCAGTTCCATTCAGCCGGATAAACGGCCGCGACTGTTCGAGCACAAAATGCACATACACGTCCGCCGACAGCGTGCCGCTCGGAATCTTGATCGGAATCTTGCGCGGCACATAGGCGAGATACTTTTGCAGATCGAGTCGATGCAATTTCAGGTCGAGTACCGAATCGCGCGAGGCGCCAAACGGCTTCGCCACTGCTGCAAGCCGCAGCCTGCTACCGTCCACCACCATCTCGACGAGCGGCTCGACGAAGACGTCAACGTCGGCGGGCAGATTCGCGACAAAAGGGACATTGACGTTGATATGTTCGACCGCGTGATGCTCGCCGAGCAGCTGATCCTCGAACTGCACGTCGCCGTCGCGGATCTGAATATTGGAAACCGCGAATCGCATCGGCGAGCTCGGAGGCGGCGGCGGTTTCGATTTGTCGACCGGCGCGCTCTCGAGCAGGTCTGAGAAGTTGAACTTCTGCGCGTCGGCTCGGACCACATGAATCGCGGGCTTGTCGATAGCCACTTCGCCGACCACCGGCGCGAATCTAAACAGCGACGCCCACGAGACCTTGACTCTCAAATGGCCGATATCGACGAATGTCGCCGGACTATCGCGCTCGCTGACGTGCAGCTTGTCCACGTCCAGCTTGAGCCGGTAAAGATTGAAGCCGATTTTGCCGACGCTCACCTGGCGATGAATGCTCGCGGCGACCGGCCCGGTCACTACGTGACGCAAAATCGGCGGCACCGCGAAGTACGTCGCCACGCCGAGGAATACGACGATCGCTACGATGATCACGCCGACCTTGCGGGTCCGGCGCGATCTCGACAGACGAGCGGTGCGCGCGAGCAACGGCCTCACGCGCTCGCGCGATCTCTTCAAGAACTCGCGCAATCGACTGTAGATGTCGCCCACGATCCCCCTCGCCTTCTACCGACGCATCTTCACCGCATACTTGTCATACTAACTGACGAAGGACTAGACCAATGACCAAGATGAGTTTGTCGCGGCTCCATCTGGATGGGCGATGGTTCGTTGACGAGACCGGCCGTCGCGTGATCCTGCGCGGCGTCAATCTCGGCGGCGATTGCAAGGTTCCCTACCCCGACGGCGGCACCAATTTTCCCACTGATTTTTCAAATCATCGCGACGTGTCTTTCGTCGGCCGCCCTTTTCCGATCGATGAAGCCGACGAACACTTTTCGCGCCTGCGCGCGTGGGGGTTCAACTGCCTCCGTCTGCTGACCACGTGGGAAGCAGTCGAGCATCGCGGGCCCAACGATTACGACACCTCGTACCTCGATTACTTTGCCGAGTTGTGCCGAATCGCCGGCGACTACGGATTCTACCTGTTCGTCGACTTTCACCAGGACGTCTGGAGCCGGATGACCGGTGGCGACGGCGCTCCCGGCTGGCTATTCGAGAAAATCGGAATTGACTATCGACGCGTCGCGCCTTCGGGCTCGGCGCACGTGATGCAACATCTCTACGACTATGCGCGCGGCGGCCGCCAGGAGGATCGCTACCCCACGATGAGCTGGTCGCAGAACGCGCGCCGCCCCACCAACGGCATCATGTGGACCCTGTTTTTCGCCGGCCGCGACTTCGCGCCGGGCCTCAATATCGACGGCCTCAACGTGCAGGACTACATGCTCGACCACTATCTCGGAGCGCAGCGCGAAATCGCGCGCCGCATCCGCGACCTGCCCAACGTGATGGGCTTCGACTCGCTCAACGAGCCGACCCACGGATGGATCGGTGAACCGCTCAGCTACCGCCATCTCGGGCCGAGCGACGCGAATCCGCACCGCGCGATTCCCGGCCTCGCGTGGTCTCCGATCGACGGATTGCTGGTCTCCCACGGCGAGTCGAGATCAATCCCGATGCTCGAATTCGACATTGCAACGAAATCAGCCGTCGTCAAACGCGAAAAGACTATCAACCCGGATCGCGTCTCGATTTGGATCGATGAAGGCGCCGATCCGTTCGAAAAAGCCGGCGCATGGCGCCGAAACGCCGACGGCAGCTACGAGGTGCTCCGCGAGGATTTCTTCAGGCGGGTCGGCGATCGCAAGGTCGATTTCATCGAAGACTGCATGGGTCCGTTTTTCGCTCAGGTCGCCGAAAATATCCGCGAGATCAACCCCGACTGGATTTTGTTCGCGGAACTGGATCCGATGTCCGGATTCCTCGGCCCCGGTTTTCCCGCCGAAACGCCGCGCAACACCGTCAACGCCGGCCACTGGTACGACGTCGTCACGCTCGCAACCAAGACGTTCAACCCGAATTTCAATCTCGACGTGATGACCGGCGAGATAGCGACCGCCGCCGCACAAGTCCAGGCGCAATATGAACGCCAACTCGGCAAAATCGCCCGGATGTCAGAATCGATTCCCGGCGGCGCGCCGACTCTCATCGGCGAATGCGGCATTCCCTTCGATTTGAACGGCGCGCAAGCCTACCGCGCTTTCCACGCCGGCGATCGCTCCGACACGCCGTGGACGCCGCACATCATCGCGCTCGACATGATGTACAACGCGCTCGACGCGCTCCTCATCAACAGCACTCAGTGGAACTACACCGCGTCAAATCGCAACGACCTCGCGATTGGCGACGGCTGGAATCAGGAAGACTTGAGCATCTTCTCCCGCGATCAGCAGACCTATCCCAGCGACATCAACAGCGGCGGCCGCGCACTCGCCGGCTTCGTGCGCCCCTATGCCAAAGCCACCCAGGGAACCCCGCGCACGATGAAGTTCGATCGCATCACCGGTACTTTCGAGTTCGTCTTCGATTCCGATCCGTCGATGGGCAGTTCGACCGAGATTTTCGTCCCGCGTTTACAGTATCCGCACGGATGCACGTTCGAAGTGTCCGGCGCCGACGGCGTCCTCGACCTCGACAACCAGCGCCTCACTATCAAGTCCGAGCGCCGCGGCGAAGTCCGCGTGATCATCCGCCGCTCGGACTAACTGTATTTCCGCTTCTCCCACCACGGGAAGTAAGCGGGCATGTCCTTCGAAATCTTGTCGGGAAATTTCGCGGGACGCTTCTCCAGGAACGACGCGACCCCTTCTCTCACATCCGCCGACGCACCGCGTGCGAAGATTCCGCGGCTGTCGACCTTGTGCGCTTCCATCGGATGATCCGCGCCCGCCATCCGCCAAATCATCTGTCGGATAAGCGCCACCGAGACTTGCGACGTGTTGTCCGCGATTTCACGAGCCAGCGCGCGCGCCGCCGGAATAAGTTGATCGGGCTTATAGATTTTCTTAATCAGTCCGCCTTGGAGCGCCTCCTCAGCCGGGAAAACTCGACCGGTAAATGTCCACTCCAACGCCTGCGACACGCCTACAACCTTCGGCAGAAACCAACTCGAGCACGCCTCCGGCACGATCCCGCGCCGCGCGAACACAAAGCCGAAGCGCGCATTCTCCGACGCAAGCCGCACGTCCATCGCTAGCTGCATCGTCACGCCGACCCCGACCGCCGGGCCGTTTACCGCCGCGATCACCGGCTTCAGACACTCGAAGATGCGCAGTGTCAAGCGTCCGCCGCCGTCGCGAATCCCCTCGTTGCTCCAGTCCACGCTGCCGTCGGCTCGGATGGCCAGTCTGCGCTCCGGACGATCCTCGCGCGTCGAGTCGAACGTCCTCGGCCCTGACGACAGGTCCGCGCCCGCGCAGAACGCGCGCCCCGCGCCGGTGACGATTATCGCGCGCACATTGTCGTCCGCGTCGGCCTTGTCGAACGCGTCGATCATCTCGTTCATCATGATCGCCGTAAACGCGTTCAGCTTCTCCGGCCGGTTGAGCGTGATCGTCGCGATATTTTCCGCGACCTCGTAGATTATCTGTTCGTACGCCATAATCTCTCTCTACTTCACGAACAGCATCAATGCTTCGTAAACGACCGCCGGCTTCTGCTGACCCACGACCGCGATTTCAGTCTCCCGCGTCATCATCGTTCCCATCGGCCGCGGATCGACCGCAATCAGCCGCGAGCGCGCATAGACTTTCGCGCCCGCCGGCACCGGCGAGATAAACCGAAGTTTGTTCGCACCGTAATTCACCACGTTGCGAAAGCCCGTGACCGTCCAGTCGTCGGTATTCTTGAACGCCGGCAGCAGGCTCAGCGTCAGGAATCCGTGCGCGACCGGCCCGCCGAACGGACTCTCTTTCTTGCATCGTTCGATATCGATATGAATCCACTGATGGTCGCCGGTCACGTCGGCGAACTGATTTATTTTTTCCTGCGTCACGTGAATCGGCTCGCTCCACGGCCCAAACTCTTTGCTGATCTTCGCCGTCAGCGCCGGCACATCGTCAAATTTGATCGTCTGCATCGTCGTCCTCTCCTATGTTTCGATTATCCGCGCATACTGAGGTTTGTAGCCGACCTTGGTTTCATAGTGCAACTGACAAAACCACGAAACACGCAGCCGCGCGACGCCTTCAATGTGCGAGTTTCAATTTGTGTGGGAAGTCTGGAGCGGACCCTGGGTGGAGCGCTTCGGTCTGAAGCTACTGGATCAACGTCTGCGGAATTTCGACCGGGCCCGGACACAGAGTCACGTGAGATTTACTGGTCAGCGTAAACGACAGCCCAGGCGCGTACATCGAGCCCCCGCGCTGCCAATTGGCGGCTTGCGGGAACGTCGGATCGGTGCTCCGCAGGGCCGATCTGGGGTTGCATCTACTCCGCGCAACGGAGTCGCTGGCGCGGACATCATTTTCGAACTGTTGACTCTTGTATTGCGACGCCGACGACGCCGTCACCGACTGCTCGTCGCCGAACGCGTAGCCGAGCGCCACGAACATGACCAACGTGACCCAAAATCCTGCCGAAAGAATAATCTTGCCCACGTCGATTGACTCCCGCGAAAGGACGCAGCATTTTTCATGCCCGCGCGAACCGCACGAGAAATCGACGCGACCTCCGCCGCTCGATCTGTAGAATTTACAACCGCCGGCGAAAAATTCCCGCTCTACTGATTCGCCACCTCAAGCTCGATCCTGTCCGCATATTTCTTCAAGGCCGCCGCGCGCAGCTTCGGAATATGTTGCGACGGGAACAGGTCGTCGGTCGCCTTGTAGTCGCGCAACACCTGCCGCGCGAGCGTGACTTTGTGCACCTCGGTCGGCCCGTCCGCCAGTCCCATGTGAAAACTCTGGATCACCTGCTCGACGAACGGCATCTCGCCGGTAGCGCCCAACGAGCCGTGCAGATAAAGCGCGCGCGACGCTACATCGTGAAAAACTTTCGGCATCAGCGCCTTCACCGCCGCGATATCCCGCCGCACCTTCAGATAATCTTTGTATCGATCGATCTTCCACGCCGTGCGCAACACCAGCAGGCGGAACTGCTCGATCTCCATCCACGAGTCCGCGATCTTCTCCTGCACCATCTGCTTGTCCGCCAGCCGCGATCCTTGCGTCGTGCGCGAGAGCACCCGCTCGCACATCATGTCGAACGCCTTGCGCACCTGCCCGATCGTACGCATCGCATGATGTATCCGGCCGCCCCCGAGCCGCGTCTGCGCGACCACGAACGCGCCGCCTCGAGGCCCCAGCATATGATCCTTCGGCACCTGCACGTCCGAATACCGGATGTAAGCGTGGCTGCCCTCCGCCTCATGCGTGCCGACGCCCATGTTGCGCAGGATTTCGACGCCCGCCGTTTCCTTAGGCACGATGAACATCGACATCCGCTCATATTCCTTCGCAGCCGGATCCGTCACCGCCATCACGATCAGAAACGACGCGAGATGCGCGTTCGACGAAAACCATTTCTCTCCGTTGATCACCCAGTCGTCGCCGCGAAGCTCGGCCTTGGTTTTGAAAACTTTTGGATCGGCGCCGCCTTGCGGCTCGGTCATCGAGAACGCCGACACGATCTCGTTGTCGAGCAGCGGCTGCAAAAAATCGCTTCTTCTGATCGGGCGTCCCGTAATGCGCCAGAATCTCGGCGTTGCCCGAGTCCGGCGCCTGGCATCCAAACACGATCGGTGCGAATCGGGAGCGCCCGAGGATCTCGTTCATCAGCGCGAGCTTGATCTGCCCGTAGCCCTGCCCGCCCAGCTCCGGCCCAAGATGGCACGCCCACAGTTTTCGTTTGCGCACCTCGGCCTGCAGCGGCCGCACCAACTTGTTGCGTTTCGGATCGCGAACGTCGTACGGATGCCCCAGCACGTAGTCGAGCGGCTCCACTTCCTCGCGCACGAACTTGTCGATCCAGTCGAGGTCCTTCTGGAACTCCGGCTCAGTTTCAAAATCCCAACTCATGATTGTTTCCTCCGCTTGTCGTGCTATCCGGCGTACACACTAGCTCGGACTCACGATCGAATTCTCGCCAATGCCCGCCGTTTTTACCAGAGCAACTGATTCGTCTGAATCAATTCGTTTTGGGAAGTTTCCCGTAGTGTCTCGACGTTGTTGGATCAGTCGCGGCAGCTTGATCTCTAATCGGTTTCAACTGCGCGCGAAGGATGCGGATGAACGCGTCGCTGTTCGGATCGACGGGCGGCGGATTTCCGGTTAGTCCGCGCCCGATCCAATCGCTCACCGCGCGCTCATCGGGGGTCTGCGATGGCGCTGATGCACGATGCAGTCGCGCACTGACCGCGCCCATCCACGCGAACGCATCGCGCATCCGCGGCACGAACGTCGGGCCGCCGTGATCCGCGCCGCGGATCAGCCGGTACTCGTGCGCAATATCGAGGTCCCACAAAATCCGATGCAGAAATTCGGCGCCGTCGTGCGCGTTCAGGAAATCCTCGTCGCCGGCCTCGAGATAAATCCCAAGCCCGGATTTCCTGATCGCGTCCGCGTTGGCCAGCGCCCGATTCGCCGGATTGTTCGCTTGGAAAACCGAGTCGCGATTCTCTCCCAACAACTCGCGAGGCCCTCCGACCCTATGATGCAACCGGTTGCGCGCGCCGATATCCGAATCGCGCAGCCCCGGCTCGAGCAGCGGCTGAATCGCCGCCACCGCCGCAAATCGGTCCGGCCGGCCGAGCGCAATCTTCAAGCTGCCGTACCCGCCCATCGAGATCCCAGCGATATACGTGGATTCGCGCTCGCGCCGTACATTGTATGTGGCGCGAAGATGCGCGATGAAATCCTCCGCGACAAACGTCTCCCATCGCGCGCTGCCGTCAGGATGGTCCAGGTAATAACTCATCGGCCCGGTATCGGCGCACACCATAGTCATGGCCGGCATGATTCCCTCGCTCCACCATCGCTCGAACAGCGGCTGACAATCGACGAGCGTCCGATGGCTCCCACCGCCGCCATACAAAAACAAGCACAGCGGATAGGGCCCACTATCACCCGGAACGATCACCGCATACGCGACCTTCGCCGCGCCAAAGCCCGCAGCCATTTCTCCAATCTCAATCCGTGAAGGCTGTGAAAAAACCATCGCTCGCCTCCTCTACTCTTCCCCTAGTAGCCCCCGCGAAATGCCGTCGCGGCATTTCGCTCCGTGTAGATACCGGGTGCAGGGGTCACCCCTGCCGCCAGCCGCGCAGGCGTGACTAAGATTCCTACGTTGCTGCTTTCCCATTCCAGTAGTACACGGCCGTACCTGCCATGACGAAGCCTATGGAATCGCCCGCCGCGCCCAAGCAAGATGACCCTGGAAGCTACCGCTCGTGAAACTCTCGATCATCGATCAATCACCAGTCCCCGCCGGATTCACCACCGCCGACGCGCTCAACAACACGATCGAGCTCGCGCGCCTTGCCGATCGCCTCGGCTACGAGCGCTACTGGATCGCCGAGCATCATGCGACCGGCGCATTCGCAAGCCCCGCGCCCGAAGTGATGATCGCGCGGGTCGCCGCCGAGACTTCGCACATCCGGGTCGGCTCGGGTGGCGTGATGCTTCCGCATTACAGCCCGATGAAAGTCGCTGAGACTTTCCGCGTGCTGCACGCGCTGTACCCGAATCGAATCGATCTCGGAATCGGCCGCGCACCCGGCGGCAGCCCGCTCGATTCATTCGCACTGCGCCGCGATCGCACCGCCGCACCGCAGCCGCCCGCCGACGACTTCCCGCGCCAGCTCGTCGAGCTGATCGCATTCCTGCACGGCGGCTTCCGCCCCGATCACCCGTTCAGCCGCATCGAGCTGTCGCCCGCGATGCCCGGTTCGCCCGACGTGTGGCTCCTCGGCTCGAGCTTGTGGAGCGCAGCCGCCGCGGCCCAGCTCGGACTGCCGTACAGTTTCGCCCACTTCATTGATCCAACCCACACCCGCGCCGCGATCGAGCACTACCGCTCGCACTTCATCAAGTCGAACGAATTGTCGGCGCCGGTCGCAATCCTGGGAATCGGCGCGATCTGCGCTGACACCGACGCCGAGGCACAGCGGATGGCCTCGAGCGTCCGAGCCTTCGTCCGTCACGCGCGAACCGGAATGCGCGGCCCCATCCCAACTCCCGAAGATGCTATCGCTGAGCTCGGCCCGGCCCCCGACGACATCGCACTCCGCGAGACCGGCGAATGGCCCCGTGCAATAATCGGCACCCCCACCCACGTCCGCGACACACTGATCGATATCGCAAGCGTGCTCCACGTCGAGGAGATAATGATCGTAACCGTCGTCCACGACCACCAAGCCCGCATGCGCTCCTACGAACTACTCGCCGACGCCTTCGACCTCACCCCGCGTCCGAGTTAGATCGCGACAGAAGATCTACGGAAACAGAATGTTGTCGATCGCTACTCGTTCCGCCTGGTTGGGATCTTTTTCGACTCTGCACTCGCTATTGAAGAGCATCGTCGCTCGCTCCGATGCGTTGTAGGCGGGCCATCGAGGCGCCTGATCCGCATTAGGGTCGCCGGTCCGCGCAAACGCAATCCATCGATCGCTCATCGCATGCGCGAGCGCGGTAACCTCCGGGCCGTCCGGCGCCAGGCGTGCGGCAAGCGGCGCTCCGACGTTGGCAAATACGAACGGTATCTCCAGCGCATGCGGTGACTTCAGCCGCCCACCCGCGACCGGCGTCTCCCAATCGAATCGGTACAAGTATGCGGGCGCGCCGCCCTTGGCCGCCTTGCGCTCCGCAATTTTCCTCGAATATGCGGCGGTCGGATATTCGGTTCCGATCAGAAACATCAGCTCCGATGGACTCGCGCCGGGATGCTCTTTGCGAAAGACCTCGATCACGCGCTCCGAGTGCGCTCCGAGCAAACGACCCACGCGACGGCTGAGCGCGGCCTCGTCGAGCGTGAATGCCTTCGGATCGCCCGCCACGAATAGCGTCATCTCGGTGCGATTGTAACCGATGATCAGTGGTACGTCGGTGGAAATATCGGGCGCGACGGGATCGAACGGATCGTGCGGAAGCGTGACTCCGTCGACGACCGGCGAGAAGCCCTGGATAAAGCCCGGGACACGCGCGCCCAGCTTGATCTGGACTGCCGCTTGCGCGGCCAGAATTCGCTCGACCGGCACGCTCTGCGCTTCCCGAAGTCGCGATCGGTCAAGTCCGGTCTCGGCGAGAAACATCTCCGCCACCTCATCCGCATGGCGGGCTTTATTCATCTTGAAGCCGGGTCCGCTTTGAACAACCGCGCGATGAAACAGACCCTTCGCCGCCGGCATCGCGAGCAAGGTCGAGACTTTCTGCCCACCACCCGACTCACCGAAGATCGTCACCGTCCGCGGATCGCCGCCGAACTTCGCGATATTGTCGCGCACCCATTTGAGCGCCGCGATCAAATCCAGCATTCCAACGTTGCGCGACTCGGCAAATTCGTCACCGCCGATGCCGGCGAAAAATGTGTAGCCCAACGCGCCCAGGCGATGGTTCACGCTGACCACCACTACGTCCCCGCGCCGCACCAGGTTGCTTCCGTCATAAATCGGCGGCGAGCCCGAGCTCGCCATGAAGCCTCCCCCATGCAGCCACACCATCACCGGCCGCCGGCGGTTGTCGTTCGCTTCAGGCGTCCAGACGTTCAGGACCAGGCAGTCCTCGCTTTCGACTATGCCGTCAGGGTCCGCATACGAGGCGAAGGCATTTCGCGGATCGACCGCGCCGCGCATCGAGGAAGGATTCTGCGGCGCGGTGGCCCCGTAGCTGAGAGCATCGCGCACGCCGCTCCACGGCGAGAGCGCAACCGGCGGCAAGAAACGATTCCGCCCCGCGGTCGAAGCGCCATAAGGAATCCCCTTGAAGGCGCCGACTCCATCGGCCACAACTCCGCGAACCTGACCATAAGCGGTCTCAACCACCGCATACGACTGCCCCGAAGCCTGCTTGGAAACAGAAGCTGACGTCATAGCTCCACCCTCCGTCCGGATACTAGGCCGACCTAAGCGAGTCCGACAAGCCGAGTCCGACAAGCGACGACCTCACTTCAGCTTGCTCCGCCATTCGGCCCAGTTGATTTGCGACGACTCGACAACCTTCATCTCCGCCTGCGCGATCTGATCGATGAACAAGATCAGGTTGTCGCACGCCCACCGGGCATTCGGCGCGATGATACTGTCGAACCCCAAAAAGTACGCCGCGTCGCCGATCGCCTGTGTCGGCTCGTAGAGGATCTCGCGATATCGCGCAGGATCAACACCGAGCGGAACCATCGCGTCTAAATCCCGGAGCTTGAGAGTCTTTGCGGTCCTGACTCTGATCCGATGCAATCCGTACCTGATTTTCGACGGAAATACCGGCTGCCGCGTCAGATGAAAATAAACCTCCGCGACCGCTCCCTCCGGAGTCAGCGAGGTGTAGAGCACGTCAAACAACGTCGGATCCCACCGTCCTCCGGATGCTGCGCCCTGAAGAGGATCCCGGCCGCTGCGTACCGCCCGCCAGGTTTCTCCCGCGTAAGGAACTCTTGCGAAGGCGTCAAGCGCGTCGAGTAATGCGGGATCGCGCGGCGTGCGTGCTCCCCCCATCGATGTTCAAGCCAGGGGGTTCACAGGTATGCGCCGGCGTCGAGCCGATCGATAACCGCGAGAACTTCCTGCGTGCGGTCAGCGATTATCAGATCGATCGCGCGCTCGTTGTTAAGCAGCGGATGTTTCGCGTGAAGCCATAGTCGCGTCTCCGCCGGCGTGTAAAAATCCGACAATCGATCTACCACGTAGCGCAGGTCGGCGATGATCGTCTGGGTGGCGAGCGGCGGCGTGGCCTTGCCGCTCTTCCATCGCGACACACTCGGCCGCGACGCGCTGACGATGTTCGCGACATCCGATCCCTTGAGCCCCCCGTGCTTCTCAAGGTCATCGAGAATCCGTCCCACTGCGGTCTTCACATTCAAACTATAGATGTTGCATCAACATTTCACAATAAGCTCCGTATGAAACGAAAATGCATCTAGGTCCGGCGGCCGACCCAGCATGATCGAACGAGTAGCTCGACGACGCGCCAAATGTTCCGACGATGGGCGGCTTCTGAGCTGCGACGAGGCGGGCCAAAAAAAACCGGGGTTGCGCTTTCACGCGCAACCCCGGGACTTTAATCATGCGGTCTGCTTATAGCGCGTTGAATCGCGCGGCGTGCCGGAATTTCACGTTCACAGGCCCGACTTCGCGAAGCACCTCGGCTCGAATCTCCGGAGTATCCTTGCTGAGGTACACCTTCATCGCAGCGGTGTCGGGAGTGTCGCCACCTCCGATTCCAACCGCCGAGATGGCGCTGTTCTTGAGCAGGTGGCCGGCGTGCGCATCCTTGATCTTGCGCACTTCCTCGACCGAGGCGCGCATCGCCTCGCTCATGTGATACGGCTGGGCGGAACCACCCAACTTCTCATCTAGAGCGCTCGCGCTACAGGTTTTCCCGACGAGGCTCAAATTGAACTTGTCCAGGATGCCGGCTTGGCCCTGGGGTCCACTCGACATTGGATTGATCGCTACCACATCACCTCCGCTGTCGGCCGCACCGCCGGAGGAGCCCGCGAAAACCATCCCGATTGCCTGCGGGCAGGCGAAATCCTGGGTGACCACTATCGCACCAGAATCGCTCGTGGTGGCAAAGCTGCAGGCGTTACCGCCGGCCTCACCGAACACCAGAATTTGATGAGTGAAGACCGCTGTACCCCCCTTCGCGCCACAGGCAGTAGGATAGATCACCACTCCGGTAGCGTCCCACGCGTCGATCAGACCTTGAGTCAGGCAACTTCCGCGTCCCATCTTCATGACCTGGAGCCCATCGACGAGACTATCAAATGGAAAAGGCGTGGTACTGATTTGACCGATGTTCAGGATATTTCCGTTCGGATCAATTCCCGAAACGGAGGGACCTCCGGGACCAACTAAGGCAGGGACGATTTTCGCGAGCGCCACGTCAAACTGGTTTACCCCAAATTTGAATTTGATGCTCGAGGATTTGGAAAGTGTCGCCACTGTGTCAGTGGGGTCTTGCCAGCATCCGAGATCCACGAGGCCCGGCTGTACGATCGGCTCCTTTGCGCTGGCTGCGCCGTTGCGCGCGAACGCGTGACTGGACCCAAGCACGTCTAAATTGCCGTTGCCGTCCAGAACCACGGCACCGAGGGTGCCGGTGCAGCAGGTTACGCCTCCGGCCTTAGTCACCACAATGTTGTTGAAGTTGCCGCCTGAGACTCCGAGAAACGATGGCGGCGCCTCGGCGCCGGTGGTGCACTCGGCAGGGGTGATTGCGCAGGATGTGGCTCCAGGCGTGGGAGTAGACGTTGGAGTGGCCTGCGCCATCGCGGAACCAAATCCAAAAGCAAGACCTGCGACCAAGGTGATCGCACCCAGTAAAATGCGCGATTTCATATTCTCCCCCAAGTTAAAAATCGTTAGTGTCGAGTTACAATCTGCCACGTACCGACAAGGTCTTACTTTGACCGTGTCGTGAACTCCCGTGAACTCCGATAACGATGATGGTTTACGGCCGCTGACTAGCGCCGTCTCGGAAACCCCATCCCTTTGCCACCCATCCAGAAAAACCCCCACCGCGGACTTCCAAAATTCCGCGTCCCCTCTAAACGAGCAATACGCCAACGATGCTACCCGAATAACAACGTGTTATCAACTGGGTTGCTCTTGTAGGATTTATCGCGCAAAAGTGACCAGCGGTGATGTAATTCTACTTATACTCGCTGTTCCCGACCTGGATAGTGCCGTCCCGCGCGCAGCGGTCCGAATCCCCCTCGAATGTGGATTTCACATCCGATTCCTCCTCTCATCCCCTCCAACCCGCTCTACGCCCAGATTGACGCGTCCATGGCCCTGCCCTAAACAGGAGGCACGATCGGAGGGATGCCCATGGCTGTCGACGGAAACAAACTCAATGAACTACTCGGCAAGATGCTTGGCGATGTCGGCGCTGCGATGGGCGCGGCGCTGGTCCTGCTCGGCGACAAGTTCGGACTCTACAAAGCGCTGGCCGCTGGACCGCTGACAACTACGGAGCTGGCCTCGCGAACTGGCACCGTCGAGCGCTATGTGCGCGAGTGGGCAGCGGCGCAGGCGGCGGCAGGATATATCAACTACGATCCCGCGT
>Ga0210407_10000965_pt1 | contig 28783 bp, 28 predicted proteins | sample IncBWC27MmetaG_FD_150860 | JGI IMG/M metagenome (GOLD analysis project Ga0210407, IMG submission 150860) | Forest soil microbial communities from Barre Woods Harvard Forest LTER site, Petersham, Massachusetts, United States - Inc-BW-C-27-M | ecosystem: Environmental > Terrestrial > Soil >...
CGACTACCAGCGTCCTTACTACCAGTGCGAGGTCAAGGTCACCCCAGCAAAGTCCGGCGGATCGCTGGTGCACGCCACGGCAAAAATTACGGCCTGGTTCAGCAGTCCTGCCCATTCTGGATACGAGGCACTCGAATCCAACGGTCGCGTCGAATCTGATTTGCTCGACCGACTGCAGGAGGCTTTGCCGGCGCCTTCGATGTCGGAGGCGCCCGCGTCAACGCAACTAGGGAATCGATCGGCGGCGAAACCACCAGCGTCGGATATTAACGCCCCCCTACCGCGGCTCCCCGACCACCCGAACCTCCCAATCAGCGCCGGAGGAGAAGAGACCAATCCGCAAGACAAAGACCTGCAGCAGGAAGCGAAAAATCTGGAAGAGATTCTGCGCAATCAATCGCATCCGACCAACTTGGTCGCCGTCCGCAAGGACGACACCCCGGTCTTGCAGAGTCCGATCATCGATGCGAAAGTCCTGTTTCTGGCCAGCGCCGAGGATGAATTTGAAGTGCTCGATGAAACTCCGGGGTGGGTGCACGTGCGAATCTCCGGGTTGTCGCGGGGCTGGTTGCGACGTTCGGGCATCGAGATGCCCGGCGATCCCCCGGTCGATGCCGTCGGCGAACCAACTGGGGCCGAGATGGATAAAACTGCGGCTAGCGGCGACCAGCAGTTGCCCGCACCTTTCTCTGTGAGCAGCGAGGAGACCGGCAGCTTTCCAGGAGACTGGGCGCCCCTGCGCGGCAAGACCGTGGGGATTATTTCGCTGCAACAGGCGCCGGGCACTGGACGAATCACCAGTCCGCAGGAAAAGAAGCAGTTTGCCGAGGCGCTATTCAAAAGGAAATCGAAGGGACTTTCGCCTCAGGCGGCCGGGCTGGTCCTGATCTTCGACGCCGAGGATGGTGGAATGGTGGCGACGACTCGCGCCGCACTCGAACAGTGGAACAGCGGCACACTTTCTGAAGCAGAATTCTGGAAGCGGTGCTTTCTGGATCCACCAGAAATCCTCGGGGCTGACTAAGGACGGTCCGCCCGGCTTGGATGAAGCCATTATTCTTCGGTCAGTGGGGCCCATCCGCTCTCGCCTCCTGTAATTCCACAGGATCTTCGCGCCCGGCGTTACCGCCGTAACTTGCCTGTGGAAAATCTGCGGCTACCATTTACTCAGCCGGCACTCGATTTAGAACTAAAGAAGCGGAGTTGTATATGTTGAAGTGCGTTCGCCTATTTGTTTTGAGCGCAGGTTTGGTTGTATTTCCAGCTAGCATCTACGGACAGGCCTATCAGGTGATCTCGGTCGTCGATGGGGGCAAGATTTCCGGCACCGTGAAATGGTCCGGACCAATGCCTCACATTCCCAGCCTGCCGATCACAAAAGACCCGCAGATCTGCGATCCGGCGTCGACAAAGACACGGGATCTGGAGCGCCTGATCGTGGGTCCCCAAGGTGGGGTGGCCAACACAGTTGTGTTCCTGAAAAATATCTCCAGCGGCAAGCCGATGGACCTCCCGCAACAGCGCCGATTCCTCAATCAGAAACAGTGCCGTTACGAGCCCCACATTCTGCTGGTGCCTGTGAGTGCCGCTCTGCAGATGGAGAGTTCAGACGCTACGCTTCACACGATTCACATGGATGGTGCGGCCACCTACAACCTGCCTTTCCCGTTCCAGAATCAGGTGATTTCGCGCGACATGGCTAGCGTTGGCCTGGTGAATTTGAAGTGCAATGGGGGGCATCTCTGGATGAATGCGGAAATGCTCGTGGTCGCGCATCCCTACTATGCCGTGACCGATGAAAGCGGGGAATTTGAGCTCTCCAATGTGCCCCCGGGTGAATATGAGATCGTTGCCTGGCACGAGGGTTGGGGGGTTGCGAGACAGGAAGGCACATTCGACGTGCTCACAGAACGGCGTGTGGAACGCCCCGTCTTCACGGAGCCTAGAACGTGGGTAAAGAAGGTCACGGTTGGAAAGAATGGTGCCGCTGCCGTGAACTTCGTGATCACCCAGAACTAGTCGGATACCTGGATGGCGTGGAACACCCGCACCGACCAGTTCAAGTTGGCAGTTCAGTCGAAGTACAACCTGCGAGCCACAACTATTATTGGCCAGATGTCGGAGATCAAGGCTGCAACCGAGATCGGAAACTGACAAGAGTCTGCGCGCAGTTCAGGCCACTGTACAAATCACATTCAAAGACAACCTCCGCGGGAACCCAAACAAGATTCTTACACTGCGAGAGTTGAGCCGCTCTTGCAGGTCATCAAACACCTCGGGCTGGAAACCCCAGACTTCGCAGTGGACAAGCCAAAACGCCTTTCGATGGAATTGACAATGTGAGACGTTAAGGCGATAACGCTACGGGAGCCCCGTCATGAGATCTTCGCGTCAGGGTACTGACACCGAAATAACGCGCCGCGAACTTTTACGATTCTCTGCCCAGGGCGCTGCGGTTTTAGGGACAGCGCTGGCATTGCCGGAATGGGCTTCGGGGTCAATGGGAGGCAACCAGGCTTCGCCATCGAAGGGCGAGTCATTGAACGGCCAGTCTTCGAATGGCCGACCAAAGACGAACCCGAATCCGAATCTCTACTCCGATCTCCTGATGACCTGGTGCGACGGATTGACCGGTCACCAATTGACTTCCATTCATGATCCGGCGCTCTATGGCGGCATTCTGTGTCCTGCTTGTGCGCTGATTCATGGACGGTGCGCCGATGCTGTTTATCCATTACTTTGGGCGGCCCAACAAACCAATGACTCGAAGTACGTGCAGGCTGCCGTTCTGGTACAGCAGTGGTCGGAACAAGTCAGCAGGGCCGATGGCAGTTGGGTGAATGACGTCAATCTGAGCGCATGGAAAGGGATCACTGTCTTCCGTGCGATTGCACTGGCTGAAGCACTCCAGCATCACGGTTCCCTTCTGGACACCAAGACGCGCCAGCAATGGACAGACCGCCTCGCCCGGGCGGCGAAATTCCTCGATTCTTTTATTACGATCGGGGCTGGAAACATCAACTATCCGGCGACAAGTTCATATTGCTTTGCGCTGGTGGGGCGGGTGTTGAATGACTCGCATTATCTTGATCTGGCGCGGACGCGGGCGCACGAAGTGTTGTCGTATTTCACTCCGAATGGATTGTTGTTCGGCGAAGGCCATCCTCAAACCGGGGTCACAGCCAAAAAGTGCCGAGCCGTAGATTTGGGCTACAACGTTGAGGAGTCGCTGCCGGCTCTGGCCATGTACGCCCTTACCACGGATGACAAGCAGGTACTCGAGCAGGTAATTGCAGCCCTGCGAGCACATCTTGAGTTCATGTTGCCCGACGGCGCATGGGACGACAGTTGGGGCACTCGCAACTACAAGTGGACCTGGTGGGGCAGCCGCACCAGCGACGGTTGTCATTCTGCCTATGCACTGCTTGCGCAATACGATCCCAAGTTCAGAGAAGCGGCGTGGCGAAACCTGGAGCTGATGGCGTCGTGCACCCGTAATGGCCTGCTCTACGGCGGACCGCATTACTTCTCGCACGGGGACTTACCTTGCATCCACCACACATTCACGCATGCTAAAGCGCTGGCTACAGTGCTCGAGCACGGCGGAACTGCGCCACCTGCGCCGCGATTGTCCTTGCCGCGAGAGGAAGCTTACGGGGTAAAAAGTTATGCGGAAATTGGAACTCATCTGATAGCGATCGGGGATTGGCGCGCAACAGTCACAGAATATGACTGGGACTACAGCGGACATTCGTCGGCGGGAAGCGCATCGGGAGGACACGCCAGTGGCGGAGCCATGTCGATCCTATTTCATCGGAAACTCGGGCCGGTCCTTACAGCCAGCATGACGGAGTATCAACTCATCGAAGTTTCCAATCAACAGGTTCACCGTGACTCTCCGAACATGAGTTTGACCCCGCGTATCGAGTGTGCCGCCGAGAAGACCTACACAAGCCAGAATGATTTCGAAGCTATAGTGACGAAGAAGGCGGTGACTGCGGAAGAAATTACGATCGAAGCGCGTGGGCATTTGCTTACGTCCGCTCGCGAGCCGATTTCCGCCGGCGATGTTCACTATCAATTCGTATATTCATTCCACGAGAATGGGGTTGAAATCTCGGCCAGTGCGGACAAGGCTGGTCCCGCCCCATTGCGCCTCATCCTTCCAGTGGTTTCCCAACACGAGGAGCCGGTTGAGAAACTGGATTCGAAGAACCTCCAGATCACTAAGCCGAACGGAAAGCTGCTGGTTCGCACTGATGCGGCAGATGGTTTCGAGCCTCTAGCAAAAGAACGGACATTCAATCTTGTGCCGGGATTTGAATGCGTGCCAGTGACGGTGACTATGCAGCCTGGACAGGTAGTTCGAGTGGAGCTCAGGGCTTTGGATAGGTCCGCCTGAAATACCGCGTAAACTAACCGCCACGAGGTGATTGCAGATGAGTGGTCCTTCGCGCGCAGCAAGAGTTGCGTTGCTGATTATTGGCGCAGTTATTTTTGCTGCGGCAGTTGATCCGCCAATCGCGAAACATGAAATCGCTGCTCGCAAGATGCTCTACCCTCAGAGAGAGTACGGCGAATGGCAGATGTACCCAGTTCGTACGGTCCAAGATATCCAACCTAAACCGAAAGCAGTTGCTCTCGACCGATTTGGCGGGCGGCGGGACGAGAGCTCTACAGCATCCGGGTTCTATTACGCCCGGAAAATCGGAGACCGTTGGTGGCTCATCGATCCAGCTGGCCATCCGTACCTGAACGCGGGAGTAGCCGCGGTTGCGCCTGGCCACTCGCCCGCATCCACTGAGGCATTCGCAAAAACTTTTAAAACGCCCGATGAGTGGATGAGGAAGACCCGCAAACTTCTACTTGCGAACGGATTCAACGGTGCCGGAGCATGGTCCGACGCGGGTTTGCTTCGTGCCTCGTCCGCGCATACCGCTCAGCCTTTGGCTTACACAATTAACCTCGACGTCATGAGCGCATACGGCGCCAAGCGCAGAGGGACCTACGACGTCCCTGGACACAAGGGTTACCCGGAAAACACCATATTTGTTTTCGATCCATCGTTTGAGAGCTTCGCCAATCAATACGTCGCCCCCCTTGCGGGCCCTTACCGCGACGACCCTAACCTCATGGGTTATTTCTCGGACAATGAACTCCCATTCACCCGCGACAACCTTGACGGCTTCCTCCGTTTGCCAGCGAGCGATCCCGGCCATCAAGCCGCCGAGCGCTGGATGCAGGACCATCACGCTACAGCTCCAACGGACGATCTCCGTTCCGAATTCCTGGAGTTTGAGGCCGACCTTTATTTCCGTATCGTTTCTTCAGCGATCCGCAAGGCGGATCCGAATCATATGTATCTAGGCTCCCGATTCCACGGCCAGGCTCTGCATGACCCCGAACTCTTCCGTGCCGCCGGCAAATATGCTGGCGTGATTTCAGTCAATGTTTACGGTATCTGGCAACTCGATTCCGAAACCACCGCGACATGGGAGCGCGAATCCGGCAAGCCTTTTCTGGTTACCGAGTATTACGCGAAGGGCGAGGATTCCGGTATGCCGAACCGCACCGGCGCAGGCTGGCTGGTTCACACCCAGGACGACCGCGGCCTCTTTTACGAGAATTTTGTCCTGGCCCTGCTCGCTTCCCGCGCTTGCGTCGGATGGCACTGGTTTAAGTATCAGGACAACGATCCCGATGATCCTCATGCGGAGGCTTCTAACAAGGACTCCAACAAGGGGATCGTCGACCGCTTCTACAAGCCGTATGCTCCCCTTCTTGCCAGAATGCGCGATCTGAACCGAAAGATGTATGGCATATCGGACGCCCTCGATTCTGCCGGCGTTCAGGCGATCGCAAGAGATCGCCAGTAGTCTCGGGAGCCACGGGTTACTTCCTAGTGCTCGCAGCAGCCTTCAATTTTGTTTTTGCCGCAGGGCTACCCGGACGGGTTGGCCCACCCTTTAGCACAACTCAAGAACCTCGGCTGCCACACCCTTTGCGCTTTTCAACAGGTGGGCCGCCCGGCACCAGAATCTTAAAATCTTAAAACCTTAAACCGATCCGTTTCCAGTACCACGGCCGCGCTTCAAATCTTCCTCCGTCGCAATCAGTTGCTCCGGCGTTCCCAGATCGCGCCATTCATACTCATCAGCGCGAAAGCCGAGGATTTTTTCTCCCCGCGCAGCGAGCCGCAGATACGCTGGAATAATAGAGAAAACGTCTTCCTCGGTCATGATCGTGAGAAGGCGGGGGGAAATGACGTGGATACCGCAAAATGCCAGCGCTTGCACTTGAGACTCCGCACGAACCATTTCTGGTTTTCCGTCGCGCCCCATGCGGCGGCCGCAAAGCTGAAGCGCGTTGTCGAACAGCAAATACCGCGATGTCTCGCGATCTTGCACCGCCAGCGTGGCCAGCGCCTGATTGTCGAGGTGAAACTCCGCCATGCGCTGGAGATCGATGGTGCTGATCACGTCCACGTTGTGCAGGATGAAGGGCTGGTCGTTCTCTCTAGAATCTTCAAGGAAGAAGGGCGCTGCCTTTTTCAGGCCGCCGCCGGTGTCGAGCAGCAGGTCTTCGCGAGAAATCTCGACTCGCATCCCGAAGTTGTCGTTTGCCCGTAGATACTCCACCACCAAGTCCGCAAAGTGATGCACGTTGATGATCACTTCACGCACTCCAAAAACGCGCAGGCGGGCGAGCGTGATCTCAAGCAAAGTGCGGCCGCCGACTTCTACCAGCGCCTTGGGGCAGTCGTTGGTGAGCGGCCGCAAGCGCGTGCCCAGGCCGGCGGCAAGGACCATGGCTTTCATTCGCCTGGCGTCTCCAGTTCAGATCTTCCCAGGTCGAGCTTGTCCAGTTCGCGATGCTGCAGCACAACCTCGATCCCGTTTCTTCCGCGCAAATGTTTTGCCAATTGTTCGGCCAGGTACACCGAGCGATGTTGCCCGCCGGTGCAGCCAAATGACACCATCAAATTCTTGAACCCTCGGCGCTGATATTCGTGAATGCTGGCATCCACCAGCGCCGCGGCATTGGCAAAAAATCGCCCCACGCTTTCCTGCCGATTGAGATAGTGAATCACCGGCGCATCTTTGCCGGTCAGCGCCTTGAATCGCTCTTCGCGACCGGGATTCGGGAGGCTGCGGCCGTCGAAAACGAATCCGCCACCGTTGCCGGACTCGTCTTTCGGCACGCCATCGCGGTGAAATGAAAAGCTGAAAATCCGCACCACCAGCACGTGGGCGGAAACCGCGCTCTGGGTTTCGTTTCGTTCGATTTCCGAAGTCAGGGATCGTAGCTTCTCCGACGCCAACATGCCCCGAAAGGCTTCCATCAAACTTGGCAGCGCGATAGGCAGTTCGACGTTGTGCAACAACCAGCGCACATTGTTCAACGCATACGGAACACTTTGCAGAAAGAGCGGCTTGCGTTCATAGAATCCGCGAAAGCCGTAAGCCCCCAACGCCTGCATCACTCGCACGTAAACGTACGCATAGTAGTGATGCAGGAACGCGCCGCGGTCAAGCGGTAAAAATCCGGCTAGCTGGTCGAGATAATAATCGAGCAATTGCAGGCGCAGATCCGGAGGCAGGTCGGCCTTGGCGTCAAACAAAATCGACGCCGGATCGTATTGCAGCGCGCCTTTGCGCCCGCCCTGATAATCCACAAAAAACGGCGTGCCATCGCGCAGCATGATGTTGCGCGACTGGAAATCGCGATAGAGAAAATAGTCTTGCGCGGCGGTCAGCAAGAACTCAGTTAGGCGCGCGAAATCATCTTCCAGAGCTTGTTCATTGAAGGGAATCCCCGCTAGCCGGAGAAAGTAATACTTAAAATAATTCAAGTCCCAGGCGATCGACTGCTGGTCGAAACGGGCGCGGGGATAACAGACGGTGTAATTCAAATCGCGGCTGGCTTCGACCTGAAACTTCGGCAAGACAGCGAGAGCCTGGCGATATGCCTCAATCGCTTTTGTAGAAATGTCAGAGCCCGAACGATTCTCCGAGAGAAAATCGAACAGTGTGACGTCGCCTAAATCTTCTTCAAGATAAGCGCCGTGGTCCAAATCCTCGGCATAAATTTCTGGAACCGGAAGCCCGTGGCGGCGAAAGTGACGGGAGAATTCGAGGAAGGCAACGTTCTCCTCGCGCATGTCATAGAGGACGCCGATGGCGCTGATCCGGCCGCCAGTAAGCCGGATAATCCGCCGCCCAGAAGCGCCCAGTTGACCTTGCAGAGGCTGCACCCGGGTTGCGGGCGAATGGAAATGCCGCTCAAACAATCTTTCGAGAACGTCCATGGAGTCGGGAGGGCAGCGTCTGCCCTCACCAAGATACCATCGGACGCGCGCGTGACCCGCGGCGCAGAAGCCGGGGAGTAAAGTACAAACGAGAAATCATTCCCGCGAGCTGTTCTTTACGTCCTCGCTCAGAACGATTGCTTCCGCAACCTCCTTCATGGTCTTACGTTTCTGGCGGCTTTGCCGCTGGATGCTGAGATACGCCTGCTCTTCGGTCAACCCGAGCTCGCGCTGCAGGATTCCCTTGGCCCGTTCGACCAGCTTGCGGGTCTCAAGCTGCTGCGACAAATCGGAGTTCTCGGTTTCGAGGCGGGCCATTTCGATCTCGGCACCCGCCAGAAAGCCGACCGTGGAGATCAAACGGATATCCCGCGGGCTGTAAACGTGCGGCTCGCGATGCTGCAGGTTCATCACTCCCACCAGCTTGCCGCGGGACAAAAGAGGCACCGACATGAAAGCTTCATACCGGTCTTCCGGGAGTTCTTTGAACTGCGCGAACCGCGGGTCCTTGAAAGCTTCCTGAAAAAGCACCACCAGTTCACGATGCTGCGCCACCCATCCCGTGATGCCATGGCCGACCCGCAGTTTAAGCCGGTCGAGGAGTTCCAGGTGGGGGTTCTTGGAGGCCCGCAGGATCAAATCGTCCCCCGCAAGCACGTAGATAAAGCAGGAATCGCACTTCACCATTTCCGTTGCAAAATCCAGGACCCGGTCCAGCGCTTGATGAAAGTCGTCCGCCGAAGCAATTTGGCTGACGGTATTGTGCAAAACATCGACTTGAGAGTCTTCAACACGAATAGAAGAGGACATGCCTCCACGCTAGCGACGGCCTTGAAGTCTGTCCAATCGCAGTTTTTTATGGAAGGAATAAAGGATTTCGCGGCCGAAGTGAGACTATGGCCTGCAACGCTTTAGCCGACCTCATCCTCCTTAACTCATCTGGTTACTCTAAATGTGCAGCCGGTTGCAGCTTTCCCCTGCCTCGCGAATTGGGCAGTGCCGAGTTAACTCATTATGCATCAATCAGTTACACAAAAGTCTACCATTGGTGCCGAATCTGCTTTCATTTACAGTACCCGCTGCAAGTCTGCGGAGTTGGGAGCACGATGGAAAACGTACTCATCCCTGCAGTCACGCCAAAACCCAGGCACACCATGCTTCCGTTACTGGTCGCATTGTTCCTGATTTCTTACATTCTGTTAACCACTTTGGTGGTTTTGCAGAATCAGACCATCGCGTCGCAACGCGGCCTGATTCACCTGCTTTTCAAGGACAATCTTCACCTGGCTGCGATGAAAACGGGATTGCACCAGAATCCCGCGGCGCGTTCGAACCAGGCGCAGGCCCCAACGAGTGTGCTCAAGCAGGCTCCGTCGTCCCAGATTCCGTCGTCCCAGATTCCATCAACCCAGGCTCCGTCAACGCATAACCCGTCAGCCCAGGCACAAACTCCGTCAAACCAGGTTTCGGCAACAGCAACTCCGTCTGTCCAGGTTCCAGTAATTCAGGCAACTCCACAGGTCGGCGCGAAATCGGGCCGGAATTCGAGGAAGGCGCAAAAGGCGCCTCCCGTGATACCTCCGGCAGAAATAACGGATCCGTCGGATAGGCGGCGAGTCTTTATTTCGATCTAGCATATTTCGATCTAGCAGCTCGGCGAAGGTAGGCGCACATGAACGTCGTTGCAGTTTTGTTGTTGGCTTCACTCCCCGTCGTTCCGTCTCAGTTGCGCGATTTTCATCCCGCACCCCAACCGCATTTCGCACATTCCGCGCGTGTACCTTCCCGCAAAGGCGGCAAATGGTATTTCGCCCGCACCGGACACGCCGTCTACTGCTTCGGCCCGGTCATGCATATGCAGAGTGACACCGGCGGCATCGAGACCGTCGCCACCTTCTGCCGCGGAGATCAATTGCTGGTGCCGCTGAAGGATTAGGGTTTCGAGGTTTCAAAACCATCCAGTCCTCGGCCCCCCGTCAGAAAATCAAAAAGCAGGCGCGGATCAACGCGGGTTTCAGGGTCGGACACCCTCACACAACCGCAGAACGTTCCCGATAGAAGTGCATCAGATCAGTCAGAATTGGCTTCGCGCCGAGCTGGCGGAGCAAGGTTGTGACTTGTCCGCGGTGGTAGGTTCCGTGATTCACCAGATGCTGCATGCAATGCAGGAGAGAACTTCGATACACACCGAAGTTCAAGGTCTTGAATTCCATGATGCGATCCAGGTCCGCTTGCGTAGCTTTGGCAACAAACTCGAGCAGCTTGGATTCTTGCTCCGACCAGTGTGCGCGCAGCGTCTCGGCACTGGTCAACGCAGAGAGATCCGGCAGAGCGGACGGTGAAATATCCTGAAAGCGCTGGTGCCAAATCCACTCGGCGCCGCAGATATGCGCCAGCGTATCGCGCACCGATGGAAAGCTTGAAATCAGCGGTTTGATGAATTGATCGTTCGGAAGCGCGGCTGCGGCCTCGAGTGAGCGATGATTCGCCCAGGCGTTGTAATCGAAGAGAGTGCGGACTTCTTCAGGTGTCATGATTCTAATCCCCGATAGAGATCAGAATAACGCCGCACGCCACCTGCTGCCACTCTTGTACGATATCCAAGTGCCGAAATTCGAGCGTCATATTTTTATCTGCGGAAACCAGCGTCCGCCCGGACATCCCCGCGGATGCTGTGATCCCACGGCGAAGGCTGAGCTGCAAAAACTGTTTAAGCTGAAACTCGCCGAGCGCGGATTAAAGGGCCGAGTGCGCGCCAATCAATCCGGATGCCTGGACCAGTGTGAACACGGCCCGAACCTGGTCGTCTATCCGGAAGCAGTTTGGTACGGTGGGGTGACTCTGGCCGACGTGGATGAAATTGTGGAGGAGCACATCGTCGGCGGCCGTCCGGTGCAGCGATTGATGCTGAAGGATGAATGCCTGAACACCGCAACCTGTGAGCACCGGGGCGAAGGGAAAAAGTAGAAGGGAAAGTAGGGCGAAGCCAGCCAGCCGTCAGCCGGCGTCTTGGCTGAGTGCTGAGTGCTGAGTGCTGAGTGCTTCCGTCCGTGCCGCCGCGCCCGCCAGACTGTTGGCCTCGGCATTATGCTCGCGTCCGATGTAGGAAATTGTAAACTCCAGCGACCGCGCGAGCTTGCGGCAAACCCAGTTCAGCGAATACAGTCGCGAGCTGCGGCAGTTATATTCGCCCGTCATCTGCCGTACGACAACCTCGGAATCCGAGTAAACGTGCAGCTTCCGGGCTTTCATGGTCACAGCGCACTGTAGCGCTTCGAGCAGGGCCAGATACTCAGCGACGTTGTTGTCCTGCCGCCCGATCCACTTGCCAATGGTGATCCTACCGCTCTCGGAGCCTTCAATCACCACCCCCACGCCTGCCGGCCCGGGATTTCCCAGCGAGCCGCCGTCCACGTAGGCAACTAGATCAAACATCTGGCTGTTTTCCACCTGTCAACACCATGCGGAAAATTTTCTTCTGCGTCAAGGCCCATGATTGGTTCATTTTTCGTTAAACCGCAATCGGCGCAAACTCATCTGCACTGTGCAAGGTGCTGTGGAAATCGCGGGACGAATTTTCCGTCTATTAATAAGGGTATGCAGGACAGCGGATTAGGCGCTGTGGATTTCCCTGTGCGAATCGCGGTCATTGCACCAATAGCGGGCGTTGACAATATAAACCAAAATGTTAAGGTTGCTCCCGTCGACGGCAGAAAAGGTTGGGCGAAATTAAAACGGCGCCGATCCGAAGTAGGCCGAGTGATCCGCCAGACGGGGCAACCCGGCAGGCTGCCAGACCCGAAAAAACCGACTGCTTCTGCGAGGAACAGCCGGGGTTTGGAACTGCGAAAGCAGTGATCGCATCAGGGGTCGTGACGGTACATGCGTCCACGTTGTTGGCTCCCTCGCAGGAGTTGGCAACTAGAGCATAACCAATGTCACGGCCCTTTTAATTTTTCCCGACACTTCCTTCCTGCGGTTCCCCTCACCCTCGTTGCGGATTTCTTTGAGCAGGCAGGATTTCGTGATTCTGGTAGCAGGAACCTCAGTTGTTTGTTATGTCAGATGTTATGAAGTGGTCGGAGGATCTGGCTGAGAGGTCTTGTCCGCCTTCTTGAGGTCCCTGATTCTATCCCGCAAGGATTCTCGCCCGCCAATGGTGTGCATGTCACGTAAGTTTTCATAACGGTTTAGGCTCACCCAAAACAAAAGACCAAATAGAAGCCACAATAGGAGTATGCAAACTTGCGTGAGCCGATAATCCAGTCTCCAGCTAGTACTAGGGCCAAAGGACACGACGCCAGAAAAAGAGTTGTGTGAACCAAGCCACAGTAGCACCAGTACAAGGCCGATGTTAAGCGTTTGGTGGTCCACAAAGCTGCTGAGATAGGTCTCCCATTCAGCGGGAGTAAATGTCCACCCGCATTCAGAGTCTTCAAGTCGCTTGCCGAGAGCGGCGATTCGGTTTCGGAGCCGCCTCTGGCTCGTGGTGCTGTACCAGTCGCGCACTCTTGGCGTGAGGAGGTTTGCGATTATGGCGAGCGGAACCGCCAAGATAAGCGCCGCAACGCCGATGTAGAGACTGATCTTGTCGAAGTGCATCGCGATAATCTTCTACGCTGAATCGAGGCGAATAGCAAGACACTGAGCAGCTTTGGTGTCTGCTGTAAACTTACGCTGTGCTGCTCGTCATCTTCGGCGCTGGCGCGTCCTTCGACTCAGTTCACGGTCTGCCCGCGACCATGATTCTTCGTGCCATTAGAGGTACTTACGGTGTCATGGAGGATGACCGACCGCCACTTGCGAACCAACTATTCGATGATAGGCCGGACTTCGTTAGCGCCATGTCGGCGTTTCCTGCCTGTTTGGCACTAATTCCCTCTCTGCGAAAGCATAACGTCGTGGTCGAACGCGAGCTTGCGCGGATTCAAGAGCAAGCTGACCACTATCCGCGGGTCCATCAGGAACTAGCCTCGATTCGCTACTACCTACACTTCGCGCTCTGGCGGTTGCAGGAGAGGTGGATGCGTCATCATCGTGGTATCACCAACTACGCAGCGCTGCTGCGCGAGATTGATCGGTGGCGACTCTCGTTCAATCAAAAAGTCTGCTTCGTAACATTCAACTATGACACCATGCTCGACACTGAGTTGGAGCGCCTTCTGGGTGTTCAGTTTCAGAAAGTGTCGGACTACTCACAAGAGAGCTATGCGTTGATAAAACCTCACGGCTCCATTAACTGGGGTCGAGAAGTGGATGGTGGACTCATGGGCTCTCTGGGAGAGCAAAGTTCGTTAAAGCTGATAGAAGCCGCAGGCGGGTTGCAGATTTCGGATCGGTACAGAATCGTCCCGGGCGCTCCTATGTGCCGGATGCCGAATGAGTCCACGATAGTTTTTCCGGCGTTGTCAATTCCGGTAGTGAACAAGGTCAAATACTCATGCCCAGAAACACACATTCAACTTCTGTATGAAATTCTGCCCAAAGTCACAAAGATCGTTACGGTCGGATGGCGCGCTACGGAGTTGGAATTCCTAGAGCTGTTGAGAACTAGACTCTCAGGAAAGCCGTCTCTCATGATCGTCTCGGGTAATCAAGCCGGGGCGGACGAGACCCACCAAAACCTAGTGGGGGACGTGGACAGAATGGCCGCCCAACCCTATGGAACGTTCATTCCCGGTGCGTTGAAGACCGGCCCGTGGGAAACGGTTGCGGCAGGCTTTACAGGCCTGATCAACGACCTCGATACTTTGGAGAAGTTTCTGCGAAGCTGAGAGACCGGTGGTAAGCCGTTGATCTGGTAGGCGCGGCAGGAATCGAACCTGCAACCCCCGGATTAGAAATCCGGTGCTCTATCCGTTTGAGCTACGCGCCCCTCGCGAAACTAAGCCATTTTACTGCATTCGACTCACGTCGCTGTTTGCTTGGGAGCGTCTGGTTTCGCGCAGTTAACTTCGGCGGCTGGACTAGAATCATCCCGTGGCGACATCCGCGGCTTCCAGCATCCAGAAAGTCGAGTTCCGGCCGCGACGCTTCCTGCGTGGCGGACACGTTCAGACCATCGCCAGCTTTTTTCTGCCTCGGAAATTTTCTCTGGCGAAACCTGAAGAACGCCTGATCGAAGTAGAGCCGGGAATTCCTGTGCTCTGCCACTGCCACTGGCAGCCGGAGCGACGCTCGGCGCTCACCGTGATCATCGTGCACGGGCTTGAAGGATCGAGCGAATCCCAATACATGCTGGGAATCGCAGAGAAAGGCCTCGCCGCGGGCATGAACGTGATTCGCATGAACCAGCGCACTTGCGGAGGAACCGACGCGCTGGCGCCTACGTTCTATCACTCCGGGCGTTCGGCCGACGTTGCCGCGGTGGCAAAGAATATTGTCGAGCAGGATGGCATTCGCCACTTTGCGCTGTGCGGATATTCGATGGGCGGAAATCTGGTGTTGAAGACCGCCGGCGAGTGGGGAAGCGTGGGGCCTCCGGAGTTTGCGGCGGTGGCGGCAGTTTGTCCGGCGATGGACTTGGCTGCTTCGGCCGATGCGCTGCACTCGCCCGCAAACCGCTTGTATGAACAGTATTTTTTGTGGCAACTGAAAGCCCGAATGAGAAGAAAGGCCGAGTGCTTTCCGGGACGATACGATTTGTCGCGCCTCCGAGGCCTGAAAAGCCTGCGCGATTTTGACGACAAAATCACCGCCTTCTACTCAGGATTCGATGGCGCGTCGGATTATTACGCGCGCTCGGCAGCGGCGAATGTAATCGACAAAATTGCCGTACCTGCCTACATCCTTTACGCCGCGAATGATCCTTTCATACGCGTATTGCCAGAGACGCATCGGAAAATTGCCGGGAACGCGAACATCACTTTCGTTGAAACCGAAGACGGCGGACATTGTTCCTACCTCGGCGAGCGCGATGGAAATGGATACGACGGCCACTTCGCCGAGCGGGCCGTGGTGGAATTTTTCAAATCTGTGGCGCCGTGATCGTAGAAACTTTTAACCGGCAAAGAACGTACAGGATCACAAAGGAGAAATTCCTATTCCTGTACAATCAGCGGCGATGCGGGTACTCAAGCAAATCCTGCTGACTGTGGCGCTGTTGTTCGCGCCCCTGTGCGCAGCCGAGCCTATCTCGCAACTCCACGCCACCAATTACGTCAACGATTTCGCCCACGTCCTCAACGACCAGACCATCGCCGCGCTGAACGACACTTGTCAGCAAATTGATCAGAAGGCCCACGCGCAGATTGCGGTCGTCACCATTAATTCGCTCGATGGATCGGACATCGACAGTTATTCCATTGCGCTTGCCAAGCAGTGGGGAATCGGGCTGGGGAGCAAGGCAACCAATCGCGGCGTTCTGATTCTGCTGGCAGTCCAGGACCATAAATACCGTTTTGAGGTCAGCTATGCACTAGAGCCGATCCTCCCGGACGGCAAGGTCGGCGATTTTGGCAGAGAAGCGGTCCCGCTGTTGAGGCAGAACGACTACAACGGCGCCGTCAACCTGATGACCATGCGCGTTGCCGACGTAATTGCCCAGGACGCCGGCGTTCAACTGACTGGCGCGGAGGCTCCGGCTCCCGTCGAACAGCAACCCGCGCCACAGATTTCAATAGGCTGGGTCATCGCCATCATCATCATCGGGATTATCGTTCTTGCGGTTCGTCCTCTGCGCCACGCTTTGTTCTGGATGTTGCTGTTTAGTAGCTCTGGCGGCTCCGGCCGCAGCGGAGGCGGTGGTTTCGGAGGAGGCGGCGGTTTTGGTGGCTTTGGCGGCGGTGGGGGTGGCGGTTTCGGCGGCGGCGGCGCCAGCGGAAGTTGGTAAGGAGAAACAATGGCCCACGAAAAACTAATCAGCGAATTTATTGAGAAAATCAAGGCAGCGGCGGGGCCGAACCTGGTGAGCGTGATTCTCTACGGCTCCGGAGCGGAGGGAGAATTCCATCCCGAGTATTCGGATTTGAATTTGCTCTGTGTGCTGCGCGATGCGTCGTTCGCTTCGCTCGCCAAGCTCGCCGACACCGTCGAGTGGTGGCGAAACAAGAAGCATCATCCCCCGCTGGTGTTGACGCTCGCCGAGCTAAACGCATCCGCCGACACGTTCTCGATTGAGTTCGTGGATATGAAGCAGCGGCACCGGCTGCTTTTTGGCGAGGACGTACTGAGCACCTTGAATATTCCGATGACTCTGCACCGCGCGCAGCTTGAGTATGAGTTGCGCGAAAAACTGTTCCTACTGCGCCAGCATCTCGTCCTCGCCGGGAACAACGAAAAACAGCTCTGGGAAGTGATCCTGCAATCGCTGTCGTCGTTCACTACGCTGTTTCGCCACGTGCTGCTCGAAATGGGCGAGCACGGCCGCAAGCATTCGCGCGAAGCGGTCGGGGAACTGGCTCACCGGATGAACTTCGATCCCTCCCCTTTCGTACAGATAATGGATGTCCGCGCGCAAAAGGCCGATCGCAAACAGCTTCGCGCCACTGAAGTCGCCAGCAAGTATTTGCAGGCCATCGAGCAGGTTACCGCGGCAGTGGATACAATGCAGAGTTCAGGGCGGTAGAGGCCGTTAAGTAGAACTTGTTAAGGAGAACGTTATGAGCAAAGGACTGATCTTTCTGGTTGTGATTGTAATTCTGGCGCTGATTTTTGGCGGCATGTATGTCAGCACTAAAAACACGCTGGTCCAGAAAAACGAAGCGGTGAAATCCGCGTGGTCGCAGGTGGATGTGGTGTTGCAGCGCCGCGCCGACCTGATTCCCAACCTGGTTGAAACCGTGAAGGGGATCGCGAAGCAGGAGCAAACCGTTTTCGGGGACGTTGACAAGGCCCGCGAAGCGCTTCTCGCCGCGAACACTCCAGCCAACAAGATTGCGGCCAACGGCCAATTAGACGGCGCCCTCGGCCGCCTCTTGGCGATTTCGGAAAATTATCCCCAATTGAAATCCAACGAAAACTTCCTGCGCTTGCAGGATGAACTAGCGGGAACAGAAAACCGCATCGCCGTGGAGCGCAAGAATTACAACGACACCTTGCAGGACTACAACACCTACGTGCAGCAGTTTCCGAACAGCCTGTTCGCAAAGTGGGCGGGGTTCAGCAAGAACGAAGCGTATTTCGCGGCGACCGAAGGATCTAGGGCAGTACCGAAAGTAAATTTCCAGACTCCGGACGCGCAGCCCGCGCCGGCACCAACACACTAAACATCAGGCGTGCGAGATTTTGTTTCTTCGTAAGAGCAAATCTCGCACGCTGCCCAACCATTTTGTCCGCACGATAGATAGCGCCAGCATCATCAAGAAAATCGTGATCAATCCTCGCGTGGCTCCGATGATGGTCTGGCTGCGGGGCGGCAGAATCCTGAATTTCCCGTACACCAGCTCGATGTGTACCCAATAGACCAGCAGGGAAGTGTTGCCCAGCTGAATCATCGGACTGAAACCCCACTGGCCCAATCCCCAGCGGCACCAGGCATAAGCCATCAGCACAAGCAGCAACAACATGCCGACTCGCATGGCAAAAAAACTCGGACTGGTGAGCCAGAAATCGTACACCGGATAAATCCGCCACCCGCGTGTGCCCACAAATTTCGCGCCGTAAATCAAAATCATTCCCACAACTCCCGCCAACAGGAACGCGCTCGCTCCCAGCTTGCGCGCGGAGTCGCTTATAAGAAGGAATCCGAACGCTAGTCCGGCAAAGGCGAATCCGGTCCACGGAAAAATCGGAAACAGCCCAGCTTGCGGCACGCCGAAATTGTGGACGCCGTTGACGTAGGTCTCGATCTCCCAGGGCAGGAAGCGCGGCTGCCATGTGGTCCAGAGCAGCGGCGTGAGCGCGGAAATCGCGGCGGATACTAAGACCGCGGCGCTTATCAGCTTCGCGCGCGACTTGGTTACGCTTTGCCCCACAGAAGCCGTTCCGGTCAGAGCCAGCACCATCCAGCACAGTGCGCCCATCAGCATCAGCGAAACGCCGATGGTGTTGAGGATGTCCACGCGAAACAGGTCGCTCCATGGCGCCCAGCCCATGGCGATCAGATATTCCTGCAAGCGAAACAACAGTCCGAGGACGAAGATCTCCGCGCCGCGCACGATCGTTTTCTTTGCGATCTCGCCGGGAGGGACACCCTTCTGCAAAAGCTTGTCGATGACGATTGCGAAAGAGGTCCCGGCCAGAAAAAGAAACAACGGCGCGGGAAAGGTGCCACCGAGTTGCGACCACACAAAAAATGTCGATAGCCGGGCCGAGCCGCCCAGCCACGCATCGTAGCAATGCGTCTGGAACATCAGCACGCAGGCGAGTCCGCGCAGCCAGTCAATGTATGCCAGCCGGGATGAGGCCACAGCCATTCAGAGCAGTATAGAGGGGATTATCGTGCAACTGGATCGACGGGTGTCCTCGCCCGTCCCTGGGCCGCAGGCCTGGACCGATTATAAGAGACCGGCCTACGCCGCTTTCTTCGGCGAATCCGGCGGCACCTCGGCGGCTTTCAGCACCAGATACTTTCCGCGCGGTCCGGCCAGAAATCGCGCCAGCAGGCCGGCGACGCGGTCGAGCAGGACCTTTTCATCAGAACCAAAAGCATACTGGCGATCGCTCTCGACGTTCAGGAAGCCGAGCTCGCGTCCGCCCACCCGCATGGCGACCACAATTTTCTTGCGCGTCCCGTGCACCGCCACCTGATTGGGCTTGACGAGAGCTTCCTCCAGCAGCGCCGACGACGATTTCTCGTCCAGCGTCAAATAAATTCCCACCCAGCTATAGCGCCTCCCCTCGCACAGCAGCCCGGCAATCTCTTCGAGCGGCGAGTGATGAAACGAAGGCCGATTCTCAGCCAGCAGTTTTTTGATCTCGGCAAGCAGGTCGCGCGTGGAGCGATAAGTTTTCAAGGGGCTCCTTGAGGGGACAGCGGCGGTCGGTGAGTAGTTTAATGCGCGCGGGGATGGGGGTCAAAGGAGGCTGCTCGCGTTTCTTTAGTGCCTTCCGAAACGCGTAAAATCTTTGGGATGAGTTCAGGCTCCCCAAAGAGACCGAGTTCCGCCACCCACGTGGTGTTTCACTACCCGCCTGAGCTATTGCAGCTACTGAAGGATACGATTCCATTGCTTTGCCGGTCGAAGCCTGATGTTCTGCTGTTTTTTCAGGGTGCGGGCGTGCCGGCGTCGCTGTTCGCTGACATCAGGAAGACGGTGCAGACCGACCCCGCTAGCATCTCGAAGTTCGCCATTGCCCGTCAGATTCTTGAGCGGTTGAATGCTAAGAAGGATGATCACTTGCGTGAGTTGCGAGAGGTTGTTCGACGAGTGACGGAGTTTGAGGACTTCTCGACCTGCTGGAGCAACGATCAACTGAAGGCGAAAGGACTCGTTGGCGAAGTGCGCCGGGTCGTGGACGTGAAAGATGCGTTTACCAGGATGCGCATCGAGAGGGAAACAGAGGCGGGCAAGGCGAAGGCAGCGACGGAGTCGAAAATCAGGGCGGCGCAACAAAGCAAAGACAAGGTGCAAACAATATCACGTGATCTCTTCGCCCTGTTCGCCGAAGCCGACGCCCATAAGCGCGGGAAAGCCCTCGAAGGAGTTCTGAATCGGCTTTTTGATACCTATGGCATGCTTGTGCGCGAGTCCTTCACCGTCAAAGGGGCCTGTGGAGAGGGGGTCATAGAGCAGATAGACGGTGTGGTGGAAATTGACGGGGACGTATTCCTAGTGGAAATGAAGTGGTGGAACAAACCGCTAGGAACTAATGAGATTTCTCCTCATTTGGTCCGGGTCTACGGCAGAGGTACACAGGCAAAGGGGATTTTCATTTCGTACACCGACTACACCGACGCAGCGATTGATACCTGCAGGCAAGCACTTGCAGGAGGCGCTTTAGTGGCCCTCTGCAAGCTGCAGGAAGTCGTGATGGTACTGGACAAGTACGAGCAGGGAGCCGATCTGCGGACGATGTTGAGATCGAAGGTGCACGCTGCCTTACTCGACAAGAAACCTTGGCACGAATTCGTGGGTTGAACAGATCTAGATTTTCCAAGATGGCGCCCGACAGTCGGCAATCTACGAGAGGTGGTCAAATGGCGATTGCTAGATGCGAAGCATGCGGTAAGCCCACTCAGAATATTAAACCTCCCGGTTACTCAGAGACGCCGCATCCACCCGCGGGTCATCCGAATAGCGGCGTCGTGTGCGGTAAGCCGGGCTGCGAGAATTCGGCTTTCATCTGGTTGAAGCGGAACGAAGAAGCTGAATATCAGGCTGGGCAGCGCGTATTCAGAATTCATACTCACACGGCTAAGGTTAGGGTGGTGTGAATACGACGGGCTGACCGGCTCATCCGCTCGGGTCAACGTGCAAAACAAACAAAACGAACAATGGCGGTTACGAACAGAAGTACCCAACCGACACCAAATAGAATCGGAATCTGCGGCAGCAGCTTTCGATATTCGTCCTCGCCTCTTGCTTCCAGTTGTCGAGCGAAGTCGTAAGGAGCAAGCCCATTCTCGACATCTAACATGCTTTCCCACCAGTGACGGACATACGCTTGGGTCCTCCTCGTGCTCAGATACCAAATCCGGGTTAGCAAGAAGCCGCCAACTGAAAACACGATGCCAGCCCCGACCGGCAATCGCCTAAAATCGCTCACCAGTAGCCAGCAACCTCCAACGGCCGCGATCTCAAAAGCTGCAAAGTAGGTGCTGCGCTGCCACGAGGAATCCACCTGCGAACGCCATGTCTCGAAGATAGTTTTGTACACTTCCAACTGTTTTTCTCCGTTTGGAGACATATTTGTTGGTGTACCCATTCCTACCTCCCGTTACTCCGACAAATGTACGGTACAAACTGACTTACTACCCCGGCAACTAATAGCAGCATCCCAAAAGCGAAAGTACCAATCTGCCACCAAAACAGGCTCCAAGTCCTCTTGCCCAGGCTCGCCGTTTCTGCCCGTCGATCATGCAGCCTATTATCGATATGCGGCTCGTTGGCGCTCCGCCATTTCTCCCTGTCGCGAGCAATCGCAGTTGTTTTCCGGAAATCACAAAGACGATTGATTGTGCAGACTATGCCAATTGCCCCCGAGGCTAGTAGCACAAGAAGCGATAGGGCCACAAGAACAGAGGCCACGCATTGTGGAGAACCAACGAGTTTTGGGAGAAGGACAGCAGCGAATCCCAACGAAGCCGTAGTCAGGCTTAGGATCAGCCCGATCACTGAGCCAAGCTGGGCCTGAGTGTTGCCTTGCCATCTAACGAAACTGCCGTGGTCGTCCATCGATGAAGGAGGGGATTATCTCACGCCGCGCCTGATCCTTTATCGTTCTTTGCGAAAGGCCAGGGTCAGCCCTTCTCTTGCGGCGACGCCCACACTGCCCGGCCTCTTGCCCAGGCGCGCAGTTTCTCAATTTCCTCGGAGCGGGTGACGGACAGGGGCACGGTGGACGAGAGGGCGGTGAGCAGGTCTTCGGTGCTTAGTTCCTGCTTGCGGGCGTAGGCGGCGTAGAGCGCGGTTTGCACGCTGGATTCGATCTCGGCTCCGGAGAAGCCTTCGGCGGCGGTGGCCAGGCGATCCAGATCGTAGGCGGCTGGATTGCGTTTGCGCTTTGTCAGTTGAATGGAAAATATCTGCCGCCGTTCGGCTGCGTTGGGCAAGTCCACGAAGAAGAGTTCGTCGAAGCGTCCCTTGCGAATCAGCTCCGGAGGCAGCGCGGCGATGTTGTTGCAAGTGGCGGCTACGAAGACGGCGGGCTTGCGCTCTTGCATCCAGGAGAGAAACGACGCCAGCAGGCGCGACGAAACGCCTGCGTCGGCGGAGGCGGAATCGGCGCCGCTTCCGGCGAAAACTTTTTCCAGCTCGTCAATCCACAACACGCAAGGGGCCAGGCCCTCGGCTACTCGGAACACTTTCTGGATTCGCTTTTCGGTTTCGCCGATGAATTTGTCGTACACGGCGGCGGTGTCGAATTTCACCAGCGGGAGTTTCCATTCTCCAGCCACAGCTTGCGCGCAGAGACTTTTGCCGCATCCCTGAACGCCGAGAATGATTACGCCCTTGGGCGGATCGAGGCCGAACTGACGAGCGTTATCGTCCCAGGAGCCTTCGCGCTGGTGCAGCCAGCGTTTCAAATTGTCGAGGCCGCCGACGCTTGACATGTTTGTGGTGCAGTCCACGAAGTCCAACATTTCCGACCGCTGCATCAGAGCTTTCTTGGCTTCCAGCACATCGGTGATGCAGTCCGGGGAAAGCGCGAGGCGTCCGACCAATGTTTGCGAGACGGCGCGCTCGGCGGTTTCTTCCGTCAGTCCGCGGAGATTGTTGGCCATGGCGTCCACGCCGCTGGCATCGAGCTGAAGCTTCAGGGTGTGAGTCGCGGCCATCCGGGTATAGGTCTCGCGGATGATCTCGCGCAGCCGATTAAGGTCGGGCAGCGGCAGATCGAGAAATTCCACCAGGCCCGCGAGTTCAGGCGGCATTTCAATGGACGGTGCAGTGAGCACCAGGGTTCTTCGGTTGGCGGAAAATTTCTGGCCTACGTCGCGGAGACGGCGCACCACGACCGGGTTGTCCATGTGGCGATGGAAATCTTTGAGGACGAACGCGGCTTCTACGGTCAGGGTCTCCAGGTTCGCAAGCGCCTGCACAGGGTCGGCGGTGTTGTACATTGCGGATTTGGGGGCGGCGCCGGAGTCGGAACCAGCCGAGGTACCGACCGATGACATGACGGCTCGGACCAAGCGATCAGCTTCGCTGTTGCCCTGCGGAAGAGAACCGGCACGATAGTCCGGCCGTTGCGGCACCCAAGTCTGGGCGACGACAGGCTGCGGAGCGGCGGCGCCGCTGCCGGAGCGGACGAGGCCGTCGGCGATGCTCCATTCGAAGACCGCCAGATTCAGCTCTGAGCAGGCGGTGCGCACCAGCGAAACCGCGCGCATTTCCTCGACCGTCTCCATCACGACGATGGGAGTCGAAGAATTCAGCAGAACTTTCAGCCGTTCGATAGGACTTTGCGGCGAACTCATAGTGGACTCGTTCAATAGTAGCTGCGGTGCCCGGCAGAACGTCCCCTTGCTGCAATCTGGAGCAAACAAAGGTAATCAATCGGCAGTTGCGATCCGCAATGGCTGCGATTGACCCACACGCTCCTAAGATGTTATAAAGGCTAGTTTTGTGCGGTCTACCGGGGAGGTTCCAGCTCTCCCTAAAGTCGTCGTTTCTCGTAGTCATCGTGGTCAAGTCATAAGTCATAATTTGGAGGAATTTTCATGCGCAACTGGCTCACCAGCGGTGCGTCCCAAGGTTCTAGGATCCTGAAATTCGCGGCGATTGTAGCTTCATTCCTCGCTCTGAGCGTGTCTTCCGCATTGGCCCAGTCGGAAACGGTCGGCGGGGAAGCCAATCTGAAGCTGCCCGATCTCCACAGCGTCACCTTCTTCAATGGCTGGGACGGGCATTTCCTGCTGTTGATTGGCATCCTTTTCTGCATCTTCGGGCTGGGATTTGGACTGACGATTTATTCCAAGCTGAAGAGCCTGCCGGTGCATCGCGCCATGCTCGAAATTTCTGAGCTGATTTACGAGACCTGTAAAGCCTATCTCATCACGCAGGGAAAATTCCTGCTGTTTCTCTGGGCGTTTATCGCTGTGATCATGGTGCTGTACTTCGGAGTGTTGGCGCCGGTGCATCCGGTGGCGACGACGCTGCCGATCATTCTGGCGTTCAGCCTGGTTGGAATCGCGGGCAGCTACGGCGTGGCGTGGTTCGGAATCCGCGTAAACACGTTTGCGAATTCGCGGACCGCGTTTGCCAGCCTGGGCGGCAAGCCGTATCCGATTTATCAGATTCCACTGGCCGCGGGCATGAGCATTGGCATGATGCTGATCAGCGTTGAGTTGCTCATCATGCTGATCATTCTGCTGTTTGTGCCGCGAGAGTTTGCTGGCCCGTGTTTCATCGGATTCGCCATTGGCGAATCGCTGGGCGCGGCCGCGCTGCGAATTGCGGGCGGAATTTTCACCAAGATTGCCGACATCGGCGCCGACCTGATGAAGATCGTCTTCAAGATTAAAGAAGACGACGCGCGCAACCCAGGCGTAATCGCAGACTGTACCGGTGATAACGCCGGCGATTCGGTTGGTCCCTCAGCCGACGGGTTTGAAACCTACGGTGTGACCGGCGTCGCTCTGATCACGTTCATTCTGCTCGGCGTGAAGAGTCCAACCGTCCAAGTGCAGTTGCTGGTCTGGATTTTTGTGATGCGCGTCGTGATGCTGGTGGCCAGCGCGCTGGCGTACTTCCTGAACGGCGCGATTGCGAAGGCCAAGTACGCGGGCAAAGACGAGATGAACTTCGAGTCTCCGCTGACCTCGCTGGTGTGGATCACGTCGTTGGTTTCGATTGCGTTTACGTTTTTCATCTCGCACGTCATGATCCCCGACCTCGGCGGCGACGGCTCTCAGTGGTGGAAGCTGGCGACGATCATCTCCTGCGGAACCCTGGCGGGTGCGGTGATTCCTGAGCTGGTCAAAGTTTTTACCTCCACCGAATCGCAGCATGTAAGAGAAGTAGTCACCTCCGCCGACGAAGGCGGCGCGTCGCTGGGAATTCTGTCCGGCTTCGTCGCGGGAAATTTCTCGGGATACTACCTCGGCCTGACCATGGTCGCCCTGATGGCAACCGGGTACTGGGTGAGTACGATGGGATTGACGGAAGCCGCCAGCATGATCGCAGCTCCGGTGTTTGCGTTTGGACTGGTGGCGTTCGGATTCCTGGGCATGGGCCCGGTGACCATCGCAGTCGATTCTTACGGGCCGGTCACCGACAATGCGCAGTCGGTGTACGAGCTGTCGCTGATTGAGCAAGTTCCGCCGGCGGAGATCAAGCGCGACTTCGGCGTGGATGTGAACTTCGAGCGCGCGAAGCATTTGCTCGAAGAGAACGACGGGGCAGGGAACACCTTCAAGGCGACGGCGAAACCGGTGCTGATCGGGACCGCAGTTGTGGGCGCGACCACGATGATTTTTTCCATCATCATGGCGCTCACCAACGGGCTTACCGCCAACGTGGATAAGCTCTCGATGCTGCACGCGCCGTTCATGCTCGGCCTGATCACCGGCGGCGCCATTATTTACTGGTTCACCGGCGCTTCCACCCAGGCGGTTACGACCGGGGCGTATCGCGCGGTGGAATTCATCAAGGCGAACATCAAGCTTGACAGCAACAGCGCGGCGAAAGCGTCCGTCGCAGACAGTAAGAAGGTGGTGCAGATCTGCACCCAGTACGCGCAGAAAGGCATGATTAACATCTTCCTCGCTGTCTTCTTTTCGACGCTGGCATTCGCTTTCGTCGAGCCGTTCTACTTCATCGGATACCTGATCTCGATCGCGATTTTCGGTTTGTATCAGGCAATCTTCATGGCCAACGCGGGCGCGGCCTGGGACAATGCCAAGAAAATTGTCGAAGTCGAACTGAAGCAAAAGGGAACGCCGCTGCACGATGCAACCGTGGTCGGCGACACAGTCGGCGATCCGTTCAAAGATACTTCGTCAGTCGCGATGAATCCGGTGATCAAGTTCACCACACTGTTCGGACTGCTGGCGGTCGAGTTGGCTGTCTCCCTGGCGAGCAACAACCCGATGCTGACTCATGTGCTGGCCGTGGCCTTCTTCGTGGTGTCGTTCTTCTTCGTCCACCGCTCGTTCTACGGCATGAGGATTGGGAAAGATGTGAAGAGGCACGCTGCGTAAGGGGTTGCCGGGTTACGATCAGGGCTTCAGAGTTCTGATGTACATTACGATCTGCCAGCGCTGAAGTTCCGGCACTTTGCTGAATGACGGCATCCCGCGGCGGTTGTTCCCGTTGGTGATCTTCCAGAACAGCGCGCCGTCGCTCTGCTGTTGAACCGCGGGCAATTGCAGATCGGCCGAGTGTTTCTTTTCTATCCCGGCGCCATCCTTCCCATGGCACTCCACACAATTGCGGATAAAAAGCTTGCGGCCGCCGGCGGCGGTTTGCGGTTTCGTAAAAAGCGGATTCGGCCGCGAAACCGCGTCCACGGGAGCACGCCATGTGGGGTCCTGCTGATAGCCAGGATTCTGCGCGAGCGAAGCCGGGATCAACATGCCAAGTCCCAGCACTATAAAACCGATTCGTGCGATTCGCTTCATTGTTTCCGGCCGAAGAGCTTCGAGATTCTGCTCCCGAAGTTCTGCACCTCATAGGTGTATCCAAATCGAAAGAGCACGGGATTGCTCTCGTGCGTTAGCCCGAAACCGGGAGAGAAGCGCAGAGTCGAGTTGTCGCTGACCGCCCACGACAATACTGGCGCAATATAGTGGGCGCTACTGTGTGCGCTGAAGTCGAGAGTGCTGCCGAGACCACCGTACATCTCCGCCCCCACAATAAAGTTTTCGCGGCAGAAACGGCAATTGGCACCGGATGCGAGCGTCCCCAGTGGACGCGAGACGCCAAAGGAGTATCCAAACTCTACGCCCTCAGATCGCGAGAAATTCTTCGCCACAATGAAATTCTCGGCGATGTTCCAGTCATGGTAGTCGCTGGAGAGAATTAATTTGCTCTCGAGTTCGTGGTCGTGCCTGGGCGTGAGCAGAGCGTTGCGGGAAATGAGATCCGGACCGCCGCCTTCAATCTCTTTCTGGATGCGGCTGGCCTCATTGATGCTTTCGTACTCCAGATACAGCACGGGGTTGATCCAGTGCTCACGATGCAGCGGCTTGAAACGGTTTTCGAGGCGCCAGCCGGTGAAGACGGTGCTGTCTTCCCATGTGGCCTGGCCTTCGAGATAAAGCTCACTAGTCCATTGCGCGGTGACCCCATATTCCAGCTCCAGATAAGGTGCTGAATAGAACCGCTGTCCATTTCTGGGCACGTCAGTGGTGTTTGAAACCTCGATATCGAGGTTGCCCGGCTCTTCCATGTGGTGGTTGTAAGTCACGAAAAATGGGCTCTCTTGCGCGAAGCTCGGCCCGGCGGAGAGAAGAAGAATAGCGAATAGTGGGTAGAAGTTTTTCAGAGTGAATCCTTAGTTGCAACTGAGTTGCGTTAATATCGTATGCGGGCGCGACGTCGAAGGTCAACGCGTGAAGCGAAGATTCTGTTTCAGTGGGAATGCAACCAGTTGCAATCGTCAGTCGGAAGAAGCCGCCGCGCGGCATTGCGCGCAGTATCCGCCGATCTCGAGACGGCTAACCACGATGTGAAACTGGCAGTCGCGCTGGATTTGTCCTTTGAGCCGGTCGAATAGGTCGCTCTCAAACTCGGTGATCTTTCCGCACCTAAGGCAGGCCATGTGAATGTGATCCCGCTGAGGGCGGCGTTCGTAGAAGTGTTTCTCGCCCTGCATGTGCATCAGGTCCAGTTCATCCACCAGACCGTGGCGCTTGAGTAGTTTCAGGGTGCGATACACCGTGACCCGGTCGATACCGGGATCCAGTCGCCGCGCCTGGCGGAGGATCTGGCTGGCGTCCAAGTGCTGCTTGGCGGTTTCGACCACGCCGAGAATAGTTCGGCGCTGGTGGGTAAGGCGAACCCCGCGCGAGGTGAGCGCCGCCTGCAGACGTCCGGGCGCTTCGGTTTCAGGAAGAGGCATAATGCGGATCCTACAGATGAAACTCAGTTGCAATCCAGTCTAGGGTATCGCAACCGTAGCCGCGAACTCAAAGTCTTCACAACCAGGGCAGTTAATCGCCCCGCATTTTAACTTTCACGCTGTGTGCGAGCTTCTCGATCTCTTCTGCCTTGGTGACGACTTCCACCGAGAGAACGTTCTCATTGCTTTTGTCAACGTATTCCTTCAATTCGGTGGAAAGCTTCAGCAGCTTATCGGCATCGCGCTTCAGATCAGCTTGGCGCTGGGCATTGGCCTTTTTTTCCATTTCTTTCCGCGCGCGCGAAGCCTCCTCGCTTTCGTCGGCCGGCGCCGCGCCAGGCGGTTGTGGGCCTGTGTCTTGGGGAGAGGAGTAGCCAGGAAAGGTGACCAGAAACAAAAGCACGAAGAAATAAATAGTTGTTCGATGCACGGCAGGCCTCACTGGAAAAGACTGTCGTAGATTATAGCCGCCCGACACCGCAGGTGCTTGCCGACGATTGTTATAATCAGGCACTGCGATGGCTTCCTGGCTCCTGCAAACGCCCGCTCTCAACGAGCGCAACCTTCCCGCGTTGTTGCGCGACTGGCGCGAAGATACGATGATATTCCTGCGGCACGACGCACCGAAGATCCTGCTGGTCGTGGTCGTGGCTTTCGTGCTGACCCGGGCCGCCCGGATGATCGCGAGAAAGACCGCAGACATTCATGTTCGCAAATTAGCCGGGGTACGGGCGCAACAAGTACGCACTGTAGCGAGCGCGGTAACCAGCATTCTCGTCTTCGTCATCGTTTCCATCGCCACTCTCGAAGTGCTTTATTTCCTCGGACTAAACCTAGGCCCCATGCTGGCGAGCGCCGGCATCGCCG
>Ga0210407_10000966_pt1 | contig 28734 bp, 21 predicted proteins | sample IncBWC27MmetaG_FD_150860 | JGI IMG/M metagenome (GOLD analysis project Ga0210407, IMG submission 150860) | Forest soil microbial communities from Barre Woods Harvard Forest LTER site, Petersham, Massachusetts, United States - Inc-BW-C-27-M | ecosystem: Environmental > Terrestrial > Soil >...
TAAACCTCTGAGAAAAAAACGAGCGCTTCTTCTCTATGAGAAAGGTACCTGTGGGAATTAAGGGAAGCCAAAACAACACAATGAATATTGTTGTTTGGAATCGTTCTAGCCCGGATGTTGGGTTGTAGACGCGATCAGCTTTTCCGAATCGGAAATGGCCGATGCCGAAAGGGTGAATAATGAAGAGACTGCCGGTGTGCTTACTCGCTTCTTCCTGTCGCTTCTTTTCTTCTTCTCGAAAGGGCGCCAACCTTTCTGCGGTATTAATCCCTCGGTGGGAAAGCTCATTGCTGAGCGTGAGGTTGGCTTCAGGAGTGAGGTCTGCAGCAGCAAGAGCGAGCCGCAACAGTTCTTCATCAGTCTTGCCCCGATATTCTTCTGCTAAATCCTGAATTTCCACGGGCGAATGTTAGCCTGCTTGCCCACTCGACACAAGCCGCTATCGCGTAGTTGACGATAAATCCCCAATTCACCAACTACGAGAGTCCTGATCAATGATTCTGGTGAGGTCGCTCTATCCAGGAGTCCTGGCTCCCTTTTCGAGCATCTCAATGGCTTTCCCTAACCTCTTCAATCGCGTTTCTTCCTTTTTCGCTTCGGTAATCCAGCGGCAGTACTCCTTGCGGTGGGTATAACTCAGTTTGTCGAAAGACGGAAGTAGCCCCTTTTCCTGCATCAACGTTTTAAATTGAGCAGGCACGTCGAGGGTCCTTACCTCTTCATCTTTCCAAACCACGACTTCAATTGTATCGCCTGGTTTCTTACCGACTTGCTCGCGTATAGCTTTGGGCACACCCAGCACGTGCTGTGGCTTACCGTACCTGATCAGTGAACCCGCATCGGGCACACCATTGAAGGTCACCTTTACAGGCACCTTCCCCTTGGTGGCGAATTCCTTCTCTGTATCGTATGGAAAAAGCACATAAGCCCCTCCGCCATCACCCGCTTCAATCTTCGCCCTGAACTTGTATTTCCTCATTGGTACTTCGCCAATTTTCGGCCCTCGATCACGCCCTCGGAATTAAACCACCTTCCGCCACAACCCGCTACCCGTGGCGGGTGGCCGTATACTCTTCACTCGATTCCAGGTAGTTGGCGTAACATCGCGATAGCGCTTATCGACTCGGATGGGGTCGGTCGGCCGCCTGCCTGTTTACATCAGTTAGTCCTGAACCGCCCGCCGCAGACGTAGTGGAGATGCTTCCGGTTGCGGAAAACGGGCGTAGAATCGGGCCGTGGGAACATCGCCTTCACCATGACAAAGCAAGTGGAAGCTTGTTGTAGCTCACCAGCAGCCATCTGTTACTGGTTCATAATCTCGCTGGTGGCGTGGGCAGTGCTGAGCCTCATAGGAATCTATTGGCGTCCTCTCCATGCGTCGTCAGCGGCTACGTGCCTTTTCGCCATGGCCATCGGCTGCTTCGCCAACTGGATTAGAAATCGCTCTTTTCACTGCGCTATCACCGGCCCATTATTTCTGATCGGTGGCGTCATCTTCTTGCTCTCAGGCGTGCGCATGATCCACGTCAACACCCGTTGGGTCTGGCCGTTCGTCCTCATCGGTACCGGCATCGCGTTTCTGCTGGAATGGCGGTATGGGAAGCGTCCTGCGTCCTAACTGTTGAAAAATCCCCATTACGCTCAGAACCCGGCCAAGATTTACGATCTCGGAAACTGTAAAGCCACGGCCACGGCGAACAAACGGCGCAAGCTTGTGCTATCGCCTGTTTTCGCCAATTGGCATCCGCCGAGACTACAGTCTGCGTTCCGACCTCGGCGAGGAGAGAGTTTTATGGATCTGAAACAAATGGCGAAAGCGTTATTTACATTCCTGTACCGATGCAGCAGAACACGGTTTCATTTGGCCGGTGCGTAGAAATAGTAATCCGCTGTATAACTGCTTTTCGTTTGGGCGTCGCGGTGTGACTCGTCGCATCCTTCGAGGGGCGGATTGCCGCCGCGGGTGTGCACGCGCTGAATCGTCGTCACGTTCGCGAGAACGCCCTTTCCGGAATGGTTCACGACATTCACCAGCAGCCACGGGATGGAGGCGGGATCCGGGGAGTCCACGTGAGCCAAAGCTTTGCCGCTGACTTCGCTGCCATCTTTTAGCTTCCACGTTGGACCGGCGGAATGGCTTCCGATGACCTTACCGTTTCGATCCGTCAGTTCGGCCTCGGGCGCCTTCAGTGTCCATGTGAACTTGCCGTCCGTTCCGGCCTGACACGCATAGATCTGGGATCCTGAGGCATGTGCAAGCAAAACAACCTCTTCATCGGGGCGTGTCTGGACGGACGCCGGTACTTCAGGTGGAGACTCCTTCTGTGCGTTGGCTAGGGAGAGCCCCAGGAGAGGTCCAAGCATAACCACCGCGGCGATTGCTGCCGCACTATGCGCAAATCGTCGCATTCAAAGATTGTAGCAGGCAGGAAACGTGTCAGAGGAGCACCAGCAACTCGCGCTCACCGGTTGAAGTATCGCCGTATCACTCATTGAGGGTGGCCCGAGTGCCGTTCCACGGCGTCACGGAATGCTCGTCTCAGGAGCATGTATGCGGCAAATGCAGCTATCAGTGAAAGAGGGGGGCCGATGTACCAAGCACCATCCCTAGTCCTTATAGCTTCCAGAGCATAGGAAACCGCGATCACCGCAGCTGCCAATCCGAGTAATCCGCAGACAATTCTAACCAGGGCATCTTTCATCTTGATTCTATATTCTACTTAGAATTGGGTGATTGAATCTCGATGACACCATCGTCTGTTGTTGATAAATCGCTATAACGCTCATTGACCCGGTTCCCGGCGAACAAACCGCGCAAGCTTGTGCCATCGCCTGGTTTCAACAGTTAGGCACGATCTCCCTTCAGCCCTCCGCCAGAGGGAAGCCTAGACCGAGATGTTCATCACAGTTCCAACGCCAGTCGTCCTTAAATGTTGACAGACGAGAACCAGAGGTTCCCAAGTTCGCGCGTTTCGAAACCTGGAATTCCACGGTTGTGCCAACCTGGGGTTGTTCGGCGGCAAACTGAGCCTCCGCCGAACTATTGTCCGAGCGGCCCGCTCACGGTGCCGATGAAGCCGGTTTTATTATCGAGTACGGCCAGGCGGAGTTCCTTGCCGCCGGCAGGAATGTCCACGTCGATGGGTACCATCATGCCGTGATCGACGATCTGCTGATAGGTCGCAGCGTCGAAGGCCCGATCCACTTTGATGCTGCGCGTGGTCAGGCTCTTTCCGCCGGAGTCAAAGACGCTGGCGTAAAGGATCACATTGATTTTCTTGTTGCCGCCGGAGTCTTCAGCAGTGAACGTGTGCGCGTCGACAAGATAGACGACACGGACCTTGCCGGGCCCGGTTGACTTGGCTTGAGCCATAAATGATACCTGCGTCGCTGGGGCGTTAAATGTGAGAACTGAAGCGACGTTCTGCTCGTAGTTGGCATTCTTTTCCTGGGAGGGATCGACGGCAAAATAACCTTTCCGGTGGCGAACCTCCGTGTCGTTGTGTGCCACTTTGACTTTAATGCTGCGATACTTGCCATCCCATTTCTTGTTCTCGGGATAATAGCCAATGGCGTAGGAAGCTTTTTCGTCAGCTACGGCCAGAGCGACACCCAGCCTGATTTCGTTCTGGTTCATGTAGGTTTTGCCGCCGGTCTCAGCTGCTACCTCCCGCATCGTGTCCTGACTGTTTATGAGGCTGCGGGATTGATAGAGGGCGGCATTTGCGAGTCCGGCTCCATGGATGTCATTATTATGGCCGGCGGAGTAAGCAGCGACCATGCCGCCGCCGACCAGTCCGCGCAGGTCGACGGGATAAATCGCAATGTTGGCGCTCGCCAGCCGTGACTCCGCCTCCTTGATCTCTTGACCATGCAGTTGCCGTACCTCGGATGCAATGGCACCCGCACCTCTGATGGATGGGGCTTGGCTGCCATTGACGGGAAGCAGCGTTGCGAGCTCCGCGTCGCTGACATTGCGGTCGTCCGGAATCATGTCAAAGGGCAAGTCTGACGTCAGCCACACTACATTTTTGCGGCCCTGCAGGCCGCCGAGCATTCGAGTCAATGACTGCATTGCGTCAATGGTGATCAGGGTACGGCGCTCAGTTTCGAAGGCGATCTGAATATTTGCGAAACTGGCAACCTCAGCCTGGGCTGCAGCGATCGCGAGCGCGGCCCGGCCACCGGGCCCGATATCCAAGGGGACGGACGATTCCGGCGGTGGAGGTGTGGGCTGGAGAATTTGCTCCTCGGGTCTGAAATTCCTGATCGCGGCCATTAGAATCTGAGGATCATTGGTGAACTTCTGCAACACGTGCAGCCGGTCGGTCAATACCACCACTGCAATGGGCTGTCCGGCCTGGTTCTGCTCGGCAGCATACTTCAACATCTCCAAGCGCCCATACGCCTGATCTTTGAACGGAGAGTTCGCCGCATCCAGGAGCAATACGGTCGGAATTCCCGCCGGGCCAACATTCTCCGGGTGATTGGAGAGGACGCCGGGCGGTACAGGCGCAGGAGCAGTTTGTTTCGCGGCGCCGGGGGGAACGAACACAGATACTTTCTGTTTTTTGCCGTTCTCTTCCAGGGTAAAGTCGTCCGCCTTTAATCCCGTAACTGGCTGTCCCTTCTTGTCGGTCACGACCACGTCCACAACCACGAGGCGGGTATTGGTGCGAATGGTGATGGTCGGAACATCGGCTGGTGCCTGCTGGGCACTTAGGATTGTCGGGCCCGCTGCCAGGTTCAAAATCAGGGCTGAAATGGTTACGATCCGAAAGGGCAGGTTACGCAACATAGAGCCTCCGGGGGTGCATCGGCACTGGGGGACTACCCGGAAATGTATCGTGTTTCGGACACCGTGGCAAACCTTATAACCACAGGGGACACAGGGGGTTTACAGGGGAAATGCCACGGGGAAGAACGGTTCTGCGACAGTTTTTTGGACACTGGACGCTTCTTGTAGTTTTAGTTTGTCTGGGAACAACGTTTGCCTGATGTGAAGGCGCTCCCTACAATAGAAGTTCAATTCAAAATCCTATGATCCATTTTCCAGTCCCCGAAGCACTCACATTCGATGATGTGTTACTGCTGCCGGCGCATTCCGGAGTTGTACCCGTCAACACGAATACGCAGACCCAGATCTCACGCAACATCCGGCTGAACATTCCAATCATCAGCGCCGCCATGGACACGGTCACCGAGTCGCACATGGCGATTGCCCTGGCGCAGCAGGGAGGCCTCGGAATTATTCATCGCAACCTGACTATCGACCAGCAGGCCAACGAGGTGGACAAGGTGAAACGGTCGGAGAGCGGCATGATCGTTGATCCGGTGACCATGTCGCCTGATGCCAAGGTTTCCGATGCTCTGGAGGTCATGCAGAAATACAAAATTTCCGGTGTGCCGATCACGTTGAAAGACGGAAAGCTGGTCGGCATTCTCACCAATCGCGATCTGCGCTTCGAGACGCGCTTCGATATTCCCATCAGCAAGGTGATGACCCAGAAGAACCTGATCACGGTGCCGGTGGGAACGACGCTGGAGCAAGCGGAAGAGATTCTGCACGAGCACCGCGTCGAAAAGCTGCTGGTGGTGGACGACAAATACAACCTTAAGGGCTTGATCACGGTTAAGGACATCCAGAAGAAGCTGAAATATCCCGGCGCTGCCAAGGATGATAAAGGGCGATTGCGGGTAAGTGCGGCGATCGGAGCGACCGGTGATTTCCTCGAACGTGCTCAGGAACTGGCGAGGGCGAAAGTCGACGTGCTGGCAATCGACAGCGCGCATGGGCATTCCACGTTGGTGATCGAAGCGGTCAAGAAGGTGAAGGCGAAGTTGCCGGAGATCGAACTGATTGCCGGTAACGTAGCGACATTTGACGGCGCCTGCGACCTGGTGCGCGCGGGCGTGGACGGAGTGAAAGTCGGCATTGGGCCGGGCTCGATCTGCACGACGCGCATCGTAACCGGGGTGGGCGTTCCGCAGATCACGGCGATTGCGGAGGCGTCGCGGGCCACGCGCGATTCGGGTGTTCCGGTGATTGCCGACGGCGGGATTAAATATTCCGGCGACATCAGCAAGGCGTTGGCGGCGGGCGCTTCCGCGGTGATGATCGGATCGATGTTTGCAGGGACGGATGAAAGTCCGGGCGAATTGATTCTGTATCAGGGCCGAACGTTCAAATCGTATCGCGGCATGGGATCTCTTGGAGCTATGGCGGCGGGTTCTAGTGAGCGCTATTTTCAGAACACGGATGGAGATGCGTCGACAGCGATGCCTGTCATCGGCGAAGACTCGAACCGGCTCGGTAAGTTGGTGCCGGAGGGAATTGAGGGGCGCGTGCCGTATCGTGGCTCGGTGTCGATGATCGTTCATCAGATGGTGGGAGGGCTTCGGTCGGGCATGGGATATTGCGGATGCCTGACGGTGGCGGAGTTGCAGCAGAAGGCGCGATTCGTGCGCATCAGCGCCGCTGGCCTGCGCGAGAGCCACGTGCACGATGTCATGATCACGCGCGAAGCTCCAAATTACGCGGCGGAGTAAGGGACGAGGCCGACTTGACGACCGATTCGACTGCGTCCCGTCCCAATCTGCTGCGCGCCTGGTGGCCGGCGAGTGTCTGGATCGGCCTGATTGCGTTTGAGTCCACCGATTTCTTCTCGGCAAAGAATACCGGTAGTGTGCTGTATGCGCTGTGGACTCGCCTGTTCGGCGAAGTCGATCTGTACGACTTTCTGATCTTTCACCACTACCTGCGCAAGACCGGGCACGTGGTGGGGTACGGTATGTTGAGCCTTTTGCTGCTTCGGGGTTGGCGCGCGACGTTTGGTCAAGGTCAAGCGTTATTGTGGCGTACGGCGTTGTTGTCCTGGTTGGGGACCGCCTTTGTTGCGTCCATGGATGAATGGCATCAGAGCTTTATTCCATCGCGGACGGGAACGTGGCGGGATGCGGTGCTCGACAGCTTGGCGGGGTTGGTGTTTCTGCTGGTCGCTTATTTCTGGCTGCGGCGGGCGGGTGACTTCGCACACGAACAGCCCTCGAGACGGGGTTCTTTTTTGGATGAATAGGGCAGAGTCTTTACCACAGGGAGCACAGGGGAGCACGGGGGAGTCACAGGGGAAACCGGCTCTGCAGGCTGTTTGGTCGTGCTTTGGGCGTTGGCAGTGCCGGGACGGGGCTAGCCCGTCTCTACCGAACATTTTCGCTTGGCGAACGGTGGGCTAGCAGTGCGAATGCTGAGACGGTCGCGATCCCTGACGAGAAATAAAATGGGACCGCTGGGCCGTAGACCTTCCACAGCGCTCCGGTGATTACGCTCGAGAGCAGCGTGGTCACGCTGATGCAAAACGAATAAATCCCGAGTGCTCGGCCACGTACGCCGGTGTCCACGCTTTCTACGATCAGGGCCTTGAGCACGGCATTGGTCAGCGCGTAGAAGAGTCCATAGAAGGCCATAGCCAGCCAGATTGCCAGTTGCGACGGCGCCAGTGCGAAAACAAAATAGACGATGGCGAAGACGAGGTATCCGGCGGCGGCGATGGCCGAGCGCGAGAAGCGGTCGCTGAATTTGCCCGCCGGCCACGACACCAGGGTGAACATGATGTTGAAGACCAGTCCGAGCAGTGGGGCCCGAGACGCGGGAATGCCGATATTTCCGGCGCGCAGGACGAGGAACATGTCGCTGGAATTTCCCAGGGAAAATAGTGTGACCACTGCCAGGACGTAGTAGAAGCCGACCGGCAATTTCGGGAGCCATTCGGATTTCGCGGATGCTGCCGAGCTGCGCTCGGCTTTGACGGGCGAGGGCGCCCGTCTCTCCACCGGCGATGGAGCGACGGGCGAGGACGCCTGTCTCTCCGCTGGCTTGTGAATCTCGCGGATTCCTACCCAGGCTACGATCACGCACAGAGCTCCCGGGACCGCGGCCCATGCGAACACTCCGCGCATGCCGAAACGGCCGATCACGGCCAGCGCCAGCAGGGGGCCGGCGATGGCGCCGGCGGAATCCATGGCTTGGATCAATCCGTAGGCTGAGCCGATGTTTGAATTGTCGACCGCGTCGGCAACCATCACGTCGCGAGCGGTTCCGCGGACGCCTTTGGCAAAGCGATCGGCAAAACGAATGCCCAGAATTTGCCACCACGAGGAAACCAGCGCCAGCAGCGGCTTCACCGCGTTGGCCACGAAGTATCCGCCGACCACGATGGGCTTGCGGTGCGAAACCTTGTCGGTCAGATAGCCCGAGAAAAGCTTTGCAAACGAAGCCACACTCTCGGCGACGCCTTCGATGATGCCAAGTTGCGCTGCTCCCGCGCCGATGGACGCGAGAAAGGCGGGGAGCACCCAGTAGGCCATTTCGCTGGCCGTGTCGTTGAGGAACGACGTCAGGCCGAATGCGTAAACATTCCTGGGGGTAGATTGGGAAAGCGCTGGGGGCGGCGTCTCCATGTGCGTTTATAAAAAATAGCATGGGGAGCGAATAGATCAGAGTCTTCACCACAGGGAGCACAGAGAGCACAGGGGAGTCACAGGGGACCGCCACTCCACCGAAAATGTTGGGATCGACAGCAGAGGCTGGCTTAATTCAGGGCGGCGGATTCCGAGGGTGCTGCCGGCGGGGGCGCTTCTCGGGTTGGTGGCGCTGCCGTCGCCGAGCGCGTTCCAACTCCAATCTGCATGGCGGTATTTTTCGGGAATACCACTTCGTGTCCTCGCGCCATGAAGTTCGTGTAAACCGATACTGCGGCTCCGTAAGCTCCCATAGTGGTGCCGAAGGCGCGGGAGCGCACGGCGGCGCCCATGATCATCCCAACCAGCTTGAATCCGCCGAGACCGCCGGCGGCGGCGTTGTTGCTCCCGCCGTCGTGATCGTGATGGTCGCCACCTTCCGCTGACATCATGGCCAGTCCGAGCGAAACGGCGGTTCCGAGATAACGCGACTTCGACGTGGTCGCTTCAGCGCCGCCTTCAGAATCAAGTTTCACGTTGGCATTCTTGCCGGCTTGTACGCCTTCGAGCGTAGAGACGATCTTCTGCTCAATGCCGTCGGGAGGAACAAGTTCCGAGAATGCGATGCGCAACTGTCCGTTCTTTTTCATGCGACGCGCCGGCTGGGCCTGCTTGACCGTGCCCTTCAGGCGGCTGCCTTGAGGAAGGATCAGGCGATCGCCATCCATCAGCGGTTGCGAGAGGACTGCTTCTATGTCCTGACCCTTGCGGGAAGTTGCGGAGGATAACGGAGTGACCAGGCGAGCGTGAACCACGCTTCCCTCGGGAAGTTCGGTGCCAATCGAAGAGGCCATGGGGACGGTCATGACCACGCTCCCGAAATCCAGCGGGTCCACTAATTCGGCGAAGTACACAGTTCCGGCAGGGATGTATTGCCGGTGAACCGGCAGTTGCGCCTCTCCATAGCGTTCGAGGCGGCGAACTTTCCCGGGCGTCTTTAGTTCCTTCATGGCGTTGTCCCATTGCTCGTGGGCCTGCTGCTTCGCCTCTTTGATTTTGTTGGACGCCGCGTCGGTTACGGCATTTTTCTTTTCTTTTTCGTTGTCGGCAGTGACCAGATCGATGACCTGGCCGGAGCCGGGAGCGACGCTGGCGTGCAGCGGGAAACGTCTCCCGTCGGGCAGTATCAATTCGTTGAAGCCGACTTCGACTTTGCGGAGCGGCGTGAAGTCCGCATTCAGCACGGCTAGAGTACGCTTGCCCTCGGAGAGCGACTCGATCTTCGTGATTTCACCGATGACCTCGGAACCAACGGGCACTACAATGTGATCGAAGGCGTATACCGGCTCGACGATGCGCGCGTGGACGGGCTGTCCTACCTTCTTCACTCGGATTTCCTGATCGAGAGCGACTTGCAGAGGTGCGCCTTTCGCTACCGTTAGAGGAACTGTCTGCGGCGGCGCGGGCTCGGCGGGCTTAGTTGGTTCGGCTGCAGGTTTACGCGCGGAGCCTGGAGTGAGTTGAGGGATGGGAACTTCTTGCGCTTCAATCCGAGATCCGATCTGAGATCCGATGGCGCAGGCCCAGGTGAAGGTAAGCAGAACTGTGGATAACGCGCGCGGCAGGGCCATTACCGAGTCTCCCCGTACTTGGCTAGATGGACCACTATTGTAGAACAATCCGCACATTCTTTCTCGGGCTGATTCCGGTAGAATAGACGTACATGGCCGACCGCAGTTTTACCCTTGATGAAGCGCAGACGCTTCTTCCCATTCTGGAATCGCTGCTTAAGCAGGCAATTAACGGCAAGAAGTTGATTGAAGAAGTGGACGCGGAGTTGCAGGAGACCGCGCACCGCGTTTTTTTGAATGGCGGCATGATGCTGAATGTCGTCCATCTGGCGCGGCGCAAGGCGGAGCGCGAGAAGGCGATTCGACGCGTCAAGGATGCCCTGGCCGAAATTGACGCGACCGGCGTGCAGGTGAAAGATCTCGACATCGGATTGCTCGATTTTCCCTGCAAGGTGGAGGGGGAGATTCTCCTGTTGTGCTGGAGACTGGGTGAAGCCACGATCACGCATTGGCACGGGACGGGCGAGGGCTTCGCCTCGCGCAAGCCGATTGACGAGCGGATTGCGAATGCGGGGAAGAAGCGGCCGAAGTAGGGCAAGGTCAGCCTTCAGCTCTCAGCCGTCAGCCTTCAGCTCTCAGTGAAGCCGGTTTTCATACTATATGTAAAGCCGGATTCGTATCAGGGCCTTGCTTTAGCGGTGCCGAGAGCTCTACGAAGATCAGGACGCCTCTTCAGCTTTGGAAATCTCGTTTTCCGCAGCTTGCTGGAAAACACCTCGCAAGTTCAGGATCGCGATCCGTTCCATACATTCGAGGGCGCTTCGAGCTCGCGGTGGGCAGGGTGTGTGCGAAGGTACGACCCATGCCATGCACTATCGGTGATCGAGCGAGGGCCGGGCATTCTGCTAAAATCACGCTATCTGAGGCGATCATTTATGTTGACTGGGCGCAAACTGGCGTTGACGCTGGCTTTTACGGTTCTGGTTGCACTGGCCTTTGGGGTCAGCTGCCGGGGATTCTTTCCGAAGAACTCTCTTTCGTCAATTGCGATCCAGCCTCCGAGTCCGCAGGTCCAAGTTGGTCTATCGACGGGTTTACAGGCTTGGGGAACTTTTCAGGACAATAGCAAGAGCCAGCTTACCAGCGGTGTGGTATGGACAACTAGCAATAACAACACGGTGTCGATCGACCCAAACACCGGGGAGATCACAGGAGAAGGCTCTGGTGGCACAGCCACGATAACAGCGGCAGCGCAGGGGATCAGCGCGACAGCGCAAGCGACTTCGTTTCTTCCCAACGTCACCGGTCTTACGGTGTGCACGGGCACATTTGACACTGGAACCTGTCCCGCTTCTACTTGGACGATAAGCGGCACGACTGGCGGAACCCAGAACTACTACGCCAAGGCTACCTCCAACAGCACAACAGTGGACGTTACAACTGTGGCAACCTGGGTTGTCACGCCGACCGCGACGACCGGATCGGTTACGTGCGATGCCAGTGTCTCTCCGGCGATCTGCAAAGTGGAGACCAGCACAACCCCAACGGGTCCCTATGTCATAACCGTTACGTATCCCGGCGTTCCCTCAGTTACGGCGAACATAACGGTGGATTAACCCTGAAAGTTTGCAATCGTGCGGATTCCCCATTCATTCGCGTTCTTTGCGAATGAATGAGCGGGTCACAGCCCGGTCGCCTGGTGGAATAAGATTCATCCGCTGAACTGAACAAATCCTGACCGCACATTGTTAGGGGCGCACCAGATCGTCAATCCTACTTCTCCCTGGCAATGCTCAAACGCCTTGCCAGACAGGCGTTTCCGCTGGAATCTCCACCGAGCTGCGTGATACACTCGCGGCGCTGTTTCCCAGGAGACCCCCATGCTAATACTTCCCCGCTTTGTTTTGGTCTTGCGATCAGTTGTTTGTTTCGCCGCATCCGTCGCGCTCACCGCAGTTTCCGCCTTCAGCCAGGTTCCTTCTTCCACTTGGGTACGACTCCATCCTCAGCGAGTGCCTTGGGCGCGCGCCGCCTGCGTGATGGTCTACGATCCGGTCAGCCAGAAGATTGTCATGTTCGGCGGGTTCAATAGTTCGCGGTACTTCGATGACACCTGGACCTTCGATGGCACGAACTGGAAACGGATCAGGACTACGGTGCAGCCCGCGGCGCGAGCGGCTGCCAGCGCGGCCTACGACGCGAAGTTGAAGCAAGTGGTTCTGTTCGGCGGATACAACGGCCAGTACCTCAATGACACCTGGATGTGGAATGGCGCAACGTCCACATGGACGCAGGCTGCGCCGACTCATCAGCCGGTTCCGGAAACTTTAGCGATGGTGTTTCCCGATCCGATCAATGGCCGCGCTGAAGTATTCGGAGGTTACGACGGCATGTTCTATCAGTTGACGACGTGGCGCTGGAGGGATGGCGATTGGCACAAGCGTTCTCTCCTGCAGTTCCCCTCGGCGCGCGCTGCGGCTGTTTTTGGCACGAATCCGGTGCTCAAGCAAACGGTGATGTTCGGGGGGCTCGCGGAGGTGAATCCCATAAACACGTGGACCTACGACGGCCACACATGGACCCAGCAGTTTCCGAGCACGCAGCCGAGTGAGCGGCTTTTTACGGGGAATGTGTATGATCCGCGTTTCGGCGGGGTGGTGACGTTCGGCGGGTTTGCCGGCATCGACGTCAACGATACCTGGCTTTGGAACGGCACCGACTGGATCCAACTCTTTCCGCAACAATCACCACCACCGCGCGAGTCGATGGGCATGGCTTTCGATGAGCTGCATCAACAGACGGTCGTGTTCGGCGGGCTAGAGGGTTTCAGCCTTTTGAACGGCACCTGGGTGCTGCAAACGCAATGATCGGGTGACGAATGATCAGTAACGAATGATCGGGTAACGGGGGAAGCGGGCTCGCGTTATATTGGATGGCGAGCCCGTGAAACGCTTCCTCCAGCTGTCTTTGTTGCGCATCTCGATTTTCTTTCCAATTTTCTTTCTCCTCGTTTTTTTATCCGCGTGTAACCGCGGGCGCGGGCGCGTGCTTGAGGTTGCCTACGTTTCCGGCGTTCAGGCTACGCTGCGCGACCACGTGGCTGCGGTGTATGAAAAGGCCGGAGTGGTGAAGAATGGCGAGCGCGTGGAAGTGCTCGATCATGACCGCCGCTTCGTCAAAGTGCGCACCGCTGACGGCACGACGGGATGGATGGAGCAGCGCTACCTCGTCAGCCAGGAAGTCTTCGATCAGATTCAGAAGCTGACCGCCGACAACCAGAACGATCCCGTACAGGCTCGGGGCGCGACGCGCAATGACACGAATCTGCATGTCGAACCGGGGCGCGATACAGAACATCTCTATCAGATTTCTTCGGGCGAGAAGCTCTCGTTGCTGAAGCGCGGCACGGCCGAGAAGCCGGGGGCGGTTGCGGCGTTGTCGCGCTCCGCTAAGGCGGGTGGCAATCCGCAGAACAAAGACAAGAAGCCGCCAGTTCCGGTAATTGAAGACTGGTGGCTGGTGCGCGACTCGCACAACCGTGTCGGCTGGGTGCTGGCCCGCATGATCGATCTCGACGTCCCGCTTGACGTTGCCCAATATGCGGAAGGCCAGCGTATTGTCGCGTTCTTCGTGCTGAATCAGGTTCAGGATGGAGACAAGAAAGTCGCGCAGTACCTGACCGTCCTTACAGAGCCCAAGGATGGCCTGCCGTTTGACTTCAATCAGATTCGCGTCTTCACCTGGAACGTGAGGCGCCATCGCTATGAGACGGCGTATCGCGAGCGCATGGAAGGCGTCCTGCCGGTGACTGTGTCACAAGAAAACTTCGAGAAAGAGGGTGTGTTGCCTGCGTTCGTTATTCGCGTCAGGGACGACAATGGCAACGCCGCCGAGCGCAAATACAAACTCAACACTCCGATTGTGCGACGGGTGCTTGCGCCGGGAGAACTGCCGGTGCGAACTGGGACTAGGAAGGCTAAGCATCGACGGTAGCTGCAAAAATCTTAACCACAGGGGACACAGAGGGGCACGGGCGAGGCACAGAGGGGAACTGGGTGGGAACTGATTTTTGTTTGTGCCCTAGGTGTCTTGTGCGGTGAGAATCCTACGCGTAGAAATCTGCGATGCTCTCGACCACCCAACTAATCTCGGCTTCGGTCAACTCTGGGAACATTGGCAGGGCCAGTACTTCCAGCGCTGCTTGTTCGGAGACCGGGAGGTCTCCTGGCTTCAGTCCGAGGTGGGAAAAGGCCGGTTGCAAGTGCAATGGGAGCGGATAGTAAATTTCAGACCCGATTTTTCGTTCGTCGAGAAATTTGCGCAGTGCGTTGCGGCGCTGGGCGCGAATCACGTACTGATGAAATACGTGTTTGGCTTGCGGACTCCGCGAGAGCAAACGCACGGGGGCACCGCTTTCGTCGGAAGATCGGTTCGAAGTCTGGTTGGAAGTTCGCCCGGAAGTCAGTCCGGAGTTGGCGAACAGCTGGTCGTAGGTCGCGGCGTGCTGCCGCCTGCGCTGGTTCCAGTCCGCGATGTGTGCCAGTTTTACGCGCAGCACGGCTGCCTGAATGGCGTCCATGCGTCCGTTCCAGCCAAATTCTTCGTGGTAATAGCGTCGCGGACTGCCATGGTTGCGGAGTTGCCGCATGTGGTCGGCCATCTCCGGATGAACAGTGGTGACGATTCCCGCGTCTCCGTAGGCGCTCAGGTTCTTGGTGGGATAGAAACTGAAAGCGGCGGCCGCTCCTCGTGAGCCTGCGCCGCGGCCGTTCCACTCGGCGCCAATTGCCTGGGCGGCGTCCTCTACGATTGCTACTTCAAATTCCTCAGCGAACTCCTTGACGATGTGGTCGAATGCGTCCATGTCGGCGCACTGGCCGTAAAGATGGACGGGAAGAATTGCGCGGAGATTTTCGGGTCGCCTGGTGCGCAGCTGTTCACGGACTAGCGCGGCATTGAGATTCAGGGTGCCGGGATCGACGTCCACGAAGACCGGCGTTGCGCCTGCCCGTACGATTGCGCTGGCCGAGGCGAAGAAGCTGAAGGCGGTGGTGATGACCGAGTCCCCGGGCTTGACGCCGGCAGCGACGAGCGCCAGCCAGAGAGCCTCCGTTCCGGACGCGCAACCGACGGCGGCCGCCGCTCCGGTCAGGGCGGCGATTTCACGCTCAAGCGCCTCGACCTCCGGACCGAGAATGAAGCTTTGCGAATCGCATACGCGCGCGATGGCGGCCAGCACCTCTTCGCGGAGGCCATCGTACTGGCGGCGCAAGTCGAGCAGCGGGACGGCGAGTGGGACGGACTGGGGCCCGGCGTTTCGTGGCGTTTTTTGGGGCGTGTTGCGTGGCGTCTTGCGCGGAGATGGGAGAGTGGACTTCACAGAAAGAAGATTTTAGCAGGCGCGAGTCATGGGCGGTCGGTGCGCAACCTTGATAGCCTGGCAGCGATCTAGCGGTGCTTCATAATCTTCGGCAGGGGCGGGACACTGCTTTTAGGGTCATGGCGACGAACGTCCTGGCGCTCCAATTTTCTATCGCTTGCGCTCTCGGGATGATCCAGATAACGCTGCCAGATTTTCAACTCAGCGCGCAGCCGGTGGAGATCGAGATGGGGAAACGAGCTGTCCGCGCCGCTGATGTTGCGCACGGCACGCTCGAGAACCGAGCGCGCACCGACATGGTTGCCTTTGGACTGGTGATGAAAGGCGACCGCCAACTGAACCATGCCTTGCAGGTGCCGGCGCAAGGGCCGGTCGCGGGGCAGCGGGCGCCAGACGTCTTCGAGAACTTCGTGCGCGTCGAAAAAGTGGGCGCGATTGAAAAGACTGACACCTCTGTTTAACTCTGTGTTGTTGAGCGCTATGGTTTTCATGGGTTTAGCCCACTGCTATTCGTAACTCTGCGGGCAGCCTACATGTTTCCGTATATTCATGGGCTATGCTAATACAGAAAACCGTATCGCCGTCGCAGGTACATTGTATGTTATTGACAATTATGATCGTTATTCGATAATCCTTTGGAACGAAGATTGCACTTGAGTACAGGTTATCCTGTAGAGAAAATTTCCTGGGGCTGCGTGCTGAGGTCAGGCCCTCCCCGAGCAATCAACGCAACTCGATTAAGAGCATTTAGATTTCCAGAATTAAATCAGGAGAAATCGAATGGAATCTGCATTCCGCAACACTTGGAATTACTTTCTGCTGGCATTCGTGGTTCTGACGCTTTGCGTTGGAGCTGTCTGGGCGCAAGGTACAGGAGAGATTACCGGTCTGGTGACAGATCCGACTGGCGCCGTGATTTCGGATGCGACGGTGACGTTGACTAACACAGCCACTGGCGAAAAGCGCACCACCGCTACGACTTCAGGGGGAACGTATCGCTTCCCGTCGCTACCCGTAGTTGGCTCTTACACTCTTCAGATTTCGCCAAAAGGCTTCAAGAGCGAAAAGGTTGAAGGAATCGTGGTCAGTGTCGGCACCATCACTACCAGGGACGTAAAGCTTGAGCTTGGAGCCAACACCGAGCAGGTAACCGTCGAAGCCAGCGCTGAAACGGTGCAGACGAGTGAGTCGTCGGTATCGCAGCTGGTTGACCGCAACGTCTGGCAGAACATGCCACTGGAAGTGCGCAATCAGAATTCATTTATAAACCTGGTTGCCGGGGCGGTCCCACAGGATAACCAGGGCCTCAACAACCGCGGTGCCTCCGTCAACGGCACACGTCAAGGAGCGGGCAGTTACCTGGTTGAGGGTGCAGATAACAATGAGCAAGGCCAGGCTGGTCGGGGGCAGATCTCCGAATACGACCAGGGCGGCGCTGCTACGAGCATTTCGCCCGATGCGATTCAGGAATACCGCGTTATCACGAACAGCTATTCCGCCGAATACGGCAAGGGCGGTGGCTTCATTACCGACACGGTGTTGAAGTCAGGCACGAACCAATGGCATGGATCGCTATTTGAGTACAACCGCATTCAGAAGTTGGCAGCCAACGATTGGGAGTCGAACAAGGCCGGGCTGGTAGATCACCTTGTCCGTAACCAATTCGGCGGTTCGTTCGGCGGCCCGATCTACAAGAACAAGACGTTTTTCTACGTTTCGGCCGAGGTGCAGCGTGCTCGTCAATCCGTTCCAATTACGACGACGGGTACGACCCAGCAGTTTCTGGACTTTGTGGACAATGGGGGTCTGGCCGCCTGGGCGGAGAGCAATGCTCCTGTGTATCAAGGGGGTGGGCCGGGTGGGGCGTCGGGACTGTGCTTCGTGTATACCGGTGCAGCATGTCCGGGAGTATTCTCCGGGGGCCCTCCTTCGGGAGGCGCGAGCGCAACTGCCTTGGGTCCAGTTTTCAATCGGCTGAGGGCGGTTTCTCCGTATCCCGTCGCGAGCACAGGTAGTTCGCTAGGGCGTGGATTTTGGACGACTGGCCTAACCTACTTCGACTCAACCGGTACGGCCGTCCCGGCATATGGAACCGTGACGGTTTCGGATCCCAACACCCAAAACGAAGAGCGCTTCAGTGTGAAAGTTGATCACCATTTTAGCGAAAGGGATTCCGCGAATGTATCCTTGATTTTCCAGCAGGCCAAGGTCACGGACAAGTTCATCGGAGGGGCCAATGCGATTGGTCCGGAGTATATGCAAGATGGGCGCGGTCAAGACTGGGTTGTGAACTGGAACCACACGTTTTCGCCGACCATCTTGAATAACTTTAAAGCCAGTTATTTGCGTCACCGCACCAACTTTCCGGTTGCGGCAAGCGCCTTCGGGACACCTCAGTACTACACGATCGACGGCATTGGCGTGGACCTTGGATACAGCGCTGGCCTTCCGCAGTTCTTCACGGACAACCAGTTCCAGTATCTCGACGCCCTTTCGTTTGTGAAAGGCAAGCACAACTTAAAAGCGGGAGGCGAGTATCGCCGCACCCGAAACGGATCGTCATTCTTCAATGATGCTTTCAGCAGTGTTTTCCCGTGGGGGCTAGAAGATACGGTGACTGACTTGGCGTTCAGCGACATCGCGGGCAATTACCTTTCCAATCTTAATCTTTATGCGAACTACGGTGGAGCGTTCCGCATGTCCGCCGCCATCAATCCAACCACAGGCCAAACACCCGCCTTCTATCGTGGCTATCGAGCGAACGAAGTTGCGATGTTCGTGCAGGACGATTGGCGCGTAAGCAGTCGCCTCACCGTCAACCTGGGCTTGCGCTGGGAATACTTCGGACCGCCGCACAACTTCCGGGGGAACATCGATTCGAACCTCTACTTTGGAACTCCGGTCACGCCTGTACCCACGGCAGTGGGCAGCGGCGCCTGCGGAGGAACGAATCAGCCAACGTGCTCGACGAACCAGTTCTTCCCATCGACGAGCCCGTTTTATTCGTCAGAGGCGTCGGCGGTGTTTCAGGTGCGCAATGCTTCGATCTGGAACAAAGACACCAACAATTTTGGGCCGCGCGCGGGTTTCGCGTACGACGTGCTTGGCAACCAGAAGGTTGTTTTGCGAGCCGGTGCGGGACTTATGTACGACCGCATTTACAACAACGTGTTCGAGAACATCCGCTTCAATCCGCCGTTCTTCTCGGACAACCGGATTGGACCTATTGACAATGGGGTGATCACTGGGCCGATCTCCAGCCCGGGACTGCTGACCTATCCGTTTACTTCGCTATCGTTCTACAACAATCCAGTCTTTAAGCCGAAAGCGAACCCTCGTCACATGGATCAGAACATAGTTACCCCGTATTACGAGCAGGCCCACATCGGTGTCCAGTGGGAATTCCTCAAAGGGTACGTGTTTGAGCCGGACTATGTTCTGACACTGGGCCACAAGTTGATCGGCTTAAGCGACGTGAATACATTTGATGGCCGCACGGCCGCTGCCCCGGCCCTGCCCTGTCCGGTGGGCCTGGCCTGTTCGAGGAGTCAGCGGATCAACACCAACATCTCAGCAGACAACTTCCGCAGCAACGGTTACTCCTCGAATTATCACGCTCTGCAGATGACGCTCCGGAAGAGCTACTCTGCGGGGCTTGGCTTAAACATCAATTACACTTACTCTAAAGCTCTCGATACGGTAAGTGACCTGTTTAATAACAAGGCGGGTGCGCACCCCACCGACAACATGAATATCAAGTACGACTACGGCCTAGCAGACTTCTACGCGAAGCACCGCATTGTGGCCACGGTGAGCTACGATTTACCGTTCTTCAAGGGTAACCGTTGGATTGGTGGCTGGTCGGTGAATACAATTACGAGCTGGCAGACGGGCCATCCCTCGACGCCCTTTTCCGGCGCCAGCAGCTACGATCTGAATAAAGACGGATACTTCACCGACCGCATTGTACCGGTTGGAAGTCCCAGCAGCACCATCCTGAGCAGCAGCCCTGGCAACCGCTACTTCGACCCCACCAAGTGGGTCCTGTACGATCCACAGGGTCTTAACAATGGCCATGGTAGCTGCCCGTTGTCGGTTAATGGAGGTTTCTGGTGCAATGCTCCAATTGGACGGAACAGCCTGATCGGTCCTGCCTTCGCAAACGTTGATTTTGACGTCAGCAAGAGATTCAAAATCAATGAGCGCGCGGGTGTGACGTTCCAGGCGAACTTCTTCGACCTGTTCAACCACCCGAACTTCTTCAATCCCGATGTCAACATCCAAGATCTTAACGTGAATGATTTGCCTAACTCAAACTTCGGCAAGTCACTATCCACGGCTGGGGATCGCGGAGGACACCGGATTACTCAGTTGGCGTTGCGTTTCGATTTTTAGGAGCAACCAGAGCTGAACAAACTTTTGGCCGGCCGAAAGGCCGGCCTTCCTTTTGCAGGTCGCATGTCCGGATTGCCAGATGCTAGACTCGGTACAATCGCTATGTGGGTTTCACGAGGCCTACTGATTTTGTTCTTGCTGGCGGATTGTGCCACTTCGGCGAATTCTCCAGCGAAGCATAGCGTTCGACCAAATATCATCCTGATTACACTCGACACCACGCGCGCCGACCGCATGGGGTTTTTGGGGTCGGAGCGGGGACTGACTCCGAACCTGGATGCGCTGGCGAAGCAGGGAGTGGTCTTTACCCATGCCTACTCGCAAGTTCCGCTGACAACACCTTCGCACGCGGCGATCCTGACGGGCACGTACCCACAATTCAACCAGGTGCGGGAATTGGACGCCCCGCTCAGCGCGAAGGTGCCTTATCTGCCCGACCTTTTGCGTAGAAGTGGGTATCGAACCGGGGCGATTTTGGCCTCCATCATCTTCGCGCCGAAAATCAACGCTGAAGGCTTCGACCGGGGCTTTTCTACCTACGACGCAGACTTCCACCTTCAAGCTGTCGGGGAGGATCGCTACCAGAGTGCCGAGCGACGGGCGGATGTGGTCGTGGATCGCGCGGTGCACTGGCTCTCGCAGAAGCAGGAAGGGCCGTTCTTTCTGTGGCTGCACTTCTATGATCCGCATTCGCCGTACGATCCACCGGAACCCTACAAGACTCGGTACAGCGCGTCACCGTATGATGGCGAGATTGCGTATATGGACTCTGCCATAGGAAGGTTGATTTCCAGCTTAAGGGAGAAGAACCTGTACACCGGATCGGTGATCGCGGTGATGGCGGACCACGGCGAGGCGTTTGGCGAGCACGGGGAACAGTATCACGGAGTCTTTGTTTATGACGAGACGATCCACGTGCCGCTGGTCGTGAAATTGCCGGGTGGACGCTTCGCCGGTGATCGCGTGGAGTCGCGTGTCGCCCTAGTGGATGTCGCGCCGACGCTGTTGCAGGAAGCCGCAGTGGGCATACCGGTGAGTATGCAAGGAAAATCGCTCCTGGCCTTGATCACAGCCGCAGGAACATCTGGAGCGGGGGAGAAGATTTGGGGAGACCGTAAGATTTACAGCGAGAGTGAGTATGGGAAAGTAGCGTTCAACTGGAGTCCGCTTTACGGGTGGCGAGCGGGAAAGTACTTGTACGTTGCGGCACCCAATCGCGAACTCTATGACCAAGGAATCGATCCCGCGGCGGAGCACAATCTTGCGACAGCGAGCCAGGCGATTGCGGACACGCTTCTTTCGCAACTGGCTGATTTCCAGAAAAAGACGAGCAGCGCCCCGACCGCGAAGGCAGAGATTAGCAACACCGGTTCGAAGAGTCTTTCAGCGCTTGGCTATCTTCCTTCTCTTGGAGTTGTCTCAAAAGGGGTGGAGGACGTCGGTGGGGTGGACCCAAAGAGCAAAGTGGACTCCGCTAATCTCTTGCACAACGGATTGCTCCATTCGCAGGATGTGAATCCCGAAAAGGCGATTGGAGAACTGGAACAAGCGCTGCAAGAAGAGCCGAATGCGAGGATGGCATATCTGGCGTTAGGGCGCTGCTATCTGCGGCTGAAGCAGTATGACAAAGCCCTGCCCATACTCCGCAAAGCCTCGGAGACAATGCCGGCCTTGGGCGAAGCTCAATACGAACTGGGCCGCGCGCTGGTCGAAAGCGGCAAGTGGGACGAGGCCGCGCCCGCGTTTGAAGCGGCGCTGGTCAACAATCCCATGGAATCCGAATGGCACTTCAATCTCGCCGTAGTGTACGAGAGAACGCGCCGACTGCCGGAGGCGACATCGGAATTCAGGACAACCTTGAAGTTGAATCCAGATCATTTTCGGGCGAATCTGCTGCTCGGGCGTCTATTGGGGATGAAGGGGTCGGCTGCCGAGGCGCTTCCATTTCTGCAGAAGGCGGCAAAGGTCAATCCAGATTCGGCGGACGCCCACATGTATCTCGCGAACGTTTACGCGCAACTGAAACAGACCAGCCAATCCGAGAAGGAACGAGCTCTCGTGGAACGTCTGAAATCGAAGCCGTCTGAGTAGTGTCGATGATGAACCCTCGGCTACGGGCCTTCTTAATGGTCGTGATCGGAATGGCACAGGTGGCAGCGGCTTCCGTGGCCCCTTCTAAAGCAAAGCCTAATGTTGTGCTCATCACTATCGATACGGTGCGGGCCGATCATGTTGGCTGCTACGGCGCGACTGGGGTGTCAACGCCTACGCTCGATGCTTTGGCGCGCGACGGCATTATCTTCGAACGTGCGATTGCACAGGTTCCACTAACCTTTCCCTCACATGCGGCAATCATGACGGGGCTTTATCCGTTTCAAAATGGAGCGCAAGATTTTACCAGTCCGCCATTAGACTCTCGCTTTCGGACCATCGCACAGGCACTTCAGGAGCACGGTTACTCCACGGGTGCCGTCGTGAGTTCGTTTGCGGTTGATCACAGTTGGGGGCTGGCCCGCGGCTTTGATTTTTATGACGACGCATTTTCGCAAGCCTCTTACAACCAGCGAGAGCTAGGCCTGGTCGAACGCAAGGCTGGGGAGAGTGTCTCGCATGCGTTGAGTTGGTTGCAAAAGACCCAGAGACGGCCATTTTTTCTTTGGTTGCACCTATACGATCCTCATAGCCCTTACAATCCTCCGGAGCCTTTCCAGAGCGAATATGCGGGTCATCTTTACGACGGCGAGATTGCGTACGCTGACCATGAACTCAACCATCTCATCCAATGGCTAAAGCAGACTCACCTGTATGGGAGGACCCTCATCGTTGTGGTTAGCGATCACGGGGAGTCCCTGGGAGATCATGGGGAGAAGGAACACGGGTTCTTTCTCTACAATTCGACGCTGCGTGTTCCACTGATTATGAAACCTCCGGAAGGGGCGGGGTACAAGCCTGGGCGGAATCAAAATGTTGTTGAGATTTCGGCGATACCATCGACAATCCTGCGCATCGCAGGCGTTGCCGACCCGATGGCGAAGACCGCTCTGCCGCTGACAGGTGGTGCGGGCGATTCGCGAGGGATTTACAGTGAGACTTTTTATCCCTTTAATTCGTTTGGTTGGAGCCCTTTACACTCTCTAGAGATTGGACGATTCCACTTCATCGACGCGCCGGCCGCAGAACTCTACGATGTGATGGCGGATCCTGAGGAAAAGGACAACCTCGCTCCGACGCAAGGCGCGACGGTTGCTGTCTTGAGACAGAAACTGGATACCGTTTTGCAAGCGAGTTCATACAAGCCTTTGCCGGGAATGGTATCGACGCTTTCGCCGGAGGCCCAGCAGAAGCTGCGATCGTTGGGGTATTTCGCTTATCGCTCACCGGTCCCGCAGGGGGCGTTACTGGAGGGATTGGCAGATCCGAAGACGAAGTTATCGGAGTTTAACGCTCTGCTAGAGGCGCAAGACGCGGTCCACGCGGGAGATTTCAAGCGTGGGCGCTCGCTGTTGAATGCGATCCGTGAAAAAGATCCTCGCATGTATATTGTCCCCTTTTACCTGGGAGAGGCGGCACTGGCCCAGCAGGAGTGGGACGAAGCGTCCGGCGAGTTCAAGAATTGCCTCCACCTCAGCCCGGAATTTGAGCAGGCGATGACCGGATTAGCGCGCTCTCTCATGTTTCAGGGCAAGACCGACGAGGCGAGGGAATGGGCACGGAAGGCGCTCGTCATAAATCCGCAAAGTTACCAGGCATTGTACGAATTGGGCTTCCTGGAATCCAAACGGGATCGCACGCGTGCCATCACTTACTACAAGAGCGCAATCGCTATCCAGCCTAGTTCCGCTCCGCTACTACGGGACTTGGGGTTGCTGGAACTGCAAGAAGGAAGCTTTGCGGAAAGCGCAAAAGATCTTGAAAAAGCCGTCGCGCTGGGGCTGGATGATCCATCGATTTTAAATTCGTTAGGCATTGCTTACGGGCGAACACAGCGCCCGGACAAATCCGTAGAAGTCTACAAGAAGGCCCTGGCGCTGAAACCGGATGCGGCTGAGGTTCATCTGAATTTGGCGGCCGCATACGACCGCTTGCATCGTCTGGAGCAGGCAAAAGTAGAATACGACAAGGCGTGCAAGCTTAGTGCTCTCTATTGCCACTGACTGGCAAGACCCAGACTCGCTTTAGTGAACTACCTGTCCGCTCTTGCTTCGTTCCCGTTTCGCGTCCTCGGTTCGTCCTATGTGTTCGTAGGCCTCGGCTAGCGAGATGTGTGCGGGGGCGAAGGCTGGCAGGCGTCCAGTGGCGATTTCAAGGTGCACGATGGCGGTTTTGAAGTCTCCCGTCTTAACGAAAGCTGCGCCGATTTCGTAGTGCGCCCAGGCGGAGTCGGGCTGGAGTTCGATCGCTTTGTGCAGATGCTTGGCCGCCTCGGTGTATTGCGCTTTCCGGGCTAGCGCCGCACCCAGCGTGTATTGCGCCAGGTAGAGGTTGGGATCGGCGGACACGATAGGCTCCAGCGTGGCAATGGCGCGGGCGATAGCGAGGTCTGGCTTCGACTGGTCGAGAGCCAACGTTGCTTCGATCACTTTGTTGGCGGTCGCTATTTTATCTTTTGGATCGGTTCCTGAAACCGTGGCGGCAGCGCCCGACGACTTTTGCAGTCCTACGTAGCCTAGCGACGCCAGTTTCTGCATCTCGGAAGAACTCAGCTCCGCGGAAGATTTGGCTGCCTCGCCGCTGAAATGGCGATCGAAATTGTCGAGCTGCGCGGCCATGGTGTCGAGCGTGGCCTTCGAAGTCTGGGCCAGGTTGTGGGCGGCGCCCGGGTCTGCGGCTACGTCGTAGAGTTCGGGCTTGGGGGCACGGATGTAGAGATACTTGCCCGCTCGCCAGGATTCCAGCGGGCTCCAGCCGAATCCGCGTTGGGGCAGATCGCTGCGGGAATATACCGGCTGGTCACCAGCATTGCCGCTGGCTTTTGCAATGCGTAATAACGACTGTCCCTGCATTTGCGAGGGAACCGGGATCGCGGCGATTTCCAGCAGAGTCGGAGCTATGTCTACGAGCCTGACTTTGCCAGTTACTCGGGCGGCTACTCGCTTCGCGGCAAGATGGGCTTCCGGGAGTCTTACTATGAGTGGGACGTGGATGGTCTCATCATAGAGGAAGATGCCGTGGGTTTCCTCGCCGTGAGCGCCGAGGCTCTCGCCCTGGCTGGCTGCTACGACAATGGCGGCGGTGGCGTCTAGCTTCTGCTGGTGCAAAGTTGCCAGAAGTTTGCCGATGGCCGTATCGGCTGCCGCGATGCCGGCGTCGTAGGACGCAGCGGCTGAGTGCGGATCGATCTGAATCCAGAGGAAAAATGGGGCTTGCGCGTTGCGGGTCAGCCAGGCTGCGGCGCTGGTCATTACCTGAACCGGGCTACGCGAAGTGGATGAAGAACGCTGGCCGCCGCTAGCCGCCAAGCTTCGCTTGGCTTGGACGGGCGAGGCGCCCGTCCCCACACTTGGTAGCCGAACAGCCGCGTCGTAGGTTTGGAAGCCGCGGTCGAATCCTTGCGCCAGCCCGTTCCAGGGGTCGAGATCGACGGAGCCAACAAAGGCGGCTGTGCGGTAGCCTTGCGTCTTCAGCAGGTCCGGGAGGTAGGGCAGCGATGACGACAACGTGCCGCCAATGTCGGTCATGCCGGTGCTCTGAGGGTAGGCTCCGGAAAGAATAGTTGCGTGGGAAACCACGGTTCCGGGCGCCTGGGCGTAGGCATGCTCGAAGACGATGCTTTCCGCGGCTAGACGATGAAGATTCGGAGTAAGCGCACCCTTGGCGCCGAGGAAACCCATGCGGTCGGCGCGAGTGGCGACGAGGGTAATGAGCACCAGGTTGGGCTTGGATGCAGCTGCGGCGAAAGCGAAACTAACACTAATAAACATCAGACTCGCGCCGGCAATTAATTTTCGGATCATGCCAGTAAGTGTAGAGGCTGCGCCGCCGTTGATCAAAACCTCAGAACCCTCAGTCTTGACGTCCATGCAAGTCCGCGTACAATCTTGTGTACCTGCTCCTCGGGGTTTCCAGTCTCATGGTGATGTCGTGATCACCACCCATCGTTATCCGGGAAGCCAGCCATGATGCCGGACCATACTTCGCAGTGACTGCGCCGTTCAGAAGACGCCTTCGTCTGGTATGCCTGCTCGCTCTGTGCGCCTTGGGTCTGAGCCTGCTTTTCTCTTGCCATCAGGCGCGAGGCGGAGCGGCGGGGTCGAGGAAGCTGATCATCCTCGGGATTGACGGGCTTGATCCGGACCTGCTCACTAAGTTCATGGCGGAAGGCAAGATGCCTAACTTTGCCCGACTGGCCGAACAAGGATCGTTCCGGCGTTTGACGACCAGCATTCCACCGCAAAGCCCGGTGGCGTGGTCGAACCTGATTACGGGCATGAATGCGGGCGGGCACGGGATTTTTGATTTCATCCATCGCGACCCGAAAACCTTTCAGCTTTATTTTTCTACGTCGCGGGTGGAAGGCCCGAAACATAGTTTTCATGTGGGGAGTTGGGTGATTCCGCTGGGCAGCGGATCGGCGGAGCAGTTGCGGCACGGCAAGGCCTTCTGGGAGATTCTGGACGAAAAGAGTGTGCCAAATTATGTTTACCGCATCCCGGCAAATTTTCCTCCCATCGCCGCGAAGGGGAAGACACTTTCCGGCATGGGCACACCCGATCTGCGGGGTACGTATGGCACGTTTACTTTCTACACCGACGATCCGGCGGCGGCAGTGGGAGCGGTCGAGGGCGGGGAAGTGGTGCAGGTCGAAGTAAAGAACAATCGGGTCGCGACCAATCTGATCGGGCCTGACAACACGTTTCGTGAGAACTCGCCTCCTGCTACCGAGCCTTTTACGGTTGATGTTGATCCGCTGGAACCGGTGGCGCGCATCGGCGTGCAGGACCAGCAGTTCGTGCTGAAAGAAGGCGAGTGGAGTGGATGGGTTCCGGTGGAGTTTCAGCTCATGCCGCTGATTGGAAACGTGAGAGGGATCTGCCGCTTTTATCTCAAGCAGGCGCATCCGCGGTTTCAACTTTACGTTTCGCCCATCAACATTGATCCGTCAAATCCGGCTCTGCCCATCTCGACGCCATCGAGTTATTCACGCGACTTGGCGAAGCAGATCGGGGAATTCCACACACAAGGCATTGCCGAGGATACTAAGGCACTCACCGCCGGGGTGCTCGACGATAAGGAGTATCTTGATCAGGCCCGCACTGTGCTGGCTGAACATCGGCGCGCTTTCGATGTTGAGCTTCCGAAATTTCATCAGGGACTATTCTTCTTTTATTTTTCCAGCCTCGATCTGAATGCGCACATGATGTGGCGGCTGACTGATCCTTCGCATCCTGCGTATGAGGCGGCGCTCGCTGCTCAGTACGGGTCATCGCTCGAGGAATTTTACGAGCAGATTGATCAGGTGCTTGGCGAGGTGATGCCGAAGGTCGATGAGAATACTACGCTGCTTGTGCTTTCGGACCACGGATTTGCTCCGTACCGGCGCTCCTTTAATCTAAATACGTGGCTGTTGAACAATGGCTACATCACTCGGAAAGCTGGCGGCAGCGGGGATTCGAGCGAACCTTTTGCCGATGTGGATTGGAGCCGCACGCGCGCTTACGGGTTGGGGTTGAACGGACTTTATCTGAATCTGCGCGGACGCGAACGTGAGGGGATTGTCGAATCTGGCGCTCAGGCCGACGCTCTGCTGCGGGAAATCCGGCGGAAGCTTTTGGAGGTTCGCGATCCGAAGGATGGTTCTCAGGTGATTACGCGAATCGATCTGGCGAGCGAAGCTTATCAAGGGCCTTATGCTCGCTCCGGTCCCGATGCGCTCGTCGGGTATAACCGCGGGTATCGCGCGGGATGGAAGACGATTCTGGGTGCGTTTCCGGCGGACGCGCTTGAGGACAACACGAATGCGTGGAGCGGCGATCATTGCATGGACTTCACCAAGGTGCCGGGAGTGCTGTTGAGCAATCGCAAGATTGACGCGCAGACTCCGTCGCTGACGGATATTGCTCCTACGATTCTGTCTGAATTCGGAATCGCGAAGACGAAGGATATGATGGGGCAGTCGGTGTTTCAGCGGCGCTAGACGCTAACTGGGCTTTAGCGCCGGCATCCTGCCGGCTCTTCCGCGGGGTTCGCCCTGGGCACGGCGCGCGCGGACGCCCGCCGGACAGCCGCCGGGACGGCGGCGCTACGAATCGGCGGCGCTACGAATACGGCGGCGCTACACATGAAGACGGGAGAAATCATGTTTGGTTCACACAAAGTGAAGATCGAAGGCGAACTGCTGGAGAAGGTCAAGCAGTGTTCGGACGCAGCGGGATACGAATCGATCGATGAATTCGTGATTCATATGCTGGAGAAGGAAACGAAGAAAATCCTGCCGGATGAGAGCAGCACGTCGAAAGAAGAAATTCAGAAACGGCTGCGCGGATTAGGGTACATCGAGTAGCTTGACTGTTCTCTCCAATCCGCTGGCGATCGCCTCACATGCCGCGGCAATCGCGGCTTTCAATCTGTCCCTGCTGGCCAGTCCGCTGGCGATTGTGATTGTCGTGTCGCTGGTCGTGGGGCTGCTGATGGTGGTCCTGTTTGGCTACACGTCGGACCAGAAAGCGATTGGAATTGCGAAGGATCAACTGAAGGCTCATTTGCTGGCGGTGCGCCTGTATCGGGATCAGATTCCGGTGGTGATGGGCTCGTACGGAAAGATCCTGCGCGGTACGGGGCGTTATTTGAGACTCGCATTCAAGCCGCTGCTGTACGTCATCGTTCCGATTACTTTGCTTATCGTGCAGATTGATCGTTATCTGGGACAAACTCCAATTCCTGTAAACACACCGTTTCTGTTGACAGTCCACGCGAGATCGAGCGACGAGTTAG
>Ga0210407_10000968_pt1 | contig 28679 bp, 28 predicted proteins | sample IncBWC27MmetaG_FD_150860 | JGI IMG/M metagenome (GOLD analysis project Ga0210407, IMG submission 150860) | Forest soil microbial communities from Barre Woods Harvard Forest LTER site, Petersham, Massachusetts, United States - Inc-BW-C-27-M | ecosystem: Environmental > Terrestrial > Soil >...
CCATTTCGAAAGATCCAGGCGGAATGCGCGAGCCTTTCAGCCAATTCCACATCCAACAAAGTCCCGACGCGCCTCCGAACGAGGCAGCCGCCGCTGAGATCGCCACCAGAATCATTCCCACGGGGTTGAACAGTCCTGCTAAGCACGACAGAATGCCGTCCGTGAAATACGGCACCAACGAAAGCTTTCTCGCTCGCATCCATCGGTCCGGCCCCGCCCGAGGAAGAAACGGCCTCATCTCTAGCAGCGCGATCCACATGAATAGGCCGTACGAGCCAACGCCCAGCAATGTGAGGCCGATTCTCCAGAGCCATGCTGGCTGAAACCCCGCGATCACATCAGCCCAGTCACCGATATTCCCGACGCCGGAAAAAAGGAAGTATCCGCCCGCGCCGAAGAAATTCAGCGTCATCGACAGCCACAAAAAATATCGCAGATTCGTCGATCGAGTTACGCTTCGCGACGCGAACCAAAAGAACAGTCCGGCGACGAAGTTAGCAATCGTGCCGCCGGCCGCAACCAGTCGTCCATTGTTGTCGCAGTCAAAATGCACGGTGGAAAGTGCTAGCGGATGCCCCCCGCTCAGGAGGCATGCACCTCCATGCCCGGCGCCCTCATGCAGAACATCAGCAATCACCGTGGCAACAATTGCTATCGCAACGATCGTGGAAGTATCGGGGCTGCCGCCGCGCGTTGATTCGCTTGCCGGCGTGGGAGATTCATTTGTTCTAATTTCTGATGCGTTCACGAGCTAGGCGTGCCGCCGAGCGCGCTCATCTCCAGCGGCTCTTCCAACCCGACAAATTCGAGGCCCGTCACATACCGCCCTCCACCAATGGCGTCGCAATACGCCACGCGTGCCGCGGAAGTGAAATGACCTGCCGGAAGGGCTACCAAGATAGTATCGTCGATGTACCATTCGCTCGACGAAATCACGCGCGTGCCGCGGGGACTCACGTTCTCGGTCTCCGCTTTTTCAACTCCCAACTTCCCGTGTCTGCCGATCAGTAGCGCGGTCACCTTCATGTCCACACGACCTTCCACTCGCTGCACGGTATATTGCTCTTTCATCCACTCACCTCCGGGCCAGAGATGTTCAGACGTGAAATGCGGCGCGCAATTTCCCGGTCGTTTCAAACGTCTTTGGCCCCCATGGTAGCCGAGCGCAGTTTCGGCGGCTCGGAAACCGGCGTCGTTGCTGCGAAAGTGATACGGACCAACTGGGTGGCGGACGCCGTGGATCGTTCGAGGCAACGGATAGCTACGAATGCCGCAGTCAAAGAAGAAGTGGCGGAGAGGGTGGGATTCGAACCCACGGTTGAGTTTCCCCAACACTCGCTTTCGAGGCGAGCTCTTTCGACCGCTCAGACACCTCTCCGCCTCTTAGCTTAACAAACGCCCTGTAGGCTCACAACCCGGCCCCCGGGCATTGTTAGCTTCTTTCGCAATCCGCGTTTTCGGATGACTAAACTCCCCGTCAATCGAGCTCGAAGGCAAGGTATTCATATTTGCTCTCGCGCTCGATCTGCAGCACAACAGAACCACGGGGAGGGATTGTATCGAGGGCTGCGCGGAGGGCGTCGAGAGTTTCGATGTGCTTCGCGTTGACGGCGTGAATAACATCTCCGGCTTGGAGGCCCGTGTCGGCGCCAAGCGTGTTGGCGGCAATCGCGGCCACAACGACACCCGACGGGACGCGCAGACTGTCTTCCATTTCTTCAGCCAGTTTGTCGTTGATTTCGACGCCGAAAATTCCAAGTTTCGAGACTAGCGATTTCGTAGGATCCATTAGGTCCGCCATACGATCGACGTCGTCGCGTTCCTGCGTCACGGGAATTTCCAAAGTCAGCTTTTCGCTTCCGCGCAGGACTTCCGCTCTCACGACAGCGTCGCCGGGGCGTGTGGAAATGACCATCTCCGCGAGCGCCACGCTGCCGACCGGGCTACCGTCCAGGCTCAATAGCACATCCTGAATTTTCATTCCCGCTTTTTCCGACGGGCCCCCGGGCGTTACATCGGCAATGATCACCCCCCGCCGTTTTTGCAGATTCAGACCGGCAGCAAGATCCGGTGAGATTTCCTGGAGCGTAACGCCGATGATACTGTGATGAACGTGCCCCTTCTTACGAAGTTGGCCGTAGACGAAGCTCACCACGCTGCTCGGAATCGCGAAGCCAAGTCCTTGGCTCCCGCCGGATTCGCTGAGGATAAACGTGTTGATGCCGACGAGTTCGCCATCGGTATTTACCAACGCGCCGCCGCTATTGCCCGGATTGATCGGGGCGTCGGTCTGAATGAAAACGAAGGGATGAGAAGGATCGGCCTGCCGCGCGACAGCGCTGACAATACCGAGCGTCACGGAATTTTCGAGCCCTTCCGGATTCCCAAAGGCCAGCACGAGCTGCCCCTTTTGAAGCTTCCAGTAATCGGCGAAAACCATGGCGGGCAGTCCCTTCGCGTCAATCTTAAGGAGAGCGAGATCGTAAGCGGGCGCGACCCCCACAACTTTCGCTTCCATCGGCGGCAGGTGCTCGCCGAGCGTAGCGCGAACTTGAGATTCTTCGTGGGAAGCGGACGTTAAGATGACGCGAACGCGCTGCGCACCTTTCACCACGTGTGCGTTCGTGATGATATAACCGTCGGGATCGACGATGACGCCGGAGGCGAGACTTCGCTGGCGGCCAATCAATGCCGCTTCGTCCGAGTCTTTTTGATCTAAGGCGCGCAAGCCGGTGACGAGCACCTGTACCACCGACGGAGAAACGCGCGAGGTGAGATCATTAAGAGAACCACTCAACTGCTTGAGCAGGTCGGCGCGAGGATCGTCGTGCTTTGCCATGGTGGTCTGGGCTGGCAGGGAACCCGCGAACAGGAGCAGTAAGGCAACCAGAAGAGACGCGGCAATGTATGGCGGGGGCGTCAGGCAAGCGTGCGGGCGCGAGAGTGCCGCGGTAGGCGCTTGCGCGACCATCGAGCCTTCGCTAAGGTAGGCCACTGTTCCTGGGAGCCGCATACCCTCACATACTCCATAATCTAGCTAGCCACGTTCTCGGGGGAATTTCAAGGGTCGGTGTGAAGAAAATTCAGCATGCAAATCTCGCAATAGGAACGGTTTGGAGGAGTACATTCAGAATTCTCGGATCTGAGAAACGAACGCTCCTCGCGAGTTCACCGTGCTCGCTTAATCGCGGGGAGATGCTCGAAAGTACACAATGGGACACTTGGGGCTCAGGCTTGGTCTTTCAGCTTCAGCCTGCTCTTGTTTTCTTCGAGGAACGTGCGGAGGCGGTCCGCGACGTCGAGCAGCCGAATCCACTGCTCGTAGTAAAGAGTGACAGGAAAGCGGCCGAGGCCGTAGACGCTTACCCCGCCTTTTTCGCCGACGCGAAACTCGAGGCTTCCGCTGCGCTTTGAGCCCGACTGTTTTTCAAGTTCGGCGATGCGAGCCAGCAATTCTTCTTTGGTTGGTTCAGCCATGTGCGTTGCTCCCGTTTGGATTATTTTATTCAGCCAGTATACAAGGCTTTGCGACGCCGCGCGTCAGCGGCGGGCGGCGAAAAAATCCTTCAGCAGCGCCGCTGATTCTTCGGCGAGAACGCCCGAGGCGACTTCGACAGTGTGGTTGAGTTCCGGGTGTTCGAGCATCGTGAAGCAGGATTTTACAGCGCCGCCCTTAGCATCGTCCGCGCCGTAGACGAGTCGTTGGATGCGCGCCTGAATCATGGCGCCGGCGCACATCGCGCAAGGCTCAATCGTCACGTAGAGCGTCGCTCCAGCGAGGCGATAGTTTCCGATTCGAAGAGCGGCTTCGCGAAGCGCAATTATTTCGGCGTGGCCTGTGGGATCAATGTCGGTAATCGTACGGTTGCCCGAGCGCGAAACGATATGCCCCTGGATCGCGACAACGGCGCCCACCGGCACCTCGCCACGCGACGCGGCGTCGCGCCCTTCGCGGAGAGCCTCATGCATGAATTCAAGATCGGCTGGGGAGATTTTCATCGCAGTCTTGCCAGTAAGCGAGGATAGCACGGCTTACGGAAGCGGAAGGTCGAACCTATTCCGCGCGCAGGGCCTCGATTGGATCGACGCTAGCCGCGCGGCGCGACGGGATGTAGCTTGCCAGCATCGCGGCTGCGACTAGGCCGAGGGCCACGGCACCGTACGTCAGTGGGTCGACCGGGCTCACGTGGAAGAGCAACGAAGACAGCAGGCGCATGAGGGCGAAGGCCGCTATTAACCCACATAGGACGCCGATACCTGCCAGCGTCAATCCGTGGCGCACGAACATCTTCGTTAATTCTTTCTGCTGCGCGCCGAGGGCCATGCGGATGCCGATTTCGCGAGTGCGCTGCGAAACCGAGTAGGCGATTACGCCGTACAGACCAATCGTTCCGAGCAGCAGCGCCATACCTCCGGCCACCGCGAGCATTACCAGCGTGAACGACGTCCGCGCCATGGATTTCTTGTAGTAGTAGTCGAGCGTGCGAACTTCGGCGAGCGGAAGATTTGCGTCGACCGACCAAACCGCTTGCTGAACATCGTGCATCAGGGTTTGCGAACCGGCGCGCGGAGTGCGAATCGCGATGGAAAGTCCGCGAGCCACGAAGTTATTCGTGCCCTCGAAGTTCTTCATGAGGACGGGCCAGTACACTGTACTGGAAGGATCCTGATCGACGCCATCGTCGTAAACGTTCGATACAACGCCAACGATTTCGGTCCAGTCTTGAGGCGAGATGGCCCTGATTCGCTTGCCGATCGCGTTGACAGGGTCGTGCCAGTACTCGCGAGCCAAGTTTTCAGAGACTAGTGCGACGGGAGTTCGATTATAAACGTCCGTCCAACTGAAATCGCGTCCCGCAATCAACGGCGTGCCGAGCGTGGCTAAGAATCCCGGTGCCACAAACTTGAAGCGGCGCAGCGGAGGGAGCTGCCCTTCAGCGTAGGGGTGGTCCTGAGGAAATATCGGATCCGAGCTGCGATTTCCGTCCAGGGGAATGCTGGTCGAAAGAGCCACATGCGAAACGCCTGGAACGGCCTCAATCTTGTGTTGAATCGCTTCAAACATTCGCACCACTTGTTCGGAATCAGGGACTTCCGCTTCCGTAATGGACAGGCTGAACGTTTGCACTTCGGCTGGGCGAGTGAATCCCGGATGTACGTGCGTCAAAGCGCGAAACGTGCGAATCATCAAACCGGAGCAAATCAAAAGGACAAGCGCCAGCGCCACCTGAACGATCACCAGCGTGCTACGGGCTCGATGGCGTTCGCGACTCTGGCTGAGTGTACGTCCTCCTTCGCGTAGGCCGGTGGCAAGACTTGCGCCTGCAAATTTCAGGACGGGAACCGAGCCAAACAGCATGCTGGCGAGAAGCGATAGCACCAGGGTAAACAGCAAAACGGGAGCATGTATTCCGATTTCATTGATGCGGGGAAGACCATCAGGAGCCATCGCAATGAGAACACGCAACCCGCCGTAGGCCAAAGCCAGGCCGAGTGCGCTTCCCAACAGCCCAAGCACCGTGCTCTCAAGCAACAATTCAGCCGTGATCCGGCCGCGGCTGGCGCCTAACGCAGACCGAATGCCCAACTCCTGTCGGCGTCCTTCTACGCGGACCAGGAGTAAATTCGCGACATTCGCGCAGGCGATCAAAAGCACCAAACCGATCGCGCCCATTAGAACCCACAGGAGTTTGCTGACGTCGCCGATAACAAAATGTTTCAGAGGGCTGAGCTTTGGTCCCATGTGTACGTCTTCAAACATTTTGAGACTAACTCCTGGGAACGGAGGAAAACTGTGAAAGACGATGGGTAGCATGCGGGAGACGTCGGCGTTTAGGTCGGCGATAGTTGCTCCGGGCCTCAGTCTTGCCACAGCCTGGTAGCTGAAATTCCCAAGCACGACCTTGTCGCGGTCGATTTTCAAAGGTAAGAAGAGTGCGGGGTCCGCGCGATCGAGGAAGTGAAACGTCTTTGGCATCACACCGATGATTTGCTGCGATTTGCCGTCGACGGTAATCGACCTGCCGATTACGGAAGGATCGCCGCCGAACTTTCGTTGCCAGTAACCGTAGGTGATCATCACCACTTTGGGACCGCTCGGGGAATCATCGTCGCGATTGAACCCGCGTCCGATTGCCGGCGGCACACCCAGCAGCGGAAGCATTCCGTCCGTCACGTTCAGAGCTGGAACCTGCTCGGGTTCGGCCACGCCTGTGACGCTGACGGAGTCGCCCTGGTAGAGGCCGATATCCTGGATCGTGCGGCTCTGCTCGCGATAGATGAAATAGTTGGACGGAGATGCGCCGATATTCTTGATATTCAGCCCCGGAGCCGAATGCGAAACGTCAACCAGCTGTTCGGAATGAGGATAGGCCAGAGGCTCCAACACGACGCTTTCAATCACGCTGAAAATTGCGGTGTTCGCTCCAATTCCCACTGCCAGCGTGATAAGCGTTATCGCGGTGAACATCGGTGTCCGGCCAAGTCTGCGGAACACCTGCCTGAGTTGGTTGCCGAAGGATCCCATTAATTCGCCTCCCGGCGAGTTGTCTGCTTGACGTGCCCGAGCGTCGTCTGCGCTGCTCATATATGACTACGTCAAGCGAGTCGCGAATGTTCCTCCCTTACCTTCATATCTGCAGAAAAGATGTGGCGCGTGTGCCCTCGCCGCTTCGAAATTGGGACTGAAGCACGTCCGCTGTTCCGAAAACGCCCATTGCGGCGCCTTTTTCGGAGCCTTCTTGACAAGGATGGAAAGGGAAGTCAAACTACGATTCGATGAGAGAAGCCCTGCGCCGAATTTTCCTCGTGGATCTGCTCAAAGGGATGTGGGTCACCTTCCGGTACCAAGCTCCCAAGAACGTTACTACGGAGCAGTATCCGCAAGAGCGGCCCATGGTGGCGGAACGCTATCGCGGCGCTCCGCGGCTGAACATCAATCCCGAGACCGGCGAATCGCTGTGTATTTCCTGCAATTTGTGCGCGCTGGCTTGTCCTGAGAATCTGATCGTCGTCGGCTGGGTTCGCGACGACGCGACGCGCCGCAAGGTCTTGACAACTTTTACGTACGACACTTCGCGCTGCATGTTCTGCGGATTGTGCGAAGACGCCTGCCCCACCGATTGCCTTGAATTGACCCAGGATTTTGAGATGGCACACTACAGCCGCGAAGGCGCAATTTGGGATCGTCATCGCCTTGAAGTGGGACCCACTCCCGCGCATTACACTCGCTAGAAGATTCCACCTCGCAATTTATCTAGTCAGGTTGCCTTTCCGTTACGCGCGGCGCGTTATAAGATGTCGTCTTGAATTTTTCACTAGCAACATCCAAAGCGAAATATGGGGACTCTTAATGGAACTACGTAAAGACCCGATCACGCGCAGTTGGGTGGTGGTCGGGCATCCCTCGGAGGAAAAGATCGCAGCCGATCCGTGCCCGCTCTGCCCGGAGAACCGGATCGAAACGCGGGTCCTTCTTGATTTACCCGTGGAGGGACAGTGGCAAGTCCGCGCGTTTCCGCATTTTCGCCCGCTGTATCACATCGAAGGCGATCCGGGTCGCTCGGCGGAAGGAATTTACGACCGCATGGCGCCCAACGGCGCGCACGAAATTATCGTCGAAACGCGAGAACACGATCGCCCACTGGCGGTGATGACGGACGAAGAAATCGAGCGCGTCCTGGAAGCGTATGCCACGCGAATCTCTGACCTGAAACGCGACGCGCGATTCAAGTACGTAACCGTGTTCAAGAATCAGGGGCCATTGGCCGGCGAAGAATGGCCGCACTCGCATTCGCAGCTGACGGCGACGACCTTCGTGCCGCGGCGCATCTTGTACGAGTTGCGCTCAGCGCGCGAATGGTATCGCGCGCGGGAGCGGTGTGCGTTCTGCGACATTTTGCGACAGGAGGTGCGGCAGAAGAAGCGCATCGTGGATAGCGTGGGCGATTTTTATGCGTTTTGCCCCTACGCGTCACGCGTGCCATACGAAGTGTGGCTGATGCCCAAGACGCACAATCATCAATTCGAGGCGCGTTCGGCGGGAGAGAATCAGCGTCATCTGGCGAGTTTGCTGGGGAGGACACTGCGCCGCCTGCTAAAACTCTCGTCGAGCTATCACTTGGTGGTTCATACCGCGCCAAATACGCTGCAAACCAAAGGCGAGTTGAGCGACTACTGGCGGACGATTGCGGGTGACTATCACTGGCATATCGAGATTTTGCCGATCGTTGAGGTGCGCAGCAAGTCGTACAGCATTAAGGAAGTGTATTTCAACGGAACGCTGCCAGAGCAGGCGGCCGAAGATTTGCGTGGAATCAGTCCCGACCGATGAGATTGATCTTGCCAGTGGTGCACGGTCCGGCCGCTGGTCAGCGCGGAGGGATTTTCTTTCGCTTGCTGTTCCTGATTTTCGCTCTCGCAATTCTGTTCGTGCTGTACCTCGCGCGGAATCCGTTGCTCCGGCTCGCAGGGAATTTCTGGGTAGTTGATGATCCTCCGGCGCATGTTGATGCGATCGTAGTGCTGAGCGACGATGACTACTACGCCGAACGAGCAACGCGTGCGGCAGAGTTGTTCAAAGCGGGATGGGCGCCCAGGGTGATAGCGAGCGGACGAAACTTGCGGCCCTACGCGAGCATCGCGGAATTGATGCAGCACGATCTGAAAGACCGCGGCGTCCCGGAAAGCGCCGTCGTTCGATTCCCGAATCGAGCGGAAAACACGCGCGAAGAAGCCGCGGCGGTGAGCGAGTTCGTTGCGTCTCATGCCTGGAAGCGCATTTTGGTGGTCACGTCGAACTATCATACAAGGCGTGCGCGATATATCTACGAGCGTTCGCTACCCCCGGGGACGGCACTGCAGGTTTCTGCCGCGCATGATTCCGAATTCGATCCGAGCGGTTGGTGGCGGACGCGGCTCGGGGTGAAGCTCTTTTTTTACGAGACGGGCGGGCTCCTGGTGGCAATGTGGGAACTGCGTCATAACGGTATTCGCACCACCGAAGCAGGCCTGTTGCACTTGTCCGGCGCACTCGTGCCAAGTTGTATGCTCTGAATGGATTACCGGTTTACACGATAGTGTGTCTGTACTATAGTTCGGTCACGTACTAGGACGCCTTGCCGGCCCAGCACTGGAGTCCCGGCGAATCCGTGGGGAGGTTTTTTCGTGTGGAGTAAACCTGCAGAGGACAAGCCGTCTTCAGTGGCGTCGCAGACGCCCGCGCAATCCTTTTCGCCCGCACCAAGAATCGAACCAATTCAGCCGCCTTCAACGCCAGCTTTTTCCTCGGGGCCTGCCGTGGCGCGAGCAAATGCCGGCGAGTCACGGATCAGCTCTGGACTGAAGATTAATGGCGAAATTTCTGGAAACTCCGATCTGTATATCGATGCCGAAACGCAGGGCAAGATTCGGTTCGCCGACGCAAAAGTGACCGTGGGTCCCAATGGGCGCGTCAACGCCGACATCGAAGCTCGCGAGATTGATGTTCAGGGAACGCTCAGCGGCAATTTGAAAGCGAGCGAGCGCATCCACCTCGGCGCGTCCAGCCGGGTGCAGGGATCGTTGCAAACGCCGCGACTTGGAATTGACGACGGCGCGAAGCTGCGCGGAAAAGTGAATATGACGCGCGCGTCCGAAACGCGGAACGATTCCGCGACTTCCAAAACGCCTGGTATAGAGGATAAGGCAGTCCGTGCAACAGTTTCCATACCCGGTGCCGAGGAGTAAGGCGGAAAAATGAACTGGATTGCAAAAACGCGCCCCGCTCCCTCGGCGCCTTCATCAAGTGCATCATCCTCTTCCGTCCGATCCAAGCCTGGCCCCTCGGTAGCCGCCTCCACATCTCCCAATGTGCGGGTTTCGAATGGCCTAAAAGAATTTCTGTGGCTGATTAGCGACGTCAAGAATGCCCGCATTCTCGATCTGGGGCAGGTGTCGCAGGCCACGCTGAATTTCTTCATAGAAAAGGGCTACCGCATCTCCACCGAAGATTTGCTGCGCTCGTGGAAAGAATTTATGATGGGCGAAGAAGAGCGGCTCCGCTTGATGCCGGTCGGCGCCGATGGCGAGAGAGTTTCGCAGGCGACGCTCGCCGAGAAGTTTCTCGAGACGGCGTGCCAGTATCCCGAAGAGAATTTTATAGGCGTCCTCGCGTGGGATCTGTTCGATTATTTTGACGCCGAGCTGATGCCGCGCGTGATGAATCGTCTCTACAAACTAATTCGTCCCGGTGGAGCAGTGCTGGCTATCTTTCACAACCGTACGCCTGAGCGCTTTCACCGCTATCGCATTGTCGACAATCAGTCGATCGAGCTTCTCAACGCGCCGACGCTCGCCGTCCACGCGCGCACTTTCCAGAATCGCGAAGTGCTGGGCATGTTCGGACAATTCCGTTCCTCTAAGACTTTCGTTGGGCGCGACCAATTGCGCGAAGGTCTCTTCCTGAAGTAAGGGGCTTTGCGTTCATCCCTGGTTCCAGCGCGCTCCCGATTTCGCAAGAATTTCGCTTGCATCCAATTCCGAGGAGGCGTACAACGAACTTGTAGTCGCTAGCGCACGGAGGAAGGCATTATGACTCCACCGGGCCTAGAATTTTGACACCCGTTTACACACCGCTCTTGCGGTGCGCACCGTTGGCGGCGCTGTTCGGCGACGTCGCGGGCTACGGAAAAAAGCAAAAGCGGGGAGCTGCCAGGCTCCCCGCTTTTGCTTTTTCGGCCTGTATTAATGGGATATCCCGTCTGTACCAGAATAGCGCACGCGTCTACACCTGCGGACTAGGTGCGCATCCTTGGCTCTATACCCCCTTTACCTGATGTCGGCCTAGGCCTCCAATACGCTCTACTAAAGAGAGCGCATCGCACTGCCGCGAGAATCGCGCCAAGGAACGTAATGAGTGTGGGACACGCCGTTCGGCCCTGGCTTACCAGCATCCTCGAAAGACGCAAGTCTCTGCGCTCTGCTCGCACGAAAATCGCGACGTCGTTCAATGGATTGAGAACGCGCACCAGGCGCGCATGGTGGCATTCCAAGGATGGCTGGCGGCGGCTCACTGCGGGCCTCGAAATGGAGGAACTCTGGGCGCAATTCAAGTCGGAAGCCGGAGAAAGCTCGCGGCTGTATAAGCAGGACGTCAGCTCGCGTCCCAATGCACAGGAGCATACTTGGAAGCGGCCATTCAAGATTTTCAGCGCGCTATTTTGGAGCGTCCTGAAAAAGCTGTCGCCCCCGCGTCGGTTGTTCTTGCTTCTTACAATGGTCCTCGCAGTTCTGGCCATCGTGAACTTTCATTTCTTGTTCATTACGCAGGAAATTGAATTCGTCGCGGCGTTCGCCGGCCTGTTGATACTTCTTGTCCTCGTCCTCGGCGACCACATTTCGATGAAGCGCGACATCGAAATCGCCCGCGAAATCCAGCGCTGGCTGGTGCCGCGTCGAGCGCCCGAGGTGGCGGGGATTGACATTGCCTTCGCTACGCGTCCCGCCAAGACGATCGGCGGGGACTACTACGACGCATTTCGCCGGTCCACGGATGGTCCCCTGCTGCTCGCCGTCGCCGATGTTTCCGGCAAGAGCGTTCCTGCCGCCATGCTGATGGCTACATTTCAGGCCAGCTTGCGAGCGCTCGCGAGCGCCAGCGGTTCGCTTTCTGAGTTGGTATCAGGTCTGAATCGGCAGGTCTGTGCCAACAGCCAAACGGGCCGCTTCACGACTGCCTTTCTCGCCGAATTGAACCCCGCAACCGGGGACCTCAGTTATCTTTGCGCCGGTCACAATCCTCCCATTCTCAAACGCGAGAATGGAACCCTCGAGCGGCTCGCATCGGACAACATTCCTCTTGGCATCGAACTCAAGGAAAGCTACAAGACCGGGTTCACCCGCCTGGAGCCTCACGATCTATTGGTCATCTACACCGATGGCGTGACGGAAGCCAGAAATGAGGATAAAACCGGGTTCGGAGAGGCTCGCCTCGTATCCAGTATTCAGGCCGCAGGCGCGGAAAGATCTTCGCTGACGCTTTCCAACATCATGCAAAACCTCGATGAATTTGTAGGTGCCGCCCCTCAGCACGACGACATCACTTGCATGGTCGTCCGCCGGAACTAACTACTTTGGTTTGTAAGGGCTCTCGCTCAGTTCACTCCATGCGCCGTAGGAGATCAACGCGAGTCCCCCGGTGAGGATCAGTGCGAACACGAGTTTTTTGCGTTTCTTGGCGCGATGGAAGTCTTGGGGATAGTTGTCCTGCACAGGCGTGGGGCTCGGATCCTGCTCGATCGTGATGCGATACGACTTGCCTTCAGCGATTGTGTGCAGCTCACCGTCGTTGTCGAGAATCAGATTCCCTTTGTAGGCGGAGACCGTCATTTCGCCGGGGCTGACAATCGTCGCTTGCCAAGTAGCGAGTCGCCCGTCGCTGGCACGGAGGACGCCTGCTGGAGTTTCGATCTCGAGCTGTCCGGACGCCGGCGAGATCAGCGTCGCGCTTCCGCGTCTCAAGATTACGTGCGCGAAACTGGCGTTCGACCCGAGGGCCGCTACGCTCGACGGCGAGAGGTAGACCTGCCCCGACCCGATGCTCAGGCGCAGCGCACCCCCGGTATCTGTCTCGAACGAGTCGCCCGGGTAGACCGTCGCGCCTCTCGAAACTTCGGCGGTGCCCAAGCGCGCGTGCTCCGCCTGAATCACCACTCCGAGATGCTTTTCGCCCGCCCCCATGAGGGGAAAAGTGGCCAGACTGCTGGCCAGTATGGTTGCAATGCACGACCGAACGAATGGGTTCATGGCTCTCTTAAATTTGAGCCTCGCGATAGCGCGGGTCAACGACGATGCGGGAAATCGTTGTCAGGGCGGCAACACCACCACTCTATGAATAGGAATTGTTGGCAAAGTCTACGGATTCAATAAACAGGATATCGGTCATGAACTTGCAGGGAAGAAAGTGACGGTCACCGGTACCTTGGATCCAAAGACAGACACAATCCGGGTGACAAGTATAGAACTTCTGTCCGACTCGAATTAAGCTTTCATTCTTCCTTCGCGCCTGCGGCTATCGCGATCCGTTCACACTTTTCTTAATCGGCATTGGATTCCATCGCAGCCATCTTCCGGCTCATGCTGATGAAAACAGCGGTGGACCTTGGAAGGCTTCGATCTTTCCGGTAAATCAATCCCAACTCTCGTGAAAGCTCCACTCCATCAATCGCGATCAGCTTCACTTTGCCGGAGCGGACTTCATCGCGGGCAAAGCTTTCGCTGATTAGCGACACCCCCAGTCCCGCGGCGACGAAGCGCTTGATCATGCTCACGCTCGGCAATTCCATGGTCACTCGAAGCTGCGATCTGTAAGGCTTAAAATGCTGTTCGAGCAATTTTCGAGTAGATCCAGTCTTTGGAACGATAAGCGGCTGTTGCGCGATTTCGCTCGTGCTTACCGACTTATGTTTCGCGAGCGGGCTTTTGGGGCTCACCATCAACATCACACGATCCCGAAAGATCGGGTGCACTCTGAGCCTCGGCGACTTGACCGGCAAGGTCACAATTCCCACGTCGATTCCACCATCTTCGACCTTCTCGACCACTTTTTGGCTGAAGTTACGGTAGATGCTGATCTGAACCGCGGGGTAGAGCCGGTGATATTCAGCAAAGATTTCCGGCAGAACGTATAAACAAGTGGCTTCGTTCGCGCCGATCGCTAGCGTGCCGCGCGGCGTGCTGGCGTGATCGGCCACAGCCCGTAGGGATTCGTTCCGCATTACGAGCAGTCGTTGCGCATATTCAAAAAGCGTTTCGCCCGCCGGGGTGACCTGCACTGCTTTCGCGGACCGATTCAGCAGCTTCTCTCCATACTCCAGTTCCAGCTGGCGAATTTGCGCACTTACGGCGGGCTGGGAGCGGTACAGCTTCTGCCCCGCGCGCGAGAAGCTGCCGAGCTTGACGACTTCCAGAAATGTAGTGAGCTGATCGAAGTCCATGATTGGCGCGGGATTATAGCAAAGCAAAGTTGCAATACCTCGGTTAATGACGTGCTGCACGCTGGGCGCCGCTGGCCTTGCCCGTTCTTGACAGAAAATATACAACTCGCATACAGTGTCTCCAGTGGTTGAATGCGGGCCGTTGTCGAAAACGAGCAATAGGAATATGAACTTTACGTTTGCCAGATTCGCCTTTACGTTCCGCTTCCCGTATCGGGGGAAGCGGCCGGGCGACCCGCGCGCGACGTAAACAAAGTTTAAGCACTGCAAAGCGCAAGAGTTTAGCCATCGGCCGCAAGCCCCAAGAGGGTTTGCGGCTTTTTTGTTTTCATCCACTTGCCTGGAAAGGAGGCCAAATGAAACGATTAAATCAATGTCGCGCGCGAATCGACTCGATCGACGCGGAAATCTTGCGCCTGCTCAGCCGTCGCGCGCGGATCGCCATCCAAGTGGGCCAGCTCAAGCGAAGTTCGGGCCTTCCGTACTATTCTCCGGAACGCGAACGCGATATTCTCACACGGTTAATGCAGATGAACCCCTGACCATTGGAGGATCGGGGGATCGAACGCATGTTTCGGCTGGTCATTCGCGAATCGATGAAAGTCGAGAAAAAAGCTGCATCCGCAGCCTGACGCGACTGAAGGAGTAATCCGATGACAATTTCGAATTCACTTGCACGAGTGGCCTTTCAAGGCGAGCACGGCGCCTTCAGCGAAGAGGCGGCCACGAAACTCTTGGGAGATGGCTTGACGCTTGTCCCGCGTCCTACGTTCGAAACGCTGTATTCTTCCATCAACGAGGGCGCCGCTGACTACATTCTCGCGCCGATTGAGAACAGCTTGTCGGGATCGATTCACCGCTCCTTCGACCTTCTCCTTGAAAGCGGGTTGTGCATCAATGCCGAAGTTGTGCTGGCAGTCAGTCACTGTTTGATCGGGCTTCCCGGCGCTTCGTTCGAGGGAATTCGCCAGGTTGAATCTCACCCGGTAGCTCTCGCCCAATGTGAGCGTTTTTTCAGCAGCCATCCCTGGATAACTCGCTTCGCCAAGGACGACACTGCAGGGAGCGTTCGTGACATCGTCCGGGAAGGCGACCCATCGCGCGCTGCGATCGCCGGACGGCGTGCCGCCTTGGTGTACGGTGGGAAAATTCTGCTCGAGCATCTGGAAGACAATCGCGAAAACCACACTCGCTTCCTTCTCCTCTCATCCTCCGCGGAAGTCTGGCCGCATGCGGACAAACTCTCCCTCGTGATCCTCCTCGCGCACCGGCCTGGCAGCCTTCACGACGCGCTTGGAGTTTTCGCGTGGCGTGACATTAACCTGCTCAAGATTGAAAGTCGCCCCATTCCCGGAAGTCCCTGGCAATACCGCTTTTATCTCGATCTTCAGGCATCCATGCAGGATCCTCGCACCGTCGGCGCGTTGGCTGAACTCAACAATTTCGTTGATGAAATGAAGGTGCTTGGCTGCTACGCCCAAGCGCGATTCGAGGCCGCGAAAGCCTCTGCCACGCGTGTCTCGTCGACCGGATAATCAGATCCGTTTCCCCCTGCGGCTCATGGCGCGAGTCCAATCGATTTGCGGTAGTATCCAATTTGAAGAGAATCACGGAGGCATCGCATGTCCCTGAACCATTACGTTACGCTAGGCCGCTCCGGCCTGCGCGTCAGTCCGTTATGTCTGGGCACGATGACGTTCGGCACCGAATGGGGATTCGGCGTTGACGAAAACGCGTCGCGCGCGCTCTTCGATCGCTACATCGAGGCCGGCGGCAACTTCCTCGACACAGCCGATGGCTACACCGCCGGCAAAAGCGAACAGCTCGTCGGGAAATTCGTCGCCGAGCGCAAATTGCGCGACAGCGTCGCGATCGCCACAAAATTTACGTTTAACACCATTCCTGGAAATCCCAATTCCGGCGGTAACGGACGCAAAAACATTTACCGCGCGCTGGAAGGGTCTCTCCGCCGTCTGCAGACCGACTACATAGATCTCTATTGGCTGCACGCGTGGGACACGGTTACGCCAGTCGAAGAAGTAGTCTCGACGTTCAACGATCTCGTGCGCGAGGGAAAAATCCGCCACTTCGGCTTCTCCAACACACCCGCTTGGTACATCGCCCGCGCGCAAACTCTCGCGGAGAAAGAGGCCAAGGAGCGCCTGATCGCCCTCCAGCCCGAATACTCTCTGGTCGAACGCAACATCGAACGCGAACACATACCTGTCGCCCAAGAGCTCGGCATCGGCATTTGTCCCTGGAGCCCGCTTGCGAGCGGCTTCCTCAGCGGCAAGTACAAGCGAGAGGGAAGCACGGGCCGTGGCGACGGACGTCTCGAAACGATGAAGAGCTCCCCCAACCCCGTGTTCCACAAGTTCAGCGACAGTAACTGGCGCGTTCTCGATGTTCTGCTGGATGTCTCAAAGCAGCTGGGCAAACCCCCAGCACAGGTGGCCTTGAATTGGGTTGTGACCCAGCCAGGCATCACCTCCACAATTCTCGGCGTTACAAAAGTCGCGCAACTGGAGGACAACCTCGGCGCCATCGAATTCACAATTCCCGCGGAACTTCGCAAGCGGCTCAACGAATCCGGGGCGCCCGAAATGATTCACCCCTACGTGTTCTTCGGCCCGCCGATTCAGCCGATGATTACAGGTGGTGTAGAAATCGATCCGTGGAGTCCATCACGCGTGTACCGGGGTACGCGTTCCACACCTGCCGCGCCGAAGGCGGCCGCTGCCGAAAAGTAATTGACGAGGGTTTGGGGTCGCGTATTCCTGGGAGCATCTGAAACCAGGTCAGGGTGTGGCGTTCGCGCCGTCAAAATCCATCGTGCCCTGGCCGTCTTCGCTCGGATACGTAATCTTTGTGCCGCGAACTCGAGCGAACGAAGTGAGCTTGTGTGCCTGCAATTTCGTTTCGCTCATAATGTGCTTGGCGGCGAAGCCCCTAACCGTCAGCGCGTCGGCGACCATCGACCGGTGGCATCGCCATGGAACCGCCTCCGCACACATGAGCGCACTGGGCTTTTCCTCGCCGAGACGAATCGCGCGATCGAGACCCGCTTCGAACTCTGGCGTCTGCATGTAATCTGCAAAGCCGCGAAAGCTCGCATTGTGCCAGGCCAGATTCTTCGAATCAACCTTCGCGTGCCGCAGTCCGCCGAGCTTCTTGAGTTGAACGTACCCGATTCGCGCCGCGCGCAACGCCGGGCCCAGTGTGTCGCCATTGAATTGCGGATTGTGCCGCGAGCGGGGAATCGTTCGTATATCGATCACGCGCTCGATGCCATGGAGGCGAAGCAACTTGATGAATTCGGCAAGTAGGCGAGTGGAATGGCCGATTGTGAAGATCACCGGTTTGCCCTTTTTCCGCGGTCCCATGGCTGTTCAGCCTCGCAGCAATAGTCTAACGCCTTCGTCTGCGCTGTTGAGTTGTGCCTATCAAGATTTGTGATAGAGTCGCGGAACCCAAAAGTGGATATCCGAGCCGCCGTGCTTAAAATCGGCTTGCTCGGCGCGTCGAGAATCATTCTTCATCGGAGGAACCATGGCTGGCGTTAATACCGTGTTCTGGGACAATGGTGGCGTCATCCTGACCAACGGATGGGACCGCGCCGGCCGCCGTGCCGTTGTGGATAAATTCAAACTCGATTGGGAGGACTTCGCCGATCGCCATGAGCTGATGCTCAACGCCTTCGAAACCGGCCTTGCCACTCTGGATGAGTATCTGCAGCGGGTTATTTTTTACCGCCATCGCGATTTCACCGCCGACGAAGTCAAGGCGTTCATCTTCAATCTTTCGCAGCCTTTGCCCGAATCCTTCGAATACTTTAAGCGGCTGGCTGCCACGAAGCGTTACGCGATGCTTGCCCTCAATAACGAATCACGTGAAATCAACGAACACCGGATTAAGACCTTTGAGCTCCGCAAGTATTTCGAAGTATTTTTGTGTTCCTGCTATCTAGGTGTTCGCAAGCCCGACGAAAAAATCTACCGCATGGCTTTGAGCCTCACGCAGTGTCCCCCTGAGGAATGCGTGTTCGTCGACGACCGCGGCCTCAACCTTGAAATTCCCAAAGAATTGGGCATGCACACGATCCAATTCAAGAACCCGGCGCAAATGCGCGAGGATCTGGCCCGCTACGGCGTCACGGCCGACTGAAAATCTCAAGGAGCTTAAATACTCCATGAAGCTCGATACTCGCGTACTCCCGGATCTGGAAGCTCTCAGCCGCGCCGTTCTGGACGAAACACTGCGGATCATCCAGGACGCAGTAAAGCTGCGCGGCCGCTTCGCAATTGCGCTCGCCGGAGGCCACACGCCCGCTAAAATGTATGCAATGTGGGCGGAAAAGTACGCGGCGCAAACGCCCTGGGATCGCGTTCACCTTTTCTGGGGTGACGAACGCTACGTCCCCCACGACGATCTACTCAGCAATTTCCGCATGACGCGCGAAACGCTCATCTCGCGCGTCCCGATTCCCCCTGCCAACGTTCACGGCGTCCCCACAAATATCGTGCCGCCTGAAAAAGCCGCCGAGGCATATGAAGCGGAGTTAAAGAAATTTTTCGGCTCCGCTCCACCGGAATTCGACGTCCAGCTCCTTGGGCTTGGTGTCGAGGGTCACACCGCTTCTTTGTTTCCCGGCTCGCCAGCCTTGGAAGAAAAGCAACGGTGGGTCGTGCCGGTTGTTGCTCCGGCGGAGCCTCCGCAGCGCCTCACGTTCACACCAGTGGTTCTCAATCGCGGCCGCCACACATTTTTCCTCGTTGCCGGCGCCAACAAGCGCGAAATCATGGCGGCGCTTCGCAACGAATCGGACTCCAAGCCCAGTGAGTACCCTGCGGGAAGAATCCGTCCCTCCGGTCGCGCGGTGTGGTTCCTCGATCAAGCAGCGGCGGATTAGAAATTTCTTACGCCGCCTGAATCGTTTTCACTCCGTGGACGTCAAACAAGCTACCGCCGAAACCGTGATTGACGGCGGGGCCGGCCCGTTGTAAAGTAAGTGCTTACTTACAATGACTCTCAAACCCATTCGCGTCTCCTCCAGCGATCGCCGCGACCAGATCATCGAGGTGGCCGTCCGTCTATTTTCGAAGAAAGGCTTTCGCGGTACCACCACGCGTGAAATCGCGGACTTGGCAGAAGTCAACGAGGCAATCCTCTTCCGCCATTTCCCGCATAAAGAAGATTTGTATTGGGCCGTTGTCGAATCGAAATGCCACTCCAGTTTCTCCCACAAGCAGTTTCGCCACATGCTCGACGCGGCCACGCCGCGCGAAGCGCTCACCGCTATTGCGGAAGAAATCCTGCGGCGGAATATCGACGATCCCAGCCTCACGCGCCTTTACTTTTACACCGCGCTCGAGAACCACGAATTGTCCCACCGCCTCTTCCGCACCCATGCGCTTAGCTTCTACGAAGCTCTCGAGGACTACATCCGAGCTCGTATCCGTCGAGGGGAATTTCGCCGTGTGAATCCGCGGCTCGCAGCGCGCAGTTTTATCGGCATGATCGCGCAGCATTATCAGGTGCAGGAATTATTCGGCGGCAAACGTCTCGACAAGTTCGATCCGCACAAAGTTAGCGAGTCGCTCGCCGATATTTGGCTCGGCGGACTGACCGCGCCGAACGGAAGCCACGCTAGAAAGAAAAACGGACGGAATCACTAATGACCAGCTCTCGAAACTACATTCCAATCCTGCTCACTTCGCTAGCCCTTGCGCTGTTTAGTGGCGCTTGCACTACCCAAACGGCGCAGACGGCCCCGAGCCTCGCCGCCCCTGTCACGGTCGCGAAAGCCGTCCAGAAAACCGTCCCGATCCAACTCACCGCCATCGGCGCGGGCAATGCTTACTCGACCGTGTCCATCGAATCGCAGGTCAACGCCAAGCTTCTAGAAGTTCATTTCACGCAGGGCCAGTTCGTCAAAAAGGGTGATTTGCTCTTCACGCTCGACGCGCGGCCTTTCCAGGCCTCCCTTGCGCAGGCCCAGGGCACTCTGGACCGCGACAAAGCGCAACTCGAGCTCGACAAAGTTCAGGCCACTCGCTACTCGAAATTATTCGCAGCCGGCGTCACGCCAAAAGAACAGTTTGACCAGGTGCAGGCGACCTCCGACGCGCAAGCACAGGCGGTCCGTTCAGACGAAGCCGCCGTCGAATCCGCCCGTCTGCAATTGCAGTACTGCAAAATCACTTCGCCGCTTGACGGTGTCACCGGCGCTTTGCAGGTCTATCCGGGAAATCTCGTGAAGCAAAATGACCTACCCGTTCTGGTCGTCATCAATCAGGTCAGCCCGATCTTCGTGGACTTCTCCATCCCCGAGCAATACCTCGGCGTCGTCAAGAAATACATGGCGGGTGGCCGTCTGCAAGTGGAAGCTACGCCATATGGAGACACGAAGCCCGAAGTGGGCTTTCTAAGCTTCATCAACAACGCCGTGGACGCCAATACCGGCACTATCAAACTCAAGGCTAATTTCGCAAATAGCGATCATCGCCTATGGCCCGGCCAGTTTTCCACCACGTCGCTCCGCCTCGCGGAAGAAGAAAACGCCATCGTTGTACCCTCGCAGGCCGTACAGCAAGGCCAACAAGGAGATTTTGTTTACGTCGTCACCTCCGAAATGACTGCCGAGACGCGCCCAGTCAAGATCGCTCGCACCATCGGAGGCGAATCAGTTGTCGCGCAGGGAGTGAAAGCTGGAGAGACCGTAGTCACCGACGGCCAACTCCGCCTGCTTCCGGGCATAAAAGTGCAGATCAAGAATAGCGGTGCAGGGAATTAGAGAAACCATCGATGAGTATTGCCGAACTTTTCATCCGCCGCCCCGTCATGACGGCACTCGTCATGATCGCGATCCTTCTTTTCGGCATACTCGGTTACCGCGCTCTCGCGGTCAGCGATTTGCCGAACGTCGACTATCCGACGATTCAGGTTTCAGCGAGCTTGCCCGGCGCAAGTCCCGACACGATGGCATCCGCCGTCGCTACTCCTCTCGAAAAGCAATTCTCCACCATCGCCGGCATTGACTCGATGACTTCCTCCAGTTCGCTCGGCGGAACCGCGATCGCCTTGCAATTTTCGCTTAGCCGCAACATTGACGGCGCTGCGCAGGACGTTCAAGCAGCCATCGCCCGCGCCGCTCCGCAACTTCCGCCGAACATGCCGTCGCCGCCGACCTATAGCAAGGTCAACCCGGCCGACCAGCCCATCCTGTATATCGCGATGGGCTCGAAAACTTTGCCGCTCTATACCGTCGACCGGTACGCTGAGTCGCTAATGGGTCAGCGCATCTCGATGGTGAACGGCGTCGCGCAAGTTCAGGTCTATGGCTCGCAGAAATATGCGGTTCGCATTCAACTCGACCCATCGGCGCTTGCTACGCGCCAGATTGGCATCGATGAAGTAAACACGGCCGTCCAAAACGCCAACGTCAATCTTCCCACCGGCACCCTATACGGCGAACACAAGTCATTTACTCTCCAAGCCAACGGCCAGCTTACGCACGCCTCGCTCTATCGTCCTCTCGTGGTGGCCTATCGCAACGGTTCGCCGGTTCGACTCGAGGAACTAGGTAGCATTTCCGACAGCGTGCAGAACGACAAAATTTCGAACTTCTGGAACGACACTCCTTCGGTCGTTTTGGCCGTCCAGCGCCAGCCTGGTACAAACACGGTCGAAGTTGTAGATGCCGTGAAGGCTCTCTTTCCGCAATTCCGCGACATCATTCCCCCGTCCGTCGAGATGCGAATTCTCTTCGACCGTTCCGTTTCCATCCGCCAGTCCGTCGGAGACGTTAAATTCACCCTATACCTGGCCGTGCTCTTGGTCGTCCTGGTCATCTTTCTTTTCTTGCGTAATCTTTCCGCTACCCTAATCCCCAGCATCGCGCTTCCGATGTCGATCATCGGTACCTTCGCCGTGATGTATCTACTGAACTACACGGTCGACAACCTTTCGCTCCTTGCGCTCACCCTCTCCGTCGGCTTCGTCGTCGACGATGCCATCGTGATGCTCGAAAACATCGTCCGTCACATGGAGATGGGCGAAGGCGTAATGGAAGCGGCGCTCAGCGGTTCACGGGAAATCGGTTTCACGATCCTCTCCATGACTCTTTCGCTTGCCGCCGTCTTTATTCCCGTGCTTTTCATGGGCGGAATCATGGGCCGGTTGCTTCATGAATTCGCCGTCGTCATCATGATGTCGATTCTCGTTTCTGGTTTCGTATCTTTGACGCTCACACCGATGCTGTGCAGCCGTTTCATCCGCGCGCAGCACGAACAAAAGCATGGTCGCGTTTATATGTCGCTCGAAAGGTTCTTTGACCGCGTTCTGCATCTCTACGACGTCTCACTCCAGTGGTCGCTGCGCCACCGGCTCACCGTCATGGTCGTTTCCGGCGGGATCCTCGTGATCACCGCATGGCAATTCGTCGCCATCCCGAAAGGCTTCCTTCCCGCTGAGGACAACTCGCAGATTTTTGCCTTCACGGAAGCAGTGCAGGGGATTTCCTTCGAAGCCATGAAGCAGCATCAGGTGGAAGTCGATCGCATCGCCATGGACGATCCCAATCGCCTCGACTTTTTCTCGGCGCTCGGCTTTTCCGCCAGCAACTCGGGCATCCTTTTCATGCACATCCAGGAGCCGAAAAACCGCCCAAAAGTTCCTAGCCCGATGATGGTATCGCTTGAACAAAAGTATGGAAGCGTGCCTGTTCTCGGCGGTGTAATCAGGGGAATCTCGCCGCTTTTTTGGCACCATCCGAAAATCGACGAAGTGATCGACGAACTGCGCCCAAAATTCGCGACGCTTCCCGGCATCAACGTATATATGCAGAATCTTCCGCCCATCCAGGTGGGCACGCAATTCACGAAGAGTCAGTACCAGTTCACGATTCAAAGCCCAGACAACGCCGAGCTATATCGCGCAGCCACCGCGTTCACCGAAAGTATGAGCAAACTCCCCGGCCTCCGCGACGTCACCAGCGATTTGCAAATCAAGAATCCGCAGGTCAATGTGAACATTGACCGCGACAAAGCTTCCGCGCTAGGCGTCACCGCTCAGCAAATCGAGGACGCGCTTTACACCGCCTATGGCCAGCGTCAGATTTCCACCATCTATGCGCCCAACGACGAATACTGGGTCGTAATGGAGCTGGGCGACAAATATCAGCGCGATGCCGCTGCGCTCTCCATGCTCTATATTCATTCGAGCAGCGGCGCGCTCGTACCACTAGGGTCCGTGGCAACTCTCACCACGAATCTCGGTCCGCTAACGGTCAACCATCTTGGCCAATTTCCATCCGTCACAATCTCCTTCAACTTGATGCCCGGCACGGCCATTGGCGACGCCGTCAGCGAAGTGAATAAACTAGCTCGCAACGAACTTCCCGCAACAGTCACCACGCAGTTCCAGGGCACAGCCCAGGCGTTCGAAGCTTCGTTGACCGGGCTCGGCATCCTTCTCCTGATGGCGATTCTCGTGATCTACATTGTCCTCGGCATCCTGTACGAAAGCTTCATTCACCCCATCACCATTCTCTCGGGTCTGCCTTCCGCGGCATTCGGCGCGCTCCTCACACTACAGTTGACGGGCTACAGCCTTGATCTTTACGGATTCGTCGGCGTAATCATGCTGATCGGCATCGTAAAAAAGAACGCCATCATGATGGTCGACTTCGCAATCGCTCGCGAACGCGAAGGCAACAAGACAGCCGAGGAGGCCATCTACGAAGGTTCTCTCATCCGTTTTCGACCCATCATGATGACGACTATGGCCGCCCTAATGGGCACTCTTCCCATCGCTTTCGGTTCGGGCGCTGGTGCCGATTCGCGCCGCCCCCTCGGCCTCGCAGTCGTTGGCGGACTCCTTTTCTCTCAGCTAGTCACTCTGTATCTCACGCCTGTTTTCTACACCTACATGGACCGTTTCCAGTCTTGGACTGCGCACCGTTTTGGAAAAGCCCCCGAAAGTGGGAAGCCCTCTCTTGCAGGCGGCCCGGCTTCCGCCGATTAGATATTGATTTCTGCGTTCCTTGGTTATTCCGGAACCCACGCAGCTGTCCTTGTGTGTCCTCGCGTACAGGTTTCGCCTGTCATCACGTACCATTGACCGCTCGTTTTCTTCCCCCTAGCATGGACTTTCGACGTCAGACGTGCTGAGCACTACGGCATGAGGGACTCCTTTTCCCCCGTGTTTCCATCTAGCGCCGCGGGGAGTTAACAGAATGTCGCTTTCGGAAGGTCTGCCCAGAGACATAAAAACGCGAAGCAAACGACGCGGTCCGCGCATGAACTCGCGCGTCCCTGTAACGATTGAATGGAATGGCCGGGCTGGCCCACTGTATTTTGAAGCCGGATTCACGCGCGTCGTCAACTGTTACGGCTGCCTGCTCGTGAGCCCGAAGGAAATCGACGTGCGACAGCACTTGCGCGTCACCAATTTAGCAACGAAACGCGCAGCCGACGGCGTGGTCGTCTGGAAGGGAATGCAACGCGACGATGGTTGGGATTTGGGAATCGAGCTCGTCGCCGCTGCACTCGATTTCTGGGGTGTCGATCTTTAAAAGCCAAATGGGGGCAGTCTGTGAAAATTGAAAGTCTGAAAGTTCCCGCGCCGAAATCAAACACACAGTATGCAAGGCCGCTCGCAGGCATAGCCAAACCGTTCGCAGCAGTCAAAGCTCCAGCATCTTCCGCGCGCGCCACGGCTTTACCAAAAGCAAACGGGCGAGGGGTTCGTGAAAGCGTCGCCGGCGAGGAGCGCCGCCGCAGTCAGCGTGTGCTGTTGCGCGTGCGCGCTAACATTCACGTCGCGCTTCACGGGAAGCCCATTTCCTTCGAAGCCACCACCCTAAGCGTCAACGATCGCGGAGCTCTCATGTGTCTCAAGCACACCATTCCCGTTGACGCGCGCGTCGTCCTCGAACACTCAGGCACCAAGGAAACCATTGCTTGCCGGGTTGCGCGCGCCGCTCGCGAAATGCCCGAGGGTTATCACATCCCGCTTGAGTTCGATTCCCCTGCGCCTAATTTTTGGCGGATAGCTTTTCCGCCTGCAGACTGGCGCCCACTCGAGGACAACTAGCCGGTCGCCTGCGCCGCCCGAACTGTTGTTCAGGAGATCCAGGTCGGCGGATTCGGGGCGACCACGATCTTACCGGCGTTCTGATCGCACGCGAAATAAGTTCCGGACGAAGTCAATTTCAGGCTGATCAACGCGTCTTTCGTCCGCTCCCGGCCTTTCACCACGCCAATCCACACGCTGGTCTTGTCCGCGCGTTTCTTGAAGATGTCAAATGTCGATTCCATCGTCGTCTCCTTTTTGCCGGATTCGCGCCGACTAAGCGGAATTCGAAGCGGCTCGCGTTCTCGTATGCTGTAACAACGTCAACACCTGAACCAGCACATCCAACTGATTGGGGTTTCGCGCCTCGCAGATCAAATCCTGCAAATACGCCTCCAGCATCACCCGGTCATGCTCGCCCATCGGAGATTTCATCGCCCACCTGCCTTTGGTTTCGCAACCGCCTGATTTTTGCCCGCGCGACAACACGCTGTTCTCAGCCAATTCAAAGAGCCCAGCACTTGCAATGCGATTTGGTTTTGAATTGAGGCCGAGCGGTTTCAGGAGCAGGAGAGCGCTACGTTCGCTGCACACAGTAGAGATGGAGAACGTCATTAGACTGACATGTTGCACCGTGAAACGAGCGAGGTGCAAAGTTGTATCCGGGGACCGCATTGCTCCGCGCCGCGATCGTGGCAGCGCCGGACTGTTGTCCGTCTTCCACGGCTGAGGCTTCCGATTGAGACACGATCACCGTGTAGTCGTTAGACGTGTCATCCGTCAGTTGGACGAACTCGGGAATTTCGATCGCCGCAAGGCCGCAGAATAGCAATCCGACGAGAACGGCGAGGCTTAAGTGACTGCGCATTTTCTGGCCCAGTGCCACGGAGCAACAAGTTCTCACACGCCCCGCGCCTTGTCAATCGGGGAACACTGCAGCCAAAAGTTCTTCGCTGACCGGTTCACGCTTTCGCGGCGATTAGCATTTTCTGCACGCAAGTATGCCCGATTGGGCACAGAAACGAATGTCTTCCGTGCCCTTTGCCGGGTCCCGTATACCCTAGAGGTCGGGCAGTTTCTTCCACTTCGAGTTCATGTTGGAAATTACAGATTCGGGTTCCCCATTTCCTATGGATGCCAACAGACAAGCCATTCCAGTTCTGGTCGTCGACGACTCTCCTGTCGCTCGTAAGCTTGTCGAACACGCTCTGCCGGCGGATGAGTACACGATTCTGTCCGCCAGCACGGGCCAGGAAGCTATCGAGCTATTTGCCCGGCATCAGCCCAGCTTGGTCATAACAGACTGGTTGATGCCCGACCTCAGCGGTGTCGAGTTGTGCCAGCGCATTCGCTCCGATTTTCAGGACCGCTTCACCTACATCATCATCCTCACTGGCGTATCCGAAAAATCGGAGGTCGTAAAGGGCCTTCAGGCGGGCGCGGATGAGTACCTCACGAAACCCTTCCACCCCGATGAACTCCTCGCGCGCGCTCGAGTGGGGCGCCGCATTATCGCCCTTCACCGCGAGATCGAGGCCAAGAATCGCCTCCTTGAACAGCTCGCTCTCACCGACGAACTCACCCAACTCCCCAATCGCCGCGCCGTCGTACAGTGGGCCACGCGCCAGCTCAGCGGCGCCCTACGCCACGACTTCCCCTTCTGGGTTGTCATGGCCGACATCGATCAATTCAAACTGGTAAACGACTCCGCCGGCCACCAAGCCGGCGATATTGTCCTCAAAAAGTTCTCAGAAATACTGCGGGCGAACACTCGACAAAGTGACATCTGTGGCCGCATCGGCGGTGACGAATTCGTCATGATCATATCCCACGCAGTGCGCGACGGTATCGAAGTGATGATCCAACGCGTTCGCGAACAATTCGAAGCTCAACACTTTCCATTCAATAATGGCCGCGTTATCACCGCGAGTTTCGGCATCGCTGGCTTTGCGCACGGCCGCGTCCAGCAGATTGAACACCTCATGGTTCAGGCCGACGCCGCTCTATACGCGGCCAAGCGCCTCGGTCGCAATCGCGTCGAACTCGCGCCCGCCGCGCCGTCATTAAGGTAATCCTTCTCGAGACGCCCGCGCGCCACCCACTCGATCCAGTTCAGCATATCCGCTTCAAATCCTACTTTGGCCGACCGCGAGCCTGCCTGCGCTACCGTAATGTTCTTCCGCGTCTACAGTGTTTACCTCATCGCGCCTCACCCTCGCGCAGCGTATGGTCGCCGTGTTGTCCGGCCCTCCGTTTTCCCTTCGCGCAAGCGATGGCCAACCTTACGAGGTGACGACGCAAATGCAAAACTTCAAGTTCCGCCTCTCGCTCCGCTCCGTTGGAGTGTTGAGCTGGGTCCTTTTCTCAGCATGCCTTTTCACGATTCTCGCGGCATCCCCCACCGCCTCGGCTCAAATTGTGCTTTCGGTCGCAATCGCTCCGCCCGAGCTGCCCGTCTACGAGCAACCGATAATCCCCGCTGAAGGCTACATCTGGACTCCTGGTTACTGGAGTTACAGCGATGACGGCGGCTATTTCTGGGTGCCTGGCACCTGGGTGGAACCGCCCGAAGTCGGAGTGCTTTGGACTCCTGGTTACTGGGGCTGGGGCGACGGCCACTACCTTTGGAATGAAGGTTACTGGGGTCCGCACGTCGGCTTCTACGGCGGCGTCGACTACGGCTTCGGCTACGTTGGAGACGGCTACGCCGGCGGCTACTGGACTGGCGATCACTTCTTCTATAACCGCAACGTGAACAACATTAACGTCTCCATTATCCACAACGTGTACGAAAGGCCGGTTGAAGAAAGAGGCGGCGCGCGAGTCAGTTTCAACGGCGGCACTGGCGGCATCAGTGCTCGCCCAACTGCCGAACAAGAAACCTTCGCGCACGAACGCCACATTCCGCCCGTGGCCGTTCAGCAACAACACGTAACTACAGCCCGCTCCGACCGCAGCCAGTTTGCCTCTGTCAATCACGGCCGTCCGGCCGTAGCCGCAACCGCAAAGCCCGCCGAATTCAAGGGTTCTGGCGTAGTCGCGGCGAAAGCGGCAGGCTCGACGTCAGCATCCAATCGCGGGTCCGCCAAGAGCACCGCAGCCACGCGCTCGTCCGGTGCCTCGAATGCTTCGCGCACTAACGCCAGTAGCACGAAATCGACAGCCAAATCTCGGACGGAAACCAAACCGGCAGCGACACGCGAAGCCAAGCCGGCCGAATCGAAGCCCGCAGCCAAGTCTGCAGCCAAGCCTCGGACGGAATCAAAACCTGCTGCGACGCGCGAAGCCAAGCCAGCCGAATCGAAGCCCGCAGCTAAGTCTGCAGCCAAGCCTCGGACGGAAACGAAACCGGCAGCGACGCATGAAGCCAAGCCGGCCGAATCGAAGCCCGCTGCCAAACCTCGAACGGAAAGCAAGCCTCCGGCAGCGTCAAAGCCAACGCCCGCGCGCGAGTCGAAGCCCGCGGCTCAACCTCGTACGGAAAGCAAGCCTCCGGCAGCGTCAAAGCCAGCGCCCGCGCGCGAATCGAAGCCCGCGGCTCAACCTCGTACGGAAAGCAAGCCTCCGGCTGCGTCAAAGCCAGCGCCTACGCACGAATCCAAACCGCCCGCCCAGCACGCGGCGCCGCCACCC
>Ga0210407_10000969_pt1 | contig 28649 bp, 29 predicted proteins | sample IncBWC27MmetaG_FD_150860 | JGI IMG/M metagenome (GOLD analysis project Ga0210407, IMG submission 150860) | Forest soil microbial communities from Barre Woods Harvard Forest LTER site, Petersham, Massachusetts, United States - Inc-BW-C-27-M | ecosystem: Environmental > Terrestrial > Soil >...
GGCGCCCGCGCTGATTTAGCCTGGAGCACCCTCTATACGAGGCGACGATGCACATTAACGATCAAAATGCCGTCGCGGATTATCTGGTGCTCGGCATATGGGAGACGATTACATTGCTCGGACAGGCTCGCGAGAGCTGTGACGCGCCCGATCTGTCCGAGCTGCTGAGGAAGGCCGAGACGATCTTGATCTCCGTCGTATCGGAAGTGCCCGCATTGACCCGGGCGACGAGCCGGGGCGTTCGTGATCACGGAGGTGAGTTGCTCGGGGAACGGGTTGTCCGGGTTGAAGCGGGGCAAGCACCCTTCGACCATGGGCACCGCCTTCGCAGGCCGCGAAACGCTTAGCCCGTTGGGGGCCGCACCTCGGGATGGTCGGCTTAGCGGTTTCCCACGATCTTGCAGGTCAAAGGGGCATAAGAGAACTCACGTGCGGCACCGTTGAAAACCGCATTGTATACTTGAGTGCTCCCGCATGCCAATTTCCAGTTTTGGAACTGATACGTTTTATTGATTCCCAATATTACGCTCGATGTCACGACCGGGAATGTTATCTTTTTATTATCCAAGTCGACCTTTGGGTCCCGGACCAACGCAATCGGATTGTCTTCCTGATACAAGCTTCGAGGATCGCGGGGCTTGGCGTTAACCGACGCGACCTTGGTCTTTGCCTCGTTCAGGTTGCTTTGTGCGTCGGCCAACGTTTTCGTCAGTTTTTCAATTTCGTTAGTTGCCCCGTTCAATTTGCTGCGATACTCGGTAATCAGCGCCTCTCGTGCAGCGATCTTGTTTTCGAGAACAGCAAGATGCTCGCCTTCGGCCCACTGGAACGCGAGATACGAGAAGCCAATGGTAATGCTCATCAACAGCAGGAAAGCTTCCGGCGCTGCCTTGATGCCCACGAAATTCGACCGTACGCGGTTGAGCACCCGAGATCCTCATGGTCCTTGGATGGTCCCTGCGAGAATACCAGGGGACGGAACAGGAACCATGGGGCGCCCCGATGCGCGCGTTTCCCATAAACGAATAGACCGGAGTCGGCCGTCGCAGAAGAGAACCATGCCCGAATCGGCTAACCCGCCCGTTTCCGCCCCTTTGGCGCGACGGCAGCCGCGGGCTCGGCCGCGGCCGGTTCCTTCTTCTTGCGGCCACCCGCGACCGGCAGCAGGAGCGGGGCCTGGCGGCGGTCGGGAACAGCCTTCGGACGCGCGGGCTTGCTCGGGGCCGCCTGCTTCGGCGCCGCTTCCCCATCTTGCGCGAGGCTGCGCTTCAGCGCCTCCATCAGATTGATGACCTTGGGCGGCTCGGCAACCTCACGCGGTGCCCGCTCCAGCCCCTTGGTCTTGGCTTCGACCAGCTCGTGCAGCGCATCCTGATAGCGGTCGCGGAACGTCTCCGGATCGAAGGCACCCGTACGGCGCTCGATGATCGTCTCGGCGATCGCCACCATGTCGGCGTCGGCCTCGCCATCCGGCTTGGCGCCAAATTCGGCCGGGCGGACCTCATCGGCGGACCGCACGGTCGACATCACCAGGCCGCCGTCGCGCAGACCGACAGCACCGGCTACCCACTATGCATGGGCGGAGACAGGGCCGCCGGCGACACCCCGGACGGACCGCGTTATCCTATGCTGGGTCCACCCTCTCCCGCACATTGCGGGAGAGGGTGCCAATCCCTGGATTGCACTCCGGGGGAGGCGGGTGAGGGTGTCGCGGGCTGGTCGTCCTCGTCCCGGATGGCGCGTGGGCCTTTCACCCGGGCGAAAACCGGTGCAAGTGTCGCCGGGTGTCGGCGAGTTGGTCTTGCGCGCCGCGGGCCGCCGCGAAGCACCTCCACACTGACGGATTGTAGAGGATTCCGACGATCCGCTGGGCTGAACCGCCAAGCCCTTGGCTCGCCCCGAGAACGAACGCCCCGGCGCCGAACCTGGGGGAGCCGGGCCGCGCGCAACAGTGATCCGCCCGCCAACGCTCCGCTCCTGCCGTTGGCCGCTGCGCCACGACAAGCGAGATTCGCGATGCCGCAAATTTGTCACGGATGGTTGTCGCGGCATCGGCAGATTTTGGACAAATTAATCTTTATTAACGGAGCAGGGATTTTTAAGGCTTATAGCGATGATGCCCGATTTGCCTCGGTCGTTGACCGAGTTCGAGCAACGCTTTGGCGATGAGGACACCTGTGCCGAGTACCTCGCGGCGGCACGCTGGCCGGACGGCTTCGCCTGCCCCGGGTGCGGGGGTACTAAAGCTTGGCGGCTCGAAAGCAAGCCCCGGACCTATGAATGCGCCGGTTGTGGCCGCCAGACCTCGGTCACCGCGGGGATTGGCGGCTCGAAAGCAAGCCCCGGACCTATGAATGCGCCGGTTGTGGCCGCCAGACCTCGGTCACCGCGGGGACTATTCTGCATCACTCAAAGCTGCCGCTCACCACTTGGTTCTGGGCCGCCTATGTGATGGCCACGCAACCCAACGGCATTTCTGCCCTACAACTTCAGCGCGAACTTTCCCTCGGATCCTACAAGACAGCCTGGTTGCTTTGCGCGAAGCTACGCCACGCCATGGTCGCGCCCGGGCGGAGCCCGCTCTCCGGCTTGGTCGAGGTCGACAAGACCGAGATTACCTGCCGCAGCAAAAACGACCCCATGAGCAGCGGCGGAATCAGCCGACATGGCAAGATGCTGGTCGTCGGTGCCGTCGAGGTTCAGGATCTCCGGCCCGGCCGCATTCGCCTGACTACTGTGCCCGACGACTCCGCGGCGAGCCTGCACGCCTTCCTCGCCGCCAATCTAGCGCCGGTCACCACCGCCCAGGCTAGCGGAGAGGCGGGGTATTGCGGTGCCCCCGGCATCAACCACGATCCCCATGTCATCGGCGCGCTCGATCCCCAGAAAGTGGGTCCCCGGGTGCATCGCATCTTCTCCGACCTCAACGTCTGGGCCTTGAGCGTCTATCACGGCCTACGCCCCAAGCATCTCCAGTCCTATCTCGACGAGTTCGCCTTCCGGTTCAACCGCCGCCGTAACCGGGACGCGGCGTTCCTCTCCCTCCTCGGCCTCGCGGCCGCACACCCGCCCATGACTTACGACGTGTTCGTCTCAACCGGAGCAAAGACCTAAGCCTCGGGGCTTCCGGCGGCGATGGTGAACGACGAAATCCTCTAAGCTTTACAATACATGTCATTACCCCGTTCGAGGAAACCGCCGGCGTAGCTGTACCCGGGGCTGCCCGCAAAACTCGGCTGCGACGATCGCCTTGATCCGAAATTATACCGTTAGCGCGATCTCGGTAGCGCGTGGCCGACGAGGCTCGCGATGCCGCGTTCATGTTTTCTCCCATCGTCGCCGCGGACCTGCCGCCCTGACTGGATTTTTCCCGTAATTAAAGGTATAAGTGCTCGTCGGACCGGTTTACGCAGAGAAACGTGCACGGCGCAGCTCGAATACCCGCTGCGGCGTGGGAGTCCCTCGCTGATAACCTGAAGTAACGGAATAAGTTGGCGCCGCGTTTCTTTGCGCTCCAAGGCCGCGCCGCGGGTTTCACGACGCCGCAATAGCACCACGATACGATAAGTGGTTGATATGCCCTTAAAATTTTAACGTGGCACGTCTTTTGCTGTTCTGATGAGGCAGCAGAGACATCAGAGGAGGATGCCGAAATGAGAAAGTTGTGTGGGCTGATATCAGCATTCGCGGCAGTTGGGGTGGTTCTGTCTACCCCCGCGCCTGCCGCTCAGATTGGTGTCCCTATTACCGAGACTAGCGTCGGTGGTGGGCCGGAGACGCTTACGGTGGGGTTCGCGGGAGCAATTATTGGCGGCACCACCGACAATTGGACGATCACCCTGCCCGGAATTACTCTATCAAGTACCAACCCAAGCAACGTATGGGTGGAGGGAGCCGGGGACCCGGGGGTCAATATTCTCAGTATTGCAGGCACCGTTCTAACCCTGGTGTCGGAGACCACTTCGCCGCCGCTTACCCCTCTCAACACTTGTGGCACAGGCGCTGCGCTTGCGTTGGGGGTGAGTTGTGCCATAGGTTTCAACGCTACCGACACGTTTTTTGCTAGTGTTAACGAGGTGAAAACGGCGGCCGTGCCCGAGCCGGCCAGCCTTGCTCTCCTTGGCAGTGCCCTGCTGCTGGGGTTCGGCGTGCTCCGGCGTCGACGCAACCGCGTGTAAAGAAATCCGTCACCTCTTCAGCGGCGCCCTTCGGGCGCCGCTGTCGATTCCAGGGGTGCGCTGGGGCTTCGCCGCAAAGCAGATCGACGCGCTCCTCTGTCGGTTTTCTTTACACCGAGTCCGCGCTGCGAGAGATCATAGCAGATGGATTCCGGCTCGCCCGTGCCTATCGCTGGTCTGGTGCCCGCCCTTCCCCACGGAATTAATTCGTGGGCTGAAGGCCGCCGCAAACCAGGAGGCGTGCTCACAACCGGCATTACAGCCTCATTTGTCACAAAAATGCGTCGCTAGCCAGTTCTCGCGACGCACAAAGTCGCGAGGAGGCAAAAGCAAATCTAAAACGGGAGAGCGCTGTCGGATGGTAGAGCGATCGATCGCGGCACCCAGCGCGGACGTTTTTTGAGCGGCGCCTGAACCCGCAGACGGGTTGAGCGTTTGTGTTTTCAGGTCGCGAAGTAGCGTCTCAGTCACCATGGCAAACCAGGAAATTGCTCTCGCTGTGAGCGCGGGCTCGTTGGGCATGGTTATTGGTTTTCTTGCCGGTTATGCGGCACGCGCCTACATGTCGTACCTTCGCCATCGATCGAGGCAGGGTCGCGGAGGGTACTGGAGAGACTGAGGCGATGGACCGCCAGAGGCGGACGATGCGGGTATCCGGCCCCTGGAGGTGACGTCCCGTGGACGGCCTTCCGACCTGGGTCCGGTGGATCATCGTAGGTGCCGTCGGGTCTGTCCCATTCGCCTTGAGGAGCCTCCCCGGGCTGCCCCGAGCCCACCCCATTGCTTCCTATCGGGGGGCGTCGATTGGTTTGGGATCGGTGCCCAAATTGGCACCGGACGGCTTCGGACAGAGCTAGATCGAGCGGGACGTTTTGACGGAAGTCGGCGGTCGCCGGAGTGAACCTAGCCCGAATCGGCAAGGCCCCTTTTCCGCGGTCGCAGCCTGGTCGGACTTCCGCCATCTTGCCAAAGCGAAGGGGCCGCCCTATATAGCACTGCCCATTCAGCAATTATCAATTTCGGAATTGTTAATATGGCCCGATCAGCTCCCGTTTTCCCAAGCGTCCCTCAAATCGTCAAGATTCCCCTGCCAACCCGTCCAAGCCGCGTCTGCGTACATCGATAAGTATTTGATCCAAAGGGTATAATGACACCGTTTTCGCCCACGGGCGCGATTTTCTCCCTGAGCTGTCCCGCGCGGCAGGGAGGTTTCCGGTGTCGCTCCCTCCCTGCTCAGGATCGCACAGTGCAAGCCCGGCGGAGATCAGCTCGCCCTCTTCCGACCCCTCGGCGCCGGTACCGCCACCGGCTCGGCCGCGGCCGGTTCCTTCTTCTTGCGGCCACCGGCCACCGGCAACAGGAGCGGAGCCTGGCGGCGGTCGGGAACAGCCTTCGGGCGCGCGGGCTTGCTCGGGGTCGCCTGCTTCGGCGCCGCTTCCCCATCTTGCGCGAGGCTGCGCTTGAGCGCTTCCATCAGATTGATGACCTTGGGCGGCTCGGCAACCTCACGCGGTGCCCGCTCCAGCCCCTTGGTCTTGGCTTCGACCAGCTCGTGCAGCGCATCCTGATAGCGGTCGCGGAACGTCTCCGGATCGAAGGCACCCGTACGGCGCTCGATGATCGTCTCGGCGATCGCCACCATGTCGGCGTCGGCCTCGCCATCCGGCTTGGCGCCGAATTCGGCCGGGCGGACCTCATCGGCGGACCGCACGGTGGACATCACCAGGCCGCCGTCGCGCGGTTCGACGAGCACCAGCCGCTCCCGGCTCGACAGCGTGACATGCCCGAGCCCGACCTTGTTCGTCTTGGCCATCGCCTCTCCGATGACCCGGAAAGTCTCGGCCGCGAGCTCGCCGTCCGGATGGACCCAATAGGGCGTGTCGAGATAAATCGGATCGACCGCGTCACGATCGACAAAGCGGTCGAGGTCGATGATCTTTGACGACTCGATCTGCAGGTCTTTCAGCTCGTCATCGTCGATCGTCACGTAACGCCCGCGCTCGTATTCGTAGCCCTTGACGATTTGATCGCGGTCGACGACCTCGCCGGTCTTGGAGTCGACGAGCTGCTGCGCCACACGGTTGCCGGTCTCGCCGTTTAGCTGATTGAACCGGACGCGCTTTGCCTCCGTCGTCGCCGGGACCAGATAGACCGGGCAGGTCACCAGCGACAGGCGCAGGAACCCGTTCCAGCTAGCTCGCGGCATCTCGACCTCCTGTTCCGCGGTAAGACCGGGGAGAGTTTAACGAACCCATACCGCAGATCGTTCCCCGCCGCTACGGCGGTGATCAACCCCCCATCCGCCGCCGCACCGCAGCACTGATCGACTGGCGAAGCTTTCCGATCTCGGCCCACGGATCCGTGTCGAGCGCGGCGAGGCGTTGCGGCACGGTGACGACCGTGAAGCCCCCCGGGCGCACGCTCTTCTCGACCTCTTCCCAAAACAGCGGCGTCGACACCGGAGCGCCCGGCCGCGCCCGCGGCGAGTAGGCACCGATCGCGGTGGCACCACGGCTGTTGCGCAGATAGTCGATGTAAATGCGGCCGCGGCGCGCCCGCTTGCTCTGGTTGGCGGTAAACGCCTCGGGCGATTGCGCGACGATCTGATCGGCGACCCATTTTGTGAAATTCTTGGCCCCGTCCCAGCCGAGCTTGGGCTGGAGCGGGACCACCACATGTAAGCCTTTGCCGCCGGTCGTCTTGGCAAAGCTCTGCAGGCCTATTGCCGCCAGTGCTTCGCGGATCCCGAGCGCCGCCTCGGTCACCCGCTCCCACGGCAGGCCCTCGTCCGGGTCGAGATCGAAGGTGACCCGATCCGGGGTTTCGAGCTTGTCCGCCGTAGAACCCCAGGGGTGGATCTCGAGCACGTCCATCTGCACCAGCCCGACGAGGCCTGCCAGATCCCCGACAACCGGATGGGATTCGGTCTTGCCTTCATCGGCGATGTCGACATGGCCGATTGCGGCGGGCGCGCCTTTGCCGAGATGCTTCTGGTAGAAGCCAGGCTTGCCTTGGCCACCCGGGCTGCGCACCAGCGTCAGCGGTCGACCGGCGAGCTGCGGCAGTGCCCAGTCGCGTACTGACGCATAATAGCGCGCCAGATCGAGCTTGGTGATCCCATCCTCGGGATAGAGGACGCGATCGGGGTGGGTAAGCCGCACCCCCTCGAAGATCAGGCTGCCGTCTCGGGCACGCTCGGACGGTTCAGGAGCGAGGGGCGTCTCGCGCGGGCGCTTGGTCGCGGGTGTCATGGCGGGTAGGGTGGTTCCGGCTGACCGATCATAGACTACCTCGCGCGGGTCCTTGTCCTCGCGCAACCTCGCGCGGGTCCTTGTCCTCGCGCAACCCCTGGAAGGAGGCGTGGCGCAGGATCGAGTCGGCAGTCCAGCCGGCAAATTCGACCTCGGCGACCAGCGCCGGTCGCACCCAATGAACGCCTTTGCGCGGAGCATCCTTGGGCAAAACGACCGGAGGAGCGCTCGCCCCCAGAGTATCGAGCCTTTGGCGCAGATCGGCGAGCCGCGCTGCGCTGAAGCCGGTGCCGACGCGTCCGGCGTAGCGCAATGTTCCCGATGGATCGTAATAGCCGGCGAGCAGAGCGCCAAACCCCTCTCGGCGGCCTTCGGGATCGGTGAAACCGACAACGACAAATTCGTCGCGATTGCGGCATTTGATCTTGAGCCACGTGCTGCCGCGGCCCGGGCGGTAGGGTGCGTCGCGGCGCTTCGAGACGATGCCTTCCAGGTCGAGGCTGCTCGCCTGGCGAAGAACGGCTGGGCCTTGGCCGGCTTGGTGATCGCTGTAGCGCAAAATCCCTTCCGAGTGCGGCGGAATGATTTCGCTCAACGCCGCTTTGCGGTCTTCGAGCGCGGCGCCGGTCAGATCCCAGCCATCGTTATAGAGCAGATCGAAGGCAAAGAAGTTCAACGCACCGGTCTTGCCGCTGGAAATCGCATCCTGCAGGCCGGAAAAACTCGTCGTCCCATCGGACGCCAGGCAGACGATCTCGCCATCGATCAGCGCCGTCTCGCCGGGCAGCCGAGCGAAGGCCTGCGCCAGCTCAGGGAATTTGGCGGTCCAGTCGAGGCCGCTGCGGGTGATCAGCCGGACCGTGCCGCGCTCGATCCGGGCAAAGAGGCGATAGCCGTCGTACTTGATCTCGTGCAGCCATTCCCCGCCTTCCGGTGCCTTTTCTACCGAGGTTGCGAGCTGTGGCTTGAGATTACCAGGCATCGGCCCCCTTCGTGCGCCCGCGACGCTGCCCGGTGAACGCGTTTGAATCCTTTCGCCCTTTCGAGAATCCCAGACGCGGTCACGCTCGGCGGCGATGGCTTCGAGCGAGCGGCCGGTCTCGACGCTGAGCGGGTTGTTCGCAACGATGGCGTCGCCGCTGTGCGGTACGGCCTCGTCGTCGCGCTCCTTGACCAGAAGCCAGTTCTGGCGCCGTTCACGGGCGGCCTTGCCACCCATCCGCACCAATGCCCAGTTGCCGTGCAATTTCTCGCCGCGCAGCTCGAATTTGAGCATGCCCTTGGCATAGGCCGCTGCCGGATCGGGATCCTTCGGGACCCAAGTTCCGCGGTCCCACAGCAGCACCGTGCCGCCGCCATATTGGCCTTCGGGGATCACCCCCTCGAACCCGCCATAGCCGAGCGGATGGTCCTCGACCTGAACCGCGAGCCGCTTCTCGCCGGGGTCGAGGCTCGGGCCCTTCGGGACTGCCCAACTCTTCAGGACGCCGTCCAGCTCGAGGCGAAAATCATAGTGCAGCCGGCGTGCGGCGTGCTCCTGGATGACAAACGAGAGAGGTGCTGCGGCCTTCGTGCGCGAAGGCGACCTGCCCGCCGGTTCGGGCGTTTTCCGAAAATCGCGTTTGCGCCGGTACTCTTCGAGCGCCATGGCGCCGGCTATTCTGCCGCCACCGCGGTCTTCGGCTCCGGGTTGAGCTCACGCAGGCGCGGCAGGACCTCTTTGGCGAAGAGCGTGATGTTGGCGACCGTGTCGGCGTGGTCGAGGAACCCTCCTTGTCCGAACATCAGCAGGTTGCCGAAGCCGCCGACGCTGTCGTGGAGAGCCTTGATTTGATTGTAGACGTCGTCCGGCGACCCGGCAAAGCAGGTGCCGCTCTCGATCAATTGCTCGATCGACGCGGTGGTCTGGTCAACGGGATTCCCGTGGCGGTCCCTGACGAAGCCACCGCGTTTGCCACCCGCTTTGAGCATCGCGATGTTGGCAGCGAGCGAGTTGTAGCCCGGCGGATTGGTGAAGGGCTCGGCCACGATCGGCGACGTGCGGACATAGTCGGCGGCGAGGTTGGCTCGTCGCCGGCCCTCCTCGCGCGTCGTCCCGACGCCGACCACCGCGGCATAAGCGAAGCGGTCGGGGCCAGCGGTCCAGCCAAGTTCCTGCGCCCGCTGGCGATAGGCCGCAAACATCGGGCCAGCGGCGGACAAGGATAGCAAGGTGCCGACGACATGGCCCCGCTCGGCCGCCATTCGACCGGTTTCGACGCTGAGCCCGGTCATCCACACCGGGGGAGTGGGCTGCTGCAGCGGGCGTGGCCAGATGTTGACATTGCGGTAGTGGAAGAACTCGCCCTCCCAACTGAACGGGCCGTCGGTCGTCGACATGGCCTTCAAGATCAAATCGTGCGCCTCCCAATAGCGGCGCATCAAATTAGCCGGGTTGCTGTTTGCCGGCGCGATCTCGTAGGGCGCGCCCTTGACGAGGCCCATCTCCAGCCGTCCGCCGGACAATACGTCGAGCCACGCCATCTCCTCGGCGACCCGCACCGGGTCGGGCCGATTGGCGATCGGCGTGCCGAGCGACAACAGCCGCGAGTGCTTGGTCTCGCGAGCGATGATCGCCAATGCCATCGGCACTGAAATGGTCAGGCAAGTCGAGGTGCTGTGATGCTCGTTGACCATAATGTCGAGCCCGACCTCGTCGCACAGCGCGAACTCGTCGAGATAACGGTTCAGCAATTGGTGGCCGATCCGCGGATCGTAGTTGCTGCTGGGCAATACGACCCTCAGCGAACCGCGCTTCAGCCCTTCTTCCCAAGCCGGGTGGTAGGCCATTTCCGAGAAATACCAGACGCGCATAGCGTCCTCCTGCTATCGGTTGCCCTCGACAAAGGCGGCGAGCCGGTCGACAAAAGCCTCGGGTTGTTCCCAATGCGGGAAATGGCCGGCGCCGCTGATCAGTTCCAGCCGCGCTCCCGGGATCGCCTGACGCCAGCCTTCGCCGTAGGCGGGTGTCACGATGCGGTCCTCAGCCCCCCACACCAGCAAGGTCGGCCGGTCGATCCGATGCAGCCAGCGCTTGAGCCGCGGATTGTGCATGTAGGGTTTCCAGCCGTAGAGCGCGAATGCCTCGCGGCCGCGCACGATCGCCGCCAGCTCGCTGTCCGGCAATTTGGTGAACTCGATCTCGCCCCGGGCCGGATCGGCCCAGGCCATCTTCAGATACTCGGCGCGCGTAAGCGCATGCATGTCGGCGATGTCGCGCTCGTCACGGCCGCCGAACTTGACACCGAGCGGATCGACGAGGACGAGCTGAGTGAAACGTGCGGTCGAGCGCACCATCAACTCCGCCGCTACCCAGCCGCCAAAACAGGCGCCGACCAACGTCGCGTTCTCAAGCCCCAGCTGGTCCGCGAGGTCGAGGTAGAGATAGGCGAGATCATCGACCGAGCCGGCGCCGTCGATCAGCGGCGAGCTGCCCCAACCCGGATGCCAGGGCGTGATGACCCGGTATTTCCGAGACAGGAGATCGAGCCATGGCCGCTCCGGCGCTAGACCTTCGCCGGCATGCAGGAACAATAGCGGCCGGCCGCGGCCGCGCTCTATCAGCTCAAGGGAAGTACCGGCGAGTGACAGCGTCTGGATCGTCATTTCAGCATCATCGCAGAGACCTGCCGGGGTTTCCAGACGTGCTGAGACGCTGGCGATGCTGTAGGTTCGAGCTCCCGACGCATCAAACCTGACATGCTGCTTCGCATCCGCTCGATCACCTATCTCGCCGCGAGGATCAACGGCTATGAGTTCGTCGATCCGGATGGCCATGACCTGCCGCGCTTCGCGGCTGGCGCGCACATCTCGGTGCGGCTGTCCGAGGGACTGCTGCGCGATTTTTCGCTGTGGAACGACCCGGCCGAAAGCGAGCGCTACTGCATCGCCGTGATGCGCGAGGGGCCCGGCTCCTCGCAACTGCACGACCGAGCTCGGGTGGGCGACCTCGTCGAGGGATCGACGCCGCGCAACAACTTCCCGCTCGCCGAAGAGGCCGAGCGCCATCTGATGATCGCCGGCGGTATCGGCATCACCCCGATCATGGCGATGATCGCAGAATTGCGCCGCCGGCGCTCCGAGTTCCGTCTGCATTATTGCACGCGCTCACCCGAGGAGACCGCCTTTCTCGACGATCTCGCGATGCTCGCCGCGCAAGGGCTTGTGCAGTTTCATCACGACGGCGGCGACCCCGCAAAAGGGCTGGACATCGCCGCGGCATTGCGCGAATGCCGGCCGGGCACTCATCTATATTATTGCGGTCCGGCCGGAATGATGGCGGCGGCCGCAGCAGCCTCGGCCCATTGGCCGCAGGGGACCGTTCACTGCGAGTATTTTGCGGGTCCGAACGCGGTCGCCCCGGTGATGCCCGAGTAATCCGGGGCCTTAGCTCGTTCAGACCTTGAGGATTTCGGCGTTCGGGGCCGCTTCCAGCTCGCAGGCGTTCACCGTCATCGCCAGCATGCTGTAATACCCGATGGCGCTGGTCAGCTGGATGAAGCCGTCATTGCCGAACCGCGTCTGCATCGCCTTGGCGCTGGCGTCGTCGATGCGATGTCTGCGCAGGAGCTGCCGGGTGAATTCGACGATAGCGGCGTCCTCCGGCGGAATGCCGCGCGAGTGGTTCTCGCGGATCGCGGTGATCGTCGCCTCCGGGACGCCGAGCCGGCGGGCGCCGCCTGTCTGCGCGCCCCAGACATAGACTGCCTCGAACTCGCGCGCGACGGTCATCGCGGCGAGCACGCGCACCCGCATGTCGAGCGAGCCCTCGAAGCGGACGTACGCGCCGAGATGCGCTAGGCGACCCGACAGCTCCGGACTGTGAAGGAACATTGTAAACGGCCCCTGGACCGCGCCGCGGCTCGCGACGATCGAATCGAACACCTTCTGATGCTCGGCAGCGACCTGATCCTTGCTGGTGATGGGCGGAAGTCTTGCCATGGTCGAGTCCTCCAGCGATGCGGCAGCCGTGCTTCTCTCGTCGGAACGGCTCGCAATTATGATCGGCTAATCTGTCGAAAAGCCGCCCCCAGGATAGGTCCGGCATTGAGCGAGGTGAAGCGCATTGTATCCCTCGGGCGGGCCGCTATCTCGAACCTTCCCTCGTCACCCTCATCGATCCCCTGCGTGTTTGGCGGGTGGAGCCGGCATCTTTTATCGGAGATTGCCTCGGCGCCCGAATGAGGCCGAGTACCGTCGGTCCACGCTAGGAAGCGGGCTCGCGGCTACCACGCGGGTGGCGGGTACCACATCGGTGGCGGATACCACGGCATCGGCCGGTACGGCCAGGAATACGGCCCTGGCGGCGGGTACCATGGGGGTGGCGGCGCATAGGTAGGCGCCGCTGCCACCGACGGTCCGTAAGCGGGCCGACTTCCGCCTGAGATGCGGTTGAGCTCCTGGCGGTTCAATTGATTGGCTACGCGATCGCTCGACCGCGAGGCGCGCCTGCTCGGAGCGCGTTGCACCGGGTGCGCTGGCGGCACAGCGGCACGGAGAGTATCCGGTGGAGCAGCCGCGACAGGAGCACCGGCGGGCGGTGCTGATGGGGGTGGTGCACCTTGCTGGACTTGCGCCCGGCCGGACGCCGCAACCACAAACAGTGCGGCAATAACCAGAACTGCCAAGACATGCTTCATGGGGCAACCTCGCGAAAGGGACGGTCGAGCCTGCAGCGCTCCATCGCGAAGGCTCGAGGCGCGTCCCGCAACATTTAGCAACTCCACGCGCCACCGATAGCCCGCGCCTTCAATCTATTCCAGTAGGTCCGCTTGCGACCACCGATATGGAAGGGTTCATGGAGATTTTTATTGATATTATCGCAATTATGTGCTACGAGATGCTTACCCGCCAACCAATTGGGGGCAGCATGAGATAGTGCACATTAGGTTTGCCGATCACTGGCAGTTGCCGCGTGGACCTGTTGCAGACCGGGCCGAGCACCGCAGGTTGGGTCTGCGCCTGAATCCCACCTGCATTATCAGGTTGGGAAGAAGTAGCTCTCGCGTAATGCGCGAAAACCGATTCCTCGCCAGATCCCACTCGCCAGGCCAAGCCGGAGCTTCAACCTATTGGCGAGATTTTGCTGCAGATTCGCCGCAGATGGCGTAATGCGAAATCGCGAATGTAAATCCATGGTTGCAGACGCCGGATATCAGATCAGTAAGTCTGCCGCATGATACCGGGGGCGTTCCGGGTTGCCAGGCGTCAAACCTGGTCTAGAATGGGGTTAAGAATCTGCGACTTTTTCCGGAGGGTTCGCCATGATTACCAAATTCGACAGTCTGTTCGCCGGGCACATCGACATGGAGAATGCGGGGTATGGCGGCACCGCGGTGAACGACCGCCGGTTTCCGAACGAACAACTCGCCACCGTCTTCGACAAGGCCGAAGGGATGGCGAAGCTGATGGATCGCCTCGGCTACAACGCCTTCTGGATGGCCGAGCACCATTTCCAGCACGAGGGCTATGAGTGCATTCCCAACGTGTTGATGGCGGCACTGCACCTCGCCCACCTGACGCGGAACATCAAGATCGGCTGCGGCTTCAACATCACCCCGATGTGGCACCCGCTGCGCCTCGTCGAAGATTATGCCACGGCCGACATCCTGACCGGCGGGCGGGTCATCTTCGGCGTCGGGCGAGGCTATCATACCCGCGAAGTCGAAACCTTCGGGTCGCCGCTGCTCGATCAGCCGGCCAACCGCGAGCTCTTCGAGGAGCAGGTCGACATCATCTTCAAGGCGTTCAACAACGAGTCGTTTTCGCATCGCGGCAAGCATTACACCTTGCCGCCGGAGGTCCCTTACCGCGGCTATGACCTCAAGGAATTAACCGTCGTCCCGCGGCCGGTGCGGCTTCCGGTCGAGTGCTGGCAGCCGGTTCAGGGGGGCACGGCGCGGGCGCTGGATTTCATGGCCAAGCACGGGATCAGGGGCCTGATCGGTGGCGGTTCGGCCGAAGGCGGTGCGATGCACCGGGTCGTCCTCGATTGGCAGGCGGCGCACGCCCGGATCGGCCAGCAACTGGAGCTGGGCGAACGGCTATGTTTTGGCTTCCACTTCTACCTCGCCAAGAACCGCGAGCAGGGCATCCGCGAAGCCGCCAAATACTACGAAGAGAACATGAAGATGTTTGGCGAGCTGCGGCTGGTGCGGGCGTTGAGCGACGAGCAGATCGAGATCATGCGCGACCCGAAGCGCGCTCCCCACGCCAAGCTGCCGCGGATCGAGGACGCGATCGCCAATGGCGGTGTCTTGTGCGGCTCACCCGAGCAGGTCGTCGAGCACCTGAAGAGCCTCGAGCGGCGCTATCCGGGTCTCGACCGAGTGTCGGTGAGCTTGTCCGTCGGCGTTCCCAAGTCGGTCTGCCTCGAACAGCTCGAATGGTTCGGGAAAGAGGTCATGCCCGAGTTCCAAAAGGCGAAGGTCGCCGAACCAGCCTTTGCGAACTGAGATGACCGCTCTCGGATTACCAAAGGCCGATCGTCCGAAGGAAGTCGGGCTGTCGGCGAAGCGTCTCGCGCGCCTCTCGGCGACGTTCAGTGAGGATGTGGAGCGCAACATGATTCCCGGGGCGGTGGTGCTGATCGCCCGCGGTGGCCGTGTTGCCTATGCCGAGGCCTTCGGCTGGCGCGATCCCGAGGCCAAGGCGCCGATGGAGCTCGACGCGATCTTCCGGATCGCCTCGATGACCAAGCCGCTGACCTCGGTCGCCGCGATGATCCTGGCGGAGGAGGGCAAACTGCAGATTGCCGCCCCGGTCGCCGAGTACCTCCCGGAATTCGCAAATCGTACGGTCGGCGCCGAGCGCGTGCCGGCCAAGCGGGTGATGACGGTGCAGGATCTGCTGCGCCACACTTCCGGCCTGACCTATGCGGCATTCGGCGACTCGCCCGTGCAGATGATTTGGCGCGACGCCCAGCCGATGACCGAGAACCAGACCAGTGCGGAGATGGTGGCCAAGCTCGCCTCTTTACCGCTGATGTTCGAGCCGGGGACGACGTGGGAATACAGCATGTCGACCGACGTCCTCGGCCGAGTGGTCGAGGTCGTGTCCGGTCAGAATCTGGCGGATTTTATTGATGCGCGGATCTGCCGGCCGCTCGACCTCCGCGATACCGGGTTCGCCGCGACGGGTGAGCGGGCGGCGCGTGTCGCCGAGCCGCAGGTCGATCCGGTGACGGGGGTGCGACCGCCGATGCGCGACGTCCTTCACCCGGGGCCGTGGGCATCGGGCGGCGGCGGCGCGGTGTCCACGGCAGCCGACTATGTCAGGTTCTGTCAGATGCTGCTGAACGGCGGCGAGCTCGATCGGACCCGGATTTTAGCGCCGAATACCGTGGCGCTGATGGCCTCCGATCATCTGCCGCCCGATTGTGCTTACGGCGATACTGCTCGCTCGCGGTTCGGGGCGCTCGCACCCGTGCCGGAGATGGGCTACGGCTTCGGCCTCGGCTTTGCCGTGCGCACCGCCGCCGGCCGATGCCCGCTGCCGGGCTCGATCGGCGAATATTTCTGGGGCGGCGTCCTCGGCACCTCGTTCTGGATCGACCCGGTCGAAGAGCTCGTCGTCGTCGCGATGATGACGGCCCCCGAGCGGCGGCTCTATTACCGCCACCTGCTGCGCCCGCTCGTCTACGGCGCCCTTGTCGGGCCGATTAGAGACTAGGCAGCGGATCGTAGCTCGGCCCGGCCTGAGGCGATCGCGCGCACGGTTGCGGCGAGCTGGCTGCGGAGGTCCGGCAATAGCAAGGACACGAGCTTTTCCTCGAGGCCGAGCGCAACGATGCCGTGCACGGCCGAGAACAGGGTGCGCGCGAGAGTTCGGCGCGCGTCCCCTTCGAGCGCGGGCAGTAGCGTGAGCAATGGCCGCTCGACGTGGGTGAACAGCATTTGCTGCTGCTCGACGAACCATGCGGGCAGCGCGCGGGCCTCGCTCATGCGGTGCTCGAAGAGCGCCCGCCAGCGGATCGTGTGCGTTGCGGCGAATTCGAGATAGGCGAGGGCGAGCCGCACCAGATCGTCCACCGCCGCCTCGGTCGAACCACTTGGGCTAGCCGACCGGACGGCGCTAAGTGCAGCGTCGAGCATCACCAGGGTTCGCGATCCGACGCACAGGATCAGCTCGTCGAGATGCTCGAAGACGTTATAGATGGTTCCGACGGCGCACCCCGCCTCGCGGGCAAGGTCGCGTGCCTTCAGAGCCGCGAGCCCCTTATCGGCGATCGTGCCTTCGGCGGCGTCGATCAGCCTCGTTCGCAGTGCTGCGTGACGGTCCGCCTGCTTCGCCATAAATCTCTCGCGGGGTTGGACGTAAGGATCTTGAACGACGTTCACTTGTGCTTACATCCAGCATTGTGAACGATGTTCATATCGGAGGCAAGGAATGTTCAAGACCCTGATCACGCTCGTTCGAGGACGCACCGCCGTGCTCGCGGAGGAGGTTGCCGATCAAAATGCGCTGTTAATCCTCGACCAGCAGATGCGCGATGCCACCGGGGCCCTCGACAGAGCCAAGAAGGCGCTGGCTATCGCCATCGCACAGGGGGGCAGGAAGGCCAACGGCTGGATGCGACCCGCGCCCGGATCGATGATCTCGAGACGCGAGCGGTCGCCGCGATCGAGGCCGGCCGCGAGGATCTCGCAGCAGAGGCCGCGGAGGCGATCGCCACCCTGGAGGCCGAACGCGATGCCTCGGCAACGGCTCGCGCCCTTTTTGCCGCCGAGATCGCCAAGCTGAGGGGTCATGTCCTACAGCAGCAGATGCGGTTCTCGCACCTCGAGCGGGGGCGACGGATCGCCCGGGCGGCGGAGGCGGTTCGGGTCGCGCGTCGCGGCCGCATCGAGACCCCCGCGATTTTCGAAGGCACCCTCGCAGAAGCCGAGGCCACCCTTTCCCGGCTGCGCGAACGCCAAGTCGAGGCCGATGCCGCCGAGGCGGCGTTCGACGCGCTCGATGCCGCGACCGGCCCGATCGCCGTTGCCGAGAAGCTTTCGACCGATGGCTTCGGCCCGCGCCTCAAACCCAATGCCGCCGACGTGCTCGCCCGCCTGAGGCAACGCGCCGCCGGCGCCGAGCCGGCATCCGGTGCCTGATCTCATCTCCCATATCCCAATCGATAGGAATTCGACGATGAATCAACCAATCCTTCACCACAGTCAGTCCTGGATAGTCTTTACCTATGTCTCCTTTGTCGCAGCACTCGCGATGGTCGTCGGCGGTATCGCCATGACGCCGATCGACCTCGCGATGAAGGGCTATCTCGCCATGGGGGTCGTCATGCTCGTCCAGTCCTGCATCACCCTCACAAAGACGATCCGCGACAATGACGAAGCCGGCAAGCTCGTCTACCGGATCGAGGACGCCAAGACGGAGCGCCTGTTGATGGACGTCGCCAAAGGACAAAGCTGAACGGCGGGATGCCGCCCTGATCCTTGGAGGGATCGATGTCGCAATCACTCCTCGCCACCCGGCGCTTTGCGCCCCTGTTCTGGTGCCAGTTCTTCTCTGCCTTCAACGACAACCTTCTGAAGAATGCACTCGTCTTGCTGATCCTGTTCAAGATTGGCGGCGCGACTGGGGAAGCACTGGTGACGCTGGCAGGCGGCATTTTCTTCGCGCCATTTTTTCTGCTGTCGGCCACAGGCGGCGAACTCGCAGATCGCTTCGACAAGGCCCTGGTAGCGCGCCTGCTGAAGCTCGCGGAAATCGGCGCGGCGGCCGTCGCCGTGGCCGGTTTCGAGCTGAACTCGCTGCCATTGCTGTTCGTGGCCTTGTTCTTGTTCGGCGTGATCGGAGCTTTGTTCGGGCCAATCAAGTACGGCATCCTTCCCGATAATCTGAAGCGGGAAGAGCTGCCGGCAGGCAATGCCCTTGTCGAGGGTGCCACCTTTATGGCGATCCTCGGCGGCACCATCGCGGGCGGCCTCGCGATGAGGGACGGCGGCGACCCTGCCGTGCTCGCCGTCACCCTGATGGTCTTTGCCATCCTGTGCTGGGCCGCCAGCCTCTTTATCCCGAAGATTGGGCAGGCCGCACCGGATCTGGCGATCGACCCCAACATCCTGGGCGCGACCACCCGGTTGCTCGGCGAGTTGTGGTCGGATATGCGGCTTTGGCGCTGTGCCGTGGTCGCCAGCATCTTCTGGCTGGTCGGCGCCATCCTGCTGTCGCTGCTGCCGCCGCTGGTCGTGCGCACGCTCGGCGGCGCCGAGACCGTCGTGACCATCTTCCTCGCGGTCTTCGCGGTCGCCATCGCGGTCGGCTCCGCCCTTGCCGCCTGGCTGTCGGCCGGGCGGATTGTGCTGCTGCCCACTGCCATCGGGGCATTGTTGATCGGCCTCTCTTCGCTTGATCTCGGGTTGGCGCTATTGCGCTTGCCTGCGGCCGACACGATCACGTCTCTGGCACCGTCGGCATTTTTTGCCCGGCCGATCGCCTGGCATGCCGCCATCGATCTCGGCATTCTTGCCGTCGCGGGCGGGCTGATGATCGTGCCGTCCTTCGCGGCGATCCAGGCCTGGGCTGCACCCCAGCGGCGCGCCCGCGTCGTTGCCGCCGTCAATGTGCTCAACGCTGCATTCATGGTCGGCGGCGCACTCGTCGTAGCACTCCTGCAGAAGGTCGGGGTCGGTATCCCGGTGCTGTTCCTCGGCATCGCCACCCTCGGTCTTCTTGCCGTCTTGTGGATCGGCAAGACCATGCCGACCAGCGCCCTCCACGACTTCCTGTCGATCCTGCTGCGCGCCTTTTACCGGCTCGAGGTCAGGGGGCGCGAAAATCTCGACAAGGCGGGCCCCAACGCGATCATCGCGCTCAATCACGTGAGCTTTCTCGACGGCGCCGTGGCACTCTCGATCCTCAACAAAGAGCCGGTCTTCGCGGTCGATCACGAATTCTCCCAGCGCTGGTGGGTGAGGCCTTTCCTCAAGCTGACGCGGGCGATACCGCTCGATCCCGCGCGGCCGCTGGCGACGCGGAAACTGATCCAGGCGGTCAGAAACGGCGACACATTGGTGATCTTCCCGGAGGGACGCATCACCGTGACCGGCCAGCTGATGAAGGTCTATGATGGGGCAGCACTGATCGCCGAGAAATCAGGCGCGATGGTCGTGCCGGTACGTATCGAGGGTCTGGAGGCCACGATCTTCTCGCGGCTCAGCCGCGACCAGGTCCGGCGCCGCTGGTTTCCCAAGGTCAGGGTCACCGTGCTCGAGCCGGTGCGTCTTACCGTCGACGATGCATTGAAGGGCAAGGCGCGCCGTCAGGCGGCGGGGGCGATGCTCTATCAAATCATGTCCGACTTGATCTTCCGCACGACGCCGACCGACCACACGGTGGTCGAGGCGGTAGTCGACGCAGCAAAGATCCAAGGCTGGCGCCGCATCGCGGTCGAAGATCCGATCAGCGGCAAGCTCAGCTATCGCAAGCTTCTTGTCGGCGCGCGCCTGCTCGGCGCGAAGTTCGTGCCACTTGCCGGTGAGGGTGAAACGGTCGGGGTGATGCTGCCCAATGCCAATGGTGCTGCGGCGACCTTGCTCGGCTTGATGTCGGCGGGACGCGTCCCGGCGCTGATCAATTTCACCGCGGGTGCCAGCAACATCCTCGCCTCCTGCGCCGCGGCCGAGGTGAGGACGATCATCACCTCGCGAGGGTTTGTCGAAAGGGCCAGGCTCGGCCAGTTGGCCGGCACGCTCGCCGCGACCATCCGCATGGTTTACCTCGAGGATGTGCGCGAGAGGATTTCGCTCCCCGACAAGATCCGCGCCCTCCTCCGCTACCGTCGCGCGCTTGTGACGCGCGACGCCGATGATCCGGCCGCTATCCTGTTCACCTCGGGCTCGGAGGGGACGCCGAAGGGTGTGGTACTGTCGCACCGCAACATGTTGTGCAATGCAGCTCAGGCCGCGGCGCGCATCGATTTTGGCCGCACCGACAAGGTCTTCAACACACTGCCGGTATTCCACTCCTTCGGGCTCACCGTCGGGCTGGTTCTGCCGCTCGTATCCGGGGTTCCGGTCTTTCTCTACCCCTCGCCATTGCACTATCGCGTCGTCCCAGAGCTGGTCTATGGCGCAAACGCAACGATCCTCTTCGGCACCGATACCTTTCTGTCGGGCTATGGGCGCGCCGCGCACCCCTATGATTTTCGCTCGGTGCGCTACGTGCTGGCGGGTGCCGAGCCGGTCAAGGAGACGACGCGGCGGCTATGGGCGGAGAAATTCGGTCTGCGCATTCTCGAGGGCTACGGGGTTACCGAAACCGCGCCCGCACTCGCCCTCAACACGCCGATGTTCAACCGCTTCGGTACGGTCGGGCGGTTGCTGCCCGGGATCGAAGCGCGCCTCGACCCGGTCGAGGGCATCGATGAAGGAGGGCGCCTCTACGTGCGCGGCCCCAACGTCATGCTCGGCTATCTCAAAGCGGATCGGCCCGGTATGCTGGTGCCGCCGGAAGAAGGCTGGCATGATACCGGCGATATCGTGACGATCGACCGCGAAGGGTTTGTGACGATCAAGGGCCGCGCCAAGCGCTTCGCCAAGATCGGCGGCGAGATGATCTCGCTCGCAGCGGTCGAAGCCCTGGCATCCGAGCTGTGGCCCGAGTCTCAATCGGCGGTCGTCGCCGAACCCGATCCCCGCCGCGGCGAACGGCTCGTGCTCGTCACCGAGAAAGAAGGCGCGACGCGCGCCGCCTTTCAGGCCCACGCGAGAGCTAGGGGTGCGTCTGATTTGATGGCGCCGGCCGAGGTGATGGTCGTCGACAAGCTGCCGCTCCTGGGGTCGGGCAAGGCCGATCTCGTTAGTGCCGCACGACTCGTCGCGGGGCGGCAGAGCATGGCGGCTGCATAGGCAGCCGATCAACCCGCTTGCCGGCCGCTGCGCAGCTAGTGCTGCAATTGCTGTGGCAGGGCGGCGATCGCGGCGTCGATTAATGCGGCACCGCGCCTCTCGTCGAGTTCGGCGACGATGACCTGACGGGCGGCTGAAATCGCGACATCCACGGTAACAGCGCGGATTTCGGCGATAGCCTTAGCCTCCTCTTGCGCGATCCGCTCCTCCGCCAGGCGCCGGCGCCGCGCCAGCGTCTCCTCGAGGTTGCGCGCCGCTTGCGCCGCGACCCGCTCCGCCTCGTCCCTTGCGTGAGCGAGGATCGCCTCGGCCTCGGCCCCGGCCTGCCGCTGCTGTTGCTGGTATGCGGCGAGCGCCCGCTCGGCTTCTTCGCGCAGGCGCTGTGCCGCGGCGAGCTCGTCACGGATACGCGTGGCGCGGGCATCGAGCCCGCCGAGGATCGCCCTGCGCGCCGGCTTCCAGACGCCGATGACGAAAATCAAGACCGCGAGGACGACCCAAAACTCCGGATCCTCAAGAAGCGGCATCATCACCGGGCACGCTCGGCCATCGCGCGGTCGACCGCCGGAGCGAGCTTCGCCTCGTCGGCGGCGGAACCCGTCAGCTTCTCGGTAACCGAGCGGGCGACATCGACAGCGACATTCCGGATCTCGGTGAAGGCCCTCTCCTTCGCTGCCCCGATCTCCCGCTCGGCGGCCCTTGTCTGCTCGGCCAGCGCCTCGGCGAGCTGCCGCTGCCGCAGGGCGGCTTCGGCGGCGAACCGGTCGGTGCGTTCCTTGATGGCCGCCTGCGCCTGAGCGCGGGCCTCGGCCAAAGTCCTCTGATAGGCGGCAATCACCGCTTCAGCTTCGGCCTTCATCGCCGCTGCGCGGGCGAGGTCGTCATCCAACCGCTTGCGCCGCGCCTCGATGATCGCATCGACCCGCGGGAGGCCCAGCCTCGACATCAGCAGGTAGAGCGCGATGAAGGAAATCGCCAGCCAGACGAGCTGCGGCGCGAAGGTCGATACGTCGAGCTGCGGCATCGCCGATCGTCCCTGTCGTCAGGTCCTCAGAAGACGAAGAGGATCAGGAAGGCGATGGCGAGGCCGAAGAGGCCGGTCGCCTCGGCCAGCGCGAAGCCGAGAAACGCAAAGGGCTGCACCTGCCCCTGCGCCGCGGGGTTGCGGGCGACCGAGCTGATCAATGCCGAAAACACATTGCCGATACCGATACCGGCCCCGACGAGGGCAATGCACGCAAGGCCGGCTCCGATCATTTTGGCGGAAGCGAGATCCATCTGGTTTTCCGTAAGTTCAGAGGTAAGGAGGGGCGTCAGTGGAGGTGGATGGCGTCGCTGAGATAGAGGCAGGTGAGGATGGCGAACACGTAGGCCTGCAGCGCTGCGACGAGGACTTCCAACGCGACGAGCAGGATGTCGATACCCATAGGCAATATCCCGAGCAGACCGATGCTCGCGGCGAAGCCGGCAAAAATCGCCAGCATCGTGTGCCCGGCCAGCATGTTGGCGAAGAGCCGGATCGCCAAGGTAAACGGGCGAATGAAATAGGACAGCAATTCGATCGGCACGAGCAACAGCAAGAGCACCGGCGGCACCCCTTGGGGCACAAACAGCCGCAGAAAATGGAAACCGTGGCGGACGATGCCGATGATCGTCACGCCGATAAACACGACCGCGGCAAGGGCGAAGGTGACGACGATCTGGCTCGTGACAGTGTAGCTGTAGGGGATCATCCCCAGAAAGTTGGCGAACAGAATGAACATGAAGAGCGTAAAGACGAACGGCAAGAATTCGCGGCCGCCATGCCCGACATTGGTGTCGATCATGTCAGCGACAAACTCATAGCTCATCTCGGCGAGCGACTGCCATCGGCCGGGGACGAGAGCGCGCTTGCGCGTGCCGAGGACGAGGAGTGCCGTGACCAGCACCACGACGATGGTCATCAGCAAGGCCGAGTTGGTGTACGAAACGTCAAGGCGACCGATGTGGATTGGAATGATCCGCTCGATTTGAAATTGCTCGAGCGGGTGGATCTCTATCGCCAATTCAGCAGTCCTCGTCGTCCCATCGTTTTGAACCGGCGCCGCTCTCTGGGGGCCTGCGATAGCCTGCCGCCCCGCTGACCCCGGTGACGGCGCGATAGACGTTCAGCATGCCGGCAGCGACCCCCAGAAAGAATAGCACGATCATCCCCCACGGCCGGGTGCCGAGCCAGCGATCGATCGCCCAACCCAGTCCCGTCGCGACGACCACCGCGACAACCAGCTCAATGCCGATGCGCAGGCCGACGGCGAGCCCCCCTTGCATCGCCGCGCGGTCGCCGGTCGCCGGCTCTGTCCGGACACGCTGCGCCCGCGCCTTCTCGATATCTTCGCCAAGTCGCCTCAGAGGATCGGGTGGCCTGCCCTCGCTCATTCCGACGAACGCAATGTCCGGCACCTGTACCAACGGTAGAATAGCCAAAACGCGCGCACCATAGTAACGTCCCCGAAACCTGTCAACGCGGCCCGGCGTCGGGCAAACTAGGGTTTGCCGCAGCGCGAGCGCCGTCACCGCCTCCTCGCCGTCTGATGAACCCACGCCGAGATTCTCGCAGGGACAGCTTACTGTTTTTGCTGATTTTGCTGTTTTTACGCCAAATTATTAGCGGCCGAGCTCGCGTTCCCCCGCGGAAATCCTGGGCCGCCGACGGTTTAGCGAACGAAAAAACAGCGAGAGGTCCCGCTGTTTCGCCGCTGTTTTCCGCTGTTCTTGTGAAAGCAAGGGCCGCTGGGAGGAGGAGTGAGGAGATTGCATGTGCGGCGTAATAGCGCAAAAAGCACAGTTTGTCAATTAGTGAAATGTTATTATGGCAACAATCAGCCCCGACGACACAAGTGGCCGCCCGGCAATGCGCCGCGGGAAAGGGCTGCAAGACGCCAGAGTCCGGCCCGCAGGGGCTGGGTGGGTGAGAGTTTCCACGCAACCTTCTGCTTGATTACGACCCGATGGCCGCCGCGCCACTCATGTGCGGCTTGAGTGCGGCATAGATAAAGCCGTTCACTGGGGTCGGGATGCCGTGGCGGCGGCCCAATTCGACGACTTTGCCGGCGAACCACGGCAGCTCGAGCCGGTTGCCGCGGAGTAGGTCGTTCCCCATCGAGGTCATGTGGTAGGGCGGCATCGACCGCATCATTGCCATTCCGTTGTCGATGCCGTCCGGCGGCAGCCTCACCCCCTCAGCCAGGCCCACTGCGACGGTTTCGCGCAAGGCCGCCTCGTAGAGGGCAAAAAGATCGGGGTCGTCGCGCCATTTGCCAAGCGGCACCCGGGTCAGCGCGTTGAGCCCGCTGAGCGGCACTAAAAGAAGGAACTTTTCCCAGATCGGAACGCGGATGTCCGAGCTCAGCACCCCCTCGAAACCGGCCGCTTCACACATTTCGCGCAGACACTGACCGCGCTCGCTGCGCCGGCCATCGAGCTCGCCGAAGGTCATCCGCTGATAGGTGCCGGTCTGTCGGACCACACCGGGGGCAGCGATGTTGCCGGTGACAAAGGCGGTGCCGCCCATCACCGCCTCAGGTCCGAGGATCGGGATCAGCCGATCGGCCGCGTCGACGCCATTCTGCAATGGGACGACGGCGGTCTCCGGTCCTAGGATAGCGCGGAGCTGCGCGCCGGCCTCTTCAACGTCCCACAGCTTGACGCAGAAGAGCACGAAATCGACGGTGCCGATCCCGGCAATGTCTTCAGTGGCCTGGGCCGGGCTGATATGGGTGTCGCCGCGGTCCCCCTCGACCCGTAGTCCGTTCTCGCGGATCGCCGCAAGATGCGCGCCGCGCGCGACAAAGATGACGTCCGCCCCAGCCGCCGCGAGCGAGGCGCCATAAGGTCCGCCGATGCCGCCCGTGCCGACCACCGCGATCCGCATGAGCCTCTCCTACGTCATGCCGAATGTGATTGGACCCAAGCTGGTGGAGGTGGTCGTCTAAATTTCTTCACCTGAACCACCCCGGCTCAGTTTGGATAGACGATTGTCCGCAGCATGACGCGGCGCTCTTCGGGGTGGTAGTCGCCGGCACCGCGGTGCATCGTCGCCCGCTCGTCCCAGATCAACAGATCGCCGACCTGCCAGGAATGGTAATAGGTGAAGCGTTCCTGGGTGGCGTGCGCGGCGAGCTCCTCGATCAGCTGCCACGCCGCCTCGCGCGCCATCCCCTCGAAGCCATGCGTGTGCATCGGGTTGACGAACAGGATCGCGCGCCCGGTGACGGGATGGTTGATCACCGCCGGGCGCCGCTGCTCGGCATATTTCTTGTCGGTCCGGCGCATTTCCTCTTCGGGATCGTAGAGCCGCGCCCCGGCGGGGCCGTCGGTGCGGCCGTGCAGCCCGACAAGCCCGGCTAGGCGATCCTTCATCGGCTGCGGCAGCGTGTCATAGGCGGCGCGCATATCCGCGAACATCGTCCCGCCCTTGCTCGCCGGAACCTCCAGCGCGTGCAGCATGGCGAGTACCGGCGGCACCTCCTCGTAGGTCGAATCGGTGTGCCAATCGGTGGCGCGCTTGACGCCGTACCAATCGATGTTCCCGTCCGCGTCGACATTGCGCAGCCACGAGACTTCGGGATGCTCCTCATGGCGGTAACTGACGAGCGAATGGATGCGCGGCGCACCGAACCGGCGCCCAAAGGCGGCGATATCGCCGGCGCCGAGATGCTGGTTGCGGAAGACCAGCACCGGATGCTCGGCGAAAGCCTCCTGGATCCATGCGAAAGTCGCATCGTCGAGGGACTGCGACAGGTCGACGCCGAGAGCCTCGGTGCCGAGCGCTTCGCCAAGCGGGCGCAGTTCCGGTGTGGCCATGGATGATCCTCCGTCGTTGGTTTATTCCTCAGTTTACGCGGGGTCAGGCTACGCGTCTAATCGCGCATACCAGGAGTGCCGCCGGAGCAGCGCTATGCAATCCAGGGACAACCTCTACAAGACCGCCGGGGTCGACACCGCAGCCAAGCAATCCGGCCTGGACAAGATCGTCGCGCGCATCAAAGACACCTGGCCGGCCCCGGACGGGGTCGGAACCGTCAAATTGGATATCGGGTACTTCGCCAACGTAATCGATATCGGCGGGATCGGCTTGGCGTTTTGCACGGACGGAGTCGGCTCTAAGTCGATCATCGCGCAAATGATGAACCGCTACGACACGATCGGCATCGATTGCGTCGCGATGAACGTCAACGACGCGATCTGTGTTGGGGCGCGGCCGATCTCGATGGTCGACTACATCGCGGTCGAGACCGCCGATGCGGAGATGCTGGGCGCCATCGCGATCGGGCTTGCGGCGGGCGCCAAAGCGGCTGGAATTTCGATTTGCGGCGGCGAGACGGCCCCGCTCAAGGACATCGTCCGCGGTTTCGACTTGGTCGGAACCGCGATCGGCATCGTGCCGCTCGACCGCATCATCACCGGCCGCGATCTAGCGCCGGGCGACGTGATCATCGGGCTCGAAAGCAGCGGCATCCACAGCAACGGGCTGACCCTGGCGCGCCACGTCTTCTTCGAGCGCGCCAAACTGCCGATCGGCCACGTGTTTCCCGAGCTCGGGATAGCCTTGGGCGAGGAGCTGCTGCGTCCGACCCTCATCTATGTGCCGGAAATTCTGGAAATCATCAGCAACATACGTGGGGTAAAGGCCCTGATTAATATTACCGGAGACGGATTGCTAAACCTCCCGCGTGTCGATGCGACAGTCGGGTTTCTAATCGATAACTTGCCGCCGGCTCCACCGATATTCCGAATGATTCAGCAGTGTGGAGACGTCGGCAATGCGGAAATGTTCGAGGTCTACAATATGGGTATCGGCTTCTGCGTTCTGGTTGCCGCCGCAGAAGCCGATTCCACCCGGGTGATCTTGCAGCGGCACGGCCGCCGCGCAAGGGTGATTGGCCGGGTCATCGAAGACGATAGCAAAGGGGTCCATCTGCCGCACCAGCGGCTCGAGGGGCGCGGCAAAGAATTCCATGCGCAGTGACAAGAGCAGCCGAGAAGGATGCCTGCCGCGATCACTCGCCAGATGCCTTCAGACTCAATAGTAATGGCGGGCGGTATGGCGGTTATAGCGGTGGTGCGGCCGCGGGGGTGTAGTAGCCGCTCCGACGGCAGCCCCGACACCTCCACCGACCGCCGCACCAACGGCAGCACCACGCCCGCCGCCGGCGATCGCGCCGATCGCAGCCCCTGTGCCGGCGCCGAGTAGACCGCCACCGATAGCGCGCTCGGCCGGATTGTAAGGGTCTGCCCCGGCCGTCGCCGCAAAGATCAATCCGGCGCCGATGACGCTGACAACTATCGATGGGGTTTTCATTCGCGAAAGTTTTTCAGTTGTGGCCTACGTAAACAACGGGCCGAGGTTGCAGTTCCTCGGAAGGACAGTCGGCGGCTGCGGGTTGGGCTCAACTGCCGCGGCAATATCATCACGGAAAAGTAATCAGCACCCAGCCGGCGGCAAGAAGCGCGCCTGCACCGAATAACGAAGTCGGACGTTGCTAAGGGCTGGCTGGGGCGCGAGGATTCGAACCGCGAGTGTGCGCAGGTGGAGAGCCGTTGAACTGCTTGAATTGCTTCACGAGAGCGTTGTGTCCGGCCATAGCGATTTAGCATCGTTGCGAAGGAGTGGACCACAACCTAAGTACAGCAAATACGCGCATATTTCCAGCAATCCGACAGCCAGAACGTAAGATCTAGCCTCGCGTACCTGCGCGTACGCGCAGGTACGTATCTCGATCAGGGTGACACCGCGTAATCTCGTACTCAACGCGAGGCGGCACTTCCGCCTGCGTGGGCCGCGTCAATGTCAAGGGAGCGCGCGATTGCCGGTGCGGGATCACGGACCTATTGCATCCTGATCAGGCCGAGGCTCTGGGCGCGAGATAGCGCCTGGGCACGCCGTTGGACGGCTAGTTTTGCAAAGATGTTTTTCACATGAGACTTCACAGTTTCGGGTGTAATGCCGAGGTCCCGGGCGATTTCCTTGTTGGATTGGCCCTGGCCGATCAGCTCGAGAACGTTGCGTTCGCGTGCACTCAACGACTCGGCAATCACCGCAGAAGGGCCCGACAAGGGTCCAGGTTGGTAGCGGTCGTTCCAGCGTGCGATGAGACCGCCGAGATGGGGGAGGAGCTCTCGGAAAAGACCGGTGCGTTCGGCATCCTCCTGGAAGCGCATCAACAGGGTGCCGATCGCCGGGCCCTGATCAAGAATGGTCTGACAAATGCCGGCCGGTGCGGCCGCACTCAGAACCCTGCGAAAGGTATTCAAGGCTACGGCCGGCTGGTTCGCACCGAGCAAAACCG
>Ga0210407_10000971_pt1 | contig 28623 bp, 34 predicted proteins | sample IncBWC27MmetaG_FD_150860 | JGI IMG/M metagenome (GOLD analysis project Ga0210407, IMG submission 150860) | Forest soil microbial communities from Barre Woods Harvard Forest LTER site, Petersham, Massachusetts, United States - Inc-BW-C-27-M | ecosystem: Environmental > Terrestrial > Soil >...
GTCGTCGGTGCCAAGAAGGGCGAGCACGTCACCGTCTATTACACCGAAGAAGCCGGCAAGAAAATCGCCCACCTCTTCAAGCACCTGTAGTGGTGGGTCTTTCGCGCTTCTTGCAGTCCAGCTCCTGCCGGACAGACCCGACACCTTGCCTTTGTAGGGGCACGATACATCGTGCCCATCTTTTGTAGGGGCGGGGATGCCCCGCCCGCGCGTCCCGAAGTGCCATGCCTGCTGTAGTGGTGGGTCTTTAGCGTCTTTTGCGTCCCGACACTTTGTGTCGGGGCGCACCATTCTCTTTTCCAATTTCCCATTTCAAATTTCTAGTTTCTGCCTTCTTCATGGCTAATCTAGTGTGAATGCCAGGAAGAGCAGCTTTTGGTCCCGCTGGATCTGCAACGCCACCGGCGTTCCCGGAGCCAGCGCCTTCAGCGTGCTCCGCAAACGATCGAGCGTCGTCATCGGCTGTCCGTTCAGCGTGCGAATGACGTCTCCTGCGGCCAGCGGCACTTCCACGCTTGCGCCTGCCGCCCGCGCCGCCACCAGGATTCCAAACGGGTCGCGCAAGTCCGGCGCCATCGCTGCAATTCTCTTGTCAATTTCGACACCCAGAATCCCCAGCGCCGGCACAAGATTTCTCTCCGGATCGGCAAGCGCGGCGATTTGGTCCATATCGTGTGGCGGTTCCATGATTTTCACGTCCAGCGCGAAGCGTTCTTTCCCGCGCAGGAGATCGAGGTGGACTTTGTCACCAGTCTCCATCGACAAGAAATGAAACGCCACGAACGGCAGATTGTTCACCGCTCTCCCATCCAAGGCTGCCAGTACGTCTCCGATTTGCACTCCTGCGGCCTCGGCCGTGCTGCCCGGCTTCACGTCGGAAATCACCACGCCATACTTGCGCGGCAGGTTCAGTGCCGCCGCCATCGTGGGCGTAATCGTCTGAATTCCAATGCCAATCTCCGCGCGGTGCAGATGGCCATACTTGCGCAATTGCTGGAACGCCACCTCGACCACCCTGCTCGGAATCGCGAAACCCAGGCCTTCGTTTCCTCCCGATTGCGACAGGATAAATGTGTTCACTCCCACCACTTCGCCATTCACGTTTACCAGCGGCCCGCCGGAATTTCCCGGATTGATGGCCGTGTCTGTCTGAATGTAGACCAGTGGTGAATCCACATCGATCTGCCGCGCCACCGCCGAAACCACTCCCATCGTCACCGAATTGCGCAGTCCCTCCGGGCTCCCAAAAGCAAAAACCAGTTCGCCTTGTCCCAGTTTGCGGTAGTCGGCTAGCGCGAGCGCCGGCAGTTTCTCTGCGTCCACTTTGATGAGCGCGAGGTCGATATCCCGCGCCACGCCGACAATTCTTGCGGGAACAACCGTTGTCTGCGTCGAGAGTGCTGCCCGCAGCGGCAGTTCTTCATTCGTGGGAGGCAGCACCACCTGCACGCGCTGCGCGCCGTTTACGACGTGCGCGTTCGTCATGATGTACCCGCTCGGGTCCACCACGAACCCGGACCCGATCGCCCGCTGCCTGCCGATCACGGAGCTGGCGCTGCCCTTTTCTCCTTCTTCCAGCGGTCCGTATCCCGTCACCAAGATCTGCACCACGCTCGGCGCAACTTTCTTGATCAGCGCCGCAGCCGATTCATTCAGCTTGTGAAGTTCATCCGTTGCAGCTCCGCTGGATTGCCCGCGCAACGATGGAGACGAAAGAAAAAGGCTCAGCGCGCTAACCAAGAGCATCGCGAGATAGCGCGAGAAGCAGGGATCGCCCGAGAGGCGCCGCACACCGGAGTTTGCCATGGCCAGGTTCTCCTATTTCGAAACATTCCTTCTTAGCATGCAGGATAAACGGTGTCGAAGTACAACGCGAATGTCTAGAGAGACCTCTGCGTGGACGGCACAAAGGAAGCATTCGAAGTTGCCGGCCACGCCACACTTAACACCGGCAAGACCGTGGGCCGTTATTCTGCCGTAGCGAGAGACAACTTCATCCCTGGGGCGTCCTCGGCGATCGAGGGCGGCCGCCACCATCGACAACGGCTGCACAATGATATATTTTTAGGCAATATGAAGCTAAGTCGCGTTGAGATCAAGAACTACCGCTCCATTCAGGCGCTGAGTCTCAATCTCGATCCCAAATGCAGAATTTTGGTTGGCATCAATGAATCCGGCAAGACAAACATTCTCGATGCTTTGAATCTTCTTGATCCCAATGAGGTAACCACCCAGCGCGATCTGCGAGAGCCTGGGCTTCATGAAACCCAAATCACCGAGGCACACGTTCGGTTCGTCTTCAGCTTTGAAAAGGAAGAAACCTCGGAATTGATTGAGCACCTGAAAACAACGATCTTATCAAAGACCTATAGCTCCCCAATTATCAAAATCGGAGAAAACGGCTATACGTTGGACGACTTCTGCAAATCGCGTCAAGGCCTGTATATAGCTAACTTGGTTACTGCCAAGAAATATTTTGCCGTCTGGAGCTTGCCAAACGCAAGGATAATGAATAAGTGGAAAAAGGTTGGCGCTGCCTGTCCGGGCGATTTTTCTGTTTCGGAGAGTAGTAGTTCCGAGAAAGTTTTTTTAAACACTTTCCAATTGGTCGACACCTTTGAGTTCGCAAGCATTCCCGAGGAATATTTGGAGGAAGCTACTGTAGAAGACCTGAACATTCCTGCAACAGAGTCCATAAAAAAGAGAGTGGAGTCCAATCTTCCAAAAGTACTGTTTTGGAATTATGATGAAAAGAATCTGCTTCCTCCAAGAATCAACCTCGACCAATTCTGCGCAAGGCCTGATTCCTGCCTGCCCCTAAAGAGAATGTTCCAGTTATATGGAGTTTCTCAAATCGCAGAAGATGTCGCGGCAGCAAAGATGGGTAGTGCAAACGCCTTGAACAATCTGCTTCGCCGGGTGGCGGAAAAGACTTCCAAGCATTTCCACAGCACATGGCGCGAGTACGAAGGGATAAAGTTCTCCCTCGCGATGGACGGAGCTGACCTCGTAGCGCGAATTGAAGACAAGTCGAATCACTACGAACTATCGCAAAGAAGTGACGGCTTTAAGCGATTCGTGACCTTCCTGCTCATGGTTTCCGCGGAAGACGCTAGCAACCTGCTGAAAGATACTGTACTGCTGATCGATGAACCTGAAATTGGCTTGCATCCCAGCGGCGCGCGATATCTTATGGACGAACTGATTGATATCTCTAAAAATAACCATGTCGTGTTCAGCACCCATTCAATTTTCATGATCGATAACAAGATCATTAAGCGACATTTGATTGTAAAAAAAGAGAATGAAATAACCAAGATTGAGGAGGTCTCAGAGTCAAACATCCTAGACGAGGAGGTCATATATAAGTCGCTGGGGTACTCTATCTTTTCAAATCTTAAAGAGAAAAACTTAATCTTCGAGGGCTGGAGGGACAAAAAGTTATTCGAGATAGCAATAGCGAGAGTTCCTGCAGAGTACGAAGACGTGAAGCAGCTTAAAAGTCTAGGTCGCTGTTTTGTGCAAGGCGTGAAGCAGGTCAAGAATATCACCCCGCTTTTCGAAGCCGGCGATAGGAAATGTCTGATCTTGAGCGATAGTGACGCGATGGCTAAAGAGCACCAAAAGGACTATCAGCAAAGCAAAGGATATGGTGTGTGGAAACGTTACGACGAAATTCTTGGTGGCAGTACAGCCATAACTGGCGAAGACTTCATCAAAGAGACTGCATTCAAGAATGCCGTTGACCAAATAGAGCAGAAGCACAGTATTCCCGGATTGCCCCTTGTCGATCTTACGAAGCCAGGAGGAAAAGTAAGCATCTTGAAGAACTGGTTGTTGAAAAGTGGGATTGCACAAGAAGAAATGGGTCAATCCATACAGGAGATTAAGGAATTGGTGTTCACAGACTTGAAAAGTTCAGAGATCAAGACCGAGTATTACGACTATCTGACGGGAGTCCTATCCGCCGTAGGGCAGTTGTGACGGCTGGACGGGTGTCCGCCCCTCGATCCGAAAAGACACCTCTGGGTGGCCGGGTGCCGCATCCCTTTGTGAATTTTCGAAGGGTGCGGATTTTTCTGCTGTCTTTGCCTGACACTACTTTCTAGCCGCCACCGCCATCGGGGCGTACATCCCGATGCTACGCCGATGCGGGACGCCATACTCGATGCTGGTGTCGAATATGGTTTAACAAGGGCCATTATGGGTGCTGCACGGAAGATTACCGTAGAGGTGCCGCTGGCGCTTCTGGAAAAGGCGCAGCAAGCTAGCGTTACTGGTGTCACCCAGACTGTCCGTACCGGGCTACAGCTGCTTGCGGCTTCGCGGACTTATGCTCGCCTGCGCAAACTCCGCGGCAAGGTTCGCTTCTCGCGCACGCTGGCAGAGCTGAAGGCCGACCGGTGATCGGACGGGTGCCCGGACGACAACCACTAAGAAGAATTTGGGTGCCCCGTCCTCGGTCTTGGAGGGCGGGGCTTTTGACTTGCGGGTGCCACATCCTTTGTGAATTTTCAAAGGGTGCGGATTTTTCTGCCGTCTTTCCCCGATAGGACTCTCTGTCCGTCCCGCTATCCCTCAGTATCCAAACCACTTACAAGTAATCCTTGACATACGTGACTAATGTGGTATAATGGTTTCATTAAGTCGGCACGATTCCTCCGTGCCCCGCGAGCCATGCCTCCCCGCCACGTGGTCCTTCTAACACTTCAAAAGCTGCACGTCTGTCCCGGTCTTCTTGTGGAGCGGAGCATATGTTCTGTGCAAAGAATGCCCCCGCGGGGCGGAAAAATTCACTGCCCACTGCGCACTATTGTTTTAAGTCCTTTAACTGCAACACTTATGGATCCCCTCGCAAATGTTGCAAACAAAAGACTTGCTGCCTTGGCTAAACCCTTTAGCTGCAACAATTACAAGAAACGGAGGGTGGGGGTTCCCCCATTCCGGACTCGTCACTCGTCATTCATCACTCGCCACCGCAGTCAAGTTCTTTGTTTTCAAACTCTTGCGCACTCTTTTGCACTTTTTTGCATCAGCGGAAAACTCAACCCGTTTCTTTTCAATCGATTCCGCACTCTTTGCCCAAAAACACCCGGGGTGGGGGAGGATCGCAAATGCTTCTAGGCGGAATTCTAGCTCGCCCGGCGACCTCCCCTCAAGGAGTCCTTTACCTCCTGAACCTCCTTTACATCCTTTACGTCTTGCAAAACGGCAACGCCCTTCCCGCAGCGATGGGGGCTGCTGCGAAAAGGGCGCACCGTCTTCAGGAGAGAAGATGTGTCTAGCCTTAAATTAGTTGTCGGGAGGAGGCGGCGGAGGAGGCGCATCCGGCCCCCCGTTGAACTTGTGAATGAACATCCTGTCTTTGCCCGTGGTTACGGTGTAGTCCGATGGCACTGCAAAGAGCGAAGCAGCCGGCTCCGTCCGCTGAATGTTTGTCAGTGTGTACGTCGTATCGCCAAACCGGGGATCGGAATGGGTGCTCTTGACGTCCATCTGCAAGTCCGCCGAATACCAGTGCTCCGACGTGATGGTGATCGGTTTCTCGTTCCCAATCTCTCCCGCCGGAATCGTTCGCGTGGTCCGCGTCCATTCCGTATTCACTCCCTCGATCGTTTGTGGTCCAAGCGATTCGGTCTTGGCAGCTGCTTCCGCCGATCCCTTGAAGTGGCGATGGAACATATTGCCGTCCGGCCCGCCTCCCGTCCGGACTTTCATCCCCCCGGGACCAGGCATCTGCCGCGCCACTTTTTGGTCCGGTTCCAGCACGTACGCCGTCCCTGCTACTGGATCGCTGATATGTACGAAAGAGTGCGGTTGTCCCGAGGCCGCCAGCGCACCAATCCCAGGCAGCGTTACGTCTTTGCGAAACCGGCCCTGGCTGTCCCGATAGACCTTCGTCTGCGTTGTCCGGGTGATGTGATTGCCGTCCGCCAGCGTTTGCGTCGTCGTCGACGTCGCAATCGCGCTGAAGGGCGCTCCCTTCACCACTTTCCCGCCGTGCAGCCCGCCGCCAAAGCCGAGCAGCTCAATTCCATCTGCAAAGAAAGCGTCGCCCCCGGCCACCATGCCTCCCTGGATCACCACCGGGCCTGGGCCTCCCTGCGTTCCGGCGACCCCGCCTTCCTGGATCACTACCGGGCCTGGAGTCGGAGCCGCTTGTGTTTCCTGCGCTCGCGCCGTTCCCGAACTCACAAGAAGAGTGACGCTCAATACCGCGTTCAACCATCTCACTTCATGCTTCATTTTTCCTTCTCCTCTTCTCTCCCGAACTGCTGCGAACTCTTTGCCGCGGCGATCGCGGCCAGCCCTTTCTTCAACTGCGCGATCCATGCTTCGATCCGCCCGTCGTGTTTCTTCAGGTCCTCTCCATGCGCCGGCTTCAACTTCTCCCAAAAGGCCGCTGCCCCCATGTGTGTGTCCTTCCCTGAGGCGCAGCAAGTGCACCTCACTCGCCGTGAACATTTATTGCGATTGCGCCAGCCGCACGGCCTGCGGCAATCCGTCGCCGCCGACGAGCAGATCCACCTGGATCCACTCGCCCGCCCGCTCTTCATTCACGGGCAATCCCAGCGCGCCCAGCGCGCCGCGTTGCATGCGCACGCGCAGAATTGCGCCTTCCTCGGTATCCACGAAGAAGGCTCCGGGCAGAAACGTGAAGCCGCTCAACTCATTGTCAGCCACCAGCGTTTCCGAACTGCCGGCTACCGCCGAAACCGGCCGCGGCATTCCATTTGGAACCACGGCGGGAATTTGGCGATTCCCTCCGGCGGCGGAATTGTTTTCCTGAATTTTGTTCACAGCTGGAACGGAATTCAGATGGTTAGTAGTCTCTTCAAGCTGATTGTGGCGCCAATTACGCCAGCTCGCGGCGCCGGCCAGCACGGCGGCAGCGGCCAAAGCCCATCCCACAACTACAGCAGTGCGGCGAACTCTCAGCGTCACGTGCTGCGTGCGGAACTCCTGCCGCAAACGCATCTCCACGCGCGCCGGAGCCTCCGCCATGGCGGTATCTTCCGCGAACGCCCGCAATTCAGCCCCGGCGGCCTGCCAGGAGTCCTGTAATGCTGCGCACCGCGAACAAGTGCTGGAGTGCTCATGCGCCGCCGCGCGCGCCGCTTCGCTCAGCGTCGCGTCGCGCTCCGCGTCCAATCCAATCATTTCAAATTCTTCGCAATTCATCTCGCCGCTCTCGCGCGACGGGGCACGTCGCGAAACATTTCCAGTTTGGCCATCAGCAAAGCTCGCCCGCGATGCAGCCGCGAACGAATCGTCCCGATCGGGCATCCCGCCATTTGCGCTGCTTCCTCGTAACTCATTTCTTCCAGCTCGCACAGCACCACGGCTTCACGAAACTCCGCCGGCAATTCCAGTACTGCAGCCCTCACGTGCTGCATGCGCTCGCGCTTTTCCGCCCACGTCGCCGGCGTGGACGCGTCACGCAAAACAATTCCGGAGCCTGTCCCGTCTTCGTTCTTCTCTTCAAGCGCAATTTCCCGCGGCAATCGTTCCAGGTGTTTCATCACGCGATTGCGCGCCACGCCGTACAGGAACGCTCCAAGCGCTCCCAGCTTGGCGTCATACTTTTTCGGATCGCGCATCAGGGTCATGAATACGTCCTGCACAATCTCTTCGGCAGCCCAGGTATTTCCCGTCATGCGCAGTGCAAAACGGTACATGGCCGCCTGGTGCCGCCGGTACAGGAGCGTGAATGCCTCCTCCTCCCCCTTGGCAGCCCGCCGCAACAGAACGTCGTCGCTCACTTGCTCGGCGATCCTCATCTCCCCTGGTAAGACGTTCTGCCCGCTTGCATCTATCGATTCCCGGCGGGCGGCGAAAAAGTTCCCCTTCACAGGGGCCGCCTTGGTAATGGGCTTGAAAGTCCTTGTTTTCACAATGGGTTAGACGCAAGCGAAGGCTACCAAGTGTCGAGGAGCCCTTTGCGGAAAGGAGGAACTTCCACAACAGTCGTTCATCATCGAAAGAGTGGTAGTCAGGAAAGGTTCTTTATTTCTTGCTGGGCTTGAACATTCCGGCGGCGATTCTGGTGACCAAGCGGCGAGGGACTAGGCGCTGACTGTGGGCTCCGAGATAATTTCCGAGTCCGGAGACGACGTAGCTCTTGCCGGCGGCCAAAGCCTTCAGTCCGGTGCGCGCGACTTTTTCGGCAGTTTCGGCTTTGCGCATAAGTTTTTCCTGGCCGGCAACAACGTGGAATTCGGATTCCGTCGTCCCCGGACAAAGCGCGCACACGCGGATTCCGTACTGTTTCATTTCTTCGGCGAGACCTTCGGCAAAAAACAAATCAAACGCTTTTGTGGCGGCATAAGTCGAAATGTAGGGCACGGCCTGGAAAGAAGCGGTTGACGCGAGAATCAGCACATCGCCGCGACGGCGCGCGACCATTTCCGGCAAATACAGCCGGGTCAGGTGGACAACGGCGTGGCAATTCACCTGAACCATGTCGAGCAAGCGTTGTTTTTCAATGGAATGAAATTCGCCGTATTGACCGAAGCCGGCGTTATTGATCAGCAGGTCGATCTCGATCCCTTTTTCTTTGGTAAAGGCAAAAATCTTTTCCGGTGCGTTCGGATCGGCCAAATCTGCCGGTAAAACTTCGGCGTTGATTTTATGAGTTGCAGTCAGCCTGCGCGCCAATTCGTCGAGGCGATCTTTTCGCCGCGCCGTCAATACGAGTTTTGTTCCGCCGGACGCCAATTCCTCCGCGAGAGCCACGCCAATTCCCGCGCTGGCTCCGGTAATCAGCGCCCACTTCCCGGACCAATTCGCCGCCACTTGCAGCGCTGCTTGCGACATGATGTCCTCCACAGAGAATGGTATGCGTTACTTTCCCGCGCGCAGGACGGCGTCTTTGAAGCGCCCGCCTTCTCGCTTGATACGCTCCATCAGGCGGCGCGCCCAGACAAATTCGGCGGCCAACAAGCCGAGCCCGAGAAAAATCACCAACATTCCCGGCCCGGGAGTGACCAGCATAACGCCACCTGCCAGCAGCAAGGTGAATCCAGCGATGATGAGGAAGACCCGGCGGACCTGCTCGACCGTGCGGAGGATCATGAAGCTCTAGAATAACGGATTTCTGGCGGAGAGGGTGGGATTCGAACCCACGGTACGGTTTCCCGCACGCTCGCTTTCGAGGCGAGTGCTTTCAACCGCTCAGCCACCTCTCCGCGGTCGTTGTAGGTTCAATCGTAGCAGAGCGTTGCGTTTTTCAGCAATCCGGGAGCGAACACTCTGACAATGCGCTGATGGTGCGGACTTGATTTTGTTTAATGGCATTGAAAGCGGGGGCATTGCGAAAATCGCGAAACGCACAGGCTAAGCCCGTGTTACTGGCGGCGTTCGGCGAAGAAAGATTGGAGGATGGCGGCGCAGTCGGCCGCGAGGACGCCGGCGGTGACTTCTACCTGATGGTTGAGGCGCGGGTGGGAGAGGATTTCGAAGCAGGAGCGGACGGCGCCGCCTTTGGGATCATCGGCGCCGTAAACGAGACGGGGGACGCGGGCCTGGATGATGGCGCCGGCGCACATACTGCAGGGTTCGATGGTGACGTAGAGGGTGGTGTCCGCAAGACGGTAGTTGCCGAGAAGGCGGGCAGCTTCTCGAAGAACGACGATTTCGGCGTGGGCGGTGGGGTCGCAATCGCGGATGGTGCGATTGCCAGCACGAGCGAGAATCTTGCCGTCATGGACGAGCACGGAGCCGATGGGGACTTCGCCCGCTGCGGCTGCAGAGCGCGCTTCGGCGAGTGCTTCGTGCATAAACTGGATATCAGTCTCCATCGGCCCGAAGGTCATAACTGATTCTTAGAAGTGCGAGCTCGTTTAACACTTCTACTAACTAAGCGAATCACGCCATAAATGCCATAACCGCAAGTCGTCAAGGCGAGGGCGCTAACTCCAGTAAATGAAAATTTGATGTAGTCATTTATGCGTTGCTGGGCTCGCAGCGCGGCAGAATTTTCGGGCGTTGGATTCCTGTAGTAAGCCGTGAAGGCTTGATCGTACTCACGTCGATGGAGGAATGAAGGCGTCAGGGACACGAAAATAAAGGCGACCAGAAAAATTAGTAGGAAGCGGAGCGCCTTTCTGGCAACGGACATATTCAGGATACTAGTCCTTTTGAGTGCAACGGCTCAATCTGTATGTACGGGAATTCCCAAGTTGCTTGACAATTGGGGAGGGGGGAAACACACTAGGCGCATGCGGGAACTCCTGGAGCGATTGTTCCAAGTGGATTTTTTGAAGGGCCTCGCGGTCACCTTTCGGGCGCAGCATCCCAAAAATATTGTGACGGAGCAGTATCCGCTGGAGCGGCCGATGGTGGCGGAGCGGTATCGCGGCGCGCCTCGACTTAACAATAATCCTGAGACGGGCGAAACGCTGTGTATTGGCTGCAATTTGTGCGCATTAGCCTGCCCGGAGAACCTGATCGTGGTGGGCTGGCAACGCGACGACGCCACGCGAAGGAAAGTGCTGACGAACTTCACGTATGACACATCGCGCTGCATGTTCTGCGGACTCTGCGAAGATGCTTGCCCAGTGGATGCGCTGGAATTGACGCAAGATTTCGAAATGGCTTACTTCACGCGCGAAGGCGCGATCTGGGATCGTCACCGCCTCGAACAGGGGCCAACTCCCGCACGCTACACCCGCTAAAGATATCGAATGGAACTTCGCAAAGATCCCATCACACAAAGCTGGGTCATCCTGGGACAGAAAGAAGCACGTGGCGATACGCCGGGGGAATGTCCGCTGGAGCCGGCCAAGATTGAGAAGCTGCGGTCTATTCTAACATGGCCGGCCGAAGGAGCTTGGCAGGTGCGCGTGTTGCCACACCCGGAGCCGCTCTATCACATTGAAGGGGAACCCGGACGCGTGGCCGAAGGGATGTACGACAAAATGGTGGCCCTCGGAGCCCACGAGATCGTGGTGGAGACTCCACAGCACGACAAACGAATGTCGCAGTTCAGCGACGAAGAGATTGAACGGGTGCTGTGGGTGTGGGCGTCGCGTATCGCCGATTTGAAGAAGGACTCGCGGTTTAAGTATATAAGCGTTTTTAAGAACCAGGGCGCGCTGGCGGGAGAAGAGTGGCCCCATGCTCATTCGCAGTTGACGGCGACAATTTTCGTGCCGCGACGAATCAAGTACGAACTCAGTTCCGCGCACGAATGGTTCAAAGATAAAGAACGTTGCATTTTCTGCGACACGGTACGTCAGGAAGAGAAGCAGGGAAAGCGCATCGTGGACGTGCAGGGAGATTACTATGCGCTGTGCCCGTATGCGTCGCGCGTCCCTTACGAAATCTGGCTGATGCACCGGCGGCACAATCATTTGTTCGAACAGCCACGGCCGGGTTCGAATCGCAAGCAATTGGCGGCGTTACTGGGGCGTGTCTTGCGCCGCCTGGAGAAAGTGGCGCCGGCATACCATCTGGTGGTTCACACGTCACCCAACACAAAGAATAAAAAAGGTGAATTGGCAGGCTATTGGAAGACGCTGCCGGATGACTATCACTGGCATATTGAAATCCTGCCTATCGTCGAGAGGACCAGCAAGTCCTACAGCATCAAAGAGGTGTATTTCAACTCAGAACTGCCGGAGCAGGCGGCCGCGAACTTGCGAGCGTTGGACCCCAATTCATGAAGCACGGCCAAGCGAACTCAGGCGAGCTTGGCGGAATCTTTCTAAATCTAGTCATCTTGCTCGGCTTCGTGATTTTTTGCGCCGTTTTGTACCTGGTGAGGCGTCCCATCCTTCGCTTGGCCGCGGAATCATGGATCGTCGAGGATCCTCTCGACAAAGCAGACGCGCTCGTCGTTCTGAGCGACGATAATTTCTACGCCGACCGCGCGACGCGAGGAGCGCAATTGTTCAGGGAAGGGAAGGCAGCTGTGATTGTCGCAAGTGGAAGACGATTGCGGCCGAACGCGGGCATCGCGGAATTGATGGAGCACGATCTGATTGAGCGCGGAGTGCCAAGAGAGAAGATCGTGCGGTTCGTACATGACGCGGACAGCACACTGGAGGAAGCGCGAGCGCTGACGCGGCTCGTGAAAGAAAAAAAATGGCACAGCGTCATCGTGGTGACATCCAATTTTCACACGCGGCGTGCCCGGTATATTTATCGGCGCGTTTTTCCACAAGGCGTGGAAGTGCGCATGGCCAGCGCGCGTGACGGAGACTTTGACCCCGAACATTGGTGGGAGAAGCGTAAGTCAACCAAGGAGTTAACGAAGGAATTTGCGGGCATGGTGGTGACGTGGTGGGAGCTGCGGGGGAAGAGTGAGGCGAGCGAGGCAACGCAATCCGTAGTGGAGTTGAGAAGAGCAATTCCGCAATTAGTGGTGTAGCAATTCAGGAAACACCCTAGATTTGCCACCCACCATACTTGTTTACACCTTTTAAGTCGTGTACTATGTTCACTCTTCCGAGTCGCAGCTCCAACCAGCCCTGCGATAAGCGGCTTCGAAAATCCAATTTTTCGATGTCGAGGTGTCTAGTGTGGAAAAAAGATGATTCGAAGCCGGAAGGAATTTCCGGCAACTCTGCAACTCCCGCAAATTCTGCGACTTCCTCAAGCCCTGCTACTGCCAGTACGCCTGCAGCCTCTGGCGCGGTTCCGACTTCGTCGCGCTCGGCCGCGTGCATCAGCCAGGGAATCAGAATCAAGGGTGAAGTAACGGGCAGCGAAGATCTTTTCGTTGATGGCGTGGTGGAGGGCAAACTCAGTCTCACGACAAACAGCTGCTTGACCGTTGGGCCAAACGGCCATGTGAAGGCGGATGTGGTTGCACGGGAAGTTATCGTGCGCGGGAAAATCGATGGAAAGGTTACGGGCCGGGATAAAGTTCAACTGTGGAGCACTGGGCAGGTCACGGGAGAAGTGCTGACGGACAGACTGGCGATTGAGGACGGCGCGCTGCTGCGCGGAAAAGTTGAAGCGGGCAGGCAGGTGAACAAGGCGCCAGAGGTTAAGGCGTCTGCGGCGACGGCGACGGCATCTGCGACAGGCAAGGCTCCCGACTCGACTACGAGTTCCCTGAATACAGGAACGGCGGCTAACTGACGATGAGTTTCCTGCATAAACTGGGCCTTGGAATGGCGAGCGGAGTGAGCCGTGGGGTTTCCCTTCCGGCACATTCAAACGCAAACTCTCGTTCACGCACGCCCGGCGTTCCGATTTCCGCAGTGGGTGCGGCGCGGGTGCCGGAATCGCCTGAATCGACGCGTGTTTCAAATGGGTTGAAAGAATTACTGTGGAATCTCGACGGTCTTGGGCGGGGCACGCTGCTTGATCTGGGGCCTGCCTGGCAGACGACTTTGAGTTTCTTCATCGAGCGCGGTTTTCGTGTTTCATCGGAAGACATTCTCCGCGGATGGAAAGCGTTTCTAACCGAGGAAGAGAACCGGCTTCGGGAAGACGCCGATGCGCGTGAAAAGCTGGACATGACGCCGAAGGGCCGCGCAACAAGATTCCTGGCCGAAAACCTTCAATATCCTCGCGCCTCTTTTGACGCCGTGCTCTTATGGGATTTGCTGGACTATCTTGAGCCGATGCTGGCGAAGCAAATGGTGGAAAACCTGACGGAACTGTTGCGGCCCGGCGGAGTGATTCTGGCGATGTTTCACAGCAAGAAGCCTGAGGGGTTTCAGCGTTATCGAGTGGCTGATTCGAACACGCTCCAGGTGATTTCGTCAGCGGTGATCTGCCCAGCGCAAAAGGTGTATCAGAACCGCGAGATCCAGGACCTCTTTGTCCGCTTTCGGACGATGAAATCGTTTGTCGGCCGCGACCAACTGCGAGAGACACTCTTCATCAAGTAACAATTGGAAATTTCCAAACTACACAAGCGCTGTGGAAATTGCGCGTTCTCCGTCTGTTCGCTTGCATTCAACGGATCGGAGGAGTACAAGCGAGACGTGAGCTCAAGGAGCTCCGGAGGGACCATGACTCCACCGGGCTTAGAGCTGCACCAAAGCTGATCACACCGCTTTTGCGGTGCGCGTCGCTCGCGAAACATACGTGCTTCTAGCGCGCTTCCGAGTCGACACAGTAAAAGAGCAAAGGGGGAGCTGCCAGGCTCCCCCTTTTGTTTCCGCTCTATGATTTCGAATCAGTGTTGCGTTGAAGTCTTGTGATGATGATGATGACGCCTGCCGGTGCTATGCCTGCGATGGTGGCGGTCATGCGAGGATGCCGGATTGGTAGCCTGCGGCTGGGCTGAATTCGCATTTTCTTGGGGAGCCGATTGCATGGCTGGAACCTGCCTGACGGATACAAAAAGCATTGACGTTGATGCCAGCAAGAGGAATCGAAAGATTCGTGTCACGACAATTCTCCCAAGAGGAATGTCCCGCGAGCTTATTGAATCACAAGTTGGAGAGAAAGTCTCCGGGAATTGCCTTGCAGATGTGGTCGGAATCAACCAGCTGGCATTGGCGGCCAAGCCCAGACTTGTCCTTCTTGGAGTTGGGGTACGTCTTGCTGGAATTTCAAGAGCCGGCGGAGAAGGACTACCCGCCGAACTTAAGTCGTTCGAGCCACTGAATGGCTTCGCGCTGGTTGGCGATGATCTGGGCTTGCCACACCAGGGCAATGGACATGAAGCTCATGGAGATCACGCAAAAGACGAGAACGATGCCGATGGTGGACTCCTGAGCGGGAAGGCGAAAAACGCGCCGAAGCCAAGTCATGGTAAGGGGTCTCCTAGTACTCAGTTCGCTTTCCCAGCCTTCGTTCCTGCGAATCCAAGTCGGCAGCGCCGCGGGGCGTAGCGTTGGCCTGATGATACCAAGGCAATCGAGGGGCCAAGGTATACAAGGCAGAGGAAATTCTCATCCCACAGAAAATAGATGGTTTGCGAAAACTTGCGCCGCGCCCTTATTCACTGCACGAATTGATGGTGTGCAAGCCGACTCGCATTTGAGCAACATTTTTTCCAAAGCGTTTAGCTTTTCTTTGCGATGACCGCCAGCAAACGCTCCGAAAAGTCCGGTGCATGAAGTGGGAGACGCCGAGTTTGAGGTGTCCCGGGCTGACCCAGTGAGGCGGTTGCGGACTTGTTGTCGGTAAGAAGGATGGTGCGCTCGCAGAAAGGAAAGAGTCCAGAGGCAAAACCGGGTGTGGCGATGCCGACAGTGTGGGCATGGTATCGCAGCGCGCGGTCGTAGAGTTTCGCAAGCTCTCGGACGGAGTGCTGAACGCTGGCTCCGATAGCCACGGACCAAAGGGCGCCGTGCTTACGGAATTCCAGACCGCGATTGCGCCCCTCCGTCAGAAACGTTTCGACTTCCTCGTCAGAAGCGCCGGCAAAGAAAAAAATGTCGTCGAAATCGCGTTGCCGGGCAAGCTCGGCCTCTCTCTGGGGAAGCCCCGTATTTTGGACGAGCTCGCGCGGGGAGAGCGAGCTCAAAGTCACAACCGGCACGCCAGAATCCCGAGAGAGTGTGTGCAGGGCCTCAGCGGCCGCTGGCAGGACTTCAGCGACAGGAATGCATGTAAAGCGGCCAAGGCGCAACGTGGCGGCCTTGTTGGTCCGAGAGGCGCCTGATGCGGGTCGCAAGTGGAAATAGTCCTCCGGAAGATAAACTGCGCAGCCATCTTCCGCGATAAAGGGATGAGTGTGGCCGTGTTTGCGGCGGGCATCGTCGAACTGGAGACGCGAGCGGCTGGTCAGCCAGACGGCGGGAATGGCTTCGTGGTCGAGTCTCGCGGTGAGTTCATCGAGCCCCCGGAGGCTGGCTCCCCGCAATGGGATCAGTCCATCAACAGCGATGTAGAGGACGCTAGAAGTCTGACGCAAACCGGCCTCCGAACTGGCGAGGCCTATTCTACCGGAATACGAAAAATCGCTGCGCCACGAAAAAAAAGCGGGCAGATCGCTCTGCCCGCCCCATCCTACGCCCGGCAAACCACCTCCGGGCCGTTTCTCGAAAAACTCAGTTGCCAGACTTTGCTGCCGCGGATGCGGCCGTCTGTGAATTCGCCTTCGGGATGCTGAGGTAGCCGCTGATGGTGTTCTTGCCCACCTTGTTGACGACGATTTCCTCAGGAATGTGGGTGCCGGAGAGGTAGAAGAAGATCGGCTCGTTCATGGCGCGGTTCTTCTTTTCGAATAGCTTGTCTTCGATCGTTACGGCCGCGCTGAACTGGTTACGCTTTTCGTTGATGCCCTTCAGTTCAACGGTGACATTGCCCACCTTCTGCGGCTTGTTCCGGCCGACGATGGTGAATTCAATGTAGTCCCGTTCGCCGAGGCGGCGGAGCTGGTCGATTTCATCATGGTTGCGCGCGATGAGCGTCCCCATTTCGCTGCGAGCCATCTTCAGATCTTCACGAGTGGCGTCCAGATCGGTCTTCACACCGACAACCTTGGTGTCCACGGTCTTGACGTCGTCGCTGGTAGCCTTGGTGGCAAGCTCTGAGTGTACCGACGTATCCAGCGCGGTCAGCTTCTCGGTGGTCGCGTCGTTGAGCTTTGACGCTTCTTCGCGCGCCTTCTTGAGCTGCCCCTGGGTAATCTTCAGCTTGCCGGTAACAACCTTCAGGTCGCCCTGGAGATCCGTGTTGGCCTTTTCGTCCTGGGCGAGACGATCCTTCAAAGAGGCCATGTCCTGCTGCATGGTCTGTTCCGCAGTTTTCAGTTGCGTTGCCACTGCCTGCTGCGTGCCATCGAGTTTCGACGAGGCACTCCAGCCTACTGCCAGTCCGCCAATGGCGATCAAGCCCAGAATGACGATCGCTGGCAACGTCCAGGCGGGTGATTCCGTACGCGTTTCCACAATTCTATCATCTGACATATCAATCTTTCTCCTCGCCCCGTTAGGGGAACTGCCGCTGTAATCCGGCCTGTAAAAGGGGGAATGCATGCGCGAAGCCAAAGAAGAAAAAGCGATGATGGCGGTAAGTGATAGAAGGATGGACGTTTGTGAGGGCGAGGAAACAACGATGCAGTACTAGTCCTAGCAAAGTTTACCCGAAAAGTGAGCCAATTGCGGATTTTTTGCTTGACGAACGTTCAGTCGAATTGGATCCCAAGATTTCGGAGATCGGTTTGGAGCTGTTCTGGTGATTGGAAGACGATCCCTGTCATCCCAAGCCGCCGGGCGGCCTCCGCGTAGGCGGCAACATCGTCAATATAAACAGCTTCCTCGGCCCTGACCTTGCACGCTTGGAGGGCTTGGCGATAGATAATTGGGTCTGGCTTGCTCGCGCCGACCTGGTAGGAATAGATGCGGATAGGGAAGAAGCGGAAGAAGGGGAAACGCGCATCCTCGTGGGACATGTGGATTGGGTCGGTGTTCGAAAGCAGCGCCAGGCGGTAGTTTTTGGACAGTTTTTCGAGGAAAGCTTCCGAATGGATCGGTTTCGGGTCAAGAGCGCGGTTCCACACTTCGCTGAATTCCTCGAAAGGAAGTGAAGTGCCAAGACGCTTGGTCAGATGAAGGTGCCAGTCCCTGGGAGAGATGCGCCCCTCCTGCCAATCGAGCCAGTGAGGGTCCTTTTCGATTGCGCACCAAACCTCTTGAGGCGTCAAAGTAAGGCCGGAAGCCAGCCCGTCCATGGCGCGAGAGATGTCCACGCGGATCAGGACGCGGCCGATATCGAAGATGATGGCGCGGAACTGGGCGGTGGGCACTGCTTACTTTTCCTCAGCCGTCGGTGCCGCCGCGGCGCGCCGCGCGCGCAATAGACTCACTATCACGGGAAGAATGGAAAGCAGAATCACCACCGCAATGACGTAGTGGATGCGCTGGGCGATGTTGGGGATTAAATGCCCGAGAGAATAGCTGCCCAGGATCATGGTGCTTACCCAGAAGATGCCGCCGAAGATGTCGAAAGCGAGGTATCGGGAGTAGGGCATTTTGGCGGCGCCGGCTACCGGGGGACAGAACGTCCGAATGATGGGTACGAAGCGAGCGAGAATCACGGCGCGCCCGCCATACTTTTCGTAGAAATCATGGGCGCGCTGGAGATGGCTTTTCCGGAAGAAGAGAGAATCTTCACGGCGATACAAAGCCGCGCCTGCGGACCTGCCGATCCAGTAGCCAATCTGGTCGCCGACGATAGCGCAGAGCATCACGGGGATAAGCAACCATCTCAGTGGGATGACGCCGCCGGCCGAAAGAATGCCCGCGGTGACCAGGAGGGAGTCTCCGGGCAGGAAAAAACCGACGAAGAAACCGGTCTCGATAAAAACGATGGTGCAAATCAGCGGGGCGCCGCCGGCGCGGATTAGTTCCCGGAGTCCGTCGGGGTCAAAAAGGGCGTGGAAGAAGTGAAAGATGGAGTCGAGCACGCGGCGTTGTTCCTCGCGGTGGATCGATGAAGCGAATCTCTTACGGGCACGGGAACGAGCACGCGTGAACGCAAGCTCGTGAAGGCACCCAGACCTATACGGTAGCAGAAAACACCTACGTCCTCTCCACATTCATGCCAGAGGAGCAGCGGGACGCCAAGAGCCACGAGCCAGACGGCGATGCGCGTCATCCAAGCACCTCCGCGAGCCATAGGTAACCTTTATCTTCAGCTTGGATCCGCGCTTGGAGATCCCGAGCAGCGTCTTCCTTCTGCCCAATCAGTTTTTCAATGCGGGTGAGAGCTCGGCGCGTGGCATCGGCGCCCGCGGCGATTGCTTCTTCGGCGCGGTCGAAATCATCCCAAGCCAAGGATTGCACGTCGGGTCTAAGGACGAGGTCGGCGTAGCGTTCCCAGATTTCAAGCTGGTGTTTTTGTGCCGCGGACACCGCACGGCTCACAACCTGAAAAATGTTTGTGGGGGCTCCGCGGTGGCCGTCTTGCATGCCAACAGAGACGCCAATCACCGGAGCAGCGCCGAGATCGCGGGCGGCGCGCGTCGGAACCGGCGCAACCAGCCCGCCGTCGGCCAGACACCTCGTGCCGATCTCAACCGGTTCGAACAAGCCCGGGAACGCGCAACTCGCGCGAATGGCGTCCACAAGGTTGCCTTGCGTGAACACCACTGGTTCGCCCGAGGTCAGATCCGTGGCTACCACGGCAAGAGGGATGCGGAGATCCTCAAACCGCCGCGACTCGAAAACGCGCTCAATTAAATTTTCAAGACGGTGATTGCTTGCCAATCCGAGCCGGGAGACGCGCCAACGGGCGATGTCCCGGAAGCGGAGCGTGCGGCAGGTTTCTATGATGCGTGCAAGTGGAGCGCCACTGGCGTAAGCGGCGCCCAGGATGCTGCCTACGCTGGTTCCCGCGATGTGAGAGATAGGGATGTGGTTTTGTTCGAGGACTTGCAGAACGCCGAGATGCGCGAATCCGCGCGCGAAACCTCCTCCAAGGGCGAGGCCGATGCCTGCCCGCCTGGGCATAACGGTTGCACTCTCGTCCAGGTTCTTGCGCGGAGTTTGCCCGTGCCTCGTCATACCCACAGGATCGCAGGACGAACATCCCGGTCATATGGGTCAGGCGTCCTGAAAAAACAGTACTTCTGTACTGCGATGAAAACCGCGCATATCTCGATGGAAACGGCGCATATATCAATGTCCGGCTTCTCGACAGTACCTTCTTACTAGTCCGGTACCCTCTCTGTACCATTGTGACGAGCGGTGCGCTGCGCGATTCTCTCCTGCGTCAGGCTGAATGACTGAGGGGACCGCGAATGGACAGTGCGTTCAAAGTTTGGGTCGGGCAGCCGGTGGTCCTGCAAGTGGCCCTTGGAGACATCAAGGTGCCTCTACGCGGGAAGCTCCTCAAAGTCGGCGACGAAACGGTAAGGATGCGGATCGGCGACGGCTGGGACGTGGATATCTACAAGACCATGATCATGGCGGTTGAAGAAGATTCGATGGCTCTACTTCCTGCGTGAGGGACACGGCCATGAAAACACAAGAGCTCAAATACGTAACCCGGCGCCGCGCGGCGGTGCTGTTGGGTCTCTCCGAAACAGAATTGAACCGCATCTCGAGCGAATCGGGATTCGGACACAAAGAAGTCGCAGGCGAACAGGAAGAGACGTACTTCACTTATGAAGAACTGCGACAAATCTGCATGCTGGCAGTACACCAGGTGCACTAAGTAAAAACGAGTTTCCTCCGGCCCCCCTCAGCAACACCCCCACCCCGGGTCGCTCCCCCCAGCGATCCGGGGTTTTTCTTTTCGCCGAAGCTCCTATTTGGATGGCTCGCGATTGCTCACTTGTTCTTTCCAGAAAACCTTTGACAGATGAAGTCGGGGCGATAAGACTTAGCGCCGCAATGGAGGGATGCGGCTCTAATGTCACATCTTTTGATTGGTGGATGGCGAAAGTGCGCAGCAGCGGCAGCGTTGCTCGCTGCAACGATGGCGCTGACTCCAGGAAGTAGCGCGAGTAACGGCGCCGAAGCGTATGACCTAGTGATCGCGAACGGGCGAGTGATGGATCCGGAATCGGGGCTTGACGCGATTCGAAACATTGGTATTCGCGGCGGGAAAATCGCAGCGATTTCGAGCAGTGCTCTCGAAGGGAAGCAATCGGTTGATGCGAAGGGTCTCGTGGTCGCGCCAGGTTTTATCGATTTGCATGAGCACGGGCAAGAGCCGAGGAATTACCAGTTCCAGGCGCATGATGGGGTCACGACATCGCTGGAGCTGGAAGCCGGCACGGCGGATGTTGACCAGTGGTATGCGCGACGAGAAGGAAAATCGCTGATCAACTTCGGCGTGTCCGTCGGACACATTCCCGTAAGGATGAAAGTCATGAAAGACGCCGGCGCCTTTTTGCCAATCGGTGACGCCGCCCATCGCCAGGCAACGCCCACGGAATTGCAACAAATCGACGACGATATCGAGAAGGGGCTGCGGCACGGGGCATTGGCCGTTGGCATGGGCATCAACTACACCGCTGCTGCAACCCACGACGAGATCCTCGATGTATTCGGCCTCGCGGCAAAATACGGCGCTTCCGTGCACGTGCACTTGCGTCATGCCGGATTGCAAGAGCCAACGACCGGCCTCGTGGGGATTGAAGAAGTCATCGCCGCCGCCGCGGCCACGGGTGCGCCGCTCCACGTTGTGCACATCACCAGCATGGGGTTGAAGAACACGCCTCGGCTGATTGCGATGGTGAAAGGCGCGCGAGAGCGCGGACTCGACGTCACCACGGAGTGCTATCCCTACACGGCCGGGAGCACACAATTGGAGTCAGCCATATTTGACCCCGGATGGCAGGACCGGCAGGGCATCACGTTCAAGGACATTCAGTGGACAAAGACCGGCGAACGATTGACAGCGGAAAGTTTTGAGAAATATCGAAGGGAAGGAGGCACTGTTGTTATTTTCTCGATTCCGGAACAGGCTGCGCGTACGGCCGTTGCCGACCCGACAATCATGATCGCCAGCGACGGTATGCCCCTTACTGGCACCAAGATTCATCCACGGGGCCAGGCGACGTTTTCGCGAGTGCTAGGGCACTACGTACGGGAGGAGAGGGCTCTGGACCTGATGACCGCGCTGAAGAAGATGACGCTGATGCCCGCACAGCGGCTGGAGAAGCGTGCGCCGATGTTCAAGGATAAAGGACGAATTCGCGTGGGAGCGGATGCTGACATTACCGTATTCGACGCGGATCGCATCATCGACAAAGCAACATATAAAGAGCCGCTGCGGTATTCGGAAGGGATTGAATTTGTGCTAGTGAATGGAGTTGCGGTCGTCGAGGATGGGCAACTCGTCGACGGCGTTTTCCCCGGACAGGCTGCGCGGGCGCCAGTCTCACAATGAGCTGGCTGCGCGCCGTTCTGTGTTCACCCGACACCTGACCAGAGCCACAAGAAGACAATGATGCCAACCGCCGGGAAGTGCTATATAGTACTGCGCACATTCGCCTTCTCACGAAAGGACCCACTTTGACACTCGCCGCCTCGGATTGGGCCGCCATCGTCGGCTATCTGCTGATCACTTTATTTCTCGGATTGTACTTCCGTGGCCGCTCCGGAAAAAGCACCGAAGATTATTTTGTTTCCGGCCGCAACGTTTCCTGGTGGCTTGCGGGGACTTCCATGGTCGCGACGACCTTCGCGGCTGATACGCCGCTGGCTGTGACGGGGCTGGTCTACGCAAACGGAGTCGCGGGAAACTGGCTATGGTGGAGTTTTCTGCCATCCGGAATGATGACGGTGTTCTTGTTCGCGCGGCTGTGGCGCCGCTCAGGACTTATCACCGACGTGCAGTTTGCCGAGATGCGTTACGCCGGCAAGCCGGCTGCGTTTCTCCGCGGTTTCCGCGCTGTGTATCTGGGGCTGCTGATGAACTGTTTGATCCTTGGATGGGTAACCAAGGCCATGGTGAACATCATCAGCACGTCGCTCGGCGTAAGCGATGCAAGAGCGCTGGGAATCTGCGTTTTCTTTCTGATGCCCTTCACGGGGATCTACGTTTCACTCGGCGGATTGTGGGGCGTGCTTTGGACGGATCTGTTCCAATTCGTTCTGAAGATGGCGATCGTGATTGGAGTGGCCTGGTACGGAGTGCGTGCAGCAGGTGGCATGCAGCAGATGCTCGCCACGCTCGCAGCCAAGCGCGCGGCTGCCGGACCCGGCGCAGGCGACATCACGGCGCTTTTACCTGATTTTTCGCGCGGTTTCGCGAGCGAAGCTTTGTGGACATTGCCTGTGATTACCTTCGTGGTGCATCTGGCTGTCCAGTGGTGGGCTTTCTGGTATCCCGGCGCGGAACCGGGCGGCGGAGGATATATTGCGCAACGCATCTTCAGCGCTAAGGATGAAAGAAACGGATTGTTGTCTGTGCTGTGGTTCAACCTTGCGCATTACGCGCTGCGCCCCTGGCCCTGGATTTTGACGGCCCTTGCGGCGGTCGTTCTTTACCCGGGTCTTGCGCAGCCCGAGCGCGGTTATATGTTGGTAGCGACCCGCCAGACGCCGCACGCAGTTCTGGGAATTTTGCTTGCAGGTTTCATGGCCGCCTTCATGTCGACGGTAGCCACGCAATTAAATTGGGGCAGTTCCTATCTGGTGGAAGATTTCTACCGGCGCTTCCTGAAGCGAGAGGGAAGCGAAGCACATTATGTGAATGTCTCGCGCTTGGCGACGGCGTTTCTAGTCTTGGCGGCTGCCGCGGTTGCCTGGCAACTGACCTCCGTCTCCGCGGGCTGGAAGATCGTGCTCGAGCTGGGAGCGGGGACCGGTGGCGTCTACTTGCTGCGCTGGTACTGGTGGCGCGTGAACGCGTGGAGCGAAATCTCCGCCATGATCGCTGCGCTAGTGACGACGCTCGCGCTGCATAACAGCGCTCTGTGGAACGCCATTGCCGGAAGGCCGCAGCCCTTCAGCGGCTCCGATCCGGTCATTTTCGCGAAGACAACTCTTTGCACGACGGGAATTACAACACTGGTGTGGGTCGCCGTCACGCTCCTCACTGGGCCGGAGCCCAATGACACCCTTGTCAAGTTCTACAGGAAGGTACGTCCGCAAATCACAGGCTGGGAACCGGTCGCCAAACTAGCTGGCGACGTGCCCGTCACGCGCGATCTGGGCAGGAACCTGGTGAACTGGCTGCTAGGCTGTGTGCTTATATATTCGGCGCTCTTTTCCATCGGCGAGTTGTGTTTTGGCCGATACCAGGTAGGCTTCCTTCTTGCATTTGTGGCGATTGTCTGTGGGCTGGTGATCTCGCGCTTGATGCCCAAGCCGGCGGAGTGGCAAACAAACTAAAATGGCGCAGTCGGCGCAGCCCGCTCGTTCAGGTGCGCACCACGCAGTGCTGGCCGGGTTTCTCGGCTGGACCCTCGACGCTTTCGATTTCTTCATAGTCGTTTTTCTCTTCGATACACTGGCGCGTCAGTTTGGCGTAACCAAAAAAGAAATTGTTCTCACCACGACGGCGACGCTCGCCATGCGTCCTGTGGGCGCGTTGCTTTTTGGCTTGCTTGCGGATCGCTATGGCCGCCGCATTCCGCTCATGGCCAACGTAATTTATTTTTCGATCATCGAGCTCTTGTGCGGCTTTTCGCCTAACTTCACGGTGTTCATCATCCTGCGCGCGCTATTTGGCATCGGCATGGGCGGCGAATGGGGAGTTGGCGCGTCGCTCGCGATGGAAGCCGCGCCCGTGCGCTGGCGCGGAATTCTAAGCGGAATCTTGCAAAGCGGTTATTCGATCGGATATCTCCTGGCGGCTGTAGCCGCGAGATTCCTCCTGCCCGTGTGGGGATGGCGGCCCATGTTCTGGATTGGCGCGCTCCCTGCGTTACTTGCGCTGTACATTCGGACGAAAGTGCCGGAATCGGAAGCTTGGAAGCAACATCGCGTTGCGAGCACGGGGCAAGTTCTGCGCATCGTTGCAGGAGAATGGAAGCGTTTCGCCTATCTCGTCGTGCTCATGACCTTCATGATGTTCCTCTCGCACGGCACCCAAGATCTTTATCCGGATTTCCTGAAAGAAGTGCACAAGATTTCTGTCGCGATGGTAGCGAATATCGCCATGATTTATAACGTCGGGGCGGTTGTGGGTGCGATTATATTTGGACACATCTCACAAGTGGCTGGGCGCCGCAAAGGCATGATCGCGGCTCTGGGGTTGTCGCTCTTGATGATTCCGCTATGGGCGTTTGGCGGGGGGCTTGCAACCGTCATCGCCGCTTCTTTTCTGATGCAGGCGGGAGTGCAGGGAGCATGGGGCGTGATCCCGGTGCATCTCAACGAGCTTTCCGCAGACGCCGCGCGGGGCCTGATGCCTGGTCTTGCCTATCAGTTGGGAATACTCCTGGCTTCTCCGACAAATTCAATTCAGTACGCACTCCATCTTCATTTCGGTTATCAGCGGGCCATTGCCGGCTTCGAGTTGGTGACGATTCTTACGCTGGCGGCCCTGCTCTGGCGCGGCTCGGAAGCGCACAGCCGAAGTTTCGTTCGCGGTGCGCCTTTGCAAGCTGGTGACTCCCCGCCTTGATTCAGGCTCTCCCGCTTTCTCAACTTCATCGAATTGCATTCGAGGCAGTCTAGCCGAAAAAAACGAGGTTTCGCGGCTGCTGGATGCCCGGCGCAAGCCTGTGATAATATTTATCTACCGCGCGCCCGTAGCTCAGTTGGATAGAGCGTCTGGCTACGAACCAGAAGGTCGGGAGTTCGAGTCCCCCCGGGCGCGCCATTTAAATGGTTTTCCCTTCATTGGATTAGCAATCTACTGTCGAATATCATGCAAAACCGTGATGCAAGATACAGGAAAGTGCGGCCGATTGCCATATCGACCGCACCTCGTCTTGCCCGCCGGCATTAGTCCAGGCCGGTTCCAAAGCGAATTGCTAATGCTTGAGCTGGGGGGAAGAATTCTGCAGAGCTGCGATTAGGTCATGCGCTGCGTCCGGAGCAGGGACATCGGATTCCAGAATTATTTTTGCAGCGCTTGTGGATTTGCCATAGAGCTTGCGATTTGCATCTTCGTCGGGCCGGAGCGTCGAGCCATCGAGAGATATGCCGGCAAAAACACCCCGCGCGCGAGAGTAGCTGAGAATTTCCGCGCGCATGTAGGCGTCAGTATCGGCTGCAGCCGAACGTCCCTTCGGCCCAGCGGCGATAGATGCGTCGGCCCCCAGCTTCACTTTGGTGCGCAGCAGGCTGCCTGCGCCGCGGTCATTCATCACGAGAAAAACGAAATCGGTAGCTTCTCCACCAATCTGCAAACCAACACTGCCTCCTTCCAGCGCATACATGGCCGGTGAGCCCCATGGACCGGTGAAGTCCTTACCGGTGCGGCATACCATGGTTCCGCGACCGTAGCTCCCGCCAACAACAAACGCGGCTTTCAACACCGACGGCATGACGACAACGCAACGGGCCTTGTCGATCAGATCTTGTGGAATGTTGTCAGGAACCTTGAGGATCTCCTGCATGACCGTTCCTGCATTTTGAAGACGATCCTGCTCGGTCTTTGGTTCGCTCGGATTCTTTGCGGACGAAAGTGGTCCCAAAGTCAGCAGGCCCGCCACTAAGACGATGCGGCACTTTGTGAAGTTCATGTGAAGCGCCTCCTTGAGCGCCTGGTTCGTTCTCCGTGCACACTACGGCTTTCTCTTTTCGAGCGGGCTGATGCCGTTGAAGCTTTTAGTCCCACGGGTGAAAAGGGCAACCTCTCTTCCAGACTCGCATTGGATTCGGTAATAGGCTGAAAATTCAAACACATAGAACAGTCGTATGGGGCAATAAGCGATGAGACCTGAAGTGCGAGGTGTGTAGAAAGTACAAACAAGAAAGAGGAAATAGTCCGTTTCTGGGTACTGGAACCCATGCTCAGGAGAGATGCCTAAACTGACAAAATCCCTCAAAACTTGTGACTTATCGCTGTTGGCGAACGACGTGCACCGGTGCCATTGAAGGGAGAAGAGAAATGAACAAGCAAGTCTCCGTCGAGACGGCGGTATGTGCAGAACATCAAATGCTACTTGCAGAGTGTCAACGAGCCTTGGAAATCTGGAACGAGCACCGCGCCGAGTTTTGTCAGTTTCGTTTCATGCGGAGAGAAGCAGGCGACGAACTCCTGCGATTGCAAGCGAAGTATGCTCGGGCTTACACAGTGTTGCAAAACCACGAACGCAACTGCTCACTCTGTCAACTGGCGTCAAGAATGGAAGGACGTAATCCTGAAAATAGACCGGACGCCTTCTCCGACAACGCCATGTACACTTGAAGCCAAAAACATTCAACTCACCTAAGTGAGGTCAACGGCAGTAACACAGAGTTAGGTTGTTCCAGCACGAAACCGATGGTGTTTTTTCCAGCGATACACGTTGCCAACTTTTTCAAATTCGTCCTGTTCGGCCAGCGCCATTTCATCGAGTGTGTTTTCTACCTCACGCACGGAGTAAGGACTCGGCTCAATTGCGTCATGCACCTGCTGCGCCGCACCCTGTCCCATCGCTCTCAATCGAGATTTGACGGTTTCGTATCGCTTACGGTCGTCCATCATTTCCCCTGAACGCCATCAGCGCATAACGAACAACCCGTTATTTCGCCCGCCCCGATTCATCTGCTTTTCTATCTGGACCGTCGTGTCTGGATACCCCATTGGGATTTCGCGCTTGAGCCAATCCCTGACCTCTGCTTTCTAAATCATTCGCATTTTATCACGCCTCGGGGGTTAGCATCGAATTGCAGTCACTCCTTTTCGGCGGCGCAAGATGGTGCTAGTTGTGGAAGACGAAGACGGGGTCAGAGAGCTTGCTTCAGAATTTCTGGAGTCGGCTGGCTGCCCGGCGCTTACGGCCAAGGACGGTACGGAAGCTCTCGCCATCGCCGAACAGTCGGAGGAGCCGATCCATTTGCTGCTTACCGATGTCGTGATGCCCAAGATGCGAGGACCGGAGCTCGCCAAACGACTAAAGGACCTCCGGACGAAGTTGAGGATCGTTTACATGTCCGTGCGGACTGCCGTCTTTTCGATTCGGAATGGCGCGGACATATTGCTGTGTTGTGCAGACGGTTGCTTCATTGCCCGTGAGTCAGGCACTCGATCCTCGTGTACGTTCGATCGACGTCGATGCTCAAAACACTGCTGAGATCTTCCTGCATTCCGTGTATCACTTGTTTACGGTTCAGCGTCGTTCCGTCTATCAGTTAGATGGTGAAACATACGTGAACTTATAAAGGTGATTGACCGGTGGTTATCATGGATGTCTGCCCTTACGCCGGGATCAAGGTCGAAAACAATCACCGTCGAACGATTTAGTCGTGGCGCTCGACGCCAAATGGATTAGGTACAATACTGGCCATATTTGCCACCCAAACCAACGTGGCGAGATGGCGATGAGGATTGGATTGAGCTGGTCGCGCGCGAAAATGCCGCGGGGCAAAAGTAATGTCAATACATTGGCCGTAATGCCGCTTGTGGCGTGCGCGACTCTAAGCGCAACCTATCGCGCGTTGTGCTCTCGCTTAAGGTAAGACTGTTTCTGCAGGCTCGCCGCTTCGAATTTTCCGTGGCGTTCCATGGCGTCCAAACGAACGGGTGGCAGTCCAGTACCATCACGCCCGTTCTAATACCGCTCCTAAGAACAGTTTACAGCGTCGTGCAATTCCGCAATCCTTGGACCAACTGCTTGGGGGACATTTACGCGCATCCGGCTCCGTGTGAATGCTCCATTGCACAAGGGGTGAAGAAGATGCGTGTCCATTCACTTCGCACCGTGGTGTCGTTCGGTTTGGTCGCGCTGGCGCTGATGGCTAACGGCAGAATGCCTATTGCCGAGGCGCAAACTGCACCACCAGCATCCCCGAGCGTCGCTCTGAGCGCCTCGCCAACTTCCGCCCAAGCGGGCCAATCGGTCACGCTCACCTGGTCGTCGACGAACGCCACATCCATCACATTGAAGCCCTCGATGGGCCTAGTCGCCGCGCAGGGTTCTACGACTGTAAGGCCTTCCCAATCCACGACTTATACCGTCACCGCCACGGGTCCCGGCGGCTCGGCGCATGCCAGCGCCCAAGTCAATATCACACCCGCGTCCCCGCAGGCTGCGGTCCAGAAGCCTTCCCAGGAAGACATCTCGTCCGACCAACAGCAAATGAGGGGCCTCGACGAACAGATCCAGGAGATCAAGTCAGACTCCCTCCGCATGTCGGCATAGCTGAGCCAGCT
>Ga0210407_10000972_pt1 | contig 28612 bp, 27 predicted proteins | sample IncBWC27MmetaG_FD_150860 | JGI IMG/M metagenome (GOLD analysis project Ga0210407, IMG submission 150860) | Forest soil microbial communities from Barre Woods Harvard Forest LTER site, Petersham, Massachusetts, United States - Inc-BW-C-27-M | ecosystem: Environmental > Terrestrial > Soil >...
AGCAAGGTTTCGCGATATTTGTGGTTCGGACTCACGCGAAGCAAATGAGCTCGAAAGACTTTGTGACCTAGCAGGGTCGGAGTTATTAATGCCCCTTGAAGAATTCAGGGAGGAACTTCGTGGGCGCTTCGCTTTGGCTAGCGTTGAGGAGCTTAGTGAAAAGTTTGGAAGCTCATTCGAGGCGACAGTATTTCGTCTTGCAACGGCCCACCCTGGAATAGCGGTGGCAGGCTTCCTGAGGTATCGGTTGCGGAAGGGCGAGGAGCGCGCCATCACCAACTCGTCTGAGCAGCTCTTGTTTCAGGACATGAAACGAGCCAGAGGCGAATTGCCAGAACCCAGGTATCGCAGGCAGTCTTTCTTCTCCTCGATAGCCTGCTCAGATCAACACACGATTCGCTGGAATAAATCGTTCGATCTTGAGTCCTGCGTCTATCTTGCAGCAAAATCCGGGCAAATCGTCAAGGGACGAGAGGTCCTGCCAAATCAGATTGGTCAAGAAGGCACTTTAGAGGTAGTTCGCGCGCCGTTCCAACGTGAAGACGCTCACCCTGAATTCCCCGATCTGCTTTTTTTCTGGTCAACTAATGCGCCGATATGCGAATTGCGTTCCGAAGCGGTTTGTGCGCCTGCGCAGACAACATTACTGTGATGACTCGAAGAAATTTGTATATAGCCAACGCAAGCAATAGCCGCTCTTCGTAAGACGCAAGCGTAATCTTCTAAGATCACCATTTTAGCTACCTTTCCAACAGCACGCCTTTGCTCGTTTCGTTGCCCCCGGCTTCCGCCAGCACACAGTCGCGCCAGGTGAACACCCACCTGTCTCTGGCGAATTGATACGGTGGCAGGTTGTTGTACAAAGAAGGAATTCGCCCAATGCTTCTTCAAAGAATTGGGCATGTTGAGCAGCGGACCCGAAGGCGAAAACTGCGTTCAGTTGGCCTTCTTCTGAGCGGAGCGTGTCGAGGGATTCGGACATAGGGGAAGTATACAAGTGCTCGACACATTTTCCGACTGTCAGCCGCTTCCCACGCGGAAAATCGCTCACATCGACATGGGGCATTTTATGCGTCCGTGGAGCAGCAGGACAATCCGGAACTGCGGGGACCGAGTTCCGAAATGCCCTCGAACTCCTGCAGAGGTTGGTTCGGTGGAACGAAATATACGTGAAGAATTTGCGCTCTAGTCGGCAAGAGACCCCAGGGAAGCGATTGCTGACTAATGCCATTCTTTTCTGGTTATGATACCTTCCCGTGTACTCTGGGTGCCGCCCGAGTACTCCTCGCACTTCGCGGCGCATCCGGTCCTGCATCCAGCCTGCGCTGCGGAGGAGTCTATGCCCACAAAGAAATCCAAAGCGACATCAAAAGGCAAATCAAAATCGAAACCCAAAGCAAGATCCAAACCGGCGATCCGGCCGGCCAGCCAGAAAAAAGTGGAAATGGATCTGACCGTCCACTCCGAACACCCCAGCCTTCCAGCGCCGGCGGCGGTGGACGAAATTCGCGCGTTCGCTCCCGACATCTCGAAGCGCCTGAAGGCCAAGTATGGTGAGGGCAGCGTTGAGGTCCAGCGGCAGAAAACTTTCCCAGTCGACCCGCTGAGCGTTCTTGTGACCATCGGCATCTTCGTGGGTACCAAGGTCGTGGAAAAGATCATCGGGAAAATGGCGGAAGACGTCTACAACTGGATCAAAGAAAAGCTCTCTGGTGCCGACGTCACAAAAGCAGGGAAACACCGCGTCTCCCGTATCAAACACCGCTGATCGCGGCTCGACCGGCATGGGTTCCTTTCCCCCCGTTTTCGCGCGCCCGTGGTTTCGCTGCCTGACGTCGGTCGGGCTCCGACTGCATTGGAACATCGACGAAGTCTTCGCCAAGACCGACGAGCGCCGCGGACGAAGCTGGTCGGACGTAGTGAAGCAGATTGAGAATCGCTGCCTCAGCGCCAAGGATATTCCACGACAGTCCGATCCGAATTACATGACCGTCTTCGCGCAGGGCGAGATCCTGCGATTCGCCAAAGCCTTCCCGAAAGAGGATACGGAACTTGGGGAATCTCCGGAGCTTGGTGCCACGTTAGTCAAGCTCGCCAAGCAGATTCGCCCGCTCACCGATCCGGAGATGGAAAAAGCCTTCGATGACCTGAACCGCAAGATGCTCGGCTCTGCCCAAGAATGCGCCACAGAATGGGGAGGCCAACATGCCTCCCTGCGTGTCTCAAAGCTGAAACTTGCTTCCCTAAATCTCGATCCTCCAACACCTCCGGGCGGTCCGCCTCCCCTAACTGCTTGGACCGATGGGCAGACGATCTGTGTGCCAACAGGAACGGGAGAGAGACCTCTCCTCGATTTCCTGAGCCTAGAGTTCTTTCTCCTTCACGAATACCTGTCGCACCATTTCCCTGTATGGGAGGATGGAGCTGGACTGCTTTCCGAAGGCTTCCTGTTCCCTGTTGGACGCTGGTGGCATACCACGAGGGCGGAATTTCCCGTCACCAACTCCCTTGTCGATCTTGACTGGCAATATCATTGGCTGCGGCACCGCAATCCGCAGTCCGCACAATTCTGGAGGGAATTTCACTCCTGGGTGGATTGGATGGAAGTCCGGTGCACGAAGCCTCGACTTGTTTGGCTCCTACTGGAGATGGCATCGTACGACGAGGATCCGGTTCATCGGCTGCAAGAGGGTTTTCTAGGGATCCTCGAATCGATCATCAAGGAGAAGGATCTAAGATTCGCATGGGATATTCTGAAAACCCCGAACGAGGACATACGTGCCGTGTATAGACAGGTGCTCGCGGCACTTGATTCCAAGATACCCTCTAACATAAAGAAAAGGCTTGGTTTAATATAGATGGGCTGATAGTGCTTGACATTTTCGAGACTTATTCTATAATTCTTGAATAAGAGGTAGGCTTGGCATGCGCCATGGAAGCATCCGCTCGACGGTCATTGGCAGTGTGTTTCGACTGCGTCGCTTTACCCTGCCCACTCTCTGCCAGGATGCCGGACTCGAGCGCACTCAAGCCTATCCCATCCTAGTCGAACTCGAAACCCAGGGCTATCTCACCAAAAGCCCTGTCCAGCAGGAAAACCGCAAGCCGGAACGTCCCTTGAACGTCTACACATTGGTGGATGACCCTGCGCTCAAGACCCGCCTCATGGATGAGTTCGCCCCGTCACTCCGCCTGGCGCAAGTCCTCGAAAATCCTCCCGAGCCTGAGTCGCTCCAGCGGGCGCGATCCTCTCTCGACTCCATAGCACCAGAGCTCGAAGCGCTTACGACCGTACCCGAGAAGTTCATCGCACTGAAGCACAAAGCCTTGAAACTTGATGAAGTCGAGCGGACACTCAACGCCGTCGCCGAAGATCTCGAAATTGCCCTTTTCCGCATGGGTCTCGCTCAGAAAGAAAAGTTGCCGCCGGTCATTGAAACCGAACTCCAGCGTCTTGAGAGTGCCCGTACCCAACTAACCGGACTTCGCGTTCGCGCGGAACAAGCCCTGGAGACCAGGCTCAAGAGTGAAGAGGCGGCGTCCCAGACCTTTCGCGAAGCCTTCACCTATGTGATCGCTTCGCTCGGCAAAGCCGCCGTCGAAGCCTGCTCGCCGGATCGCTTCTCCAACTACTACCCCAAAGACCAAAAACCCGCGTGGTTCGCGACGGCGTTTGAAGTTGCCAAGAGCTCCACCGAACATCTTGCACCACGAGGTTTCTTTTCTAATCTGTACAACGATCTCCGCGAAAAAAAGCACCACCAACCCCATCCGCTCGAAGCCAAACTGATCGATCTCTGCGACCGGAAGTTCCAAGACGCGTCCAGTCGTGAATGGAAGCATCTCTTGGTAGCCTTTAAGACCGATATGACCTCGGCCTTCCGAGAACCAGCGCACGCGGATTCTCCTTCCCTCGAGACCTTGGTCCTCTGGACCCTCGTTGAATTCGCCATCCGCTACGCCACGGATCCGGATACCGCCTTCTGGGTGACCAAGAGTGTTGAAAAACAATTCCCTGCCTACCCGGACTTGGCCTCCTACAACAGTCTGAACTTCTGCTTTCTCGCCGGTAATGAGAAGCAAGCACGGTCTTCGTGGCAAAGCCTCACCGAGCAGGATGATCATCGTTTCCTGCGAACTGCGTCGCGAACTGTATATCCCGGCCTGCTCATCGCTACCCTCCCCGCAGACCAATTGAAACGGGAACTGCTCGATAAGATGGCAGACGTCCTGGGTAGCTCCTTCGCCTGCTCGATCGTTGCGCCTCAGCGGGTCGAGGCCATTTCGCGAAACCCCTACGTGGTTGAGTCTTCCGCCTACAATCTCCTCTCGGCCTCCGAACACGTTCCCATGTCCGAGGGCATGAAAATCCTCGGCCACAAACTGTATGTCTACGGGCCAATCGAGAATTCTCTCCGGCGGCCTGGCGTGCCGGCGATTACGCTGGCAACAGGTCTTGCCGGACTTGGAGTGCCTGCCGTTGATGCCTGGGAGATTGCCGAACAATTACGGCCGGGCACTGCGCTTCTGGTGGTGAACACCAGTCAAGACGTCCAATCCTCCATGCTCGACCATCTCAACCACTTTCTCGGTGTTCTCCCCCCGATCGAAGCTCGGCGGGATGCCCGTGTCGGGTTCGTCCCAGCCGACCCTTCCTCCACCATCCACTTAGTTAGGCGAGGCGATGCCGTCGTCTATGCGGTCGACCGCGCGGGCACGATGCGCGGGGCTTTCGCAACGAGCACCATCGAAGAGCGCGCCCTCACCGCTTCCGCCGATGAGTAAATCCTCGACACCTTTCTCGCATCGCCGCTGCCTTTGCTGATCGGCCATCTCTCCATCTCTTGGATTCAAAGACAAAAGGAGGTCTGGAACTGAGGGTAGGTGAAGCTGGCCCAGATGGATCCCTTTTCGATGCGAATGGAAAGCAGCGTCTGACTCCGGAAATTACTCGGTTTGAGTCCGGCACGCCGTATTTTGTCATGCTCAACGCAAACGCAACGGCCAGTATTGTTGTGACGACGCTGGATAATACCTAAATCCGGCGTGAAGGTTACACGATGAAGGCGGGGTTGATTTCTTCCCGCGCGGCGGAAGACAAAAGGTCAAACTGATATTTCGATTTGGCCCAGATTCGAGCGAGAAGACGTAACATTAAATAATTGGGATGGGTTTTCGACCGGGGTTAACTTAATTCTAGCGCCCCGCCATAACCCGTCAAGAAAAGGTGTGGATAGCGTTGGGGATAGCCGGTGGAACAAGGAATTTGCAAGCTCTGTCTGCTCGATAAGCCGCTCTGTATGAGCCATCTCATACCGCGCGCGGCCTACGACTACTGCCGTCCACCGGGCGGCAATCCCCTCGTCACGAACGCGGACCTGATTACGAAAGCTCCCGGCAGCTCCAGCATCCGCTTCTCTGTAAAGGATGCGAGGACGTGCTGAATGATGGCGGTGAAACGTGGCTCGTGCCGCTTTTCGCGCGTATGCGGCCGTCAGGAACCCGGAAATCAAACCAGACAAACTGATTCATTTCGCGCTCGGGATGTTCTGGAAAGCGTCAGTGCATTCATGGAAGGGCGGGGTGCGAGAACCGCTCATCGACGTCGGGCCGTATCGGGAGACCGTGCGGAAGTTCGTGCGCGGCGAGATACCGTTCCCGGAACGGATGGCGCTCACGATCGGCGCCGTGACCGCCCGTAAAAGAGATCGCCTTCCTCGCTCCCTATCGCGCGAACGAAACTGCCTATCATCGGTTTTATTTCTACACGTCGGGGATGTTCTGGTCGTTCAGCGTGGGGAAAGCGGTCGATGCCGAATTGCGGAAAACGTGCTTCGCCTGCAATCCAGGGCGCCCGGTCATCGTCGGCGATTTCGGCCCGGACGTAAAACACGTTTTCAGCGAGGTCCTGAAAACGGCGCGAAAAACGGCGAACGTCGAGAAATATCTCAAGCCGAAACCATAAAGAAGCCGTTGTCTTGGTAGCGCTTCTATACGCGGCCTACCGTATGATGAAGTGGGGATGGTCAGGCGGATTGATTTATCCTGTGGAAAAACAACGAGGCTTTGTTTCGGCGCATGAACGTCTTGCACTTACTCAATGCGATGACCTCTCGGCAAGGCAACCCAAGAAGAGCGGCTCCTAATCGAATCGCAGCGCCGTGGTAGAGGTACGTACAATTGATTTTTTGAGTTGCCGCACCTTCCGCGGCAAGAACGGACTAGCACACGCCGTCCCGCAACTTGGAAAAATTCTAGCTGCTCGATGCTTCCTTCGAGGCGTGCCGGACATGCGCCCAGAAACGTCTGTTTCTGGGCAACCGAAGTTGCGAAATTCAAGCTTTAGTTAGGGAATCAAGCACTCAGGGGATGCACGGGAAACGGGTTAGTGGGCAGGTCGTTGGTTCAGTGTATCAAAGGGTTTGCAGCCCATTCCGCGTAAGGCGTTGGATCATCAGGTCCGTCGTGGGTCGGTTCCGCCTGTACCAAAGGATTTGGTTTGATACGCAGTGTCGCTCCGACGTGAGAATGGGCGACGCATCCGATCGTCAAATTGCGCTTCTCTTTGGCATCCATCGCGAGCGAGTTCCCACACCTTTCCTGCAGGCACTAGCAGTCGCCGTAATCCGGCTGCGGAGAGGCTTGCGACATCGATTTCAACGACGAGCTCAGGCCACCAGTTGGTGTTGGTATAGATACTTCTGGAAGCCAGAGAAAACGGTGCCAATCTCTTCTGGCAAGCCAAGGTCGGCTACAGCATCGGCTAGGGAATCGTTGTACTTGAGGCGGAGGAGCGGCGTTAGCTTCTCACGGTCCAGTTCCTGCACGCCTTCCTTAACGTAGTGGGCAAGCACAAAGTCGAGAAACGCCTGCTGTTTGTCGTTGAACTGGGTGCGGATGCGCATCTTGGCCCTTGTCGCCCGTTCCTCACGCGTTAGAGTGGGCAAGGCATAGGCAACGTACGCCAACACGTCAAATAAGTCGCTCTTCTCGGCGTCGATGAGCTTTTGCATCTCGGCCAGCTGATCATGGCCAAAACCCTTTTCCGCGAGCCCCTTCAGGAGCATCTTCCTCGTAGCGGGGGCGCTCCATAATGCGCGTAGCTCAGCCTCGTTCTTGAAGAACTCCGGCAACTTGCCAAACAACAACTCCATGAACTGCTGTGCAGACATAGGTGTGCCGTCCTGGTGCCAGAACGTGGTGCTTACCATGTGCTGAATAGTGCGTTCTTTCCCATCGGCCAGTTTCACTTTCGCCTTTTTCTTGCACACGCATGGTCGCCGACCACAAACGGGGCATGGTTCTTTCGGACACTCACAAGGACTCGCTCCACACACAGGACACGGTTTCGGCGATAGCTTTACGCATTGGCAGGGGTGATAGCCACATTTCTTGCAAGGTTCCGGTTCGAGCGGCTCGCCGTCCCATTCCGGATCGCTGAAATGAAGGTATGCCTTCACGAAGTCGTAGATCGTGAAGTAGTCCTTGCCATCGTAGAGCCGTGTGCCCCGGCCTATGATTTGTTTGAACTCAATCATGGTGTTGATCGGGCGCATCAGAACGATGTTGCGAATGTTGCGGGCATCTACGCCGGTCGAGAGTTTTTGCGAAGTCGTCAAGATCGTCGGAATAGCTTTCTCGTTGTCTTGGAAGTCTCGGAGATACTGGTTGCCGAGTTCGCCATCGTTAGCGGTGACCCGTTGGCAATAATTTGGGTCTTTGCTTGTCCTCATCTGGTTGATGAGGTCGCGCACGGCGAGCGCATGGTCCTGCGTGGCGCAGAAGACCAAAGTTTTTTCGTTTTGGTTGATCTGCTCCATGAACAACTTCACGCGGTGCGCTTCGCGTTCCTTAATCTCTATGATCTTGTTGAAGTCGTTTTCCGTATAACGCTTCCCGCTTTCAACTTCGCCTTCCACAACCTTGTCATCCGGCGTGTAGACATACTCGTCAAGCGTTGTGGCAATCTGCTTTACGCGGAAAGGCGTGAGGAAGCCGTCATTGATGCCCTCCTTGAGCGAGTAGCTGTAGACCGGCTCGCCGAAGTAGGCGTAGGTGTCCGTGTTCTCTTGGCGCTTCGGCGTTGCGGTCAGCCCAAGCTGCACGGCGGGAGCAAAATAATCCATGATGCCGCGCCAATTGCCTTCATCATTTGCCCCGCCGCGATGGCACTCGTCGATCGCTATGAAATCGAAGAAATCGGGCGGATACTCTCCGAAATACGGTGAGGGTTTGCCGTCCCTCGGTGGACCGCTCATGAAGGTCTGGAAGATGGTGAAGAACAAGCTGGCATTCTTCGGGACCTTACCTTTCTTGCGGATGTCCTCAGGGCTGATGCGGACCATGGCGTCCTCGGGGAACGCCGAGAAGTTGTTATAGGCTTGGTCGGCGAGGTTGTTGCGGTCAGCAAGGAAGAGGATGCGCGGGCGACGTGCCGGTTCGTGGCTTAAGTTCCAGCGACTGTAGAACAGTTTCCAAGAGATCTGAAAGGCGATGAACGTCTTGCCCGTGCCGGTGGCGAGCGTGAGAAGGATACGCTTCCGATTATTCGCGACAGCTTCCATCACCCGTTCGACGGCGATGTCCTGGTAGTAGCGGCTGGGATGTGAACCACCCTTATCTTCGAATGGCACTGCGGCGAAACGGTCGCGCCACGAGTTCGCCTTGGCGAACGTCATATTCCAAAGTTCGTCCGGCGCGGGGTAGCGCGGTGTCTCACCTTCCTTGCCGGTCTCCATGTCAATGCCGTAGATGCCCTGGCCGTTCGAAGAATATGTGTAGCGAATCGCCATCTTTCCGGCATAGTTTTTCGCTTGAGCCACTCCCTCGGTCAATTCTTCATCCCACGCTTTAGCCTCGATGACAGCGAGCTTGGTGTTGCGATACTCCAGCGCGTAATCTGCCGTGAGCGGTTTTCCGCGCCGCCCTTGGCCTTCGATGCGACCGGGGGAAATTGCATACTCGCGCCGAATCCGGCTGCCATCAACCACACCCCAGCCCGCCGCTTTCAACGCGGGATCAATGTGTTCAGCTCTGGTTTCGGCTTCATTCATAGAGTTTTTATAATTTGCCTGCGAACGCTTGGCTCAGTAACGACTTCTTCAACTCCTCCAGCGCGGCGAGCTTCTGTTGGTAAATGGATTCGAGGCGCTGAGTTTCGCCCATAACATTGTGAAGCAGAGAGACAACAGCACGCTGTTCGGTTATGTCTGGCAACGGTATCTCGATTTCCTTGATCTTTCCGAGACTCAGATTTTTTTGACGAACGCCACGCCGCTCAAGAAGCAATCTGGGCTTGTTTGCGTTGATTGCATGGAGAACAAACTCGGCTACAATTTTGTCATTTGACTTAACGCCAGCGATAGCCTGATTGAAAGTAGCATCACGATCAAGGATGGACATTTTTAAAGCTGCAGTGTCATACATTCCGACCAGTAGGGAGCCTTTGGGAAAGAGCTTCGCGTTTGAGTTATTCAGACCTGCTTCGGTAATTTGTCTCACGGGCTGTATCGTATAAGTCTCGTTTAATTCACCTGACGAATACCATGGAATGTCTCCACCCCAATAACTCTTCTGTGGTACTGATGGTGTTCCACCGCTCTGGACTTCCGCAATTTCTCCTAATCTCCTTCTTCCCCACCTCGCGCCGCGCTGGGTGAAGACGAATTGGAGGTGGCTTTCAAAGACGGCTCGGGCGTTTTGGAGGTTCTTTTCAGCGTTGGCTTTTGCGGTGACGATCCCCTGAAATGCCTCGTCGAGTATGCCGACGATCCGCCGCTGTTCGGGGAGCGGGGGCATGGGAACAGGAAAGTTGTAAATGTCATCCTTGCTGAATCCGGCTTGGGCAGAACGGTCTGCAACCTTCAAGAGATGGCCCTGAAATTCATCCGAGATCAGATAGTTGTAGAACCATGATTGATTGAGGACTTCCAGATTCGGAACCGTCTTCATCAGCGCCACGTTGTAAGCACCAGTCTTATTGGTGAGAATTTTTCCGACGGAAGCGCCGTATCTACCAATTAGAATGTCGCTCTCAATACATTGCCGATTCTTTTTCGACTGAGGAATGAAGGTGATGTTTTTATCGCTGCCAAAATCCCGAATTTGAAGAAACCGAACGTAACCGGGTTTCTGTTCATGAGCGAATTGCGACTTTGGTGGCTGTGATCCTCCTTCGAAGTCACAAACGTCGCCCAGCTTTGCGGTTTTCCAACCATTTTTCATAGCAGCGTATTGATGTTTCCTGGCCGTGTTAGCCACGGGAGTGTTGCCTCGTGAAGCGTTTATGCAATATTCTCATTACCGAAAACGGGAGACTACCTATGCCAGCAAGAAAAAAACGACCAAATCCAAGAGCGGGCTGCGAATTCGTAAAGAAATTTAGGGGCAAAACGTACAAGTTAATAGTCATCAAAGCCGGTAGCCGGATTGCGTATGAACTTGGTGATACGGCTTTCCCGTCACCGAGTGCCGCCGCCAAATCGCTCACAAAGACCGAAGTGAACGGCTGGAAATTTTGGAAGATAGATTGACTAGTATCTCGTCGCCATTCGTTCTTCATAGCAGAGCCATGATATTTTTCAGTACCGCTGCACTCTCTTCGTCCAAGGCGGCAATCTCATCCATGATTTTCTGCGGACTGCGGTGCGTCACTTCCTCGCCGCCGTTAGGGTTTTTTACGGAGAGATCAAAGGTCTCCCTATCGATGGCCTTGGCGTCCATGCTCCAGGACCTGGGTGAGTCAGTGAAGGTCTTTTGCAACTTCACGAATTCCTCGAGATCCTCGTCGTTTAAGGGGTTCGTCTTGCCGAGGTTGCGGCCGGGATCGAGGTGGTAATACCAAACTTTGCGCGTCGGCGCTCCTTTCTCGAAGAAAAGCACCACGGTCTTCACACCCGCACCCTGGAACGTGCCGCCGGGGCAGTCGAGCACGGTATAGAGGTTGCAGCTTTCCAGCAGGAGCTTGCGCAGGCTCACGGATGCGTTGTCGGTGTTCGACAGGAAGGTGTTCTTGATGACCACGCCACCACGGCCACCGGCCTTGAGCAATTTGATGAAGTGCTGGAGGAAGAGGAAGGCGGTCTCGCCGGTGCGGATGGGGAAGTTTTGTTGTACTTCCTTGCGCTCCTTGCCGCCGAAGGGCGGATTGGCCATCACTACCTCAACGCGGTCTTTTTCCTGAATGTCGGCGAGGTTTTCGGTGAGCGTGTTGGTGTGAATGATGTTGGGCGCCTCGATGCCATGCAGGATCATATTCATGATCGCGATGACATAGGCGAGGGACTTCTTTTCCTTGCCGTAGAAGGTACGCTCCTGGAGGATGCGGTCCTGTGCGGTGGTGCGTTTGGGGTTGTTGTGTTTCAGATAATCGAACGATTCGCAGAGGAAGCCTGCCGAACCGACCGCGCCGTCGTAGATGCGTTCGCCGATATGGGGCTTCACGACCTGGACGATGGCGCGAATAAGCGGGCGCGGAGTGTAATACTCGCCGCCGTTGCGCCCGGCGTTGCCCATGTTCTTGATCTTGGCTTCATAGAGATGCGAAAGCTCGTGCTTCTCGGTCTGTGAACGGAAGCGCAGTTCGTCAATGTGGTCGATAATCTCGCGCAAGTTGTAGCCGCTTTGAATTTTGTTCTTGATCTCGCCGAATATCTCCCCAATCTTGTATTCGATAGTGTTCGGACCGCTCGCTTTTTGTTTGAAGCTGTGCAGATAGGGAAAAAGCTTCCCGTTCACAAAGTCGCGGAGGTCGTCGCCGGTCAGAGCTTTGTTGTGGTCGAGTTTGCCGTCCTTGTCCTTGGGCGCCGCCCAGCTTTCCCACCTATACGGCTTGTCGAGGATATGGGTGTATTTCTTGCCTTCCAGCGCGGCCTCGGTGCTTTTGTCCTGTTCAAGATCGTCGAGGTATTTCAGGAATAGAAGCCAGGACGACTGCTCGGTGTAGTCGAGCTCGGTGGTGCAGCCGGCCTCTTTGCGAAGCACGTCGTCAATGTTCCTGAAGGCTTGTTCAAACATTTCCTGAACCTTTCAAGCTGGGCCTCGTCACAGGTGCTGATTTAGCGCCGCCGCCACTACAGGGGCTCGGAACAACGTGAGTCTGCGTTCGGCCTTCGAAACCATCTTCGAAGTCGCAAAACAGCAGAAGAGAGAACCTGAAGTAAGCCGCTCGTTTTGCGCTTCATGTGCCAGCCTTTAGCGCCGGCGCCCACCGTATACCACTCGGGACTCAAATAATTGAGACAACACGATACTGTTCGATCCAGTGGGTTAAATGGAGCACAATTCATAGTTTGGCACAACTCTGATGGCGTGCGTACCAAACCACCTCTTTTGATACTGCTCTTTTCGGTGCGTCAGGAGATCGAAGAATCAAGTAGATAGACTGCCTGTGGCTGGCACCCTTTGATACAGCAAGGCAACTGATGAACGACAGGCAGAGGACAACGACGTTTCTTCGCGAGGTCGTGTTAGAGTCCGACAATGCAATCTTACGAGAAGATTCTTGAAAGCATTCGGTCTGAGGTGTCTCTCGGAGCCGAAACTATCCGCCTTTATCGGGCGCCAGGACTACAGGCTCTGCAAATCGGATATTCCGTCAGCCCGAATGGCGAGCCCCTGACGAGTGATGACAAGCAGGGGGATTGGGCAAAGGAATGGGTCGTCATAGGGTATGAAGAGTCGAATGGTGACCCAATATTCATCGACACCTCCAAGGAGGGATTTCCTGTTTACACCGCGATTCACGGCGAAGGTGAGTGGAATGCGAAACAAATTGCAGTGTCATTAGAGGGATTTGGTCACGTCCTTTCCATCGTCGCCGACGTTGCGAGGGGGCGGGAGCATCCCGTAGCTCTTGAAAACAATCCACTCGCGCAATCGGGAAAGGAAATCACACTCGCCTCCATTCCCACAAACACTAGTTTTTGGTCTACGCGAAGGGCACTGAAAAATCTATGGAACAGAAATGGCCCTCACACCTGGTCGTTCTCCGCCACGGAGAATCTGAGCGAAACGTCGCCAGAGACCTTGCGAAAGCCGCCGGAAAGCACTCCTTTGACCTCGGACTCCGTGATCTGGAGACCAAGCTCACGAAGCGAGGCCATGAACAGGCCCTCGAGGCTCGAATGAAATGATCCGGTGTTTGCGTTCTCAGTTGCACCGCGCTTCGCGGCTCCGATCGTTTCACTGCCGCCGCATCAATTCGCTAGAGACAAATTTGCGTTACATTTTTGTGACAGCCTCGCGATCCGGCCGAATGCGCCAGGGAGCTAATCCGGTAGAGCCGGCGGATCCGTTCGTTTGACTGCCACCGTATCAATTCGCCAGAGACACCTAGCTGTGGTCTTTGAGGACGAGAGCGCGAAATGGTAGTAGCAACCGGTTTAGGCTAAATTCCCAGCGCGGGAAGGGTAGTCTCCCCAAGGGGTGGCTAGCACACCCTTGAACTCCACGGTGATGTTCCCACCTGCTCCGGTATATGTATGTCGGAGCTTTGCATAGGCCTCAGCCGAGCTCAAGACAGCGTTCGGAGCGGCTGTAATCCCGACTAGCACGCAACCTTCAATATCCCTGGGATAGTTGCCTACATGAATCTGTACTCCTTCGCGTCCCCCTGGTACTCCAGAAAGCTGTATCCTCCATCCATCCGTCTTATCAAAGCGTAGGAATCCACGGTATCTTCCTGGAGGAATGCAGCTCTTGCTTTTAGCGTTCCATAACCACGCCAACTCGAGCGTATAGCAAAGAAAGGAACCATTGACGAAAAGTTCGCCGCCAATGCTTTGCGAATATGAATGCTTGCGGTCGATCGTGATTTGGAAAGGCTTTGGTTCCAGATATTCACGAATCTTCGCAGCACCATCCACTGTCTGCATTGGCTGGCCTGGCCTGAACCTCACGAACAGTTTTAACACTTGGGCCCTCACGGGACTGGTGGTCTTGAGAACCCACGCGTCGCGATTTCCGTGTCTTGGCTCAGCTTTAAACGGTATATTGTCGGGGAATTCGACCCGTACCTTGACGACGAATGCGGCGCTGCGCACCGCGTCAGCACCATGCACAAAGCATGTATGTACCTCTGAATCGTGCTTTACAAAAAAGATCTCGCCGTTAGTCGGCGTCATCAAGCTTTGTCGCATAATCCCGAGGATGTGGTCGCCGTTGGTCCCGTGATAGAGATCTTCGCTTCTCATGGACTCTCCTTTTGCACGATCAAAGCGCGTGAGGCGCGGGAGAGCGTAGAAAATCGCTTTGGGGCCTCACTTCACAATTTGCGAAAAAACTCAGACTGCAGATTTTGAGTGCATTCTGTCCCGCTGTGAGCTCGACGTCAAGACACTCCTGAAGGCTTCCGAAAAAGGCTGTATTGACTACTCTCCCTAACGAAAATTCCGTGCACCTGTCCCTATCCAAAATGCTATCGGCGCGAATGTCTTTAAAATCAGCGATCATCTGCTCAATCCCGCGCTAATCGGGGACGACAGCTTGTAATGTTACATGCCCTGTGGCTGAACGAAATAACAATTCGCCAGCCACACCCTCCTCGCATGTCGTTCATTACAAATGCGCTCTTAATTTTGGCGAGGCACAGCCCTCTCGCCACTGATACCGCTCTTATGGCGTCGAGCCTCGACTTCTTGCAAGGCACCTGTGAAAAAATCCACCTCCACTCGGGTCGAGGAGCCGACATTGTTATGCAATTATGTTTGGTTAGCGTGTTTCCGTCTCGAATTCGTTTTCTGCTCTCCGAGAGCACCCTGGGACGCGAATGGACGCGACTCTTGCGGTATGATGCTTCGAACGTGGATAGAGCAGAAAGTTGACGGCGCACGCCAGGAAGGGACCGGCCGGATTGGAAAAATCGCTCCCCAGCCAGTACTACACGGCGCTTGAGATTTTTCAGCGAGAGAGAGACTTGATCTTCGCGCAAGAATGGTTTTGCGCCGGTCGTGAAGAGGAACTTCCTTCACTAGGAAATTCGAGAGTGCTGGAAGTGGCAGGAGAAAGCGTCCTGGTTGTTCGAACGATGAGAGAAGAATTGCGCGCGCATTTCAACATATGCCGCCACCGCGGCGCGCGGCTTTGCGCGACGGCACGGGATTCTGAGTGGAACGTGAATTTGAGCGGAGGCGTCACGTCTTCCGGGTCGATCCGCTGCCCATATCATCAGTGGACTTACAATCTAGACGGTGAGCTTCTCGGAGCGCCTTTCTTAAAAGAGGCAGAAGGCTTTCGCAAAGAAGATTTTTCTCTTTATCCCGTCCAAGTGGATACCTGGGGCGGATTTTTCTTTCTGAACCTGAATTTACAAAATGTATCGGGCGAAAAACGCGGTCTGCGGTCTCAGCTCGGGCCTGCGGTCGAACGAATTCAGCGTTATCCTCTTGCCACGCTTCGAACAGGGCACAGCATCACGTACGATGTGGCCGCGAATTGGAAGCTCATCCTGGAGAATTACAATGAGTGTTACCACTGCGGCGGGCTTCATCCCGAACTGTGCGAGATCGTTCCCAGCTTCAAGCAGGCCGGAGGCTCGAATCTTGCCTGGGAGGACGGGATTCCGCACCGCGAAGGCGCCTACACCTTCACGAAAACGGGAACAACGAATCGCGCGCCCCTCCCCGACCTGAGCGAAAAAGAAAAAGTTCGCCACAAAGGTGAGCTTTGCTTTCCGAATTTGATGATCAGTCTAGCGTGCGACCACGTCGCGGCGTTCCTGCTTTGGCCGCTGGCTCCGAATCGCACGCGTGTAGTTTGCAGCTTCCTTTTTCACCCAGACGAAATCGCGAAAGAGGGATTCAATCCTTTGGATGCAGTTGAGTTTTGGGATTTGGTCAACCGGCAGGACTGGGCCATCTGCGAGCGGGTGCAGGGGGGAGTCAGTTCCCGCGTCCATAAGTTTGGGTTCTACGCTCCGATGGAAGATACGAGCCTCGATATTCGGAATTACGTCACCGAGCGGCTCGGGCCAATTTCACAATAGCTAGAGACTTGCAGCCGAAGCGTTGCGCTTGCGATTCCCCAGGAAATACAGCAGGCAGCCCGTCCCGACGAGCACTCCGGTAAGCCCCACGATTTTGATGACCGCCAATAGTTTATTGGTTTCGTCCGGCGAAGGTACAAGCGAGAGGGCTACTGTAAACGACGTAGTTGCGAATCCCACACAAGCGATGAATCGCGCCACGGGTTTTCCGCCCGGGACTCGAATCACCTCAGGGCCAGCCGGTTCCTTCTGCACCTTGAACATGGAGGCAAAGACGTACAGATAGGGAATGAAATAAGTGATGATGCCCATGCTGACCAGCACGTCGTACGCGCCTTTCACGCTGGTCCCCGCCTGGCCGAGAAACACGAACAAGATTCCCGCAAACATTTGCACATACAGCGACACGTGAGGAGTGCCCCATCGCGGGTGAAGCTTTCCGAAGGAGGGTGGAAGAAATCGATCGAGGCCGGCAACAAAGGGAAGTCTCGCCACGGAAGAGAGAAAGCCACCGGCGGCGCCGAGGTTGCTGACGGAGATCAACAGGGCGGAAATTGGAATCACGCTGAACCATCCGACACGAAGAGCGGTCTTCGATATGGCCTGCATCAGTCCCTCCAAATCGTTGACTTGGCTGCTGGGTAAAGCCAGCAATACCGCGATGGTTCCACCGATGTAACAAAAGGTCACGATCAGGCCTGCGAAGAAAACAGCAAGCGGCATCGTGCTTCGGGAATTTTTGATCTCCTCCGCCATGAATGAGCCGGTCTCGCAGCCACCGAACGCATAGGTAAGTGTGGCCCAGAAAAGCATGTCCTTCACATGTATGCTGGGCACGAGATTTTCCAGCGTGAAGGAAGTTGCCGAGCCAAACGACTTCCACGCGTAGATGCCCATGACGACGAGAATCACGACGGGCACCCACATCCCGAGGGACCCGATGTTGTGCAGCCACTTGCCGATGTTGAGGCCAACGACATTCATCACCGTAATAGCGACGAGCGTAAGAATTGAGAACCACATGTAGTAGTTCTTGCTGTTTGAAAGATGGGCCCAGCGGCCGCCGCCGACAAACAGAAGATTGCTGGCGGCGAAATAGAGTACCGCGGGGAAATACGGTAGATTGCTCGTCCAGTAGGTCCATCCTGACATTAAGCCGGAAAAATCTCCGAAAGCGCGTTTACTCCAAACGTAGAGCCCGCCTTCCTGGGGATAACGGGACGAGAGTTCAAGCACGGAGAGGGCTAGCGGCACATAAAAGCAGAGCCATACACCTATCCAGACGACGATGGAACTGGGCCCGGCGGCCGCGGCGGTGGCAATCCACCGAAGACTGATCCCCGTGACGAGGTAGAACATTACGAGATCCGCGAAGCCCATCACCCTCGGTGGTTGAATGTGAGCTTGCACGGCTGTTGTGGAATTACCGCTGAGTCCAGTCGGAGCTCGAGGAGCCGCTTCGGCCATTAGTTTTTGCTCTCGTGCCTGTGTTTGCGCCCGCGATAATCGCGCAACACTTGTTTCGCTGCGTTGTGACCCGGCGCTCCGGTCACTCCGCCTCCGGGATGAGCGCCCGCTCCGCACAAATACAATCCTTCGATGGGTGTACGGTATTGCGCCCAACCCGAGACCGGGCGCATGAAAAAAAGCTGCTCGAGATTCAAGTCACCGTGAAAAATATTGCCCTCGGTGAGCCCGTAAGTTCTTTCCAAATCCAAGGGAGTGATCACCTGCATTGCAAGGATAGAGCCGGGCACGTTGGGAGCGAACTCTGCGATTTTTTTCACGACATGATTGGCCAGCAGGTCTCGGTTTTGATCCCACGTTCCCCCCGCGAGACGGTAAGGCACGTATTGTACGAAACAGGTCATGATGTGCTTGCCGCGAGGAGCGAGAGATTCATCCACGTTAGAACTCACGACGCAATCCACCCAGAGTTCGGCCGGGATTTGACCGAATTTGGCGATGTCGTAGCAGCGTTCCGCAAATTCGAGCGAACGAACCAGGGTGTAGAGCGAGCGTTGTTGCGGCGGCGTTCCCGGCGGAGTTGCCCGGAATTGCGGTTCCTGGCCGAGAACCATGTTGACTTTGGCGCACGGGCCCGCCATTTTAATGCCGCGAATTTTCTCGCGGAATTCTTCCGGCAGGTCGTTCGAATGGACCAAACCGAGAAACGTGCGTTTCGGATCGGCGTTCGAAAGCAACACGCGCGATTTGATTTCCGTGCCGTCATCGAGAAACACTCCTTGTGCGCGTCCGTTTCGAACGTCGATGCGCACGACGCTTGCGGATGTCCGAATTTCCACGCCGTGCTTTTTGGCGGCGCTTGCGAGAGCGTTGGCGATCGCGCCCATGCCGCCGATGACGTGGCCGTTGAATCCCTGTAAGTCGTGTTCGCCGCCGCTGAGGAGATGGAACAAAAGGCCAAGGGAAGTTCCGGGCTGGTAAGGTCCGCCATGCTTTCCATAGACGTTGTTCGCGAGAAAGATCGTCTTAACTTGCTCGGACTCGTAATGGCGATCGAGAAATTCTCCGAGGCTTCCCGTCAGGAAGGAAATGAACTGGCCAATTTCATCCGCAGTGATGGTTCGAAAGCGCTTGCCAACGCGCAGAAGTTCAAGCAGACCCACGACGCCGGGCGCACCGACCTGGGGTGGCGACTCCAGAAAAAAAGGCTGCAGGTAGCGTGCAAGTTTTTTCAGCTGACCGTCTACACGGAGAAACGTCTTGGCGTCACGGTGCGAATATTTCCTAATTTCTTCGGCGGTGCGGTCCCGGTTCGCCCACCATCGAATGATCTGCCCGTCATGAAAGGGAACCTGCAGAAATGGGTCGCAAGGAACCATGCGCAAACCAAATGAAGCTAGATTCAAATCGCGAATGACTTCCGGGCGCAACATGCTGGCGATATAGGAGGTCGTGGACGCGCGGCAACCGGGCGCAATTTCCTCGGTAACGCAGCAACCTCCGACAATATCGCGGCGCTCGAGGACTAAGGTAGAAAAGCCCGCTTCAGCGAGATAGGCCGCAGCGGTGAGGCCGTTGTGGCCGGCTCCGATGACCACCGCGTCGTAGTTGTGATTTCTGGGAATTCGAAGCCTCTCCAAAGAATCGTATGCCGCACAAGCCAAACAGGGCATCAACATAGATTTTCTTTCACTGTTTTGCAAGAGAGGCCCTGCACGAGGCGGCGGATCATTCTGAATAAATTGTTTGTGGAGAGACGCACTTATGGAAGGACGGGTTAAAGCCGACCTCGAGAAACTCGATGAAGCGCTCAACAGTCTGAGGGCTACGAAAGGCGTCAAGATTTTTCATTTAACCGAAAAGATGTTGGAGCGCTGCAGCGAGCTATCCCATGCCAAGCTGAATCTTCAGCCATTCGATCAAGCTATCCTGGCCGCAATTCTAGGGCGAGCCGAAGAGCTCCAAGTCGGAGGAGTAGAGGAGATGGATTTCTGCGAATTGGATTCGCACCTACAGCCGTGGGACAAGGACCGTCGCCACAAAAACCCGTTGCAACAACTATATGATCAGGCACACATCCGCGTTTATGGTGATTTCTTGCTTCAGGTTCCTGAGGCCTAGAGGGCCTTTGGCTTGCACAGCGGACCGTTTCTAGCCTGCCCACAAACATATGATTTGTATGTGGTAGTGTCGCTGGCTTGAATCGCCTCAATCCGCGTCACTTATCTGAGTCCCGAGTGGTTTATGGGCAGGCGCGCGCATGCCTCGCGGGAATGGCGAACGCCGGATACGCCCGGGTCACGGCCAATCGCCAATCCCCGTTCGTTTCGATGGCAAACACACTGTCGGACCCTCTATCAGACAGAGATGGCTGCCTGATTCTCAAAGATTCGTACTCGCTGCGGTATCCGGTCGACCTCTGCAAAAAATCTCGACTGAAATCATCCGGTGTTCGCGTTCTTAGTTGCAGCACGATTCGCTGCTCTGATCGTTTCACTGCCGACATATCAATTCGCCCGAGACAAGTTCGCCGAGGCTATTTCTCGTTCTGAAATCTCTTCATGCACTCTTGAAAGCGAGGGCCATGCGGATCAGGGCCCGACCCTTCCTGCTCCCAAGTAGCGACATGGCAGGATTCATGCCTCATCGTATCCAGCGCTTCGTCTTCCGACGTGTTCCATTTGGGACTAGAACGATAACAAATTTATCATTCAGCCTGTACGTCACGCCTTCTGTTTCCGCGTTGTGATTCGATAAGTCTTCCACTTTCAAAACGACATCCTGCAACTTGCCGTCAAAGAACGCCCTGTTCGTGTCTTGATATAAGGTGTGAAGATGATCCGGGCTGCGAAGCCGTTCGCGGCCGGCCGCGTATCCGACGCCGAAATAGATGACCGCCAAGGGCACCAGCGGAGCTAGCATTCTCATGCGCATGTCTGATTTTCAAACAAACACGCGGACGCCGAAATAGTACCGTTGGCTTGGCCAACAATCTGGGGACCACGAAAGCCCAGTTACCATTAGAGGACTCGTACCATTGCCTCATATGGCCGTTCCCAAAGAACCTAAGCCAAGGTCCTAAGGACGTATGCTCCCACCACCCGAAAATTGCCCTTCTTCCGCTGGACTGGGAGAGCGCCGCGAAAGCCCTCTATGCTAATTCAGGGGTTGGTGGACCAGGCTCAGTGCCGCTGAGAACCTGTACTGCTTTAACGAAGTAGGAACTATCTGCCGCGCGTGGCCGTCGCCGGGAAGAGGGCGGAAGGCAACAATGAAAGTAAGATATCTAGCCTTGGTTCTGATTGGATTTGCGTCGGCCGAAGCTGCCGCGCAGTCGGGATCACCTCAAAAGGACATACCAACGATAGCCAAAACAGCTAAGGGAGCAATCGTAACAATCGTCATGGCGGCCAACGATAAGCCCATAGCCCTGGGCACCGGTTTCCTCGTGAATTCGGATGGCGTGATCGTGACGAACTATCATGTCATTAAAACGGGGAATGTAGCTGTTGTTAAATTTCCCGACGGCACAATCTTGCCCGTTGACGGAGTACTTGCGATCGATAAGTTCCGCGATCTGGCGATTATCAAGATTCACGGCAAACCCTTCCCGACGCTGACACTCGGCAACTCAGACCAAATTCAAGTCGGCGAAGAGGTCGTAGCAATCGGCAATCCACTTGGCTTGGAGCTTACGGTATCCAACGGCATCTTGAGCGGAATCAGAAGTGATGAAACAGAAGGCGGCAAGCTTTTGCAGATCACCGCACCAATCTCACGTGGCAGCAGCGGCGGTCCGCTTTTTAACATGTTCGGAGAAGTCGTCGGGATTAACGTGATGTTTCTCGAAGGCGGCGAGAGCCTAAACTTTGCAATCCCTGTCAACGATGCGAAACTTCTGCTCTCGCTTCAATCGGCGAAGCTCCAGAACTTGCCTAACGAAAATGAGGCGGCCCCTACGGATGCACCTCCCTCCACTGCAGGTGGGGAAGGGCTGACCTCTTCGACGAAAGGGACCGAAGAAGCCTATTATGTCCGTTCTCGCAAGGGTGAAACCTACATCATTGAGTACAGAGGTCACCAACTCACAGCACATTGCCGTGAATCTTTGTCCTGGCTCGACGGCGAGGATAAGTTGGGTAGAGCACTGGCTGGCGAATGCGTCTATCTGTCGGATAAGGTTGGTAAGCACTTCAGTGAAGATTTTATTGTCCGGGGAGATAACGAGTTGCGTTACCGCCCATACGGTCATTTCGAGACCTCCGACGGTCCAGTAGCAGACGTTTTGGACATCACGGATGATGTATTACTTGGTGCGCCAAAACATTCCCACCCTGCACCCAAGACTAGCCCCGACATTCAGAAAACACTGCACTGGATTCAAAACACACTGGATGACCGAGAAGGCAATACGCAGTATCTAAGCGAGGATGGGGAAATCGTGAACCATATCAATCTGATCGCTGCTCTAAACGGCTGTCAGGTGACCTTCGCCTATGAAACGCGCGAAGTCGAGAAGGATAAGCGCGAGGAGGAAACTTTCCATTCCAGAACTCAGGTCAATCTAGGAGATCTTGACCCTACTTCCATTACATCTGACCTCGGGGCTCCCGAGATTCTTGGATTGCCGGTGAGCACCGTTCGCGTGCACACTACCGATACAACTCCATCAGTAAATCTGGACGCAGGCGCCAGGGGATGGGAACCAGCACGCATAATCGCCACTACCGATCTGCTTTTGGAGCTTCCTTCACCCTACGCTGAGCGCTTTGTCAAAGCTCTTAAACATGCCATTACACTTTGTGGTGGCAAAACTTCTGCATTTTAAGCAGTTCAAATCTGTCTCTATGGAGAAGGTTGCTATTCACTCGAGGTGATCCGACGTGTACTGCCCTCTTTGTAAGACAGAAATATCGACCGGGCTACGACAACGACGCGCGGAGGGACAACGAAGGCTATTGGGTGCTTGTCCGCGCGCGAGGCTATCACGAAAGCAGGTGATAGCGCACATTGCGGATTTGAGGGCGACGAGGATCACGAACGTCGCGTGTTAATACTGACAGATGGCAGCCGGGAATACGGCAGGAGGTGATGATGAAGGCAAAATATTTGTCCTTGGTTCTGTTGACTGGATTTGCATCGGTCGAGGCTGCCGCTCAGTCGGCACTACCCCGAAAAGACATACCATCGATTGTCAAGGCTGCGAACGGAGCCATCGTAACAATCGTCATGGCGAACAACGATAAACCTATAGCGCGAGGCACAGGCTTTCTGGTGAGAGCGGACGGCGCGATTATGACGAACTACCACGTCATCGAGACTGGCAACGTTGCTGTAGTTAAGTTCGCAGATGGCACAATTTGTCCGGTTGACGGTGTACTCGCGACAGACAAATTTCACGATCTCGCCATCCTCAAGATTCACGGGAAGACCTTTCAAACGCTGACGCTTGGCAACTCAGACCAAATTCAAGTCGGAGAAGAGGTGGTGGCGATTGGTAATCCGCTCGGTCTGGAACTCACGGTTTCGAACGGGATCGTGAGTGGGATCAGGGCGGACGAGGAAGACAAGCTCTTGCAGATCACCGCACCAATCTCGCGCGGCAGCAGCGGCGGTCCGCTCTTTAACATGTCTGGCGAAGTCGTCGGCATTAATGCCTTGATTCTCGAAGGTGGAGAGAATCTCAATTTTGCAATTCCAATCAATGATGCGCGGCGTTTGCTTTCGGAAAAAGCTGCGAAGCTCCAGGATTTGCCAAATGAGACCGAGCCGGTCAAGTTGGAAGCAAGGCATGAACCGATCAAGCCGGAAACAACGCATGCAGAAGCAACCCCTTCATTTTCAAAGTTATCGGTAAAGGATACGTTGCGCTGGATGCAAAATTCTTTACCCGACAAAAGGACGCGTCTCATGCCGGAAGGCGGAACATTCTCCGCTGAATTGACCGACTTCTCTGGCTGCAGCGTTCACTTCACTGTCAGGTTTGAGGAGAAAGGCGAAGAGGTGCGCGACGAATATTCTTTCAATCTCAAAGACATTGATCCGGCTACCGTGGTCTTTCGGCGGGATTCAGAGGGCAAGCCTGAGACCGAAATGTTTGGGGCTTCGACAACAGACAAGCGGAAAATGTTGTCTATCAAATGGTTGTCTACCAAAGCTCCAACCGAAGGACACGAGAATCTTTCTGAAATAATACTCATGTTTGGGTATCCAGGATATGGAGACCAGTTTGCCGAGGCATTTCGTCATGCAGTAAATCTTTGCGGTGGCAAACCATCGGCGTTGCCACCGCCACCGCCGTCTTACTACGTTCGGGCCCACCAGCGCGGTACTTACCTCATCGAATACAAAGGCCGCCAAATGCTCGCTACTTGCCGCGAGGCTCTGTCCTGGCTTGACGGCCCAGATAAACTAGGCCGGCCTATGACGGAACACGAGTGCATGTATATCAATGACAAAGTGGGGAAACACGTTGCTGCCGAACAAATGTGGCGTGGGGACAAAGAGTTGCGCTTCGAGCCGTCCGGCCAGGACAAAGCGGATGTGGCAGACATTCTGGACATTACTGTGGAGGCTCTCATTGGGTCGCCGCTTCCACGCCCTTTGCCCAAGACTAGCCCTGAAATCTTGAAGGCGTTGCACTGGATCCAGAACACACTCGATGACGACGAAGGTAACACAGTCTACGGAATGTCAAATAAGGACGGCACGCTCGGTACACGAGTAAATCTCTTGCCCGATGTTAATGGCTGTCAGGTGACATTTGCTCACGCGACCCGAGGCGATGAGGGGAAGGAAACGTATCACCAGCGGCTGCAGATTAACTTGGGAGATCTAGATCCTACCCCCCTTAAAGTGGATACCTTCACTACGGATAATGTCATTGCCGTTAAATCGGCCCCTCAGGTTGTCCCCGGGCGATGTCATTTCAAGAACCATGAGCACCGTGACGGTGCACACCACGGATAAAGTGCCCAGCGTCAGTCTGAGACTAAATGATAGGAATTGGCGAACCGGGATGAGCATGCCATCGACAGATCTCTCGTGGGAACTGCCTGCTCTATATGGAGCTCGCTTCGCCAAGGCTCTTCGCCAGGCCATTACACTCTGTGGTGGCAAGGCCTCTACCTTTTAGGATGGCGGGAACTCAAAATGGAAATCCCGATTCACGAGGTCTTGAAGTCATGCTTGAGAAAACGATGTTTGGTGAATTCTTCCTGATAGAGCAAGACGACGGGTCTTCAAAACGGGCTGAGCGACTCACGTTCGGGGACACCTCGGGTCGGGACGAGGCCTGGCTGCGCAATACATTGTTCGACCACCCTGAGTTGCTGCCTGTCAGGGACATTGACTCATCATTCGGCCCGCTCATTCCATTGTGCAAGGAACTACAAACCAAAGCCGGGCCACTCGATCTGGCGTTTATCGATCCCAATGGCCACTTAACGCTTGTCGAGTGCAAACTTTGGCGGAATCCTGAGGCGCGCAGGAAGGTTGTGGCTCAGGTGCTTCACTACGCGCAAGCGATTAGTCGCTGGTCATATTCTGATCTGCAGCGGGCGGTAACTCAGGCCCGTAGAGGAGAAGGCAACGTTCCTTTCGAACTGGTGCGCAAGGAACACCCGTCAGTCAATGAGCAGCAGTTCGTGGACGCTGCCTCCATTGCGATGCGGTCGGGCAGGTTTTTGCTGTTGATCGCCGGCGATGGCATACATGATGACGTTGGCGCTCTTGCTGAACTTATTAACCGGAATGCCGCCGCTGGATTCGCCTTTGGTCTGGGTAGAGGTTGCGCTCTATAAATTCGATAATGGCGGTGTCATCGTCCAGCCGCGCATCGTTGCACGGACTCGGATCATCGAGCGAACGATCTTTACTGTTCGAGGCGCTAAACCACCAGATATAGTGTCATTCGACGAGGAGCAAAATAGCGAGAGCGGCACCACAGTCGAGAGTGTGGCCGCAGGTAATAATCTTGGCGAGAGCCCGAAACAGGCAGAGTATCGTGCCTGGTGGGAGCCGGTACTTCAGACGAAATTTGATGATCCTGACCAGGAACCTGCCGTGCTCCACTATCCTAACAATGTTTGGGTGGCGCTTCCTTGGCCCAATGTCTGGATTCTCGCATATCGTGCGGGTGTGAAACAGGATGTCGCAGTCACCACAAGTGGGGTTAAACACGACTATTCCGAGATGATGAGGGCCTTAACTCCGCAACTTGACGAAGTGAAGTCTGAACTTCCCAAGGGTTTTGTGCTCGAACCATGGGATGATGTATTCACCTTCGTCATCAAACGCAAATCGGAAGAGTTTGCCAACGACGACGAGAAGCGCAAGTGGATATCAACGACTCTGAATGCGTATGTCAATGTCTTGAGACCCAGGCTGAAGCACCTGTTTCAGAGCCACTAGAAAGGGTCTCTACTTTACGAAGTGACTGGGTCGAGGGCCTCTGCTAAGGCACGATTGAGGACCGGTAACAGCGCATCACTTACCTCTGCTGGAGAAGCGTTCGGCTACTACTTGCAATTCAGGACGGGAAGCAGCGTCAAGTGTCCTGCAACAGGACGGGGCGTTATCGTCATGTTTGTGGCGATAGCGGCGCAAACCGGACCTCATCGAGGGTACTCCGGCATCCACGGGGACCCCGTTCGTCGCTCAGGCGGCAACGATGTGCGGAGAAAAGACGAGAAAGGCTCGAGGAAACACGGCGATGGTCACTGGATTATGTATCGCACAAAGCTGCTACGCCTGACGCTTCAGACCCTGTGGTCGCAAGGACGATCGAACGGCTGCGAACCCTTTCCTATTATAAATAGTGTATCAGTCAAAGATAACGGTTGCGGGTCAACGGTATTCAGAGCCAACGAGTCTTCGCCCACCAACGTTATGCTGTCAGCAAGGAGTGGTTGCGCTCAACCTGCAACCGAGGGGCAGAGACCGAGTGACCCACAATATTCCGTCCGAGACGAAAATCTTGGCTGGTTCCCAGTCGATAACGAAGGCATCCACAGCGGCTTGCCGCGTTTCCACGCCGTGTATCGCGATGAAACTTCGTGGGCATTGGTTCCTGACGAAATGAAGCAGGCTTCGGCCGCCCGAGGGCTGGAACACCACCACGCCGGAAGAGCTAATCCGCATTCTCTGAAGCGGCGGGGCGCTCAAGTGACCACCAGCAATCAAAAGAAGGAATGACAGACGGCCGCAAAAATGAACCGGTTGGCTGACGACATTCACCTGATCGCTGCACCAGTTCGGGTTGACTGTACTCGCATGAGGAAATGAAGGGTGGGTCCGAAATGAGCCCAGCAGTTGTCGATGGCGGCGGGAAGAAAAATACAAAAGTAACAATCTCGAAATCGAAATTTGTGTCTGGTGTCCAATACCTCAAACGCCTTTACTGGCAGGTTCACCAACCGGAACTCGCCGCCCAACCGGACGCCGCTGTCAAAGCAATCATGGAGCAGGGGCAGGAAGTGGGGCTCCTTGCCCACCAGTTGTTCCCGGGTGGAGTGGATGTCAGCTACAACAGCGGGCTCGATGTTGCGATCCGCACGAGCCGAGAGTTGGTAGGCTCGCCGGACGTAAAGCCGACTTAGACAGGTCGATCGTGAGTGAGGTTAGATGGGTGAGTTTGTCCAGGCCATCCAGACTTTGCGCCGGCCAGAACGACAGGTTGAGCGTGAGCGAGGTCAGGCCGGTGAGTTCGTCCAAACCCGTCGTATCTAGTATGTAGCCAGCGTACAGGTCGATCGTGAGCGAGGTCAGGCCGGTGAGTTTGTCCAGATCCGCCAGATTTTGCACTTGGGAGCCACTGAGGTCGAGCGTGAGCGACTTCAGCCCCGTCAGCTTGGTTATACTGCTCAGACTAGAACCAACGAAATGCACTTTCAACGCTTTCAGCTTGCTATCATGGCGAAGCCATGTGACGTCATTTATTACGCGATTTGAGAGGTCTATCGAATCCACAAGCTAGTCCCCCCAGTCGTTCTCGACACCTCGCTGCTCCTTTGTTCCTTCGACAGACATTCTTTTTCGACCGACCTCACTTGGCGTTCCGCGTAGGAGTTCAGATACGCTTCTCGATCAATTTGAGGTTGTGAACGTAGATTGGAAGGAAGTTACAGCTAATCCTCCAAGATCCACAATTCCACTATTGATTGTGACGACGTAGTCGGTGACTGGACTCAAAGAGACGGCTGGAGTGAATGTAATGCTCCGTCCGTCCGAAGCGACCAAAATTGTGCCACCGAGTGGGCTCCCGTTAGAGGCAACGGTGAACGTGGAGGTGGAAATCGTCAGCGGATTCATGGTCTTCGTGAATTGAATCTGTACTGAAGAAGTGGTCGGGACTCCAGTGGCTCCGTTTGCCGGAATCGCACCACTCACCTGCGGGACCGAGAAGTCAACCGTAGATCCGGTGGTGAAATTGGTCGCCACAGGTGTTATTGCGCTGACACCGCTCAAGTCCGTGACCCCTGAAATGTTCAGGGTGTATTGTGCATTCGGCTGGAGGATGATTAGAGGCATGAGATTAATAAAGGTCTGATTGCCGTTGCTTAGGCCAGTGAGCACAGGAACCGGGCCGCTGCTAGCACTCAGCGTGACTTTGCCAAGGGTTTGCACATCCACCGGCTCGTTAAACTGGATCATGATCAGCGCGTTGAGCGGCACTTGCGTCAGCCCGTTCGCCGGACTCACAGCCGTCATTTGAGGGCCGGTCGTGCTCGGCGCGACGCCGGTTGTAAACGAGAACGTGAGGCCGCAGCACCAGTGCAGCAAGTTCCCCAGCACGTCGGTCAGACCCGCCGAGGCCGAGTTAACGTTAATCGTGTAAGTCCGACCGGTGGCCAGGGGCGCGCTCGGCAGGAAGTATACGGTCATCCCGTCCGCGCTCAGCGAATAGGTTCCGGCAACGTTTTGGCCTGTTGTATTGTCGTTGACGCGGAAGGTGCTGGGTGTGGCTGTGGTGACGTCAATGACCGCATTGGTCTGCACCGCTATCGCCGCGTTCACCGGCACATTGGTCGCACCGTTGGGTGGGTTTGTCGTTATGATGACGGGCGTGACCCATTCTGGCGCCGCGCTCGTCGTAAAGTGAGTAGTGGAGGTGGGCACGGCGTTGCCCGCGAGGTCCTTCACGCCAGTCACCGTCAGTGTCAT
>Ga0210407_10000973_pt1 | contig 28610 bp, 20 predicted proteins | sample IncBWC27MmetaG_FD_150860 | JGI IMG/M metagenome (GOLD analysis project Ga0210407, IMG submission 150860) | Forest soil microbial communities from Barre Woods Harvard Forest LTER site, Petersham, Massachusetts, United States - Inc-BW-C-27-M | ecosystem: Environmental > Terrestrial > Soil >...
TACCGGTGTTACACCGCGATACGTCCACCCCCACGAGACACCATCCCGAACGCCGCGGGGTTGGCGGAGGAGGAACCTGCTCCGCTGCCGCTGCGCTTGAGCCGGGCAGGATCGCCCGCACGTCACACAAGTCCGGGAGTGCTACACAGTCAAGTTTGTGAAGCGCTACTGGTGTTACATCATGTCGAACAAATCGCTGACGGCTCTACGTCGGCTTCACGGATAACATCGTGAGCCGTACTGTAGAGCTAATCCTCATACTCTCCTGGCTCACGCGAGGCCGCAGCGGAGCAGGTCCCTCACCCTGCTCGCCTCCGCTCCGCAGGGATTCGGGATGGGGTCATGTGGGGTTTTGACCTATCACGAGTTTGAACTCGGGTTGTGAAACGAGAGTTGAAGCCGTACATGAAAAGTTGGTGAGCGCGGTAGGAATCGAACCTACAACCTACTGATTAAGAGTCAGTTGCTCTGCCAGTTGAGCTACGCGCCCTTTTCTCTTGAGAGGAGTGGGACTTACTGAAGATGAATTTAGTTTAGCACAGTCCTCCGGCTCGCCTGCACGGCAGCGGCTTACCACAGACCGGCCCGGCGCGGTCTCACCGTGATATCTCCTCTCCGGTCCGGTCGTTAGTCTGGGCTGAGACAGTCCTGGGCTGAGACTCGGACTGCGACGGAGTCGGCACGTGAGGCTCATCCACGGCAGGCTCGATCTTCCAAATATCGCGCGCGTATTCGCGGACGGTGCGGTCGCTGGAAAACTTTCCCACGCGGGCAACGTTCAAGATCGCTTTGCGCGCCCAGGTCGCCCGGTCCAGATAGTCTCGTTCCGCGCGGCGGCTGGCTTCGATGTAGGGAGGCAGATCGGCCATGTGGAAGTACCGGTCACCGCGGTCCAGTATCTCGTCGACAATCCAGCGGAACAGGCCCTGCTCGTTGGGACAAAAACGGTTGCCCGACAAGCTGTCCATCACGCGGCGGAGCATCGGGGTCTGGCTGTAAAGCTCGCGCGGATTGTACGCCTGCTTTTCGCGGTACCAGCGCACTTCCTCCGGCGACAACCCGAAACTGTAGATGTTCCGCTCTCCCACCGCCTCCATAATTTCGATATTTGCTCCATCGATAGTAGCGATGGTCAAGGCGCCGTTCATGGCCAGCTTCATGTTTCCGGTCCCCGAAGCTTCCATGCCAGCGGTGGAAATCTGCTGGCTCAGGTCGGCGGCCGGAATGATGAGTTCGGCAAGCGAAACGCGATAGTCCGGCACGAACACGACCTTCATGCTGCCGTCCAATCGCGGATCGGCATTCACGATCTGCGCGACGTTGTTGATCAACTTGATGATCTGCTTGGCGGCCCAATACCCCGGCGCCGCTTTCCCGGCAAAGATATAGGTGCGCGGCGGCGCCAGCGTTGCGCCATCTTCCACCACGCTGAGGTATTCGTGGATGATCCGCATCACGTTCAGAAGCTGCCGCTTGTACTCGTGAATACGCTTGATGTGAACGTCAAACAGAGAATTGGGATCAATGCCGACGCCGGTCGTGCGCAGCACTTCTCCGGCCAGCCTTTCTTTGTTGCGGCGCTTGATTTCCAGAAACTCGGTCTGCAGCGCAGGCTCGTCGCAGTGGGCCTCAATCCGGCGGGCCTGTTCCAGATCGGTAATCCAGCCGGCGCCCGCGGTGCGAGTGATCAGCGCGGCCAGCAACGGGTTGGCTTTCAAGATCCAGGGCCGCGGGGCCACGCCGTTGGTCTTATTACTGAAGCGCTCCGGCCACAGCTCGGCAAAATCCGGCACGAGCGAACTCTTGAGCAGTTCCGTATGCAGCCGGGAAACTCCATTCACCGAATGGCTGCCCACAATGGCCAGGTGGGCCATCCTTACCTGTTTTTCCGGGCCTTCTTCAATGATGGACATACGCTGCTGCCGTTCCAGGTCCATGGGCCAGCGGCGTCCGATCTCGCGCAACAACTGGTGATTGATGGCGAAGATGATCGCCATGTGCCGGGGCAACACGCGCTCCATCAGGGAAAGCGGCCATTTTTCCAGGGCTTCCGGCAACAACGTGTGGTTGGTGTAACCCAGAGTGGCCTGCGTAATTTCGCACGCGCGGTCCCATTCGATGTGGTGTTCGTCGATCAGCAGCCGCATCAGTTCGGCGACGCACAAGCTGGGATGCGTGTCATTCATTTGCACCGCGACCTTCGCCGGAAAATCGTCAAATCCCGAATGCGCCGTCAGATACTGGCGAACGATGTCCTGCAACGAACAAGCAACCAGAAAATATTCCTGCACCAGGCGCAGTTCCCTGCCGGACATCACCGAATCCGACGGGTACAACACGCGCGAGATATTCTCCGAAGCAATCTTCTGTTCCACCGCGCGGATGTAGTCTCCACGATTGAAGATTTCGATATCAAAATCCTCCGAGGCGCGGGCCGTGAACAGCCGCAAGTAGTTGACCGTGGCGCCGCCGTAACCGGCCACCGGCATATCACTGGGCACGCCGACGACGATCTTGCAGTCCATCCAGCGCTGGCTGTAGTTCTCTTCCCGCTCGCGGACTTGTTCGAGCCTGCCGTAAAGCGGGACCATACACAATTCGTGCGGGCGCTCTATATAAAAAGACGTGCCCTGTGACTTCCACAAGTCCGGCTTCTCGCGCTGGTATCCATCGGCAATTTCCTGTTTGAACATGCCGTATTCGTAGTCAATGCCGTAACCGAATCCCGGCATGCCCAGCGTGGCCAGCGATTCCAGAAAGCACGCCGCCAGACGGCCCAGACCGCCGTTGCCCAGCCCCGCGTCCGGCTCAACTTCCAGAACGTCCTGAAGTTCCACGCCGAACTCGGCCAGCACGGCGCGACACGCATCGTTCAAACCGAGATTGCAGAGGTTGTCACTCAGCCACCTTCCCATCAGAAATTCCATGGAGAGGTAGTACAGGCGCTTGACGTCGCGGTCGCCATAGCGTTGATCGGTGGCCAGCAGGCGGTCCACCATCAAATCCCGAATGGCCAGGGAAACAGGCTTGAACAGTTCTTTCGCCGTGGGACGGGCCACGGGCCGGGCCAGCGTGTAGCGGACATGCCGCAGAATAGACTGCCGCAACGGCTCAGGATCGCAGGCTATGCTTGATGAGGTAGCGGACATTCGGGACCTAGATGGCTAGCTTGTCCTTAAAGTTCTGTATCCGTTCCAAGACGGTCAACGTGGACCAGCCCCTTAGAACACAAGAAAGAAACCGGGCCCAACGCAATCCGGAATCCTAGCATGGCACAGTCCCTCCACCTATTACACTCAAGTTTACCACCCAAGTTCCGGCTGAGCTTCACTCAAGTCAATTTGGGGCGCTTAGTGTGCCACTGCGTCTGGCGCTGAAACAGTCGCGCAACCTGGACGAGTCTGGCGTCGTCGAGTGCGCGGCCAATCAACTGGAGTCCGACGGGCAGGCCATCGTCGGCAAAACCGCAAGGCACGCTGATCGCCGGCAGGCCGCAGATGTTTCCAATCCCGCCAATGGGATCGGCAAAACTCAGCGTGTCATCGAGGTTGGCCTCAATCCTGCTCGCCGTCACCGGCAGAGTGGCGGCGGCCAGGACATCAACCTGGTTGAACAATTCATCCATCTTTTTTTGCAGGATGTGGCGGATGCGGTCGGCGTTGATGAAATCCGACGCGCTGATTTCCTCATTCATGTAGCCGCCAATCCTGCCCAGGGGATCGTTCAAATCAGCCACACGCCCGGATTGAATCAAGTCGCGAAACGCGGCTGCGCCTTCCACTGAAATGACCACTCCCGCGGCAGCTTCCCATGGGCCCTCGGGCAGCGCAGCGGTAGTCATGGCGAGCGTGGGAGTTTTCCGCAGGACTTCCTGCGCGGCGGCGATGGCGGCATTCACGCCGGGAGAAATCTTCGTCCACTGGTTCGTCAGCCAGCCTACGCGGATTGTTTCCCTCGGCTCCGGCGCGCCGGCGTACCTGGCGTCAGACTCGGGCAGTGAGCCGGCGTCACCCGGATCGTGGCCGGAAATAGCTCTCAGTACCAGGTCACAGTCGTCCGCGCTGCGGGCGATGGGACCGATCTTGTCCATGGAATACGAGAGGGCCATGGCTCCGTAACGGCCGACGCGGCCAAACGTCGGCCGCAGTCCGCTGAGACCAACAAAACTCGAAGGACAGAGAATGGACCCCCAGGTTTCCGTGCCAATGGCAAATGCCGCCAGTCCGGCGCCGGCCACTGCCGCCGAGCCGCTGGACGATCCACACGTCCAGCAACTTTCATTCCAGGGATTCTTCGCCGCGCCGCTCGCTGACGCCGCGGCATACCGGTATCCCATGCCGCCTGCCAGTTCGATCATGGCCGCTTTGCCCAGCAACACCGCGCCCACGTCATCGAGTTTGCGGATGACGGTGGCATCAAAATCGAATTTCTGGCCGGCGTAGGGACGCGCACCCCAGCCGGTCGGATATCCTTTCACCGCCAGCAGGTCCTTGGCCGCATAAGGAATGCCGTGCAGAAAACCGCGGTACCGTCCGGCTGCTATTTCTTTTTCCGCATCACGCGCCTGCTGCAAGGCCAGGTCCGGCATAAGCGTGGCGTAGGCGTTCAGCCGTGGACCGAGGTCGCGGCTTCTTTCCAGATAGCTTTCCGTCAGTTCCACCGGAGAAAGCTGCCGCTGGCGCACGCGCCGGGAGAGTTCCGTCACCGGGAGAAAAAGAATTTCTTCGCTCACCATTATTTCTTTCCTTTTCTCCGGGACGTCCCGGAATCCGCGCTGGCTTCGCGATAGGCGTGAAAGACGCTTGCCGGCTGGTCTCCGTTCTGCAGCAGGAAGGCGCGCATCTTGTCCAGTCCGGGTTGCGATTCCGCCATGACTCGCAGGACATCGGTCTTTTGTTCGTCGCTGAGGCGGTCGCCGTACTTGCGGATAATCTCCGCGACCTTCATTTCCACCTCAGCACGCGATTGCGCCGTGAGTTTGTACAGGGCCGCCTGGGCCTTTTGCGCCAGCGGCGTATCCGGTTTGGGCGGAGAACTTTGCGTCAGGGCTTCCGCGGGATTTATCAATGCCGCGGTCGCCGCCGCGGCGGCCGTTTTGGCGAAGCTGCGGCGAGTCATGGAAAATCCGGACATAGGGCCTCCTTCAACGTGACAGGTTTAAATGCGCGAGACTACATGAACGGGCATTGGGACGTCAAACTTAGAATCGTGAAACCTGGAAACTCAGCCGGGGCACAAAGCTTGACATTCCAGGCAGAATGCTACGGGCAAAACGGGGAAACCCCGTTTCTCTTATCAGGACGCGAACCAGTCGCTAAGCTTTACCGGCGACCAGATTCGAACGGCGACAACAGAAGTTGGCACACTGGTCACGGTGACCATTCTCATGAGAGTGGATTCTGCATCACCCTAATTCACGCTTCTGGTGCCGCATGTGAACCTTACGGAACCAGGAATCAATGCGCAGATTCAGACGATCGGAATCACGAAGGCCCACCAGCTTGCCCTGCTGCGGATCGGCAGCAAGGGCCAGACCCAACTGTACACGGAGACGCAGCTTTCCGGCACAGCTTCATTTGTGTATTTCTAGAAAGATTAAAACGTGAAAGCCAGGCCGCCGCGCAGCGTGCGGGCTGATTGCACCAGATAGACGGTGTGACCATCCTGTCCCATAATGGGAACATAGCCCTGGGCCAGGAGGTTGCGCATGTCAATCAGCGCTTCCATCTTGCCCGGCACAAAGGACGTGCCCGGAATTGGCTGGCGGATGAAGACCCCGAAATACGGATCCATTTGCCCCGGGGACGCATTGAATGAGTCCACCGACAAGAGCGCGTTGCCGCTGGTCCACTTGTAGGACGCGACCCAGTGGGTCTTGGTCATCGGAATGTAACCGGCAAATTTCCCGCCCAGGGAGTGCTGGCGGTCCGTGGTCAGCATTTCAGGCAGGTCCTGCCACGTGCCTTCGCCGGCCCGGGCGCTGACAACTCCGCCGGTGGAATAGTCCGCGGTCGCGGTGAAATCGTCTGAAATCCTGCGTTCCACCACCACGCGCGCACCTGTGGTGCTCAGGCCGGGGTAGGCGTAGGAAAAAGTACCCGAGTACAGATCAGAAAGCACGTTGTCGGAATAGCTGGAGGGATCGCCAGCGCCGGTCAGCACGGCATCGTGAAGCAAGTCAGCGTAGTAGGCGACCTGAACATTTGTCCTGCCCATGCGGCGGGAAACTGAGATTTCCTGATGACGGGCGCGCTCGATTTCAGGCACGCCGCCCGAAAGGGCCATCCTGGGACCGGATTCGCTCAGGTCCGCGGGGGCCGTGTCATATCCTTTGGCAGCGCGGGTGTTGGGCGCCGAGGTGGCATAGCGATACTCCACTACCATGTCGGGCGAAAGGTGGACCGCAACCGAACCGAAAGGACGGAAGGCGGACACGCGCCGGGCAAATTCCAGGGACTCCAGATCGGCGCCGTAGTCCAGGTCAATAAATCCGGCGATGGCCGTGCGGTTGGAAGTCGTGGCGGCTATGGCGGTGTACGGCGAATTTTGCGCCGCCGACCCGGGTACAGCAAAGTGCCGGTAGGTAACAGTCAGGGTTGGATGGCTGTTTTCCAGGTTGTGTACGTACGTGGCCCGCAGTACACCTGCCGGACCGCCGCTTGCCTGGCCAATGTTGCCATCAAAGGAAACCGTGCCTGCGGAAAACAGCGATCTTTCGAGCCCGAACGCCGTGGTCATGTCCGACGAACTGCCAAAGCCTTCCGCTTCCGACCCGGCAATGAACGCGAGGCGTCCCTTGACTTCGTGGCCGCCGCCTTTTTCCGCTTTGGACACCACCATAGGTGTGCCATCAAAGATGCGGAGGATCGGGCGGTTCGCGGGCGAACGCAGGGTCCAGTGCCAGTCATCGGGCTCGGAGCCTCCGGTGCGGCGCGCGGGCAGCAATTTGAGGGCATCGGCAAGAGTGTTCAAGGTCAGGTTAACCAGTACGTGCGCTCCGGAGCGCACGCTGATGTCTTCGCGCAGCGTAGGCAGAAAAAGGGCCGCGGTCACTTTGACCTGATAGACGCCCGCAGGCAGGTTCTCCGCGGAATAGTAGCCGCGCATGTCAGTGAAAACGAAGGTCCCCAGCTTGGCGGCGGAGGTAAAGATTTCAACCGTTGCGCCCATCTGCGGATCACCGGCGCTGTTCTTCACGTAGCCTGAAATGGCCCCGGTGGCCGCCGCAAATGCGGGCGGGCCGGCCAGGAGGACCGCAAACAACCAGCCAAGTTTTCGGGCCATATCCACCACCTCGTAACGACCGTGGGAGTCCCTACTGCACCGTGAATTTTGCCGTGGGCGAAATCGTCTGCTGGGAAACCAAGTCGTCCACCCGGACCGTAACTTGATAAACACCTGGACCAAGCTTGCTCAGCGGAAGGCTTTTTTTAAGGGTCACCTGCCCGCTGACATTGCCCGTTGGCTGGGGCGGTTCCGTGAAGTTTACCACTAATTCGCCGGTAGCCGTATTAACAATTTCATAGCGCACCGTGGCCGACGGCCCGCCGGCCGCTTCAGCCGCGCTTAGATTGTAAACCTGCATCCAGAGGTTCAGTTTCCGCTCTTTCCTGAAGCTGATTGGCTGCCCGTCGGATGGAGGCACGGACGGCAGCACCCGGTCTTCACCCAGCGCAAAATTTCCGGCGCCGACTTCCTGCCGGGACAGTGGCTCCAACACGTCCGCCAGGATCAGGGAGGAAGAAGCCAGCACGTTATCGCTGTAGTCAGGCGCAGTGCAACTGCGGCTGAATACCCCGACCTTCTCTCCGTTGTCGTCTTTCACCACAATGTCCAGCCGGTATCGTCCAGGTCGGACAGGAAGCGCCTTCCAATAGAGCGCGGCACTATTCAGTTCTCTTTCCAGCAATTCCGCCGGAATATCCTTTCGCACGGTATCTTCAAATGTCATCACCGTTGTTCCCGATAGCTTCCTCAATCGTCCGGTGATGGTGACGGTCCCGCGTTGCACACCATCTTTATTAAGGAAGGTAAGCTCGCGCAACGGCACCTGCACGGTGATGGGCATCAGCACGCTGTCGCCGACCTTCAGAAAGTCCATGCGGACGTCAAAAGGCAGATAGCGATGGGGGGAGACAATGGTTATCTCCCCGTTCGCCTGCAGGCCAGGGGAATTGACCGCCGGCGGACGGCTGTTCACGACTGCAAGAGTTCTCAGCTTTTCGAATTGATCACCATTGCCGTTCCCAAACAGACTCCGACCTCCGCCGGCGACGCGGCGTGCCTTGGTATCTACTCCTGACAGTTCAGCGTCTGTCGGGCCCACGCCCGGCACATGCAAGCCGGTGTCTTTCTCGTTCGAATCGATGGTCATGTGATACTCGCCGCAACTGCAGGTATCCACGAACTCAATTTCCACTTCCTGCCCCACATCATCGAGATTGCGGTAGCGCCATATTTCGAACGGATACGTGATTGTCTGTCCGCCGCCTTCCTGGGCCGTCCGCAGATAGGCGCCGCCGGCGGGATGGGCATCGATGGAATCCGGCTTGCCGTACTTCAGGTACACGCGCCCGCGGTCCGTGCGCGCACCCGGGACGCCGGCAGCATAATGCTCATTCGCGTAGGCTATCCGGCGGTAATACTCTTCCTTGAAGTCGTTGGCTTCCGAGTCCGGATGAGGATTGCGACGGCCCCAGAAATCCTCAATGAACTGGGCCCGCTCCGCGTTGGTCCCGAGTGTCTTGAAGGCCTGCAGTTCCTCCTCGGAGATAATGGGGTCCACATCTCTCAAGAATTGCCGCTGAGGTTTGGATAGTCTTTCGCGTTTCGCGGCATCTTCCTGCTTCTGCGTCCGCGGCCGCGTCAGTGGATCATTATTATTATTCTGCTGAACAGAGGTAGATGAAGGCTTTCGCGAAGCGGCGGACTCCTGTGCGAAATCCTGCGCCGGGGCAAAGGTTCCCCCAAGAATTACCAGAACGACAGTCCTAAGACAGTAATGAAGGCACAACTTATATAAAGCCACCCTACGACTCCATCTCCATGGTTTCCGCCGCGGTGGCATTCCGGCGGCGGGCCACGGCCCGTTCCTGCTTACTGCACTTTAAATTTCTCCGTAGCCGATGAGACTGTCTGATTGGAAACCAGATCGTTGATCTTGATGGTGACCTGGTAATTGCCCGGATCAAGCTTGCTCAGTGGAAGGCTCTTTTCCAGGGTCAGTTGCTCGCCGACGTTGCCCATCTGCTGGGTGGTCTCTGTAAAATCCACTACCGGCTGATTGTTGGCTATATTCACAACCTGGTATTGCACGGTGGCTGAAGGCTTCTTGGTCTTATCGTCCATGGTCAGGTTGTAGACCTGCATCCAGAAGTTCAGCTTCTGCTCGCGCTTGAAGCTTGACGGTGACCCGTCCGAAGGCGGGACGCGCGGTACCACGCGGTTGGTGCCGATCACAAACGTGCCCGTGCCAACTTCCCGCGACGGCACCGGCTCCGCCAGATCGGCCAAAATGAGGGACGACGTGGACAGCTTGTCATCGCCGTACTCGGGCACCACGTAGCTCCGGCTGAAGGTCCCGACCTTGTCGCCGTTTACGTCCTTGATGGCAATATAAAGCTTGTAGCGCCCGGGACGCAGAGGCAGCGCTTTCCAGTACAGGGCTGATTTACTGAGCTCTTTTTCGAGCAACTCCGCCGGTATGTCCTTATGGATCACGTCTTCAAACGTCTGCACGGTCTGTCCCGTGATCTTGCTCAGCCGCGCGAGAACATTGAGGGTCCCGCGTTGTACTCCATCCTTATTGACCCAGGTGATCTCGCGAAACGGTATCTGCAGGGTAATGGGGACCAGCACCGTATCTGCGGTGATCTTGGCGAAGTCCACGCGAACGTCAAAATGCAAGAGGTTGTAGCGGATCTTGGTGGTGACTTCTTCGGTAAGCTCTTTGAACTTGATGGCCGGCGCCCGGTTCAGCGCGGCAAATTGCTCCAGCCGGTCAAACTGTTTGGTTTGGTTGTTCTGGTTAAAGAAGCCCTGGCCCAACTGCTCAAAATTGCGGGAGCGGTCGGCCTTGTTGGCCATGCCCATGGATTCCATGTCGGTGAGGCCGGCGTTAGGAACATTCTTCAGGGCGTCTTTTTCAGAACGGTCCATCGTCATGTGATATTCGCCGCAACTGCAGGTGTCCACGAACTCGATCTCTACTTCCTGGCCAAGGCCCTGGCCTTCCAGGTAGCGATAGCGCCATACCTCAAAAGGATAAGTGGAAGTCGAGCCGCCGCCTTCGTCCTGCGTGCGCTGGTAGGGCCCTCCGGCGGGGTGGGCATCAATGCTGTCCGGCTTGCCGTACATGATGTACATGCGGCCGCGGTCCGTTCTCCAGCCGGGTACGCCAGCGGCGAAATGCTCATTCGCATAGGCGATGCGCCGGTAGTGCTCTTCCTTGTATTCGTTTTCCTCGGTGTCGGGAGTGGGGTCGCGCCGCTGCCAGAAGCCTTCGATGAACTGGTCTCTTTCTGCGTTGGTGCCCAGCTTCTTGAAGACGGACAGTTCGTCATCGGTGATGATCCAGCGAACATCCTGGTCCAGCCACCTCTTGTAGACCCCTTCTAATTTCTCTTTATGGGCGCTCTGGTCCTGCTTCTTGGTGCGCTCCCGCTTGAGCGGGTCCTGGTCCTGCTGAGACTGCGACTGGGTGTCGGTAGCTGTTGGGGCCTTGGGTTCCTGACCTGTGTTCTGGCCGTGGAGCAAAATTCCGCCAAAAACTACGCTGACGGCACTGAGGATAAAGAAGCGATGAAAACGAAAATTGTAGGAAAGCACCGGAAAACTCCTTAACCAGAGAGTACGGGTAACCTAATTCTATGTGCTGACCGGACCGGAAGCAAGGCGCGGAGCACTCATTTTCAGAACGTTTATGCCTGTTTTTCTTGCAAAGTTTATTTTACGGACCCTTGGCGGCCTCATTCTGCTCCCGTGCGTCATCTTTTCCCGTACGAACCGCTGGTTCTGGAGCGCTAATCCCGCTATAATTTCCAGAGAGACCCGTATTTCCATCGAATTTGTCCTGCGCACGGATTCCAAAATAGGGAACTTTTCCGCCTTACAGGCGTATATCAGTGTGCATTGGCACAATTGTGAAGAGGATTCATGAAGGCAAAGAAGATTGTCATCATTGTTGCGATCGTCCTCGTGCTGGGCGTGGCTATTGTCGGGTTTACCGTCAACACGCAGAAGAACGTAATCTCTGTGCAGACCGGCAAGGTGGTGCGGCAGGACATCGCGTCCACCGTGACCGCTTCGGGCGAAGTCAAACCGAAGACTTTTGTGAACGTCGGCGCCAACGCCCAGGGGAGAATCACTCACCTTTTCGTGGCGGAAGGCCAAAAGGTCAAAAAGGGACAAATTCTGGCGCAATTGGATAACATCCAGCCGTCCGCCGGTCTTTCTGCCATGCAAGCCGCTCTGTCCAGCAGCCAGACGGACGCGGTTTCCTCCGAAGCCGCTTTCAAAACAGCGCAGGCCCAGCTCAACAGCAGCCGCGCGGATTGTGCCAACAAGAAACTGACCTATGACCGCCAGGACGGACTGTACAAAGCACAGTTGATTTCCAAGGCCGACTACGACGCCGCGAAGGCCGCCTATGAAGTGTCTACAGCCGCGGTCGCCCACGACGAAGCGGTGGTCGCGCAGGCCAAAGCCAACGTTGACTCCGCGCATGGTCACATCACGCAGGCCCACGCGAATATGGCCACGGCCAGCGATGTGTTGAGCAAGACCACCTATCCCGCGCCGTTTGACGGCGTCGTAACTTATGTTCCGGTGCATGAAGGCGAGACCGTGGTCCAGGGCATTCAGAACTCTCCCGGCAGCACTTTGATGACGGTCGCCGACATGTCCGTGATCACCGCCGAAGTGCGGGTGGACGAAACCGACATTGTCAATGTCGCCATGGGGCAGTCCGCGGAAGTCACGATTGACGCCATCCCGGGCAAGACCTTTCACGGCCAGATCACCGAGATCGGCGACAACGCCATCGTCCGCTCGACCGGGCTGGCTACCACGCAAAGCACCGCCAGCAGCCAGGAAGCCAAAGACTTCAAGGTCGTCATAACTTTGAGTGATCCACCGGCCAACGTGCGGCCCGGACTTTCCGCCACGGCAAAGATAACTACCGGAACCTCGAAACAGACCTTGAGTATTCCGATCCAGGCGCTGACCATTCGCGATAAAGACGACCTGGAGGCCCAGACCAAGAAAGGCCCCGCGCCGGCAGCGTCCACAACCCCCACGACGCCAGCGAAGAAAGAAAAAGTAGAGCTGCAGGGCGTGTTCGTCATCCGCAACAAGAAAGCCGAATTCCAGGTGGTCAAGACCGGCCTGACCGGCACCACGGAAATTGAAGTCAAAGACGGACTTAAAGACGGCGATGAAATCATCACCGGCAGCTACAAAGTCCTGCGCACGTTGCGCAACGGCGCCAGCGTGAAGGTGGACAATTCCGTCGCCGCCAAGACTGAATCGTAAGGTTGTACGCAACGGCCGGCGGGTTTTAGCGTCTAAGACTTTAAGATAAAGACAAGGACCATCGGCGGACCGAGCAGCAGGAGAAATTCATGGCAACGCAAGTCGCGGACATCTCGCAGAACGCGCTCCGGACCGGCCCTCCGGCCAACTCCATGATCTGCACCGAAGATCTGTGGAAAACCTATGAAATGGGCGCCGAGCAGGTGCACGCGCTTCGTGGTGTCACGCTGAACATTGAACGCGGCGAATACGTTGCCATCATGGGCCCGTCCGGCTCCGGTAAGTCCACGTTGATGAACCTGATCGGTTGTCTCGACACGCCCACCAAAGGCCGCTACTGGCTGAACGGCAACCTGGTCAGCGAGCTCGACGACGACGAACTGGCCCGCATCCGCAACAAAGAGATTGGCTTCGTCTTCCAGACTTTCAATCTGCTGGCCCGGGCCACCGCCCTGCACAACGTGGAACTGCCCTTGATCTACAGCGGCACGCCCGCGGATGAAAGAATCGCGCGCGCCAAGGGCGCGCTGAAGTCGGTGGACCTGGAATCGCGCATGAACCACAAGCCCAACGAACTCTCCGGCGGACAGCGCCAGCGCGTGGCCATTGCCCGCGCCCTGGTCAATGCGCCGTCCATCATCCTCGCCGACGAACCCACCGGCAACCTGGATTCCCAGACCGGGAACGAAATCATGGCCCTGTTTGCGGAACTCCACCGGAAGGGCAACACCATCGTGCTGGTAACGCACGAACCGGACGTCGCCGAAAACGCCGACCGCGTGATCCACATCAAAGACGGCGTGATTGACAGCGACGTGCGCAAGCAGAAGTAGACCGCGCGTCCCCGCTGACTCGTCAAGAATTCTAGGCCGCGTCGGCCGCCGATGGCTCCCCTATCGGTAGCTGGACATGCGACTCGAGCGTTCCACTTGCCTTCAGCGGCTCCCGTTTTCTGGCATACGTGAAATGAAGCGCCAGGCCGGTAAACAGCGCGCCGGAAAGTATGTTCCCCAATGTGACCGGAATCTGGTTCCAGAGCCACCACTGTTTCAGCGACACCGGCGCTCCCATCATCATGCCGGCAGGCAAAAGGAACATGTTGACAATCGAATGCTCGTAGCCGAGGGCAAAGAAAGTCATGATCGGCAGCCACATGGCGGCAATCTTGCCGACCGTCGAACGCGAAGCCAGGGCCAGCATCGCGCCCAGAGTCACCATCCAGTTACAGAGGATGGCTTTGACAAACGCCGTGGCCCACCCGCCGCCGCCCGTGGCCATGTAACCAAGGGTTTTCTTCTGTGCGATCAGCCGGAGCTGGTCTCCGACCGCGCCGCCGTTCGACGCGCCAAAGTTGGTGATCGCCAGATAAAACAAAAGCGCATAAAAGACACTGCCGATCAGATTGCCCAGATAGACCCATCCCCAATTCCGCAACAACCGGCCGAAAGTCACTTGACCGGCCGCAACCGCCGGCGGCAGCAACGCGAAATTTCCCGTTGCCAGCTCAAAACCCAGCAAGACCAGGATGACAAATCCCACGGGAAACAGCGCCGCTCCCACAATCGGGGGCAAGCCCTGGGAAAGCACCATCAGGACGAGCGACGTCGCGAAACCGAGCATCGCTCCGGCAAGAACGCCGCGCAGCAGCAGGTCGCTCACGGAAAGACCCGCCTTGCGTTTCGCCAGTTCCAAAGCATCGGTCATGATTTCAGCAGGACTCACAGCATCCATTTACGCACCTCCTATTTCAAATGGCAGTCTTGGAGCAGCCGCGCCGCTGGATGGATTCGGAGGCTGGATTTCCAGACCATTCGCGTGGCGCCGGCTGTCGGCGGCCAGTGGCTCGATGGATACGAGTTCAACCGGCGCCGCCTCGATCAGTGCGCCATCATGTTTTTCCCGGCCACCCGACCGCAAGTTCGCGACCAGGCCGGCCACCACGTCCACGAGCGAATCGTCACAGGGCACGGCGTCTAAAATCTGTTCTCCGGCAACGGCGTCCCGGCCAGTCCTGCCTCCAACGTAGATAGCCACCGCGTCTACAAGTTGGCCGCCGACATTGATCTTCTGTCCCCGGAACCCGATGTCCGCCGCCTGGTGGTTGCCGCAACCCGCGGTGCAGCCGGACCAATGCATCGTCACGGGCGCGCCTTCCTTGCCCAGCCGCTGTTCCAGCGCCTGGGAAAGCTGGGCACCGAGCTGCTTGGTTTCAATCTGGGCCAGGTTGCAGAAGTCCGTCCCGGTGCAGGCGACCAGCCCGCGCATGAACGGAGAGGGTCTGGGAGAGAATTTCCGCAACAACGGTTCCAGCATCAGCCGTTCGACGCTGGCTTCCGGCACGTTGGGAAGAATTGCATTCTGATTGATCGTCAGGCGGACCTGGCCGTCGCCGTAATGGTCGGCCAAATGGGCCAGCTCTTCCATCTCGCCCGGTTCCAGTCTTCCGGTTGCAACGCTCAGCCCCACCGCCGCCAGGCCAGGTTGCTTTTGCCGCGTAACGCCCACGTGGTCCGAATGCGCGGGCGAGCGCGCGTCGGTTCCGGCCGGCTCCAGTTCCCGGCCAAGCCTGGACTCCAGTTCCGAGCGCAGCCGCGGCAGCCCCCACTCCTCAATCAGAAACGACAGTCGGCACCTAGCGCGGGCGTCGCGCGGCCCGTGATCACGATAGATCAGGACCAGTTCGCGCGTGGTCACGGCCGCGTGCTCCGGTTCGATGAAAACATCGAGCGGCGAGGCAATGGTAAATCCTCCGGATCCCATCTTGCCGCCCACCAGCATGTTGAATCCGATGCGGCCGCCCTTGCTCGCGGGGACCAGCGCAATGTCCTGGGACTCGGCGTGCGTGCAGTTCCCAAGGCATCCGGTGATGACGATGTTGAACTTGCGCGGCAGGTTGGTGAATTCCGGATTGCCGTCGGCGCCCACAATGGCCCGGTCCAGTTCAAACACCACGGGCGATGCGTCCAGGAGCTCGCTGGGTTCCATTCCGGCCAGAGCGCAGCCGTTGATGTTGCGCACGTTGTCCATGCCCGTCTGCAGCGTGTGGAGATTCACGCCGCGGAGCTTTTCCCATATCTCCGGGACGCTCTCAATGGTGAAGCCGCGCAGCTCGATCTGCTGCCGCGTCGTGATATCGAGTAGGCAGTTGCCCAGCCGCCGCGATACATCGGCGATGGCCCGCAGTTGTTCGCTGTTGGCGAAGCCATTGGGCATGCGGATGCGCATCATGAACTTGCCCGGCGTGGGATTGCGGAAAAATACTCCGACCCATTTCAGCAGGTCCTTGTCGGCCTTGCTCAACGACTCCCAACCCTCCTGGACAAACCGCGGCAGGTCCTCACGGATGCGCAGTCCGTCTCCGCCTTTTGACGCCTTGTACATTTCCGCAGCACTGGCGCCCGGCTTCACTGCTGCGCTTGGATTCGCTGGCTGCATTCGCAACTCCAGTCCTGAAATGGCCGTTACCGGAGCAAGTGGCGGCATGCCCGGAAAAGACCTGGAACTTGATGTGGTTTTGCCGAAGGCTACAGCGAGGTAGCGGAGAACTGTCTGGCGTTACGCTGCCCGGAAATAGAAAGGACGTCAGGGTCCCTGATGGCAGCATGATTGACCCGCCGCGCGGGAAAGTCCAATTAGAATTTCCTATCGCGGCCAAAGCTTCTCTGGATGCCGGACCGCAACACTTGCGCGGCAACCTGCTTAACAGCAAGTCGCCAAGGCCCGGCCGCGCAAATGGACCATATAAAAACAATCAATTGGACACCGCTTTCGCGGCGTGACTATCATGCTCCAATGGGTGATTGTGTAGTAGATCTTCTCCATGAGATCGGCAGCCGGATGGCGGCTGCCGATCCGCTGCATGAAGTCCTGCAGCGGATCATCGCCCTGGTCTTGAGTGAAGTAGACGGCGACTCCTGCCTGATCTATATCCGGGAAAACGACGAACTGGTCCTGCGCGCGTCCAAAAACCCGCACCCGGACATCGTGGACCGGCTCAAGATCCGCGTAGGCCAGGGCATCACCGGCTGGACCGCGCTGCACCACCAACCAGTCGCGCTTTCCAGCAACGCCTACAAAGACCCGCGCTTCACGTTCTTCAGCGAGCTTCCGGAAGACCGCTATGAAGCGTTCCTCTCCGTGCCCATCCTGTGCCGAGGCCGTGTCGTGGGCGTAATCAACCTGCAGCACCGCGAGCCATATTTCCACACTCAGCCGGAAGTCAAACTGATCAGCACGATTGGCTTTCTGGTGGGCGGTGAAATCGAAATGGCCCGCCTGGAAGGCCAGGTCTCGCAACTCTCCGAGCGCCTGGATTCCCGAAAACTCATCGAAAAAGCCAAAGGGATCCTCCAGCGCGAACTGGGCGTAAGCGAAGACATCGCCCAGAAAACCCTCCAGCGCCAAAGCAAACAACTGGGAAAGCCCATCCGGGAACTGGCCGAAGCCATCGTGGTCTGCGAAGAAGTCAAGCGCGCCTAGACCGTTTTTTATGGCGCCAGCTTGTTGTTTCCATTAGTACTCCGCCAACGCGTGTTTGACGACATCTACAACCGCCAGAAGTGCCAGCAGAGTATTCGGAACAAAAACCAGCCAAAATGTCCCTCTAATCTCACGCCGACGTCGCAACACAACCGGTATCGCCACCAGCACCCAGAGAATGTCAAGTGAGACAGCTGCGCTGAGTGCGCCGTGGCCAGCACCTCTTTGGCCGCTATCGAAGGGTGCTGTAACAATTAGTTCGCGGCTTGCGAGAAAAGCAAGGAAAATGGTAAGTCCCGCTGTCGTGAAAACTTTGAGAAACCGCGATGAACTTGACATGGCTTTGCCACAGGATTGTAGCTGGCTCAAAGCAGACTTTGCCACGCGACTATGTCACACGAAATCTTGGTGTTACGGTTGCGGCGCTGTGGTAGCCACGACTGGCTGCTGATGCATCACTTCACTGCTCGTCGGGGTTGCAGGCACGTCGAAGAATTTGTGGTCATACAGTTCGCGGTAGAAGCGACCGGTGATTTCGGCGGCTTTGGGACCGTAGGTGGGGCGTCCGCCTTGCAGGAAGACTATGGCTACGATATGGCCGGCCGGGGTGTTGGAATACGACGCAAACCATCCGAAGCGCGTGCCGTCTTTGGAACATGTCCCGGTCTTGCCCAGAACCTGTTCTTCACTGAAGTTCAGACGCAGGCTGCGGGCAGTGCCGTATTCAACGGCCCCCATCATGCCCTGGGCGATCTCCGGGACCAGCGCGCTGATTTCGAGCTGGCGTTTAATGCGCGGCTGGAGGTCGAGTACTTCCTCCGGGGTCGTAGGATGCTGCAGGTAGTAAAGCGTTCCACCGTTGGCGATCGCGGAAACCAGAGCGCCGAGCTGGAGCGGAGTCATGGAAATACTCTCGCCGTAGGAACACATCTTGCCCACGCCGCCGAGCTTGGAATCGAGGACGCGTTCGGGAAACACTCCCAGATGCTCGCCCGGAATGTTGAAGCCCGAAAGCTCGCCCAGTCCGAACTGGTGCGCGTAGTAGCTGACCCGCTGGAAGCCCAGACGGCGGCCTACGGCTTCAAAAAAGGCGTTGTTCGATTTCGCCAGCGCTTCGGTAAGGTTCACCTGGGTGCGGCGGCCGAGCCTGATTTCCGTGTCGGGAGCAATGACGTGTTCACTCAGCGCGGCCAAGGCCACGGCAACTTTGATGGTCGAACAGGGCTGCGCGCCTTCCGACAGCGCGAGCTTCTGGTTCACCATGGCGAGAATGCGTCCGCTGGTGGGATCAATGGCCACCACGGTGCCGTTCATGTTGCCGAGCGCATCCACAGCCGCTTGACGCACGACAGGATCTTCACCCACGGTGATGTCGCCCTGGGTAATGTCGTCAGAAAACGAACTGGTGGTAAAGACTTCGTAGTAGCGATGACGCCGATGCAGCCGCAAACCAGCCCGCCGCACGCGGCCGTGACGCAAGCCGGCTGGGCGCTTAGGCGCACTGCTTGACGCTTTGGTAGTAAGGGAGCGCGCGAATGCGCTGGTGGAAACCAGCAAAGTGGCGAGCGCGAAAAGAAAGACCAATATCCCTGGCCGGAAAAGCGATCTGCTATGGGTCACCGCAACCTGCTGACTTCGGGGGAAAATTTAAAAAATCGTCTATCTTTCTTTTATCTTCTATCTTCGATCTGTCGCCGAATGCCGGCGTCCCGCCGGAAGCCGCAGAATCTAGCGCACTCTTTAAATAATACGGGAGTTGGCGAATCCGGCGCAATCCAAAAACGAACACTTAAGTGCCATTACCTCACGTAATCAGCATAAAACCCGACCTGTACGGTACTCAGTTCGCTTCTCCGCGCTTGCGAATAAAGGCCGGCACGTCCAGGTCGTCATACTCAACGTTGCCCTTGACCGCGTCTTTCACCGCTGCCAGGCTTGGCGTCTCTCTGGTGGGCGCGGGCGGGCGGGTCGGCGCTGTACTGTGTATCGCCCCGTTGCCTCCGTTGGGGCGCGCTGCCTGCGATTGCTGCTCCGGCGCGGGATGGGCAGAACCCGGGCGAGCCGCCATCGCGGCTTGCGCCAGCGATTTGCTCCGGTCCTGGCGCTGTGTACGGTCCGTCTTTTGGAACCCGGTGGCGATGACCGTGATTTTTACTTCGTCGCGCATCTTTTCGTCGAGGACGGCGCCGAAGATGATATTCGCGTCTTCATGGGCCGCCGCCTGCACGATGGTCGAGGCTTCGTTCACTTCCGCGAGTTTGAGCGAACTGGAGCCGGTAATGTTGATGAGAATGCCGCGTGCGCCGTCAATCGCGCCGGCTTCCAGCAGCGGCGAAGAGATGGCGGCCTGGGCTGCGTCCATGGTGCGGCGGTCGCCTTTGCCGGTAGCGGTCCCCATGACGGCGTGTCCCATGCCCGCCATGATGGTTTTTACGTCGGCGAAATCGCGGTTGATGATGCCGGGAATCGTGATGATGTCGGAGATTCCCTGCACGCCCTGGCGAAGGATATCGTCGGCGATGCGGAACGACTCGAAGAACCCGGCGTCCTGCGCGACCGAAAGCAGCCGCTCATTGGGGATGACGATCATGGTGTCCACGCTGTCTACCAGTTCCGCGAGCCCGCGTTCGGCCTGCGACAGCCGCCGTTTGCCTTCGAACGCAAATGGTTTGGTTACTACCGCCACGGTCAGCGCGCCCATTTCGCTGGCCAGAGACGCGATGATCGGCGCCGCTCCGGTGCCGGTGCCGCCGCCGAGTCCCGCAGTGACGAACACCATGTCCGAGCCTTCGAGCGCTTCGATGATTTTTTCGCAGTCCTCGAGCGCGCCGCGGCGTCCGATTTCCGGGTTCGCGCCTGCGCCGAGCCCGTTCGTCAGCTTGGTGCCCAACTGGATCTTCACCGGCGCGCGCGACATCTGCAGCGCCTGCAGGTCCGTGTTGGCGACCACAAACTCCACGCCTTCGACGCCTGCGGCAATCATGCGGTTTACGGCATTGCCTCCGCCGCCGCCCACGCCGATCACTTTGATCTTCGCGTTGGTGCGCGGATCTTCGTTGAACTGAATGCGAATGTCGCTTTCGTTGGTTTTCTTTTTGTCTTCACTCATGCCAACACCTCGCTCAAAAAATTTTCGTTCTCCGCAGCTACGCTCCCACTTGTCAAGCACCCAGGCGCGTCCAGAGGGAGCGCAACCTGGACCCAAGTCCGTGTTCCGGCGACAATCTGGCCATCGCGTTGCGATGCGCGTACATGGCCAGTCCGATCAAAGTTGCGAATTCCGGCTGGTTCAGTTCGACCGGCGCTTTGGCCATCGTGACCGGCGGCGCCACGCGCACCGGACGCTTCATTACGCGCTCGCACAACTCCGCCAGGTCCTCCAGGCGGGCGCCACCGCCGGTCAGCACCATGCCCGCCGGACAAGCATCCAGCATTCCGGCGTGGCGCAGATGGTCGCGCAGAAGCTCGCACAGTTCCGTCGCGCGCGGCTCAAGAATCTCCGCCACAAAGCTCTGCGGCAGCAAACGCGATGGACGGTCCCCCACGGCCGGCGCTTCAACCTCATTGTTCGGCGGGACTTTGCTGCGCATGGCGTGGCCGAAATTCTTCTTGATCTGTTCCGCGGCGGCCAGCGGGGTCCGCAGTCCCACCGAAACGTCGTTCGTAAAGTGGTCTCCGCCCACCGGCACCGTGCCGCTGTGCGCCACCATGCCTTCGCAATACACAATCATGCTGGTGGAACCGGCGCCAATGTCCGCCAGGCACACGCCCATTTCTTTTTCGTCGGAGCGCAGAGTGCTGTCGGCGGACATCATGCCTTCATACACCACGTTGTCCACATGTAGGCCCGCGCGGTTCGCCGCCGTGACCGCGTTTTGTATGGCGCTCGCCGCCGCTGTAATAATATGGAGGTTCACCGCCAGCCGGCTCCCCATCATGCCAGCGGGATCCCGCACACCCGCCTCGTCGTCGAGAATAAATTCCTGCGGCAGCAGGTGCAGCACGTCCCGGTCCGGCGGCAGATGCACCGACCGCGCTTTCTCCACCGCTTCACGAATGTCTTCCCGCGCGACTTCCCGCGGCCTCGATCCCAGCGTGATTCCTCCGCGGCTGGTGATCCCTTTCACATGCGTGCCGCCGACGGCAATCACCGCGTTGCCCACCGAACACTCAGCAACTTTCTCGGCTTCTTCCACGGCTTTTTGTATGCTCTGGACCGCCTTGTCCAACTCCGTGATGATTCCCTTGCGCGACCCGCGCGACTCGGCAATGCCATGTCCCCGATACCGCAGCCCCGCGTCGGTGGTCTCGCAGATCAACGCGGCAACCTTGGCGCTGCCAATATCAAGGACGGTAATTGTTTTGTTCCCAGCGTTTTCCATTCTGTCCGCTTCTAGCTCCTGGCTGTTAGCCGGATCAAGCAATTAGCAAATGGCAATTAGCCAAAGCAAATCTCGCCGTTTCTCTCTTACTACCTTCTTTTCGCCGCGTCCGGGTTCACAATGATCTGCCCCTCGTAGCGCATGTCCACGGACTGCAAATTCGGGTACTGCTGCCGCCACTCCGCGACGTGCGTCAGATACGCCTTGTAGCGCGCCAGAAAATCCGCCGCGCCCAGGTGGATCACCACCGTCCCGGCTGCATCGTTGGCCGTGACTTTCACATCTTCCGGATCGGACAGGTCTACTTCGCTCAAGTCTCTGGAATGGTGCACGGTGATTCCCGCGGCCGACGGCCCGCCGTCACCGAAGGGCGCAACCGTGTCGGAATCCAATTCCTGAATCATCCGGTTATAAATCTTCATGGCGGCGGCGCGGGACGAGAGCGGTTCGTTGTCCGCAATTCCTTGGATCACCGGAAAGGAATAATGGGTTTGCTTGCCGGTGGAAGCTTTGCCGGGTAAACCCATGACCGCTCCGTTGGCGTCAATCAGGCTGATCTTCGGACCCATCCGGACAAACGCCACCGGCGTGCGCTCATGCACGCTGATCGCCAGGCGGTTGGGCAGCAGCCGCATCACCGTGGCTGATTCCACCCAGGGAATCTCTTCCAGTTTCCGTTTGCGCTCTTCCAGAGCAACCGAGAAGATGTTGCGGCTGATATCGTCGCCGAAGACATCTATCACTTCCTTGCGCGCCGTATTCTGCAGCCCGCTGATCTCAATGTTGTCGCTCGACTCCAGCCTGAACCGCCACGACTGCAAGCCATACTCCTTGGTCATCCAGGCCGCCACACCCAGGAGCATCACCACCACAGCAAGGACGACTGCCTTCTTGACGCGATTGGCCGTCTTCTTCGGCAGCGGACTCCGCCGGACAGTAACGCGCTTCTCCGTCCGCAGAAACTGCTCGTCTTCATCAATGTCCAGGTCTTCAAAATGGATGGCCGGTTCGGCCTGCGTCGCGCGGCCGTTTTCGGTCGTCGAGCGCTGCAATGTCCAGGCAGGCGACGATGGCGAGCCATTGGCAAGCGAGCAATTAGCAATTGGAAATTGGAAATCAGCAAAACCCGGAACAGGCCCTTCAAGTCCTTCTGGATCAGCGCAAATCCCGGCGCGTCGGTGGCCGGCTGCCTCTCCCGGATTGGCTAATTGCCATTTGCTAATTGCTAATTGCTTGTTTTCCATATGCTTGCGGAGCACACTACCGTCCAATATACCTGTTTCTTCCCGGTTTTAAGAGAAGTTTTACGCTATTAGACGATTTTTAAGGTAGAGAACCGGCTAGCGCCGCCAGATTCGGCAAGCCGGGGAACGTTGATGTTTCGATCCTAAGCGCGGAGACCCGCGCGCGGGAAGTGGCTGCGCTGGTTCCAAGGTAAAAGGGCCCGAGGTGAAAGGTTCCGATGTGAAAAATGTACTCTCCCTAGACCGCAACCTCTTTTCGCGACGCCCGGCTGTGGAGAAGCTGACCCAGGCGCTCCAGTCCTTTCGGAAAACGGTCTTCAGCGGCGCCAAAGCCCAGCCGGAAATACGATGGCATGCCGAAGCAGTCGCCGGGCGCCAGAAGGATGCCGCGTTTTACCGCCGCTTCGCAGAACGGGCGCGTATCTTCGCCGCTGGTCAGCCATGGGAAGGCAGTCATGCCGCCTTGCGGACGCACCCACGCGAGTGCGTCGCTGTGCTCGTCCATAAAACGATCGAGCAAGTCCAGATTGCGGCTGGCTGCCTGGCGGGTCCGCTTCAAGACCACGTCGTGGTTGCGCATGGCAATGGTTGCCAGGATCTCCGTCGCAGAAGCGTTCGAGACCGTGAAATACGCGCGCGCCGTCCAATACTGCTCTCGCCGGCGCGGATTGTGTTCAATCATCCAGCCCACGCGCAGGCCGGGGAGCGGAAACGCTTTGGAAAGATCGTGAATGACCGTGGCCTGCGGCAGGCGCGCGGCGGACCTGGTTTCGCGGCCATGGTACACGGGATGATAGACTTCGTCGCTCACCAGCTGTACGCCGCGGTCCGACGTAAAAGCATGCAACTCGTTGAATTCCTCGTCGGTCAGAGTTGCGCCTGTCGGATTATGAGGATTGTTGACCAGGACCAGCTTCGTGTGTGCGTCCACCAGCTTCTTGATTTCCTGGATGTCGATGCGGAACTTGTTTTCCCGTCGCAGGTGGTAGAAGCGCGTCTCGATGCCCAGCGCCTCCGGCAGCGCAGAGAATGTGGTAAAGCCCGGGTCAGGGAGCACGACGTTCGCGCCCGGCTCCGCCGCCAGCCACATCAGGACCAGTAAGGCTTCCGACGCGCCGGTCACGATTTGCACGCATTCGGGGTCAACGCCCTGCATCTGAGCGATGGCCGCGCGCAGGTTTTCGTCGCCCGCGGGACGTCCGTAGCTGAGGCGATGCCGCGCGAAGCGGTCCCGCTCTTCTTCGCTGCCGAGCGCTAGCAACTGGTCCAGGGTCCAGCTGGGGCCGGTGCTTGCCGCCAGGTTGTATTCGATGTCAGGCTCGTGGCTGTCGAGCCACATGTCGAGGAGAAAGGGTTTGAACTGCATGGGTCCTCCATTCGCTGCGCGGTCCCCGGATTCTTAGAAATTACCCGGCTGAGGCCGTGCTAGGCAAGTTGATGACAAAACTGTTATGCCCGCGTCTAAAAAGACTGTCACGTAGTATTGCTTTCCCATAGGAGCTGGGTTATCTTTTATGGGTAACCAATAGGAGACGCCATGAACCACAAGCCGGACGTCCGGCAGGGCACGCTGGCCCTGATGGTCCTTAAGACGCTGGAAACCCTGGGGCCGCTGCACGGATACGGGATCGCCCGCCGCATTGAGCAGACCAGCGGCGACCTGCTGCAGGTCAACTACGGGACGCTGTATCCGTCCCTGCTGAAGCTGGAGCAGGAAGGGTACATCGCGTCGGAGTGGGGCGTCTCCGATAACAACCGCAGGGCCAAGTATTACAAGCTCACGCGCGCCGGCCGCAGGCAAATTGCCAAAGAGGCCCGCGACTGGGAGCAGACCACCGCGATCCTTGCACGGTTCCTGTCTGCGGGAAAGGAACCGGCATGAGACAGGTACGCGCGTGGTGGTTACGACTCGGCGGACTCTTCCACCGGCGCCAGCACCGGTCTTCAGCTGGATTGATTCCGTTCTGCTTCAGCTAAGCGCTGAACACTTCGGCCAGAGAAAGAGAGACCTTCTTGATATTTGTCGCTGTGCTCATGTCCTGCTCCGCTGCTAAACGCTTCGGCGGTGTCAATACTTGGGCATCTTGGGATCAATTCTGTCGGACCACGCCAGCACGCCGCCCACCAGGTTCCTGGCCTTCGTGAACCCTGCCTGTTGGAGAAACGCCACGGCTTTGGCGCTGCGGCCTCCAGAACGGCAATGGACAACCATTTCTTTGTCTTTGTTCGAATCCAGCTCATGCACGCGCTTCGGCAGATCATTCAAAGGAATCAGATGGCCATTCAGATGGCAGATCTTGTATTCGTGCGGCTCGCGCACGTCCAGGATGAACAGGTCTTCCTTCGCGTCGAGACGTTGTTTCAGTTCTTCCACGCTGATTTCAGGCACACCGCCGGTGGTCACAGGTTTTTCTTGTCCTCGCAATCCACAGAATTCTTCGTAGTCAATGAGTTTAGTTACAGTCGGGTGGGTTCCGCAAACCACGCAATCGGGGTTCTTGCGCAGCTTGAGCTCGCGAAACTTCATGCCCAGCGCGTCCACCAGAAGAAGCCGTCCGATCAAAGGCTGGCCGGCGCCCAGAATCAGCTTGATGGCTTCGGTCGCCTGGATCAGGCCAACCAGTCCGGGCAGGATGCCAAGCACTCCTCCTTCCGCGCAAGACGGCACCAGCCCCGGTGGCGGGGGCTCCGGATACAGGCAGCGATAGCACGGACCGTCTTTCGCGGCAAAGACGCTGGCCTGTCCTTCAAAGCGGAAGATCGAACCATAGACGTTGGGCTTGCCGGTGAAAACGCATGCGTCGTTCACCAGGAAGCGCGTGGGAAAGTTATCCGTGCCGTCCACAATGATGTCGAAGCCGGCGAAAATCTTCAGAGCGTTGTCGCTGGTCAGGCGCGTCTCAAACGGGACCACCTTCACGAAAGGATTGATGGCCGCAATTTTCTCCTGGGCCGATTGCAGTTTGGGACGGCCAACGTCGCTGGTATGGTGAATGATCTGGCGCTGCAGGTTGGTGAAGTCCACCACGTCAAAATCCACCAGTCCGAGAGTGCCTACTCCGGCCGCGGCCAGATACAACGCCAGCGGCGAGCCCAGCCCTCCGGTCCCAATGCACAGCACGCGTGCGGCTTTCAGCTTTTGCTGCCCTTCCATGCCCACTTCCGGCATGATCAGGTGACGCGAATAACGCAGCACTTCTTCATTGTTCAGCGCGGGCGCTTCGTGCGGCAGAGTGATGGTTGCCATGGTTCCCTTTCGACTCGGTGCTTGTTCTCATTATTATTATATTGCGTTCGGTGCGTTCGCCGGCCGGATTTGGATCTCTTCCGGCTCAAAGCGCTTGCTGTCTTCGGAGCCAGCCAGCAAGAACGATTGCGTGGGCCCCGCTCTTCCCTGCTCTACGCCAACAATCACGTAGGAACAGTCAAACCAGTGGGCTTCGGCCAAGTCGGTCGCCGAGTAACGCGCCGGATGGTCGGGATGCGAGTGGTAAAACCCGACGATGTTCTCCCCGCGGCTACGGCCGAGTTTCATAGCGTCGATGATCTGCCGCGGATCAATGCTGTATCGGCGCTCCGGCGCGTCGGATCGTGTGTTGTCGCACGGGACAACCAGACTCACTGCGCGACGCTCACCGGAAGCACTTCCTACAAGAATTCCGCAGCACTCATGGGGATAGCTCCGTTCGGCCTCCCGGCGAATCAGGTCGTGGTCGGATTGGCTTATTCTCAGCACGAGCTTTCCACTAACTGGCCGCGGCCTTTCTGGGCGGCTACCGCGGGGCCCTTCGGACTGAAGGGCCAGGGCTTTCACTTCTGATCTTCATCCGGCTTCTTGTCTTCATCCGGTTTTTTATCTTCAGCTTTGTCTGGAGAAGGACGTTTCAAGCTCCATTTCTGCGGCTTTAACACCGGAAGCAGGCTGTTGTAATCGTCGGTCCAGAGGCGCAAGCCCGGCTTGGTGGGAATCTCCTTACTTCCTTCCGCGATTTCTTTAGCAGACAGAAAGTCTTTGTTGGCCGTCACCAGCACCCAGTCCGACCCGAATTCCCCGGGGTCATCGTCCACGGTAGGAATCAGGACCGCCTGGAGTCCCGCATCGTCCGCCTGCTGTTTCACGACCATGGCCAGGTTCAGGTACTGATTGGAAACGTGGAACGCCAGAATTCCTCCGGTGCGTAAATGGCCCTGATAGAGCTTGATGGCCTGCGCAGTCAGCAGATGGACGGGTATGGCGTCACCGGAGAAAGCGTCCACGACAATGACGTCATAGTTCTGGGGCGGCTCCTGGGCCATGGACAAGCGGGCGTCACCGGGCACGATTTCCACCCGGGCCGCGGATTCGCGGACATAAGCAAACAGGTTGCGCGCGATCCGTTCCACCTGGGGATTGATCTCGTAGAAGCGGAACACATCGCCGCTGGCCCCATAGGCGGCCACCGTTCCCACGCCCAGTCCGATAACGCCGACGCGCCTCGGCCGCCCGGAACAACAATAATTCAAGGCCAGTCCCACGCCTGAGTCTTCGGCATAGTATGTGGTGGGCTTTTTGCGCCACTCGTCAGAAAAGAATTGCTCGCCGTGCACAATCGTCCCGTTGTAGAGCGTGCGGTCCACGCCCCACGGCGGGGCCATGGTGGCTTCGGTGACGCGCAATGCGCCATAGAAGCTGCGCACCTGGACAATGGCCTCATTTCTGTAGGCCCGCGCCTGCGTAAAAACCAACACTACCGATCCCACGATCGCGGCCAACCAGCCGAGACGCCATGGAACGCCGAGCTTCCAGGTAACGACCAGCGCCAGAGCACTGGTGAAAATCAGGCCACAGACAAATTCGTAATTCGCCGGAAAAAGCAAAGGCGCCGCAATGCCGACGAAAATGGCCCCGAGCGCGCCCCCGGCGGCAATCGACAGGTAGAACGATGTTAAGTACCGCGGAGCGGGACGCAGCCGGTGTAACTCGCCATGGCAAAAAACGCAAATGATCAAAAGCGCGACGCAAAAGAATGTGACCGCGATCTGTATAGGCAAGCTCCACTGGACGTCATAGAGCTCGTATCCCAGCGACCCAAGCGTTACGGCGAGCAGCCCCAGCACGATCTGCCGCGGATAAAAGTTCCCTTGAAACACCAGCACAAAGCTGAGCAGGTACGCAACCAGGGGAAGTATCCAAAGCAGGGGAATTGCAGCCACATTCTGGCTCAGGTAGCTGGTGGTCGCGCACAGCAGCACGGACCCGCAGGCCGCCAGCAACAACCAAAGAAGCCGGTCGGTCAGGCTGGGCGACGGCTCGGCGCTTTCACAAGGGGCGCGTGTCGCGCTGCTCACGGCGCCGGCCCCGGGCAAATTAGCGCCATACAAGAGGACCGCGCTGCCCGCTAACGCGAAGACGGCATAGCCACTCGTCCAAACCATGGTCTGCACGTGCAAATCAAAACGTGGTTCGATCAGCCAGGGATAAAGGACTAGCGCCAGCAACGATCCGAAATTAGAGAGCGCAAACAGACGGTACGGCGGGACCAGCCGTTGCGCGCCTCTCAAGCTGGTCCCCGCATTGAAGCTGCGAGCGTACCAGGCCTGGAGCAAGGGTCCAGCGGCGGAAAGCAGCAGGAAAGGCAGCCCAACGAGCATGGTCAGGACCCGAAAAACGCTGATCACCGGGTGCAGCGTGTTGGCGTGGAGGTCAGGGCGCGTGTTCAGACTGAGCAGCAACAATCCCGCGGCGAGCAGCGTTGCGTAGGTGATCGCTTGCTCACGCGGCCGCAAGTACGCAACCAGCAAGTGCGCCAGAAGATAGCCGAGCAGAAGCGCTGTCTGGAAGAAAACCAGACACGTGGTCCATACGGCAGACGAACCGCCGAGAAGAGGCAGCAACCGTTTGGCCACCATTGGTTCCACCAGAAAAAGCAGGCAGCTGGAAAGAAAAATCGCGACCGCGCAGACCCGCGTGAGAAATGTCATAAAAAGAGAGCAC
>Ga0210407_10000974_pt1 | contig 28605 bp, 22 predicted proteins | sample IncBWC27MmetaG_FD_150860 | JGI IMG/M metagenome (GOLD analysis project Ga0210407, IMG submission 150860) | Forest soil microbial communities from Barre Woods Harvard Forest LTER site, Petersham, Massachusetts, United States - Inc-BW-C-27-M | ecosystem: Environmental > Terrestrial > Soil >...
GTCCAGTCGCTGATGAGCGGGCGCGTGGTGGAGCTGGGCAAGTTTGCGAATTGGATTGCTCCGCCGGCGCGCGGGGTTAACAATCAACCTCTGAACTTTGAATACGTGCGCTTTAACTAGCTCCAGCGAGTGAAGGCTTAAGCTTTTGCGAAGGGCGGCGATCCCTGCAACCGATCATCGACATTCACGTTCACATCATGCCGTACCACATGATGAAGCCGTCCGCGCATGAATTGATGAAACACGGTCGCAAGGACTATGCCGATGTGGAACGCTATTGCGCCGATCCGAAAGCGTTTCTCGACTTTCTGGATACTCTTGGAGTGGAGCGCGCGGGGCTGATCAACTACGTCGCGCCAAAAATCATCGGATTCACGCCGGAGGTGAATGATTGGAGCGCGAAGTATTGCAGCGCGGCCCCGGATCGCCTCATCGCCTTCGGCGGAGTGCTTCCGGGGACGGTCGCCGATGCAGGCGCGGAAGTGGACCGCCTTGCAAAACTTGGGATTCGCGCCATTAAGATGCATCCATCTCACCAAGCGCTTTCGCCCAACGATTACATGGATGGCAACCGCGGCCTGGCGGCAGTTTACGAACGCGCTCAGGCGAACGGCTTGCCGATCATGATTCATACGGGGACTTCGATTTTCCCCGGTGCGAGAAATCTGCACGCGCAACCGATGCTTTGCGATGATGTGTGCATTGACTATCCGAATCTCGTGGTCATCCTTGCGCATGGCGGCAGGCCGCTGTGGATGAACGAGGCGTTCTTCCTGGTCCGCCGGCACAAAAACATGTACATGGATGTCTCCGGCATCCCTCCGCAGAAATTGATGGAGTACTTTCCGCGAATCGAGGACGTGGCAGACAAAGTTTTGTGGGGCACGGACTGGCCTGGTCCAGGCGTTCCCGCGATCAAGGGGAACATTGAGAAATTCAACGCTCTGCCGATTGGCGCGGCGGCGAAGCGCAAGATTTTGTACGACAACGCGGCGCGGCTGTTTCCGCGTTAGACTATTTTCAGCAAAGCTGGCAATGCAGCTGCGAATGATGCAATCCGCGCGGCCACTGACGATTTCGCATCGGTTCGGCAAAGCTACGGCGAGGTGATTGAACTTGACTACATTGCCCATCGAATCCCAAAAGACGGCGCAGATACGATTCACGCTGAACGGCGAAGAAACCGATGTTTCGTTTGCGCCCTATAAGACCTTGCTGGAAGTCCTGCGCGAAGATCTCGGCCATACGGGCACGAAGCACGGCTGCGAGCTGGGTGAATGCGGCGCTTGCGCCGTTCTTCTGGACGGCAAGGCGGTGCTTTCCTGCCTGGTGCTTGCACTCGAGTGTAGCGGAAAACAGGTATTGACCGTGGAGGGCCTCGGAGTAGATGGGAAGCTGCATCCTTTGCAGGATGCTTTTGCCGATCTCGGAGCAGCACAGTGCGGCTATTGCACGCCGGCGATCTTGGTGACCGCGAAGGCTCTGCTTGACCAAAACCCACACCCTAGCCGCGATCAAATCCGCGAAGCGATTTCCGGAAACCTGTGCCGCTGCACGGGCTATCTGCAAATTTTCGAAGCCGTCGAAGCCGCGGTTCTTAAGATCGCGGAGCAAAAGAATTCCGGAGCATAAATGGCACAGCGTAAGCACGAACACTTGGCCAGGAGGGCGCATGGCGAATGAAAACGATTCGCGAACGACTCCCGCCGACGCTCTCAATGCCAGCCGTGACGAGCTTCGCGTGATTGGCATCCCCCGGCGCAGAGTCGATGGCCGCGCGAAAGTGACTGGCCAGACGCGGTTCGCTGACGACATTTTCTTGCCGCGCATGGCGCATTGCAAGCTGTTGAGGTCTCCACATCCGCACGCGCGCATCCGAAAAATCGACACGACGCGCGCCACCGCTTATCCCGGAGTTTATCTTGTGCTGACCGGGAAAGATGTTCCCATACAGTACGGAATTCTTCCCGTCAGCCAGGACGAGCAAGCTCTGTGTCTCGACCGCGTGCGGCACGTGGGAGATCCAGTCGCGGCGGTCATCGCGCGCGAAGAACTGACAGCCTTCGAGGCGCTGGACTTAATTGATGTTGACTACGAGATCCTGACAACGATCTCCAGTCCTGAGGAAGCGCTTGCGACCCCTGTGCCGCGCATCCACGAATATGGCGAAGAGGGGAACATTCATAAACTCGTGGCGCTCGAGTTCGGCAACGTCGAGGAAGGCTTTGCCGAAGCCGATGAAATCTTCGAAGACACATTCTTCTTCCAGGGAAACACGCATCTCCCTATCGAGCAGCACGCTTCCGTCGCCATTAAGGATCCCGATGGAAAGCTGACGATCTGGTCCAGCACGCAAACGCCGCATTATGTGCATCGCGCGCTCGCCAAGGTCCTGGAAATGCCCGCGGCCCATATTCGGGTGATCGCTACGCCGAACGGCGGTGGTTTCGGCGGAAAGAGCGATCCGTTCCAACACGAAATTGTTGTCGCCAAAGCTGCGCTGATGCTCGATCGGCCTGTCAAGATCTGCCTGACGCGCGAAGAAGTTTTTTATTGTCACCGTGGCCGCCATCCGGTCCTGATGAGATTCAAGACCGGCGTCAAAAAAGACGGCGCGATTACGGGAATGCATCTCCAGACGTTGATCGATGGCGGCGCTTATGGCTCGTACGGCGTCGCAAGCACGTTTTACGCCGGCGCATTGCAAACCACCACCTACCACATTCCGCGTTATCGCTACCAAGGCTGCCGCACCTTCACCAACAAACCGCCGTGCGGGCCCAAGCGCGGACATGGCACCCCGCAACCGCGCTTCGGCCAGGAAGTCCAACTCGACAAAATCGCGGAGAGGCTTAAGATCGATCCCGCGGATCTGCGGCTCCGCATCGTCGAATCCTCGAACGCAATGACGGCGAATTTCTTCCGCCTCGGAACCGTCAATCTTGCCGAATGCATTCGCCGCGTCGTCAAGGCTTCTGATTGGAAAAAGAAATTCCGCAAACTCCCGGATGGCCATGGCGTCGGACTGGCCTGCTCTGCCTACCTGACTGGCGCTGGGCTTCCCATCTACTGGAATAAAATGCCCCACTCGGGAGTGCAACTGAAATTCGACCGCAGCGGCGGTGTCAGCCTGTTCTGCGGTGCGACAGAAATCGGGCAAGGCTCAGACGATGTTCTCGCTGGAATCGTCGCCGAAGTTTTAGGCATCGACACGTTTGACATCCGTCTGTTCACTGGCGATACCGATCTCGGGCCCGTGGATCTCGGATCCTATTCGAGCCGCGTCACGCTAATGGCCGGAAACGCGGCATTGCAAGCCGCCGAGCGAGGAAAAGCAATCATCGCCGAAGCCGTTGCGGAAAAACTCGAAGTGCCTAAAGAACGGCTACGCTTTGCTGGCAAGCGCATCTTCGATTCCGCCGCGCCGGAAAAGGGCCTCACTTTTCAGGAAGCAGTATGCCTCGCCGAGGCTCGCTTCGGCACAATCGGCACCGTCGGCTCCTACACGCCGCCGAAATCGCCCGCGCTATACAAAGGCGGCGGCGTAGGGCCGTCCCCCACCTATTCCTATTCCGCCGCCATTGTCGAGGTCGAGGTAAATCAGGTTACAGGCTGGGTCACCGTCCCAAAGATCTGGATCGCGCACGACATCGGCCGCGCGCTGAATCCTCCGCTCGCACGCGGACAGGTCGAAGGCAGCGTCTACATGGGTCTCGGTGAAGCCCTCATGGAGGAACAGGAATTCCGCCGTCTCCCAAAGAAGCTTTCTCATGCACTGGTGCACAAATTCCCTTCGATCCTGGAATACAAGAGTCCCACCTCGCTCGACATGCCCGAGGTGATCACCGAACTGATTGAAGAGCCTGACCCGCGCGGCCCCTTTGGCGCGAAGGAAGTTGGTCAAGGCCCGCTCCTGCCGATCATGCCCGCGGTCGCCAATGCGGTCTACGACGCGGTCGGAGTGCGCATCGATGAAATCCCCGTCACTCCCGAAAAAATCATGAAGGCCCTCGCCGAAAAGAAGGCGGGGCGCGAACCGCGTTTTGGACCGAGCCATTTTCCGCACGTCAATTGGCCGGAAGCGCTGCGTGTCGCCCCACCGTGGGAAGGCGGCGACGGCAATGCCGTGAATGACGTTCCTCGGCGCGCAAAGGCAGAATCGAAGAAAGAAAAGGTGCTCGCGCCATGATGCGCTTGCCTCTTTTCGAATTTCGCGCGCCGGGTACGCTCGAAGAGGCCGCGCGCATTCTTGACGGCGAGCGAGCAAACGCAATGCCGCTCGCGGGCGGCACGGACCTCCTGCCGAATATGAAGCGCCGGCAGCAGGTCCCGCGAACATTGATGAGCCTCCGCCACATTGAAAGCTTGAACCGCACCGCGCTGAGCGTTTCCGGCTCACGCCTCGGGGCCTGCCTGACGCTTTCTGAAATCGCGGCGGACCCGCGCTTTCGAAACGGATTGACCGCGCTGGCGCAAGCGGCCTCTCTGGTTGCCACTCCGCAAATCCGCAACATGGCCACGCTCGGCGGCAATATTTGCCTTGATACACGCTGCAATTATTACGATCAAAGCTACGAATGGAGAAAATCGATCAATTTTTGCCTGAAAAAAGATGGCACGACTTGTTGGGTCGCGCCAGGAAGCTCCAAGTGTATGGCGGTCTCTTCCACGGACACAGGTCCGGCGCTGATGGCGCTCGGGGCTCGCGTCCGCCTGGTCTCACGCTCCGGAGAGCGCGAAGTTCTCCTCTCCGATCTTTACAACAACGATGGAATCGATTACATCAAACGTCGGCCGGATGAAATTCTGGCCGAGGTAGTGCTGGATTCTTTGAGCGAATGGAAGAGCACATATTGGAAGCTCCGGCGCCGAGGCTCGTTTGATTTCCCCGTGTTGTCCGTCGCAGCGGCCGCACGCCTCTCCAAAGCGAACGTGGTCGAGGGGGCTCGCATTGTGGTCGGCTCCGCTGCCTGCCGTCCTCTTGCCGCCACAGAGGCGGCAAAATCGCTCCTAGGACGCCCCTTAAATCAGTCTTCCATCGAAGAAGCCGCCGCGCTCGCCGCTCGAATCGCCAAACCTCTCGACAACACCGATTTCGACATGACCTGGCGGAAAAAGGTGACCGCCGAATTTGTGACCTATGCGCTCCGCGAACTGCGTGGGGATGATGTAAGAGCCGACCGCGAGAGCTTCACACGTTACTCGTTCGAATAATCGCGGGAGACGCTTTGCATCCGTGATTCTCCGGATTTTTCCGATTCTACAAGAACCTGATATCCTCCAAGCTCTTTCCTGTTGCAATGAAATTGGATCTGCATGCCCCATCGGGCCACGGACAAACACAGATATGACCTCGGAACGAGGCTTTTATGGTTGGAAACTGGTTTTCATCCTCTGGCTTCTGGATTTCCTCAACATGGGCTTCCCTCTTTACGGCGGCGCGGTCATCAACACCTACATGCTGAAGGAAATTCCCATGAGCCGCAGCTCGTTCGGGTTGGGATTCACACTTTTGAATCTCTTTGTAGGCATTCCTTCCATACTTGTTGGAGCGTCCATTGTTCGCTGGGGCATTCGCAAGACATTTGGGATTGGTTCCGCGCTGATTCTTGTTGGCGCCCTATGGCTCTCCCTGATCGCTTCCCGGCCTTGGCACTATTGGGTTGGATTCGGCGTGCTGGCTGCAATGGGAATCAGTTTCGGGACCATCATTCCTGCCGCCACAGCTGTTACTCGCTGGTTCAGCCGCTATCGAGGAAGAGCGATGGCCCTCACCTTATCCGCGTCGGGATTTGCAGGCTTTTTCGTTGTGCCAATGATCAACCGAATTCTGGCCGCGAATGGAGAAAATTGGCGGCAGGCATGGGCGATAGTCGCCGGAATATCTGTTTTATCGGCGATTGTGGCGTTCCTGTTTGTGAAAGAGCGTCCCGAAGACCTCGGCCAAGTGGTGGATGGCGGGCCGAGCTTGGCACCATCGGCGAAGTTGACATCTGCAATGGCCCGAGTAACAAAATTTCCTTGGGAGCCTCGACAGGCGTACGGGACACACGCGTACTGGATGATTCTCGTCGGCGCCATCGCCTGCCAATATCCATTTTTTTTCTTCACGGCCCATTGGTTGCTGCACCTGAAAGGAGTGGGTGTTCGTCCTGCCGACGCCGCATTCGCCATGGGTCTCTTCACCCTAGGAGCCGTCTTCGGGCGGCTGATTGGCGGCTGGCTTATGGACGTCATGGAAGGGCGCTACGCTTTCATGTTGGGCTTTTGCTGTTATTTCCTGGGGTCATTCCTGGCCATTCGAGTTTCGCCCGAAGCGCTTTGGATCGCTTACACCGCGGCGATTCTCTATGGAACGGGATTTGGATGGACGTTCATTTGCCTGACAACCGTCACAGGTCACTACTACGGCCCGGCGGCCTTTCCAAAGGTGAGTGGAATGATGCTGGTGCTCGCCGCTCTCTTTTGCTCCCCGGCTGGTTACCTCGGCGGGAGAATATTTGACCTGTACCACAGCTACAAATTGGCGTTCGAATTGAACACGGCCGTGGCGGCGCTTGGGATCATCGCTCTCTTTTTTGCACGAATGCCGGAGCCGCCGGATCGGAGCATTTCTGCTCATGAATGAGAAGTGGACCACAGCAGTCAATAGAGTTGGCTGGGAGACTAGGATTCGAACCTAGATAGCCAGATCCAGAATCTGGAGTCCTACCGTTGGACGATCTCCCACCCGTCGCGAGAAAAAAACGAACCGCAGCGCATTCCCGACGATCGGGGCGGCCACGATTCTACCTATCTAATTTAATCAGGTTTTCCGCACTCGTCAACCTGGCGGCGCCACGCGTCCCGTGTGGCTGTTATCAGACCTTGGGAATCTTTCCATTCTGGGTCTTGGCCTTCCCGAATTGGAACAACGCACCGAAAGTGCAGGATCGATGTCGAGTGGCGCGCCCACTTACATTCCTGGGCTAATTGTCCGCATTCATTAGACTCTTCAAAGATTAGGCCCGGAAGTGCAATCGAGTAAATTCCCCACAGACGCCTTGGCACAGCGTGTGCTTTCAAACCGAGCGAAGCCGAACGCTCGCTTCGTTAGGAGGAAAGTATGCGCAGGAGAGTGCTGGTGCGAATGATTCTGCTCGCAGCGTTTGTCGGAGGGCTGTGTTTAGAGTTGCAAAGGTTGTCGGCGGCGCAGGTGCACACAAACGTGGCGCTCGATTCATCCAGTACTGCCGACGAAAAAAATGCGGTTGAAAATGAGCAAGCTCCCCCCACTCAATCCAAACTGGACGAGATGATCGATCGAATCATCAAGCGAGAACATGACGAAATTACAGCATTCGATCTGTACACACCGATCATCGAAACCTACATTCAGGAAGTAAAAATCAACCAGCTGACAGGCGCGGTGCCAAAGTCGGACTACTACTTTCTCGGCCAGGCGGATCTCCGAGGGCGTCTCAAAGTTCACTCGATGACTGTGAGCAGCAGGAAGGGCTCACTCATGTGGTCTTTCGACCCTGCTGGATTTTTGCAGGTGATCTACGTCGATCGAGGGCATTTCGACAGCGCCCACTACAAGTTTGCCTATGCGAAGCGTGAGTTCTTGGGAGAGGTGAGGTGCATCGCTTTTGATGTATCCCCTAAGCCGAACGCTCGGGGCGCCCGCTTTGTCGGGCGGATCTGGGTCGAGGATCAAGATTTTACGATCGTGCATATCAGCGGGACGTATACTCCGGCAATTCATTTTTCGTGGAAACACTTTGAAGACGAATACTACGTGCACTTCGATTCCTGGCGCACCAACGTGAAATCTGGGCTATGGCTGCCAAGTTATGTTTACAGCCAGGAGCTCAACCGGCCCACGCTCTTTGCCAATCCGAGCCACAAGTCTTCGACACACCTCTGGGGCTACAAATTGAAGCCGGGTACGCGGGAGGAAGAATTGAACAAGCTGCTCGTGGAATCTGAGAGCCCAATCAAGGACGAAGCCGCACAACATGACCGCTCTCCGCTGGAAGCACAGCGCGAATGGAGACATGAGGCGGAGAACTATGCGCTCGAACTCCTGGAGAAGAGCGGGTTGCTCGCACCCGCGGGCGAAGTAGATAAGGTCTTTAACACCATAGTGAACAACCTGGAGATTACCAACAACTTCGATGAGCAAATTGATTTGCGGTGTCGGGTGCTACTCACCGGCAATCTGGAAATGTTTTCGGTTGGCAACACTATCGTGCTGAGCCGCGGGCTGATCGACGTCGTGCCCAACGAAGAGACCCTGGCCGCCTTGCTGGCGCATGGGATGGCCGATGCTTTGCTCCCCAAGCCGTATCAAGATCAGTACGCATTCAGCGATATCTTGCGGCTGTCACCCACCGAGGTGCTGAAACGGCTTTCGTTCGAGCTAGAGAAAATGGAAACCGCCGAGAACACCCGGAAGGCAATGGAACTTCTGAAAAAGTCCCCCTACGCATCCAATCTGGGTAACGCAGGACTTTTCCTGAAACAACTGCACTCGCAAGCAAAGGAACTGAAGCAATTGATCAGTCCTCAGCTTGGAAATGAGATCCCGTTCGCGTCGGAGTTACTCCAGGCGGCGCCGGTGCTGCAGCCCGGCAACAAGAGCCAGATCACCGCGCTACCCTTGGGGTCGAGACTCAAAATCGATCCTTGGAACGCCGGAGTTAGTTTGATGAAGTCCAAGCCGACGGCGCTAACGTCCGCGCGCGATAAAATGCCTTTCGAGGTGACGCCCTTGGTGCCCTACCTGACGAGGTACGTGGAAGTCACGGACGCTCAGGTCGAATCGAAAACGGCGGTTGCTTTCAATCAATGAAGTCGAGCGGCGGGTAGCCTCCCAATGGCGCCGCGCCTTGGCCCTGTCGTATCAGCCAGATGCCCAAAATTGTTAAAGGATGCGGCGACTATCTCCCGGAAGTAGAATCTGGGGCACTTGCGTGAACTTCCATTTTCTCGAACTTGGCTGCTGGTCGAACACCCAAACCAGATCAAATCGCGATCCGGGCCATCTCTGCGGAGAGCTCTTGCGATCACCCAGGATCAGATTCGCTAGGTCGATGATGGCATTGTGTTCCCAGGCGATGAGCACGTTGGATCCGGAGCGCAGGACCTCCTGCAACAGCTTGTTTTCTTCGCCCTTGGAATGGCTCTTATTGACGCGTTTTCCCAAGGACTGTGCGACCGCGAGAACGGTATGCTCGGAGCGCTTGCTCTTAACGTGGCCTGAGGGGGCGGAAGCGAAGATTGCGTCCGGCTTCGCCAAAGACGGATGAGCAAACTTGCCATTCAACGGATTGAAGAAACGCGCGAGCGCGCCGCAGCGTTGCCAGCCCCTCGGGGAGAGTTCGTTCTTGCTGGTCTTGCCTCTTGGGCTTACCCCGCGGATGGAATCGCGTTTGTCCGGCTTTTCCCCGTGCCGGATAACCATAATTTTCTTTGCCATGGCGTCTTCCCGGAACTCTACTTTGCGTCTCTTCACCAAAAAGGAGAACCACTCCAAGAATCTAGTTTGTCTTGCAGTTTTGGGCGCCGCGGATTTCCTCAATCCGTTTGAGGAATGTGCTGGTCCATTCTTCAAGCGCCGCGCTTTCCGCATCCGCGGAGCCGCTCTCGCGCAATCTGCGCAACTGTTTCTGATCCATGATCTGAAATCTCGCCGTCCGGAAGATGGTCTTGACGGTCTGCTCATCCAGACGTGAAAGCCGTTGAATCAGCAAATCCTGTGCCTCTTTAAGGACGCGCTCGTCGCCTCCGAGCGTTGCCCGGAGTTGACACGTTGCCGTGTTAAGGAAAACGGCCTGGGCCTGCCAATCGCTGAAACTTCCGCGAGGATTGGTGCCCAGGAAGTTGAGGGCCCCTTTCGCCTTGCCGAACGTCGAGCCGAGATCCTGGACAAAAATCATAGGCCGCTTGCAGGTCTTGGCATGGCCAGGCGTTTCGGGATCCCATTCGGCGCAAACCAGCCGATTCTGAACGTCAATCGCGTTGTGGTAATGGAAGAGCCCGAGGGCAAGCCGGTAGGCATCGTATTCCATCTTTTGCTGGTGCGTCCATTCCCCGTCGGAATAGAACCTGGCCGCATCGGTCCACGACCAAGTCGAGTCATTTTCAGGATCGATCTCGTCCCAAGGAGCTTCTCGTTCAGCGCTCACTATTTTGAAAACGACTGGTGCGTCTTTCAGCGAGGCCTTATTGTCCTGCAGGTTAGTGCCGAAGGGATCGGCCGTGCATCCGATACAAGCAGCCGACCCGACGGGGTACACGTGGTCGGCAGGAAGGCCTAGCACCCACATGATCCGGCTGGCCGCGACCTCCGTAAACACCTCGTTGTACCGGATGTTGTGATTTGGGTGCGGCGGCTTGAGATATTTCACCTTGAAATGGTCGGCCTTGATCTCATGTTCGTTGTTGGTGTCGTTCCTGGCAAAGAGAGAAGCAGATTTCTCGCGTCCATTGGTTTTGATCGCCACTCTGACGTCGTCAACGTGGATCGTTTCTCCCTTTCGGCTGAAAAATCCTCCGTCCTGCGTCATGTGCCAGCATTGAAACTTCATGCTTTCGCCCTTGATAGCTTTGAAGGCATAGTGCGGCCGGAAGTAGCAGGCGATATTGTCCGACTCAGTAAAGTAGGCAAAGCGGCTCTTCTCCGGCTGAGCAGCGTCGAAGTCGGGCCCATTGGCTAACTGCTCGGTGGACAAGGCAGGCTGGTCAAGCAGAATGCTCGCCGTTCGAACGCATGGGAGCTTCTGCCCCTTCTTCATGTTATCGGGCACTTCGCACACGCTAGTCTGCGCGCTGGCGTTCATGGCGGCAAAAAAGGAGAAAGACATAAGAATTAATGATCGGAGCATCGTTGCCTCCCTGCTTAACCTTTCCTCGGATTCAGCCATGAAGGCCCACTCAGAAAGGCTTGGCCGAGCAATTGTTGGGCACAGCAGGCAAACCCATCGGATTATCGATTGTTGCCAAGTCCGCCGGTTTAGTCTTCCAGCGGCACCGCCCGCTGGCGAGCTCTTCCCGCTTTTGTTTGAAGGCTTCGACCCACTGTTTCAGGATGGAAGCTTCATCCATCCCTTGTCTGAAGGTTCCATCGCCGTTGTGATATTCCGGCATCTCCGCAATCCGCGCGCTCCTGAACAGATCTTCAATCTGCCGATCGGTGAGCTGGCAGAGCAGCCCCGCGGTGAAGCGCCGACCCTCTTCGCTGATCGTCGGGTCAGAGAGGCCATCCTGCGCTGTCAGGCTCTTGCGCAGCTGGGCCTGGCAGACCGGACAATCGGTTTCGGCCATGCCTGGCTTTCCCGTCTTCCTCCAGAGTTTATTTCCGGACCATTGAGAGAGATTCACTTTCGCGGCGCTGTTACTCGTAAACCAGCCGCCGCCTCCGAACGAGGCGCCCACGTCCTGCACGATCATGCGTGATTCGCCGCAAGTCGTGGTGGGGGGATGAGTGGTGTCATCTACCTTCACTTTCTTGCAGACCAGCCGCTGTTGCGGGGGTTTGTTGTCGCTGTGCTGGATAAACGCACCCATCAGTTTGAGGCCGTCTTTCTGGTAGCTGGGGCGGCCGTTGTACTCCTCGAATTCTTTCCAGCTCCAGCCTTGCTCGGGCTTTCCGACTTCGTACATCTTGTGCCCGTCGAACTTTCTCACGATGGTTGCGGCGTTAAACGTCCGCGTTTCCTTCGATCCGGAACCGGATTCGGGATCCTCTGGGCAGTTGTGACACTCCACCCGCACGGGGAACCAAGAGTCGGCGTAAAAACCCAGCGCCCAGAAAAGTCGCGTCGCAACAACCTCCGCGTATACCTCCTTATTGTTTGCTCCAAATTTCACTTTGACGGGCTCTTCGTCCATGTCCGCCGTAAGAACCTGCGCTTGTCCGTTTGCGCCTTCGACGCGCGTGATTTTGCAGGAAAACTTTGGAGTCTTTCCACCCATCTGGGAGCCAGGCTTGTCGAAGTCGCAGGTTACCTTGTCGTTGAAATGAAATTGAAATTGTTTCTTGTTTTGCTCGGGCCCCTGCGTGATGTCCGCGTCTCCCACGACCTTCGGAGTGAAAATGAGTGCCGCCCGGATCGCTTCAATCCGGTCCTTCGGGGTGTAGAACTCCTTTTCCACTTTCTCGCTGGAGGTTTGCGGCTCGCCGGAATCCTGGGCTTGGCACTTTGGGCCAATAGCGGCGATCAGGACGAGCGTGATGATTGGGACGTGCCGGGTGACTGTACACCTCCCTGAGATAGCTAGGGTTGACCAAGCTTGGGAAGCACAACTCACCGTACCCTCCTTCGATTTTGCACCAAAACTTGGTGAAATTCCTGTTACTACATGGTGTCACTCCCGGGGAAATCGTTTCTCCTATAAGACTTGTATGACAAAGGAAAGCCGAAAATAATCGACCACGTCGCGCAAACCCGTTTGTCAGAGAAAAAGGTCGAACGAGAAGGCATCGGCGTACGCATGACGACAAACAAACCAGTGTGGCGCGCCCGGGGAGACTCGAACTCCCGACCCTCTGCTTAGAAGGCAGACGCTCTATCCAACTGAGCTACGGGCGCGCTGGCTTCATTGATTCTAAACCATTTACTTGCCGAACGAATCTTGTTTTGGATGATAAACCTTCGCGCCCGCGGCAGGGGCTTACCACTGGAACCTCGTGGGTATTCCGGGCCGGCTGATCGCTCCCGAGCATTTCCGCAATTGAACGTGAAGTCGGCCATCGCTGCTGGCCAGGGTTCTCTTCATCTCAGGACTGAAGTGAGGAACATCGTGATTGTGAATACCTCACAGCCGTCTTAGATGGGATCGTGCGCTTGTGCTTAAGCCGTCCTAAGCGGCATATGCTCAAAGGGCTGCTTCGAGTAGCGCGCCTTCGTGACCTCGATGATCAAAACGATAGGCGATTCCTCGTCACGGTAGGGCCATGGTTTCCCGATATACTTCAGCGACATCGCGTCGTAGTGCATGAGCTGAGGGTCAGGGCGCCGCTCGACTACGCGCCCTCGAACTTGGACTTCCGAGTAGGGATCAACAAAGTCGACCATAGAAACTGAAACGCGGGGGTCGCGCAGCGTGTTTTTGCCTTTCAACGAACCAGCCTCGGTGCAGACAAAGAGAAGGTCATCTTCGCGGCCTACCCAAACGGGCGCACTGTGCGGCGAGCCATCGGGCATGATGGTCGCAAGGTGGGCGAAGTTCGGACGGTCGACCAATTGCTTCACATCGTTGGAGAGCGCCATTCCCATCGAGCCTCCTTTGCGCAGATCGTCCGCAGCATGTTTGCAAGACTACTCGAACGGACACGATTCATAGTAAAGACTGGGCTGACCGAGACGGGGTCTCGCCGGAACGACCAGGAACTGCCAGACGTCTTTGTGCGCCAGAACATAGGCCGAGGCTATATTGTATTCCGCATGATGAAAATGAATGAGATCTTCTCTTCTGCGTTTACGGGATCCAGGCCTACTCTGTCCGCACAGACCCCGGCACGATGATTACGGCTTTCTAGAAGTACAGTGAGGGCAATGACATCGAAGAGGAGGCTCGGTAGGCGCCCATGGCTGCGTTGGAATCGAGTTCCAACCATGTAGTGGCCCTGAGCGCAGAGATTGGTGAGATCAGCGGCCTCGCGATGCGCCTGCGAGTGCGGCTTCGTTCTCCTGGCTTACGTTGGAGATGTTATCAAGCACGGCGCGAACGATGTGCATCCGGTAATACGCGTACACAAAATACATCGCCGATGCAACTAGTAACGCTACGCCCAGATTGGTTCCATGGCTCGCAGCGCTGGCCAGGCCTGCCACAGCCGCGCCCGCCAGGAAGTATGGAAACGTCCATTCGTAGCAAGAGGACCAAATCTCTTTAAGAGAACGTCCCTCCGCCAAGGAAATGACCAGCGAGACGAGCCCGGTGTTCAGCAGCAAGTAGACGCAGGCTCCCAGGACCATCATCGCGGCCGTTGAATTTAATCGCAGCATCGCTAGAACGCCATGCGAAGTCCAGAATGCCGCCGCCGTACATACCGTCAGACACGATGCATTGAAAAGAACCTGCACTGGTTTCGGCCGCTGCTGCGTCTTCCAGAACGACTGCACGAGCGCCCCGCCTAGACCGATCAGCACGGTCTCGGCAAAGCTGAACAAAGCGAGGCCGATCAGAATGAAGACGAAGTTTATCGATATCGTAGTTTTAAAGCCCGGCAGGCGGATCTTCATCGCGGAGGCCACCATCGCCAGCGCAAAAAACAGGAGGAAGCGCAGGAAGTTTTCGGGATTCCAGCGAAAGGCTAAGACAGCCAGCACAGCGACTGCGGCTACGGCGATTGTTGCGATGTAGGCTTTGGCTAGGCTTGTCATTTTCTGTGTTCCTCCTCTCATCTCTTGCGCCTATACCTGCCTATCATTGGTCGCCTGTAGCTCCGTCGCTGTCACCCCAGACTACGGAGTTGCCCCAAACTACACAGTTACCCCAGACGATAGAGTTACCCCAAACCAGGGAATTGCCCCACACAATAGAATTGCCCCAGACTACCGAGTTGCCCCAGACCACGGAATTGCCCCACACCACCGAGTTGTTCCAGATCGTCGCGGGATCGCCCACGATAGAGACGGTGTTCGTGGACGAGTTGTACGTCGCCGTTGGCGACTTTGCGACGCCCACGTTCGGGGAAGCCAGATCGGTATTGGCAAGCGCGGCAGATGCATCTACTGCGCCCGCTCCGACCGCGAAGAGGTCCTGTGTGATCTGATAGACCACGCCGCTGCTCACGTCCGTCGCCGTGGTTTGCGAGGAGAATCCCTTCCAAGCCGTTTTCATCAAGCGCGCTTTCACTTGATCAGGTGTAAGCGACGGCGTCTTCTGCAGCAGCAGAGCCGCGACGCCGCTAACCACGGGTGTGGCCATGCTGGTGCCGCTGAGGCGCATGTACCGGGCGCCGCCGTATTGCGAGCCACAATTGCTTCGCGAAGAATTGCACGGGTAGATGGCGAGCGCGGGGAACGAAGTGACGAGTGTGCTGCCTCCTGGGGCCATGCGAGAGACGACTTTATTGCCCGGAGCGACGAGGTCTGGCTTGACAATGTGATCGAAGGAAGTCGGACCCTTTGAGCTGTAGCTGGCCATTGTCTGCGCGGCTTGCGAACCTGTGAGGTGAGTGTTCGTCGCGCCAACGGTTATCACGTAAGGATCGTTCCCCGGCGCGCCGATGGTGGCGTATCCGCTTGTGCCAGTCCCGTTGTATTGCCCCATATTGCCGGAGGCGACTACAACAACGATTCCTGCTCTCCAGGCAGATTCCACGGCCTGGCACAACGGGTCGAGCGTGTAGCTTTCGTACACGCCGCGCGCCAGCGAAAGATTGAGGACACGTATGTTATATGTACTCTTGAGCGCAATGGCCTGCTGGATGGCGGCGATGACCGAACTGTCTGTGCCCATGCCATTTGAGTCCAGCGCGCGGAGATTGATGATACTTGCTTGTGGAGCGATGCCCCGATAAACGCCGGGATAGTTGTAATAGGAAGAACTGTAACCGTTTCCGGCGATGATTCCCGCCACGTGCGTACCGTGGCCGAAGTTGTCAGACGTGGTCGTCTCCGTCGTGACGAAATTCTGACTGTAGACGATGCGGGAAGGGCCATTCGCATCGGAATTCATATCGTAATTACTGCTGACGCCGCTGTCCACGACGGCGATCCCAATGCCCGTGCCGTCCCAGCCGCTTGCATAGGCAAGGTCCCCGTTCACGGCACTCACCACGTGATCGAGAGAACGTCGTACGGTGCGATTCGGCGAAATGTAGGCTACATCGGGGTCATCCGCCAGCGCTGCCAAAGCTTCAACCGGAACGGAATAGTGGGCGCCCTTGATAGAGTCCAGCTTCGTTTTCAGGGCTCCGCCCTTGCCTTGCACTTTCTGATGGTGGGCATTGGTCGGCGTTTGGTTGAATTGGATGATGACGTCTACCGTCGCGCCGTTCTTGCCGCCCTTTAGCGCCTCAAAATCGTTGGACAGCTTGTGCTTCTTGCCGTCAGCAAAAGACGATCCGGCCGCCAGCAACGTAATAATAGCTAAGAGGCCAAGCCGCCTGCCCCAAGTGGTAGTCTTCAGGATGCCGTCGTTCGGGGATTGCTTCGCTTCGAACGCGTTGGACGAGACCATTGAGCTGAACTCCTAGACTGACTTAAAGGGGCCAAGATGGGGACAGGGCCCGTCGCACTGAGTCTTGTCAGTGCTGTGAGTATTAGTTCTGGCTCATGATCAGGTCCATAGTACAAGTGGGGGTCTAGTCTTGGTACCAAAGGCCAGCTGTCCCTCCTCGCAGCCCAAATGAGTTCCGGCCACTCCCCTCGCTGACCCTGGGCGCCACATCGAAATGCCGAACGGCTCTTGAAGGGCATTATCCTTTTCAATACAATCCGGCCCCGTACTATTCCCAATCCATAATTCACCTATCAAAATTTTCTAATAGGAACCGCGTTCCACGCCTTGTCGGCGTCGGAGCGGCGAGAATTGCCGCGGGATCCAGTCGTCGAGCTGGAGCCGCCTGTTTGTTTGTCTGTCTGTCTACTCATGATGCTTGGGCGCTCCTTTGTCAGGCAAGGGCACTGCAGGAGCCGATCAGAGAGCAGGAACGCGTGTGGTAGCGACCGCTGCGAAGAACTACTGGAGCAAGACCCGGCGTGAGGTCCTGTCGCTCGGGTTCCCTGCTCTCACCTTCATCCTAACTCAGCTCATTGGCGGGCTGCCTCTATTGCCGTACGCCCTTATTCACTGGCGCTCGGATGATCTTTTCCGCTTTGCCTGCTTCCTGACCATCGCTTTGTTCGCTTCCGTGCTCAAGGTAAATTTGCCGGGCATCAAGGCCACTATGTCGGCGAATTTCCTCTTTATTCTCGTCGGCCTCCTAGACCTCACCTATTCCGAGACCCTTCTGATGGGCTGTCTCGGCGGCCTTGTCCAGACCATGTGGCATGCCAATCCGCGTCCCCGCCCGATTCAATGGCTCTTTAACTTGGCAAATCTCGCCCTGTCCATTAGCGCCGCAGAACTGGTCTTTCACAGCAAAGTTGCCGCAGGCGTCGGATTTCGCTGGCCGATGTTGATGGCCGCGGCAGCCACCACCTACTTCGCCTTCAACACCATTTCCGTCGCCGGCATCATCGCCATGACTGAAGGACGCAATCCCGTCCACGTCTGGAAGGAATGTTATTTGTGGGCCTTCCCCTATTATTTACTGGGTGCGCTGATTGCTTGTGGGGTAAGCGCCATCAACCGGCTGATCGGCTGGCAGTTCGGCCTTCTCGCCTTCCCCATTGTCTATTGGATTTACCGCTCCTATCAAACCTACTTGAGCCGTCTCGCTGCGCAAAAGAAGCACGCCGAGGAAATTGCGGCTCTCCATTTGCGCACCATCGAGGCGCTCTCCCTGGCGATCGAAGCGAAGGATCACACCACGCACGATCATCTGCGCAGGGTTCAGGTCTATGCGGTCGAGATTGCCAAGGAACTCGGGTTAGATGAATCGCAGTTGAATGCCATTCGCGCCGCTTCCATGCTGCACGATATCGGCAAGCTCGCGGTGCCCGAAAACATTCTCTCCAAACCGGGACACCTGACTCCCGAAGAGTTTGAGAAAATGAAAATCCATCCGATCGTCGGATCGGAAATTCTCGATCGCGTTGAATTCCCATACCCCGTTGTTCCCATCGTGCGTTCCCATCACGAAAAATGGGACGGCTCTGGCTATCCGGACGGCCTGAAGCGCGAAGGCATTCCCATTGGAGCCCGCATTCTCTCCGCCGTGGATTGTTTTGATGCTCTGGCATCGGAGCGCCCCTATCGCCGGGCCATGACCCCGGAAGAAGCCATGAGCAACCTCAGTGCTCAAAAAGGACTGAGTTTTGATCCTCGTGTTGTGGAGGTCATGGAACGCCGCTATCAGGAATTGGAAACGATGGTAAGCGCCATGGAAACCGAACGGAGGCGTTTGGACATCGCTCCGAAGGTGGACCGCCCCGTCGCTCCCTCGTCCGGTTTCGCGGACATGCCGAATGAAGCTGAAATCCGCGCGACCTCCTTCCTGACTTCCATCATCTCCGCGCGTCAGGAAGCTCAGCTCCTCTTTGAGTTGGCCCAGACGCTCGGCAATTCACTGAGCTTGAAGGAAACGCTCTCCGTTGTTGCCATCCGATTGAAGGAAATGATTCCCTACCATTCGATCGTTTTCTTCGTTTGCCAGGATGGCGTCCTGATTCCGGAGTATGTTCACGGAGTGGATTATGATTTATTCTCCTCACTGCGCATTCCTTTGGGGCAAGGCCTCTCCGGCTGGGTAGCGCGCAACGAAAAACCGATAACTAACGGAAATCCCGCCGCCGAGACGTTCCACCTCGGTACTTCCGCGCGCACTACAAACTTGCAGTCGGCCGTGTGCGTCCCTCTTCGTGGCCGCGGTGGGGTCGCCGGCGTTCTAACGCTTTACCATGGCGAGAAGAACTACTTCACCAGGGATCATCTGCGCTTGCTGTTGGCCGCGAGCTCCAAACTCGGCGTTTCCGTTGAAAATGCCCTTCAGTTCGAACAAGCTCAGAGTACTGCCAGTACCGATTACCTCACCGGCCTGCCCAACACCAGATCGATTTGTCTGCACCTTGAAAAGGAACTCACCCGCGTCCGGCGTTCCAAGGGGCCGCTGGTCGTTCTCCTGTGCGACCTGGATGGCTTCAAGAAAGTCAATGACAGGTTCGGGCACTTGACCGGAAACAAGCTGCTTCAGGAAGTGGCCGCGAAGTTCAAATCTTCCTGCCGGGAATACGACCAAGTCGGGCGCTTGGGCGGAGACGAATTCGTCTTTGTCCTTCCAGAGATGACGAACGATCTCGTGGCCGAGATGGAAAATCGATTGACGCGCGCTGTGCTGGAAGCCAGCCGCGCCGTGTGCGGTGAGACGATCGTTTCTGTCAGCGTAGGTAGCGCTTTTCATCCGGACGACGGCACCTCCGCGGAACAACTTCTTTCGGAAGCGGACCGCAGCATGTACCAGGTCAAGGAGAAGCATTATTCCAGACTCCAGCCGGCTCCTTAGCCAGGTGCAGGCCTTACAAAGTTTTTTTGTGCGGGCGAAAAGTGATTGAGATCAAAAAATTCCCGAGCTTGTTTCGACTTGCGCTCCGGCGCTCGGTGTTCCTGGTCTGCCTTGGACTCTGCGGCGCTCTCGTCAGCGCCACTTTGGTGCGTTTCGCTCCCGGATACGGTGTCGAAGAACGCGAACTCGATCCAAGATGGAGCGCGAGTAGCGTCGAAGCCTTGCGCCGGCAGCAAGCCCTCCATCAGGGGCTGCCTTCCTTCTACTTCCATTATCTTTCGGCTCTTGCCCACGGCGATTTCGGCGAATCCGATTCGCTGAAGCGTCCGGTTCGCGATCTTCTCCGGCAAAGATTGCCGGTGACTGGCAGCTCCGTTCTTCGTGGATTGGGTTTGGCATGGCTGTCAGCGTCGCTCCTGGCTCTGTTAGGACTCATCTCTCGGGGTTGGCTCTTCGAAGCCTCAGCCATGGCCTTCAACAGTTTATTGCTGTCTTTGCCTTCCGCCGTAGTTGCCATGCTTGCCGTTCACTTGCGAACCCCGGTCTTCTTCGCGATCGCCGTAGTGGTTTTTCCGCGGCTCTACAGCTACATCCGAAATCTTCTGCTTCGCGCGTACGATCAACCCCACGTCCTCGCCGCCCGTGCGAGAGGAGTAGGCAGCCATGTTATTTTGTGCCGTCATGTCTTGCCCTTGGCGGCTCCGCCGCTCCTTGCTCTTCTCGGCGTATCGTTCGCCATTTCCTTTGGCGCCGCGATCCCCATCGAAGCACTTTGCGATTCACCCGGTCTGGGCCAACTCGCCTGGCACGCCGCGCTTGGTCGCGATCTGCCACTCATTGTCAATGTAACTCTGGTCGTTTCACTCGTAATGCTCGCGGCGAATTTCTTCGCCGATCTGGCCGGCCGCACCATCGCGGAAGGCGCGCCATGAAACCTCTTCAGAAAGTGGCCGCCTCCATCCTCTGCGTGATCTTCGTGTTGACGGTGGTCGCAACCTTTCTCATGCCGGCTCACTATGCCCGGCAGTTCAGGGATATTCCCAACGCCGGTCCCTCCACGGCGCACCCTCTTGGCACCGATGCACTGGGCCGCGATTCATTGTCCCGATTGCTCTACGGCACTCGCGTTTCCCTGCTCCTTGCTCCGGCCGCCGCACTCCTTTCGACTTTGATCGCCGCTTTGTTGGGAAGCGCCGCAGGTCTTCTGGGAGGCTGGTTCGAACGCATTGTCCTAGCTGCAACGGATCTCTCTCTCGCCTTGCCCTGGCTATTTCTTCTTCTTGTCGTACGAGCCCTGCTGCCTTTGGATGTTCCGCCGCTCGTCTCGGTCGTCATCGCTTTCTTGATGATGGGCCTCTTGGGCTGGCAAGCTTCGGTCCGCGTCATTTGCGCTGCCGCGCGCGGCGTCAGAGATTCCGATTTCTTGCTTCTGGCTCGGTCTTCCGGCTGCAAACCAGTGCGTTTGTTGCTGCGCCACGTCGCGCCAAACCTGCGCCCGCTCTTCTACGCGCAGTTCTTCATTTCCATCCCGCTCTTCATCCTGACCGAAGCCAACTTGAGCATCCTCGGCCTCGGCGTCATGGAGCCGATGCCATCCTGGGGAAACCTGATGCGCGGCCTCGAGGATTTCTCCGCGCTCTCGGCAAATCCCTGGAGGCTGGTGCCCCTGGTCCTTCTCGTGATTGTCGTTATGTGCTTTCAACTGGTTCTTCCGTCACAGGAGGTCACGCAGTGATACGCCGTGTTTCTGTCGTTCTCTCTCTAGCGATTGCCTTTTGTTGCCCGGCTTTCGTCGCCGCGCAATCTGCCGGCCAGTCCGGCGGCGAACTCCATTTCTGTCTCCACGGCGAACCAAAAACGTTTAATCCTCTCCTCGTCGAAGACGGCCAGTCCGAAACCATTCGCTACCTTACTGGCGGCGTTTTGATTCGCCTCAATCGCCAGACGCAAGCTCTCGAGCCTGGACTCGCCGTTTCCTGGAAAGTCAGCGAGGGAGGCCGCAAAATTTCATTCCGTCTGCGCACCGGCCTGCATTTCTCCGATGGCACGCCTTTCACCTCCGAAGACGTCGCCTACACCATGAAAGCGCTGATGGATCCTCAGCTTCACTCACCCACCGGTGACTCGTTCCGATCCGGCGAAGGCCAAATTGCCGTACAAACTCCCTCTGCCGACACCATCGTCGTCACCTTTCCCGCTCCTGTGGCGGGGCTCGAACGCCTCTTCGATCAAGTAGCGATTCTCTCCGCGCACTCTCCCAAGAAGGAAATGGCCGTCCTCGGCCCCTTCTACGTTGCGGACTACAACCCCGGCTCCTACGTCCTCCTCCAGCGGAACACCAACTACTGGAAGAAAGATAAGGAAGGCAAGCCAGTGCCTTATCTTGATTCCATTCGCCTCGACATTCAGCGCAATCACGACATCGAAATTCTTCGCTTCCGCCGCGGCGAAATCCATCTCATCAATTCTCTGGACGCGGATCTCTTCGACCGTCTCCAAAAGGAATCTCCCGCTGCCGCGCACGACGCTGGCCCCAGCCTTGACTCTGAGCAACTCTGGTTCAATCAGGTCCCCACAGCCGCTCTCGCGGACTACAAGAAGGCTTGGTTCCGCTCCACCGAATTTCGCAAGGCCATCTCCCTGGCCATTAATCGCGCCGACCTCTCCCGCATTGTTTACGCCGGCCATGCTCGGCCCGCTTACGGCCCCATCTCCCCCGCCAATCACTTCTGGTTTAATTCCGCGCTTCCTGCCCCGCAATACGATTCCGCTGCCGCTCTCCGCCTCCTCGCTCGCGCGGGCTTCCGCTTCGACGGCAGTACTCTTCGCGACGGGCTGGGCAATCGCGTCGAGTTTACGGTCATCACGAGCACCGGCAATAAACCCCGCGAGCAAATGGTCGCGATGATTCAGCAGGATCTTTCTCAGATTGGTATTAAAGTGAATATGGTCACGCTCGATTTTCCGTCATTGATCGAGCGCATTACCCGCACTTTTGACTACGAGGCCTGTCTGCTCGGCTTCACCAACTCCGATATCGACCCTAACAGCCAAATGAACGTCTGGCTCAGCTCCGCGGAGAATCATCAATGGAATCCCAGACAATCCAAACCCGCAACGGCTTGGGAAGCGGAGATCGATCGCCTCATGCAGACGCAGGCTTCCGCCACGTCGGACAAAAAACGCAAGGCTGACTGGGATAGAGTCCAGCAAATCGTCGCCGAACAGCAGCCCTTCATCTATCTCATTAACCGGGACGCCATGTCCGCCATTTCTCCGGCCGTCATCGGTTCTGCTCCTTCGGTCCTCGATCCCCATGCCTTCTGGAACGCCGACGTTCTCCGTCTCGGCCTTGATCCCTCCCTGGGGGCGCAGAAGTGAACGAGACTCCCTCACTTCTCTCGCTCCAAATCTCCGTCGATTATCGCAATAAGCCCGGAGTCTTACGTGACGTCTCGCTCGAAATCCAACCCGGCGAAATCCTCGGCCTCGTCGGGCAGAGCGGTTCCGGAAAAAGCACGCTGTCGCTCGCGATCCTTCGTCTCCTTCATTTGAAAGGCGGAACAGCGACCGGCAGTCTGCTCTTCAAGGGAGAGGATTTATCTGCAAAGACTGAATCGCAGATGCGCTCTCTTCGCGGAAGTGAAATCAGCATCGTTCTGCAAAGCCCGTTGTCCTCTCTCAATCCCGCTCTTCGCATCGGCTCGCAACTCAGCGAAGCCTGGCGCGCTCACGCTACCGGCACGCAAGCGGAATGTGCCACGGCCATTAGTGACGCGCTCTCGAGCGTGAGTCTCCCCAATGACAAGGATTTCCTCCGCCGCCGTCCCGGCCAGCTCAGCGTCGGCCAGGCTCAACGCGTCATCATCGCCATGGCTATCCTCCACCGTCCTGGGCTCCTTATTGCCGATGAAGCCACCAGCGCCCTCGACACCATCACGCAATCCGAAATCCTTCGCCTTTTCGCGCAACTCAACCGCGAACTCGGTATGGGCATCCTTTACATTTCCCACGACCTGCTCTCGGTCGTCGCCCTCTGCCATCGCATCGCCATTCTGAACGCGGGCGAAATCGTTGAATGCGGCCCACCGTCGCAAATCTTTGGCGCGCCCCGGCACGCCTACACGCAGAAACTCGTCGCTGCCCTCCCCCGCCTCCCCGATTTCTCCTCACGGCCTTCCCTGGACTCCAGCCGCAACGCCGATCCCGTTCTTACCCGCGCCTAGGCACGCCAGCATCTCACTAATCACCAGTCAGCAGCCTGCCCGGACCGTGTCGGGGCCACAAGTCGCCTTTTTTCGAGCACTATTGCCAATCCTCCTCCTCTGCTGTATGCTTTCTCTATGTCGATCTTTACCCAGAAGAACGCGCCCCTGTGCATCTGTTGTATGTGCTGTATGCGTGTGTCTTCTGGCGCGGGAAGGCTGGGCTTCTAAAGCTTTAAACTAGCCTCGAAGGTCTTCCAATCCCACCGCCAGAAACGAACTGGCAGGTGGGTTTTTCATTTTTGGGAGCAAGCGATTTTCTAAGCCGCATACAAAGGAGAAAGCAATGTCCGACTATAAACACCCCGAAGTTCTAGTTTCCACTGATTGGGCCGCTCAAAATCTCAATTCGCCCAATCTCCGCTTCGTCGAAGTCGACGTGGACACCACCGCTTACGATCAGGGCCACATCCCCGGCGCCGTCGGCTGGAACTGGCAGACCCAGCTCCAGGACAACATCCGCCGCGACCTGATCGACAAATCCACCCTCGAAAAGCTTCTCAGCGCCTCCGGCATTTCCAATGACACCACCATCCTTCTTTATGGCGACAACAACAACTGGTTTGCCGCCTACGCCCTCTGGCAACTGAAGCTCTATGGCCATAGAGACGTTCGCCTCATAAACGGCGGCCGCAAGAAATGGCTCGAGGAAAAGCGTCCTATCACCAAGGATCCCGCTAACGTCGCCCCGGCGTCCTATCACGTCTCCGGTACCGACGATTCTATTCGTGCCCGCAAAGAAGAAGTGGCGGCGGTCGTCGACGGCCGCAAGCCCGGGCAACTCGTTGACGTTCGCTCCGTCGATGAATTCACCGGCAAGATCATTGCCCCTCCGGGTATGACCGAAACCGCCCAGCGCGCTGGCCACATTCCAAAGGCCGCGAATATTCCCTGGGCGCAAGCGTCCAACGAAGATGGCACCTTCAAGTCCTTCGACGACTTGAAAAAACTTTACGAGTCCAAGGGCATTAACGGCAAAGACGAAGTCATCGCCTACTGCCGCATCGGCGAACGTAGCTCGCACACCTGGTTCGTCCTCAAGTATCTGCTGGGGTTCAACCAGGTTCGCAACTACGACGGCTCTTGGACCGAGTGGGGCAACCTCATCGGCGCCCCCATCGTCAACGAAACCCGCGCCGCCCAGCCCGAAGCGGCTGCCGCCGCCCGCTAAAAGGATTTTGCAGGGGCGCGGCTTGCCCCGCCCGTTTCAAGTGCGCACGTCCATGGTTTGGAGGGGCGCAACGTGCTGCGCTCCATCTCGGCTAAAGATCTTGATCAGGAGAGTTTTTCGGTAAGGCAGAAGGGTTTGTTGGTGCAACACAGAGCAGGAGCTGAGGGCGAAGACTCTCTTCAGTCTTCGCCTCAGGTCCTCATCCGGTGGCGCGGTCGCCAAGTGGTAAGGCAATGGTCTGCAAAACCATTATCGGCGGTTCGATTCCGCCTCGCGCCTCCAAGATTTCCATTTTCGACTCTACTGGTTCAGGCCGCTGCCCTCGGCTCCCTGGTAGTCCCCTCACCTCTCGAATCTGGCGACAAAACCAGCCGGGAGGAGCCCTTTTTGCACAATTTTGGTGCAATCTAAGTCCCTTTAGAATCAACACTTATAGAATGCCCGCAAACGCGTTGATTCTAAACCACTTACTAAAACACTAAGTCTTTTAGATGCAACACTTACAAAAAATCGGGGGTAGGGAGGTGAATCAGAGATTTAAGCCAGCCTTGTCGGGTAAAGATCGGATCGGCTGTGACCTCTACGCGCTTGCTAATTCCTTCAGCAGCGCCTTGCCCTTGCGAAACCATGGCCGTTCGCGCCTCTGCATGTACCGCGGCAGCGTGCGCTTCTTTGCCTCCAGCTTCTGCAACCACTCGCGCGCCTCTTGCCGCCGGTTCGCCGTCTTCAGGAAACTCGCGTAGTTGTATAGCGTCTCCGGAGTCGTCGAAATCTGCGTGACTTCCGCGAAAAGCTGATCCGCGCGTTCCAGTTGTCCCGTTCGCGCGTACGCATCGGCTAGCAATCCCGCAGCCCGGTAATAGTCGAATTTTCTATCCGAGGCGACCACGTGCTCCAGGTCCGGAATGGTGCCCGCCAAATCGTTCAGACCCAGCGACGACTGCGCCCGCGAATAAAACGTGTAGGCGGAATCGCCACGCCCCGTGATCGCATGATTGAACGCTTCGCGCGCCTTCTCAAATTGCCCCAGATCTTTGTAGAGCTCACCCAGCTCTTCGTAGTTGGCCGGCGAAGGATTATCCAGGATTTGCGTTTCCACAATTTTGACACGTGACCTTCGCCCGAATCCCTGATACACGCCGCGAAGCAATCCCAGATCTGGCAGCACCTCGGCAAGGATGTAGACGGCGGCGCCAGGCGGTCCGAGAAAAAAGATGACGTAAAACCAATAGTTCTCCGGCCGCCGCCTGATGAAGTGCACAATCGCCAGGCCCTGCACGAGAAAGCCCCAGGGATAGAAAAGATGGCCGAGCCCAAACATGGATGACCGCCTGCCAACAGAATCGCTTTACTTTATCGGTCGGTCAAACGGAAACTCCGCTCAGTGCATGCGGTAGTTACTGCCCGAAGTTACTGCCTGATGGGACCGTTTCCCCTTGCTATGATGGTGCAAATGAGTCCCATCGAAACGCTCGGCCTCGCCCTGGGCGCTGGATTTTCTTCCGGCCTCAATCTCTACGCCACTGTCGCGACCCTCGGGCTGCTTCAGCGCTTCGGCGTCATCCATCTCCCACCTGGATTGCAGGCTCTTGCCCATCCGTGGGTTCTGGGAATCGCCATGGCGCTCTATCTTCTGGAATTTTTCGCGGACAAGATTCCGTACGTTGACACAGTGTGGGATGCCATCCACACTTTCATCCGCCCACCCGCCGCCGCGCTTCTCGCATTCGCTGCTGCTGGCGGTGCCCCGCCGGAATGGCGCTGGGGCGCCGCGTTGATCGCTGGCGGGGTCGCTCTTACTTCGCATGGCACAAAAGCCAGTGCCCGCGCTGCCGTGAACGCCAGTCCCGAACCATTCAGCAATTGGGCATTAAGTTTTGGCGAAGACGTCCTCGCCGTCTGGCTGGCCTGGATGGCTTCGGTTCATCCCGTTGCAACAACCATCATCGTTGCCGCACTCCTCGCGCTTTCTGCCTTCTTGCTCTACCATCTTTTCCGTTTCGCGCGTCGCGCCCTTCGGCAGCTCTTTTCCCCGGGCTAGAGCAGCCCTTCATTTCTCCGCAGGAACCCGGCGCAGGACCGTGGCCATCCGTCTAACTCCATGGCGCTTGACTTCCCTCCTCCCCGGAAGTAAGAAAGAGCCTCCCCGCTGAGTTCGCGTCGTCCGATCAAGGAGTCCAACTATGAATAGGCTTCAAAAGATTGCCCTGCTGACCGTAACTTGTGGGTTCTTTTCGTCGCAAACTTCTGCGCAGAACAACTCCACCCACAATCCGACCTGGTGGGCAAAATACCAGTATCTCGCGCACAACGCCGCCTCGCCCGGTGGCGGTTCCAATTCCTCTCTCACAGTTGGCAGCAACGTCGACGTCTCCAATGAGTGCGGTCCGCAGAGTGAGACTTACATAACAATCAATCCCGCATCCGCCAAATCGCTGGCGGCAGGCTCAAACGAAATCTTCCGCGATCCCATGCGCGGTTATTTCTCCACCGACAGCGGAACCACCTGGGGTGGCGTTGACGTGCCGCTTCCTCCGCCGCTCCAGGGCACTAACGACACCCGTTTCGGCTCAGACCCTTCGTTGGTCTTCGACACACGTGGGAATCTTTTCTATAGCTACATCGTCGTGTATTTCGGAGCGGGCAATGGTGTTGATGGGTCACAAATGGCAGTGGCGCGGTCGGCCGATGGAGGCAAAAGCTATCAGCAACTCACGCTGTTTGGATTTCAGAGTGGCTCGAATCACTTCAATGACAAGCCGATGATTACCTCAGATACGAATCCGGCAAGCCCTTTCCGCGATCGCGTTTACGTGGCGTGGGATGCCGCCAGCGGCGGGAACGCCATCGACGGCGGTATCCACGTCGCTCGCTCTTCGGATGCCGGATCTACTTTTGCCGTCGCCCGTGTTGACAATCCTTCCGGCCCGAGCCAGGGCATTGGCGCTGTCCCATTTGTCGGACCCAACGGCGAAGTCTACGTGGGCTGGAATGATTACAAGAATAATCTGATCGCCTTCAATCGCTCTCTTGACGGCGGTGTCACGTGGGATGCGCAGCGCACGCTCTCGCCGAAAACAGCCGCCTTTGATGTTGGTATTCCCGCCGAGTTGTTTCGCCGCGCGCTCGTTTATCCGGCCTGCGACGCCGACCGCTCAACGGGATCCCATCGCGGGCGTCTCTACTGCTCCTGGATGGATTTCACTCCCGCCGGAGTGACCGACATTCTGGTATCTTCCTCCGACGATAAAGGATCCACTTGGACGACTCCCCGCCCCGCGACCGATCAACTCACGCAGCTAGTGGACCGCTTCAATCAGTGGCTTGCCGTTGACCCCGTGACAGGGGACGTCAATCTCTCCTTTTACGACACTCGCAACGACACCACGGGTTTCCGCTTCATGACCGACACTTTTTTTACTCAATCGGTTGATGGCGGCGTGACGTTTCGTTCTCCCAATGTGCGAGTGAGTTCCATAAGCTCCAACGAGCACGACTGCGATGGGATTTTTCCCTGCTCGGCGATCAACTATGGCAATCAGCAGGGCGATTACGAAGGATTGGCCTCCCACGGAGGCATCTCTCATCCGATTTGGACGGACAGTCGCCGGCAACTTGAATCATCAACTGGATGCCGGACGAACCTTCTGATGGAGGAAGTATTTACTACGACCGTGAAGTGAGCACCTAAACTTTTCGGTGAGGCGGGCGGCTCAAGTGCCACTCTCCTCAGTCTATCGCCTTATTTCACGTACGCCGCCAGCCAATCTAAAAACGTCTTGTACCAGAACTGGCCGTTCTGCGGCTTCAACACCCAGTGCCCTTCGTCGGGAAAAACCACCAGCTTCGACGGCACTCCCTGTCGCTGCAGCGCATTGAAAAACTCCAGGGACTGCGTGTATGGTACGCGGTAATCCCGCTCTCCGGCAATCACGAGCGTCGGCGTCTTGAATTTTCCCAGTTCGCCTGCGTATGTCACCGGCGCCCACTTCCTGTAGCTTTCCGGATTCGACCACGGCGTGCCCTGCATGTCATGTTCTTCAAACCAGAGTTCTTCGGTCGCG